>FWPU01010659.1_pt1 | contig 13479 bp, 15 predicted proteins | sample 2228361 | NCBI WGS metagenome assembly FWPU01 (sample SAMEA103939777, study PRJEB20133) | metagenome | reverse complement strand
CCAGCCGGGCGCCGCGCCGGGCCCGCGGAGCGGCGCCGGCCGCGGCTCGCGCCCCGGCAGGCCCTGCCAGGCGTTGAGCGGCGCCACCACGGCCACCAGCAGCGCGGCCCAGACCAGCAGCGTGCTCCGCCAGCCCACGCTCGCCAGCAGCGTCTGGGCCAGCGGGATGAAGCAGAAGGCGCCGAAGCCGGTGCCGAGGTCGGCCAGGGCGATGGCCCGGCCGCGCGCCGCCGGATACCAGAGGGCGGCGATGGCCATGTTGGCCTGGCTGCCGAAGGCCGAGAGCCCCAGGCCGCCCACCACCCCGTACAGGACGACGAGCGCCGGCAGCGAGGCGGCCCGGCTGGCCAGCAGGAAGGCGAGAGCCGCCAGCAGCGCGCCGCCCTGGATCAGGCGCCGCGGGCCCAGGCGGTCGAACGCCCAGCCGACCAGCGGGCCGCTGAAGCCGCCCAGCAGCAGCACCGCGGACTGCACGGCGGCCACCTCCGCCCGGGCGGCGCCGAAGGCCTCGACGAGCGGCAGGTACAGGACGGCGAAGGCCATCACGATCCCGTTCTGGACGGCGAGCGTGACGGCGGCGATGGCCAGCGCCCGCGCGGCGCGACGGGACTGTGGGGTCAGCACCCGGGTGGTGGTCCGACGCCGGACCCGCGGCAGGCCCGGCCGGCGGGCCCCGGCTCCCCTATCCGCCGAAGGCGTCCAGGCCGGTGATGTCGCGCCCGATGATCAGGGTGTGGATGTCGTGCGTGCCCTCGTACGTGTTGACCGTCTCCAGGTTCAGCATGTGGCGGATGACCGGGTGCTCGTCCACGATCCCGGCCGCGCCCAGGATGTCGCGGGCCAGGCGGGCCGTGTCCAGGGCCATCTGGACGTTGTTCATCTTGGCCATCGAGATCTGCTGGGGCCGCGCCCGGCCCTGGTCCTTGAGCCGGCCCAGCTGGAGCGCCAGCAGCTGGGCCTTCGTGATCTCGGTGATCATCCAGACCAGCTTCTGCTGCACGAGCTGGAAGGAGGCGATCGGCTTGCCGAACTGCACGCGCTGCTGCGCGTACTGCAGGGCCCAGTCGTAGCAGGCCATGGCGGCCCCCACGGCGCCCCAGGCGATCCCGTAGCGCGCCTGGCTCAGGCACGACAGCGGGCCCTTGAGCCCCTTGACGCCCGGCAGCTTGTTCTCCAGCGGGATGCGGCAGTCCTGGAAGGACAGCTCGGAGGTGATCGAGGCCCGCATGGAGAACTTGCCGTGGATGTCCAGGGTCGAGAAGCCCGGCGTGCCCTTCTCCACCAGGTAGCCGTAGATCTCGCCGTCGTCCTCCCTGGCCCACACCACCGCCACGTCGGCGATGGAGCCGTTGGTGATCCAGAGCTTGGTGCCGTCCAGGACGTAGCCGTCGCCCCGCCGCCGGGCCCGCGTCTTCATGCTGCCCGGGTCGGAGCCGTGATCCGGCTCGGTCAGCCCGAAGCAGCCGATCTTCTCGCCCCGGGCCAGGGCCGGCAGCCACCGCGCCTTCTGGGCCTCGCTGCCGTAGGCGTGGATGGGGTGCATGACCAGGGCGCTCTGCACGGAGGCGCAGGACCGGAGGCCGGAGTCCCCGCGCTCCAGCTCCTGCATGATGAGCCCGTAGGCCACGCTGGACAGGCCCAGGCAGCCGTAGTCCTTGAGCGTGGCCCCGAACACCCCCATCTCGCCCAGCCGGGGGATCAGCGCGACGGGGAAGGTCCCGGCCCGGTGGTGCTCGGTGACGATGGGCAGGAACTCGGCCTCCACCCAGTCCCGGACGGTGTCGCGGATCATCCGCTCCTCGTCGGTCAGCAGCGCCTCGATCCCGAAGTAGTCCACGCCCCGGAACTTCTCCATGGCCGGCTCCTCAGAGACGAATGGGGTTGAAGTCGGTGCCATAGTCGAACGTATCCAGCCCCTCGCGCGATTTCAACCATCCCACGACCGCGTAGGTGAGCGGCGTGGCCGCCGCCTCGTAGAAGACCTTGACCGCCCACTGGGCGGTTATGATCCCGGTCAGCACGCCGGGCGGGACCGTGCCCCCGAAGGCCAGCCCGATGAAGACGGCCGAGTCCAGGCCCTGGCCGACCACCGTGGAGCCGATCGTCCGCAGCCAGAGCCACCGGCCGCGCGTGTGGACCTTGAGCCGGGCCAGGACGTAGGCGTTGGCGAACTCGCCGGCCAGGTAGGCGGCGAAGGACGCCGCCAGGATGCGCGGGGTCTGGCCGAGGATCTGGACGTACGCCTCCTGCCCCGGCCAGAAGGGGGCCGGCGGCACCTGCCCCCCCAGCCAGATGGCCAGCACCATGAGCGCGTTGCAGGCGAAGCCCAGCCAGATGACCCGCCGGGCGGCCGCGTAGCCCCACACCTCGGTGAGCACGTCGGCCACGATGTAGGAGACGGGGAAGACGATGATGGCCACCGGCAGGATCACGCCGGCCACGCTGACCAGCTTGGCCGCGATGACGTTGGCGGTCAGCAGCGTGGTCAGGAACAGCGCCGCGCAGGTGACGAAGCGCCAGGACATGCCGGGCCGATGGTACACCGGGCCGCGCCTGGTCGAGGCGTCCGGCGGTCCCGGGGCCGGACGCGGCGCCCTGCACCTACACGTTGGTGGCGATGGCGGGCGGGTCCTCGCCGAGGGCGCGCTCCAGGGCGGTGGCCAGCTCGGCGTCGTGATCGTGGTTCACCGCGAAGATGCGGCACTGGGCCACCTTGCCCGGCAGGTACTTCAGGAGCTCGGTCAGCGGCTCGGCCGCCACCTCGCCCCGGCTGGCATCGAACACGTAGATCTGCCGGTCGCCCATCTTGAGGGGGTTGAGCGGGCGGGGGTCCTGCAGCGCCATGTCCACCCGGAACGGCACTGCCCGCAGGCGGGCCGGCAGGAAGGCGCGCACCCGGCGCTCCACCGTCTCGACGTCGAGGAAGGCCTGGCCCCGGCGCGGCTCGAAGAGGTCGAGGACCACCTCGTGCGCCATGCGCCACTTGAGCCGCCGGTCCAGGACCTGGCGCCACTCGGCGCCCAGGGCCCGGCGCTCGGGGTCCTCGGCATCGTGCCAGCGCCCCACCTCCTCGAGCAGCGTCCACTCCGTCAGGTGCAGGTAGGGGTGCAGCTCCTTGCGGAGGTCGCAGGGGAAGGCCAGCCGCATCGTGTCGCGGAAGATCTCCTTGAGGTGCAGGTCGATGCCGCGGGTGGTCCGGTGGTAGTAGATGTTCGTGTACATGTAGAAGCGGGCGTTCAGGAACATGATGAACGCCCCCAGGCCGGCCCGGTGCAGCGTCAGGCCCTTCTCGGAGAAGAACGAGTAGTAGATGATGCGCTCGACGTCGATGGGGCCCACGGCCACGCCGCACATGTAGGCGTCGCGCAGGACGTAGTCCATGTTGTCGGCGGTGTAGACGCCGGACAGCAGGGGCTTGAGGAAGGGCAGCCACCGCGGATGCGACTGCTGCGGCTGGGTGTAGGCCTTCCCCATCAGGTAGCAGATCCACTCCGGGTCGATGCGCTCGTCGGCGCCGAAGGCCCCGCTGGGGCTCCGCCGCAGGTTCCGGATGAGGTCGCCCAGCTCCTCCCGGATGATCCGCTGCCCCACCAGCTCGTGGGTGAGGTCGAAGTCGACCAAAAAGTTGTCGTCGAAGAAGTGCCCGAAGGGGCCGTGGCCGACGTCGTGGAGCAGCCCCGCCATGCGCAGCAGCTCCTCCAGCAGCGGCGCCGAGGGGCCGTCGGGGAAGATGGCCCGCAGCGAGGGGTAGAGCTGCTGGGCCAGGCGGCCGGCCAGGTGCATGACCCCCAGCGAGTGCTGGAACCGGCTGTGCTCGGCGGCCGGGAACACCCAGCGGGCCGACTGCAGCTGCGGGATGCGCCGCAGGCGCTGCACCCAGGCGGTGTCGATGACGTCCTGCTCGGTGGCCTCGCCGGGCACGCCGCCCGGCCGCGTGTACTGGATGTACTGGTGGATGGGATCGGCGATCAGCCCGCGGCCGTGGTACGTGTCGGCGGCGCCCTTCATGGCCCCGACGTTACCGCACCCGCGGGCGGCGGGAAAGGACCCGGCTCAGGGCCGGCGGAGCGCGTCGTAGCGATCGACGGCCCGGACGGCGATGACGTGCAGGCGGTCGTGGCGCAGGACGGCCACCTGGATGACGTCGCCCGGCCGCCGCTTCCAGAGCTGCCGGTAGAACTCCTCCTGGGTCTGCACGCTCACGCCGTTGACGGCCACGATGCGGTCCCCGCGGTGGAACCCGGCCCGGCAAGCCGGGCCGGCGGGGGCGAAGTCCTCCACGACGACGCCCGCGGGCGTGGCCGTCGTGTGCAGGCCCAGCCAGGCCCGGGGCCGGCGGCTGAGGGCCCGCCCGGCCGCGATCAGCTCGTCCTTGACCGGCTGGAACTGCTCGACGGGGATGGCCAGGTCGACGTGGGGCGGCTCCCCCAGGCGGAAGGCGGCGATGGCGACGACGCGGCCCGCGAGGTCCACGACCGCCGCCCCGCCCCAGGAGGGACTGCCGGGGGCGACCAGGAAGGCGCGCTCCAGCATGTACTCCCAGTAGCCGGAGAACCGGCGGACGGCGGCCACGCCGCCGGCGACGTGCACCAGCGCGTTGTCCTCGTCCACGCTGACGGTGGCCGTCACCGTGCCGGCCCTCACGCCGGTCGAGTCGCCCAGGCGCGCCGTCGGCCACGGCCCGCCGCCCTCGAGCTGCACGACCGCCAGGCCGCTCTCCAGATCGAGCGCGGTCAGCCGGGCCGGCACCTCCCGCCCGTCGCGCAGCCAGGCCCTGATCTCGCGCGCGTCCAGCACCGCGTAGCTCACCGTGACGGCATAGCCGCGGGGATCGAAGACGACCGCGGTGGCGAAGCGCCGCGCGCCCAGGCGCTCGCTGGACGCCGTTCCGGCGTCGGCCCGCACGTGGAGCCCGACCAGGGCCGGCGCCACCCGGCGGACGTGGGAGGGCTCGGCCGCGACGGCGTCCGGGTCGGGGCGCACGGCGGGCGGCCTCGGCACGGCCGGCGCCGGGGCCGGCAGGAGCAGCATCGCGATCAGCAGCAGGCTCACGCGTTGCGTCACGGCGCCCCCGTTCAGCGGCCGGCGTAGTGCTGCCGGTACCAGGCCCGGAACTCCCCGGACTTGAGCGGCCGCCACCACGACTCGTGCTCGCGGTACCACCGCACGGTGGCGGCCAGGGCGTCCTCGAAGCGGTGGCGCGGCGTCCAGCCCAGCGCCCGGATGCGGGAGGTGTCGAGCGCGTAGCGCCGGTCGTGTCCGGGCCGGTCGGCCACCGGGCGGATGAGGCTCTCGGGCTTGCCCGTCAGCCGGAGGATGGCGCGCGTGAGCGCGATGTTCTCCACCTCGTGACCGCCCCCGATGTTGTAGACCTCGCCCTCCCGGCCGCGCCGCAGCACGAGGTCCAGCGCCGCGCAGTTGTCGAGCACGTAGATCCAGTCGCGCACGTGCCGGCCGTCGCCGTACAGCGGCAGCGGCTCGTCGTCCAGCGCGTTGGTGATGAACAGCGGGATCACCTTCTCCGGGTACTGGTAGGGCCCGAAGTTGTTCGAGGAGCGGGTGATCAGGACCGGCAGGCGATGGGTGGCGACGTAGGCCAGCGCCAGCAGGTCCCCGCCGGCCTTGGAGGCCGAGTACGGGTTGGAGGGCCGGAGCGGGCTGTCCTCGCGCGCGGCGCCCTCGGCCAGGCTGCCGTACACCTCGTCCGTGGAGACGTGGAGCAGCCGCGGAATCCGCAGCTCCCGCACCGCCTCCAGCAGCGTGAACACGCCGAAGACGTCGGTGCGCAGGAAGGCGCCGGGCTCGACCAGGGACCGGTCCACGTGAGACTCGGCGGCGAAGTTGACCACCGCATCGGCGCCCGGCAGCACCTGGCGCACGACCTCCGGATCGCAGATGTCGCCCTGCACGAAGCGGTAGCGGGGAGAGCCGGCCACGTCGGCCAGGTTGGCCAGGTTGCCGGCGTAGGTGAGCTTGTCGAGGTTCACGACGGTGTCGTCCGGATGGCTGGCCAGGACGTGGCGGATGAAGTTGGAGCCGATGAACCCCGCGCCGCCCGTGACGACCAGGCGCACCCGCTAGCCTCGCGTGACGTCCCACACGTCGGGACCGGCGAAGTCCCAGGGCAGCCGGCCCTCGTCGCACCGGTGCGGGTCGGGCGAGAACTCCTCGTCCACGAAGTAGATCACCCGGCCCACCGCCGGCCCCAGGTTGCGCACGCCGTGGGCCACGCCGGGCGGGATGCGGACGAGCCGGGAGGCGCCGTCGCCCAGCATGAGCCGCAGGCGGCGCCCCTCCGTGGGCGAGCCGGCGCGCACGTCGAGGAGCACCAGGAGCAGCCGGTCGGCCGGCGGCACGTACCAGACGTCCGTCTGGCGGGTGTGGACGTGGAAGGCCTTGATGACGCCCGGCGGCAGCTCGCTGTAGTTCACCTGCCGGACGGTGAAGCCCGGCAGCCCGGCCAGGGCGCCGGCCTGCAGGCGCCCGAGCTCCGTGAACGACCCGCTGTCGTCGTGGTGCCGCCGGAGCTCGACGATCTCGACGCCGTCGATCCGCTCGGCCGGGGCGTAGGACTGGAGGCGGAAGAGGCGCCTGGCGTCCGGGCTCAGCTCCAGGGGGCGCCGTCCGGCCGGCTCCGCGCTCACGCCTCGCCCTCGACGAGCCGGATCAGGTACTGGCCGTAGAGGTTGCCCCTCATCGGCGCCGCGATGCGCAGGACGTCCTCGGCGCTGATGTAGCCCATCTTGTAGGCGATCTCCTCGACGCAGGCCACCATCAGCCCCTGCCGCTCCTCGATGGTCTGGATGAACGTCGAGGCCTGCAGCAGGGCCTCGTGGGTGCCGGTGTCCAGCCAGGCGATGCCGCGCCCCAGGCGCTCGACGTGCAGGGCCCCCAGCTCCAGGTAGGTCCGGTTCACGTCGGTGATCTCCAGCTCGCCGCGCGCCGACGGCTTGAGCCCCTCGGCGATCTCCACCACCCGGTGGTCATAGAAATAGAGGCCGGTGACGGCCCAGGAGGAGCGGGGCCGGGCCGGCTTCTCCTCGAGCCCGATCGGCCGTCCCTCGCGGTCGAACTCGACGACGCCGTACCGGCCGGGGTCGCGCACCCAGTAGGCGAAGATCGTGGCGCCCTCGGACCGCCCGGCGGCGCGCCGCAGGGAGTCGGGCAGCCCGTGCCCGTAGAAGATGTTGTCCCCCAGGGCCAGGGCCACGCCATCCATGCCGACGAAGTCGCGGCCGATCAGGAAGGCCTGGGCCAGGCCCTCGGGGCGGGGCTGGACGGCGTAGTGCAGGCGCAGGCCCAGGTGGGCCCCCTCGCCGAGCAGCCGCTGGAACGCGGCCTGATCCTGGGGCGTGGTGATCACCAGGATCTCCCGGATGCCGGCCAGCATCAGGGTGGACAGGGGATAGTAGACCATCGGCTTGTTGTAGATGGGCACGAGCTGCTTGCTCATGGCGAGGGTCAGCGGGTACAGCCGGGTCCCGGAGCCGCCGGCGAGGATGATGCCCCTCATGGAGCCACCTCGACTATATAACGGCAACGTGGCCAGGCCCGAAACCCGCATTCACGTTTGACTCGACCGGAATTGGGGGTTAAATTGCCGGCATGAAAACTCTGAAGGAGATGATCGCCGAGGCCCGGCAGGCCGTCCCCGAGGAAGGGCCGGCGGACCTCAAGCGCCGCCTGGACGCCGGCGAGCCGGTCACCGTCATCGACGTGCGCGACCCGGACGAGTACCGGGACGGCCACATCGAGGCGGCCACGAACATCAGCCGGGGCTTCCTCGAGTTCCGGATCGCCAGCGCGGCCCCGGACCCCACCCAGACGATCGTGCTCTACTGCCAGACCGGCCTGCGGTCCGTCCTGGCGGCCAGGGTGCTCAAGGAGCTGGGCTACGAGCGCGTGATCAACCTCCAGGGCGGCTACCAGCGCTGGGTGCAGTCGGGGTTCCCGGTGGTCCGCGATGAGCCCTGGACGCCCGAGCAGGTCCAGCGCTACAGCCGGCACTTCCTGCTGGCCCAGGTGGGCGAGAAAGGCCAGCGGAAGCTGGCGCGAGCCCGGGTGCTGCTGATCGGGGCCGGCGGCCTGGGGTCCCCCGCGGCCTTCTACCTGGCGGCCGCGGGCGTCGGCACGCTGGGCGTGATGGACGGCGACGTGGTGGACCTCACGAACCTGCAGCGCCAGATCCTGCACACCACGGCCGACGTCGGCAAGCCGAAGGTGGAGTCGGCCGCCCGCACCCTCCGGGCCCTGAATCCGGACGTCGAGATCCTCGCCCTGCCCACGCGCATCACCGTGGACAACGTGATGGACATCCTGAAGGACTACGACCTGGTCGTGGACGGCTCGGACAACTTCGAGACGCGCTACCTGGTCAACGACGCCTGCTACCTGGCCGGCAAGACGAACGTCCACGGCTCGATCTTCCAGTTCGAGGGCATGGCCACCGTGCTCGCCCCCGGCCGGGGGCCCTGCTACCGCTGCCTGTACCCGACGCCGCCGCCCCCGGGTCTGGTGCCCTCCTGAAGCGAGGCCGGGGTCCTGGGCGTGCTCCCAGGCGTGATCGGAACGATCCAGGCCACGGAGGCCGTCAAGCTGCTGCTGGGCATCGGCGAGCCGCTGATCGGCCGCCTGCTGACCTACGACGCCCTCGGCATGCGCTTCCGCGAGGTGAAGCTGCGGCGCGACCCGGGCTGCCCGCTCTGCGGGACGGCGCCGACCATCCGCGACCTGTCCATCCACCGCGCCGGCGCCGTGGCCTGCGACACCTCGCCGAACGGGCACGGGGAGCCGGCGGCGACCGCGCCCGCCCCCCGGGCCGGCGGCTGATCGGCCCCGGCGCGCCCGCGACCCCGCTCGCCCGGGCCGTGATGTCGCACCGCTTGCAGCTCCACGAGGACCGCTTCGAGCCCGGGGGGCGGCTCGGGCTGGACCCGGCCAGCCGGGTCCTCTACGTGCGCGGTGGGGCCCTCGCGATCACGGACGCCGCAGGGCGGACCGAGCTGACCGCGGACCAGGCCTGGCACGGCTCCTCCGCCTGCCTGGCCGTGGCGGGCCCCGAGGGCGCCACGGTGCTGCGCTACGAGCTGCGCGCGGCGCCGGCCGGCCGCCGGGAGCCCACGGGCGTGGCGAGCCGGCCGCTCCTCGAGCATCCCATCGCGCTGCGGCCCGGCGAGGACTACCTCATGCGCTGTGACCGGGTGGACTTCGCCCCGGGCGGCGAGGCGCTCCCCCACGGCCACAAGGGCGGCGGGATCCGTTGCCTCATCGCCGGGCAGCTCGAGCTGCGCGCGGGCGGGCGGCCGGGGCGCGTCATGAAGCCCGGCGACGCCTGGTTCGAGGACGGCGTCGAGCCCGTGCACGCCATCGCCTCCCCCACGGAGCCGACCAGCTTCATCCGCGTCTCGATCCTGCCCCGCGCCATCCGGGGACAGTCCTCGATCGTCTACGTGAACCCCGCCCATGCGGCGATCACGCCGCGCCGCTACCGGGTCTTCGTGGACGAGCCGATCGCGCTGCCCGAGCGGGGATGACGCGGAGCCTCGGGCCCCGGCTGCCGCCCGCCCTCCAGGAGCGGTTCTCCCAGCGGGCCTTGCCCGGCCGCCTGGGCCTGGCCCTGCCCTTCGTCACGGTGGACGCCCAGGGCCGGCCGCATCCGATGCTGCTGTCGTACCTCGAGCTGCGCGCGCACGACGCGGGCAGCCTGGGCCTGGTCATCCAGGCGCGAAGCCGCAGCGCCCGCAACCTGGTCGAGCGCCAGGCGGGCACGCTGATCGTGGTGGAGCCGGACACGATCGTGTACGTGAAGACCCGCGCGGTGGACGGCCCGCTGGCCGTCCCGGGCGGCGAGCCCTTCGGCCTTGGCTACTTCCTGCTGGCGGTCGAGGACGTCCTGGAGGATGCCGCCGCGGAGTGGGAGGGCGGCCTGCGCATCACCCAGCCCCTGGCCTACGCGCCGCCGCCGGACCTGACCGAGCCCTGGGCCCGGGCCACCCTGGCCGCGCTGGCCACGCCCCGGGCCCGGGCCTGAGTCCCTGCTACCGCCGCTCCTCGGCGGTCCGGTACCGGCCGATGGTCACCTCGACCTCCGTCTCCTGGCCGTCCCGCAGCAGCTTGATCTTCACCTTCTTGCCGACGGGGGTGGAGGCCACGGCGCGCTGCAGGTCGCGGGGGGTCTCCAGCGGCGTGCCGTCCATGGCGATGATCACGTCGTTCGGCTTGACCCCGCCCTGATCGGCCGGCTCGCCGGGCATGACGGACCGGATCAGGACCCCCTTCGGCTCCCGGAGCTTGAGCCGCGGCAGGTCCTCCTCGCCGACCTCGGTGATGCTCACGCCCAGCCACCCCCATTCCACCTCGCCCCTGGCCAGCAGCTGCGGCACCAGCATCTGCACCAGGTTGGACGGGATGGCGAAGCCGATGGAGCCGTTGCGGGCGGCCATGCTGTTGACGCCGATCACCTCGCCGGCCATGTTGATGAGCGGCCCTCCCGAGTTGCCGGGGTTGATGGCGGCGTCGGTCTGGATGAAGTCAAAGCCGGGGGCGGCCACCGTCAGCGGGGCGCCCTTGCGGCTCACGATGCCGAAGGACACCGTGTGCTCGAGGCCGAAGGGGTGTCCGAGGGCCAGGACGAACTCTCCGACCCGCAGGCGGTTGGAGTCGCCCAGAGGCAGCGTGGGCAGGCCGCGCGCGCCCTCGATCCGGAGCAGGGCCAGGTCCACCCGGTCGTCGCGCCCGATGACCCTGGCGGTGAAGCGCCGGCCGTCGAAGAGCCGGACCTGGGCCGTGGACGCCCCCTCCACCACGTGGGCGTTGGTGACGATCACGCCCTCGGGGTCCACGATGAAGCCCGAGCCGCTGCTGCGCCGCTCCGGCGGATCCGCCTCGTCCTCGCTGGCCTGCACCGGGCGCCGCACGCGGACGTGCACGACGGCGGGCTTGAGGCGCTCGGCCAGGTCGGCCAGCAGCTCGTTGAACCGCATCAGCTCCGGCGGCGCGGCCCGCGTCGCCATCGCCGGCGACTCGTCGGCCAGGCCGGGACCCACGCAGCCAGCGATGAGCGCCGTCAGGGCCAGGGCCAGCAGCGGGCGGGGGCGGACGTCGCGCATACGGGACCTCCTCGGTCGAGCAGTATAGCCGACCGCGACGCCGCGGCGGTCAGGGAGCCTGGCGCCGCTCGGGCAGGGGCCGGACGCCGGCGGGAACCATGATGCAATCGCCGGAGGGCGTGCAGGCCACCAGCGGCGGGACGTACATTTCCCGGTCGTTGAGGCGCTGCTCCCAGTGCCCGGGGACGTGGTAGGTGCCGGCCGGGGTGTCCACGTAGCGGTCGGGCACCCACACGCGGGCTCCGGACGGCGCCGTGGCCGCGGGCGGCAGCGAGGGCAGCGGCCGCCGGACGGAGCGCTCGAGCTGCTCCAGGGGGCTCTGCCCGGGCGCGCCGCTGCCGAGCTGCACGGCCAGCAGCACGACGGCGGCAGCCCGCGGCGTCACCGCGTCACCTCCCGCACCAGGTGCCCCAGCTCCGGCAGCAGGAGCTTCTCCAGCGCCAGCCGGCAGGCGCCGGGGGAGCCGGGCAGCGAGACGACGATGCGGCGCTCGCGCACGCCCATCTGGGCCCGGGACAGCATCGCGGCGGCCCCGATCTCCTGGTAGGAGAGCATGCGGAACAGCTCGCCGAAGCCCGGCAGGCGCTTGTCGAGCAGCGCCTCCACCGCCTCGAACGTCGAGTCGCGGGAGGTGATCCCGGTGCCGCCGGTGAGGATCACCACCTGCACGCCGGGGTCGGCGCAGGCCTGCCGCACCACCCGGGCGACCTCCTCCGGCTCGTCGCGAACGATGGCCGCGCCCGCCACCCGGTGCCCGGCCGCGTGGAGCAGCTCGCGGATCAGGGCGCCGCTGGTGTCCGTCTCCGGCGTCTTGGTGTCGGAGATGGTGAGGACGAAGCAGCCGACCGAGCGCGGCGCCTGCGCCTTGTGCTGCTCCGGCGTCGAGGATGGCGCGCTCACCGGTACGCCTCGTCGAGGACCTCAACCAGGTGCCGCACGCGCACCCGCGCCCCGCGCTCCTGCAGCCCGGCCTGGATCTGCAGGATGCAGCCGGGGTTCGCGGTGACCACCGCCTCGGCTCCCGAGGCCTGGATGTGCTTCACCTTGCGCGCCAGGAGCCGGCCGGCCATCTCGGGCTGCGTGAGGTTGTAGATGCCCGCCGAGCCGCAGCACCAGTCGGACTCGGCCAGCGGCACCACGCGCAGCGCGGGGATCTGGGCCAGCAGCGCCCGCGGCTGCGCGCGGATCTTCTGGCCGTGCACGACGTGACAGGGGTCGTGGTAGGTCACGGTCATCGGCACCGGGCGCAGGGGACCGCGCAGCGGCTCGCGGGCGAGGAACTCGGCCAGGTCCTGCACGGTGGCCGCGAAGCGGCGCGCGCGCCCCGCCCAGGCCGGGTCGCCGGCCAGCAGGTGCCCGTAGGCCTTCATGTGCGCCCCGCAGCCGGCGGCGTTGACGATCACGGCCTCGACGCCGGCGGCCTCGAACGTCGCGATGGTCCGCCGCGCCATCTCGAGCGCCCGCGCGTGGTCGCCCGCGTGCGCGTTCAGCGCCCCGCAGCAGCCCTGCCCCTCCGGCGTCACGACCTCGCAGCCGTTGCGCGCCAGCACCCGCGCGGTGGCCCGGTTGTGCTCGCCGAACACGACCGCCTGCACGCACCCGGCCAGCAGGGCCACCCGGGCCCGGCGGGGCGGATCGGCGGCGATCAGGGGCGGCAGCGGGCGGCGGGCGGCGGCGGGCGGCAGCGGCGGCAGGAGGGCCTCCCAGGCGGGCAGCGGGCCGGGGAGCAGCCGGGCCAGCCGGGTCGCCCTCACCAGCCGCTGCAGTCCCGAGACCTGGTAGAGCCGCAGCGCCCCCGCCGCCAGGCGCAGCAGGCGCGGCTGGCCCAGGAGCAGGCCGAGGTTCACCCAGCGGAAGGCCCGGCGCAGGGGCCCCCCCGGCCGCTCGCACTCGATGGCGGCCCTGGCCGCCTCGATCAGGCGCCCGTACGGCACGCCGGCCGGACAGACGGTCTCGCAGGCGCGGCAGTCGAGGCACAGGGACAGGTGCCGGCTGACGGAATCGCTCAGGGCCAGACGGCCCTCGGCCAGCGACTTGATGAGGTAGATGCGGCCCCGGGGCGAGTCCATCTCGGTGCCCAGCTCGGCGAACGTCGGGCAGTAGGCCAGGCACAGGCCGCAGTGCACGCACTGGTTGACGCCCTCGACGCTCAGGCCGCGGAGCGCGAGCGGGCCCGCCGGCGCCGGCGGCGAGGAGGTGGGGTGAGCCATGCTCTCAGATCCCCGCCACGAAGTGCCCGGGGTTCAGGATGTTCAGGGGATCCAGCTCGGCCTTGATCCGCTGCATGATGCGGGCGGCCGCGCCCAGGTCGTCCCACACCGGCACGCGCGCCTTCACGGCCAGCGGCGCCCAGTCCAGCGCCGCGTGGCCG
>FWPU01010658.1_pt1 | contig 13480 bp, 12 predicted proteins | sample 2228361 | NCBI WGS metagenome assembly FWPU01 (sample SAMEA103939777, study PRJEB20133) | metagenome | reverse complement strand
ATGCCTGCGCTACACTTTTCGGATAGGCTCTAAGACGCCCACAAGGGGCAATGCTACCGCTGACTATTCGCCATCCCGTTCGTTGACAGAGTGAGCGGGAACGACTCGATGTCCTGCTACGTCATACGAGGTCGAAGCATGAAGTCCGATTTACAATTCAGCCATCTGACCACCGAAGCCCGCAACCCGGCTTCGATGGACATTGACAAGAAGACAACGCTGGAGATGCTGCAAATCATCAACGACGAAGATAAGACCGTCGCCTTCGCCGTTGAGAAAGTGCTGCCCGACGTGGCGCGGGCGGTGGATTTGATTGTGCCGCGTTTGAGGTGCGGCGGGCGGTTATTCTACATCGGTGCGGGAACTTCCGGGCGGCTGGGGATTGTTGATGCTTCCGAGTGTCCGCCCACGTTCGGCACGCCGCCGGAGTTGGTGCAGGGTATCATCGCGGGCGGCAGGGAAGCCGTGTTTCGCTCGCAGGAAGGCGCGGAGGACAACATGGACAGCGGAGGGCGCGACGTTGCCGAAAGAGGTTTCACCGCGAACGACGTGCTGGTGGGTCTGAGCGCGAGCGGGCGCACGCCCTACGTCATCGGCGCCCTGCGCTACGCCCGCCGCCTCGGCGCGGCGACTATCGGAATCACCTGCAACGACGCGGCGGCGATGCAAGGCGAAGTGGACGTGCTCATCGCGCCCATCGTCGGTCCTGAGGTTATCACCGGCTCGACGCGCATGAAAGCCGGCACGGCGCAGAAGATGGTTCTCAACATGTTAAGCACCGTGACCATGATTCAATTGGGGCGCGTGCAAAGTAATTTGATGGTGAACATGCAGACGTTGTGCGGTAAATTACGCGATAGGGCGCGGCGGGTCGTTGCGCTTGCGGCGGGGGTAGATGAAGCCACCGCCGAATCCGCGCTCCAAGCCAGTGGCGGACTGGTGCGTGAAGCGATTGAGTCGTTAAGAGGATGAGGGCGGATTATTTTTTTTCATTGCAACGTAGAATTTTCCGCCTTCACCTGTTATAATGAGAAACGGCTTGGCACATCTTCTGTCGTTCTTTGACAATTGGGTAAACTGTCGTTTTGTCACAAGTCACACAAATTCATCCCATCGAAGTCTCATGCTCTCAAAGGCGCACCGACTCGTTCATAGTAGCGCAATTTGATTGCGCGTTCAAACGCCGATGAATCGGCTTACTACGAGCAGAGGAAGGAGGTGAAGCGTTCATTTCGTCGGTGCCGTCGGCGAAGCATTGTGACGGCAGAGCAACGTGACGTAACAGATGGCAGGAGGAAAGCGAGGAAACCTGGACACTCGTCATCTGACCTCCTGCACACGCAGCCACGCGGCGCTCTGCAAGATAGCCGTCCCTCCGAATTGATTCGGGGAGCTGTAACACCATCACATCACAGAATTGAAGGAGGTTAGTTGACAATGCGCAAATTAGCCGTAATGCTCGGCGTGGCAATGACTCTGTCTGCCGCGCCGGTGTTCGCGCAAGGCGCCTTTAAGGACGTGCCGACCACTCACTGGGCGTACGAATACATTCGTCGCCTGGCTGAACTGGGCGTTCTCGAAGGCTACCCGGATGGCACGTATAAAGGGAAGCAGACCATGACTCGTTACGAGATGGCTGTTGCCATTGCGCGGGCGATGGATAAGGTTGGAAAGGTCCCTGGACCTCAGGGTCCGAAGGGCGATCCCGGTCCTGCCGGTCCTGCCGGTCCTGCCGGGGTGGCGGGTCCTCCCGGTGCGCCTGGTGCGCCCGGAGCGGCGGGTCCTGCCGGTCCTGCGGGTCCTCCCGGAGCGCCCGGAGCGGCGGGTCCTGCCGGTCCTGCGGGTCCTCCTGGACCTCCCGGAGAAGTCACCCGTCGTGAACTGCGGGAAGCCCTCGATGCGCTCTCCCGTGAGATGCGTCAGGAACTGGCGTCGCAAGGCGTCAAAATCGCGGACATTGACAAGCGGCTGAAAGCGGTCGAGGATGCGATCAAGGGTAAGATGCCTACCGGTGGCGTTCAGTTCAGCGGTTCCTTGCTCGCTCGCGGTGGCGCCAACACCCACATCGCCGAAACGCAGGGTTTCTTCGGCGCAGGTGAATTCGATCCGAGAAGGCCAGAAGGCCCTCCTGGGTTTAGCGACTTCGACTTCCCGGAAGACAAGTTTGGTTACGTTGACTTCACGATGAACGTCGCCGCGCAGGTGAACGAGAACGTGCGCGTGAAGGCGCAAATCAAATATCTGTCGGGAACCGCAGAAGACGCTTGGGCGGGCGACACCAGTGGGTTAGGCGCGCTGCGTGAAGCCCTCGTCGAAGCCAAGACGAATTGGGGCAACTTCAACATCGGACGCCAGCGCTACAACTGGGGTCAGGGTTTATTGTTGGACACCGACCTGCAGAACTTCGATGGCATCAACTGGAATTACCCCCTGGGCGAGAACGCCAGTTTCAGCCTCGTTTGGGCGGATACCGACATCGGTATAAACGGTTCAAGCACCATAACAGGTATCAGTTACAAAACCGGTGGCGCGGCGAGCCGCGGGACCATCGCGGGTGGTCTGTCTAAGGGCGGTCCTACGTCGGGTAATGGTGTCGTGAGACCTTTCCCGGACGCTGGACTTGCCTTTGGCAACGACCAGATTTTTGGTGGTCGCCTCGACTGGACGTTTAGCGTCGGCAGGCTCGGCATTGGCTATCTGCACGACGGCTATGCTGGTCAGCAGGGCTGGAGCGTGGACACGTCGTTCAACGTCTGGGGACGCAACGTCGTTGCTGAGTATGTGAAGCAGAGCCAGAACTTCAACAGCGGCGACACCAGCGGCGATGACAAGGCATGGTACGTGCGCGCTGAAATCCTCAAGGGCAACAACTGGAACTTCACTGCGGCGTACGCCAAGGTGGGAGAAGATTTCGAGCCGTTCGTCGCTTCCAGCATGAACCCGTATGCTCGCACCTACACGGAAGCCGTCTTTGACCGTCCGCTGCACGTCGGCGCACCCCTGCCCGGCAGAGACGGCTCCACCGGCACGAGTGGCGCAAGAAGACTCTTGGCTCTCTACAAGGGTTGGGAGGCTGGCTTGACCTATCGCTTTGGAGGCAAGAACCCGCTGGACATTCGCTACTATGAAGGCGATGACTTCCGCGGACTCTCCTTGGGCAAGGTCTGGACCGTCAGTTACACCTTCCCGCTCACGCAGGGAGTTGACGTCGAGTTGAAGTACGGTCAGTTCTCGGCGGATCAGGCCGTCAACGACATGAAGTTCGCTCGCGTAGGCGCGCTCATCAACTTCTAAGCGTTGGTTGGCAACAAGAGGTAACAAAAAATCCCTGGGGCTTTTGCCTCGGGGATTTTTTTTGGAGTGATGGGTGGTGGAGTAGTGTCCTGTTGAACGCAGTGAATCATCTCGCTATTGCGCTCACGCAGGATTCCTCGCTGCGCTCAGAACGACATCGTTTTACTCCACCACCCCACCACTCCACCACTCCATCACTCCATGCATACCTGCTGGGTCGAAGTCAACCTCTCCGCCATCTGCCACAACTTTCGGCAGGTGCGAGCGTTCGTCGGTGAAAACGTTCAAATCATCGCTATCGTCAAAGCCGATGCCTACGGGCACGGCGCGGCAGCCGTCGCGCAAGCGTTGGCGGACTGCGGCGCAAACACCTTTGGCGTCACGCGGTTGGAAGAAGCGTTGACGCTGCGCGACGCGGGCGTGACCGCGCCGATTCTCCTCCTCGCCCCGCCGCTGCCGGAGCAAGCGGAGGAGTGCGTTCAATGCGATTTGACGGCAACGGTGGATGACGCCGCCACCGCGCAGGAGTTATCTGCCGCCGCCCAGCGGCGCGGCAAAACCGTCAAGGTTCACTTGAAGGTGGACATTGGCATGGGGCGCATCGGCGTCGCACCAGAGCAAGCGTTGTCCATAGCCGCCGAGTTATCCGCGCTGCCCGGTATCGTCGTGGAAGGCATCTATACGCACTTTGCGAACGCGATGGACAAAGACTTCTCGGCGACCGAGCGGCAGTTCGAGCAATTCCGGCAAACCCTGAGCCAACTCCGCCAACGTTCCATGTTGCCGCCCCTCGCGCACTGCGCCAACAGTTCCGCTCTGCTGCGACAGCCGCCGATGCACCTGAACGCTGTGCGACCGGGCACGGTGTTGTTCGGGCAGTATCCTTCATCGCACATTCCGCGCGTTCTGGACTTGCGCGACACCTTCGCCGTCAAGTGCCGCGTTGTTTCCGTGCGCCGTCTGCCCAAAGGCGCGCCCGTTGGCTACGGCAGCGAGTGGCGCGCCCCCCGCGACAGCCTCATCGCCACGCTGCCCATCGGCTTCGCCGACGGCTTCGGCGCGGACATCGCGGCTCGCACGGAAACGCTGCGGGGAGGAATTCAGCAAGGCGCACGGCAAGCCCTCATTGCTCTCGGCAAGCTGCCCTCCCCACGCTCCGTCATCCTTCGCGGGCAGCGGGCACCCGTCGTCGGACGCATCGGGATGCAGATGTGCAGCGTGGATGTGACCCACATCCCCAACGTCGCCGTCGGCGACGAAGCGACCGTGCCGGTGCGGAGAACGCTGGTGAGCGCCTCACTGCCGCGAGTTTATGAAACTACCGATGAACACGGATGAACACGGATTTGAATGTCTCTCTTGCTCTATGTTCATCGCTTCAACTCAGGATGACTTCTCGCCCCGTCCGGCTTGATTCCTCACACGCCAGCATGACCTGCACAATCTTCCGCCCATACTCGCCTGAAACCGGCGGCGGGGTGTTTTGTTCGATGGCTTCCACGAACGCTCTCAGTTGACGGTCAAAGGTATTGTAAGGCTCAACCGGCACCTCGTCATATTTCTCCTCAGCATTGCTCACCCACAGCCGCGAGCCGACTTTGAGCATGCCCTCTGTGCCGGTGATTTCCCCCTCGAAGCGCGTGACGCCGGTTTTGTACCCGGTGCTGATGATGGTCGCGTAGACGCCGTTGGCGAAGTGCAGCAGCGCCATCGCCGCATCCTGCGCGGAAAAGCCGAAGAACGGACTGCCCACGTACGCCTTGACCGCCACCACGTCGCTGCCCGTGAAAAACATCATGCGGTTGATGAGGTGCGGACCGTTCATCCACACAATGCCGCCGCCTGACTCTCGCTCCAAAAACCACGGCGGACGCTGCCCGGCTGCGGGGTCGAAAAACCGCTTATACCACGTATCCGTCGCCATGATGACGCGCCCGATTCTGCCGGCGTCAATCAGTTCCTTCGCCTTGACGTTGACCGGCGCGAAGTTGTGATGATGCCCGACGCCCAACTTCACGCCGCGCTTCCGCGCCGCCTCAATCATCGCCTCGCAATCTTCCAGCGTCAGCGCCATCGGCTTCTCAATGAAAACGTGCTTGCCCGCTTCGATGGCATCAAGCGCGACGGGCGCGTGCAGATGGTGCGGCAGACAGAGAATCACCACGTTCACGTCATCGCGTTCCAACATCGCGCGATAGTCCGCGTAGCCGTCGCAGCCCCACTCCTGTTGCCGTTTCGTCCGACGCTCTTCGCTCGACTCCGCCACCGCCTTGAGCGTCACCTTGTCTGCGTTGTTCTTCACCGCTCGCGCATGTCCAGGCGCAATCCGCCCACCGCCAATAATGCCCACTCCTAACAAAACGTATCCTCCTTCAATGACCAATGTCCAATGCCCAAATAGGAAGTTGTCTGCGGCTTGATAGGGTTGGCTAAGAGCCTATCCCAAAATTCGTTTGTCGTCAGGCACGGAACAGAGTGGAGTGCTGTTAGGACGCCACTCCGCTGCGCTGCGTAGCCGTTTGTCGTCAGGCACGGAACAGAGTGGAGTGCCGTTGGGACGCCACTCCGCTGCGCTGCGTAGCCGTTTGTCGTCAGGCACGGAACGGAGTGGAGTGCCGTCGGGACGCCACTCCGCTGCGCTGCGTGGCTGACTACGAACATTTTCGGGATAGGCTCTAAGGTTTGCTTTTAGCCAACCCAAGCCAACCTCAAAAGATTGGTCACTGGTCATTGACATTGGACGTGGGAAAGGGATTTCCTCGCGCCTCCGTCGCGTCAGTTGTTTGACGCCCTTTGCATTTTCGGTTATCATACCGTCACCGATGTAACGCAGGCATTCTGCCTGCACGATGCCGACAGGAGGTCGGCGCTACATTTTTGAAAGGGGCAGCGAATTTGAGTCGAAAACTTCGTTTTGGTGTGATTGGCGCGGGCGGGTTCGCGGAAATTTGTCACGTTCCCGGTCTTCAATCGCACCCGCAAGCCGAAGTCGTTGCGCTGTGCGGTCGGCGCAAAGAACACGCGATGGCGATGGCGCAGCGGTTGGGCGTTCCCGACGTTCATACCAACTATCGCGAACTGGTCGAGCGCGATGATATTGACGGCGTGGCGATTGTGACGCCCAACGTTTCGCACGCGGAGATGGCCATTGCCGCGCTGCAAAACGGCAAGCACGTGATGTGCGAGAAGCCGCTGGCGATGAACGCAGCGGAGGCGAAGGCGATGCTCGACGCCGCGAGCGCCAGCGGCAAAATTCATCTCGTCGCGTTCACGTTTCGTTACCTCCACTGTCTTCAGAAACTCAAGGAAATGCTGCGCGCAGGCGCGATTGGCACGCTGCACTACGTTCGTATTCGCGGCGAAAGCATGGGCGGACTCAGCCCTCACTTCAAAGCCGGCTGGCGCGAAGTCATGGCGCTGTCGGGGGGTGGCTTGATTCAGGACATGGGTTCGCACTACGTTGACCTCGTGAACTATCTCGTCGCGCCGATTGCGGAGGTTTGCGGAATTCTGTTGAACGTTCCCCGCACGCGCCCCAACGCCGTCACGGACGAGCCGACATTGATTGAGACCGACGACCTGAACGCCGTGTTCTTCCGCACAACGACAGACGTTTTGGGCGATTACATGCTCAGTCGCATCACACCCTCGCACGGCGAGTGGGGCTTTGAAGTGGTCGGCAACGAGGGCGCGTTGCTGGGATTCCTCACGCGGGGCAACCGCGATGAACTCAAGTGGCTGCGCGTCGGCGGCGATTGGGAAAACGTTTCGCTCCCCGAAGAAACACAGATTCACGAGCCGCTCGCATTAGGTCGCATGATGCGCTCGTTCGTAGACGCGATTCTACGCGGCGCGCCCGACGGCGTTCGGGACGCGACGTTTGAAGACGGCTACCGCGCGCAGGTCGCGCTGGATGCCATTGCGCAATCGTTCCAAGAGAAACGGTGGGTGGAGGTCAAAGTGTAAAATCGTCATCATAATCCTACTCGTCATCGTCATCGGGTCTTCCCAACGGCGCGAGTAAGATTACGATTACGAAAAAAACTCTTTGCATAACGTCGGCAAATCAGAGGACAAAAAACGCCAACCCTCAGGCTTTCGGCGCGCGTTATCGCAGGACGGCGCGTTGCGGTGGATTGCGAGTCAGATGCTGGCGCAGCCTTACGCGAACGTCACGGGCGGCGCGCTGCGGCGCAAGTTCGCCGACCTGCTGGGCGCGACGAACGCGCATATCGGATGGATGCAAGCCATCCCTAACTTCATTCAAGCCACGCAGATGCTCGCGCCGCTGCTCATCGAGCGACTCCAGCGCCGCAAGCCGCTGGTGCTGCGCTGCATGGCGTTGAGTTACTGCGTGTAGCTGGTCATCGCCGTCATTCCGTGGTTCGTGCCGACGCCGTTGCGTCCGTGGGCGATGATTGCCCTCCTTGCTCTGGGCGTCGTCTTTACGGCGATACAAAACCCCGCCCGGCAGTCGTGGCTCGCCGACATCATCCCGCATGGTTTGCGCGGACGGTTCTTCGGGAGCATGGGCATGATGACCACGCTCATCACGTTGAGCGTCGTGCCGCTGGCGGGAATGCTGACTGACAAACTCCCGAAGAGGTGGGGATTGTCGTGCATTTTCGTTGTGGTTGTCGGCGTGGCGCTGATGGGGGTCTGGAATCTGTCTCACGTTCCCGAACCGCCCAAGAAGCAAACCAACCCGGAGCGCATCCTGCCGTTTTTGGGGCTGCCGCTCCAGCATCCCGACTTTCGCTTTCTCATTCTGTTCTTCGCCTGTCGCTCCGCTGCCGTCGTCATGGGCGCGACGTACTTCGACTGGTATCTCATCAAAGAGATGAAACTGAAGATGGTCACGATTACGTTCCTCAGCAGTACTTACCAGCAGGGGTTGATGTTTCTAATGTATCCCGTGTGGGGGCGATTGATTGACCGATTCGGCAGCCATCGGATGCTTGCCATCGCCGCGTTCGGCAACGCGCTGTTCCCGCTGCCGTGGGTGCTGATGACGAAGGATAACGTGATACCTTTCTTGCTGTTCGGCTACTTGTTGACAGGGTTATCGAATCCGGGGCTGACCGTTGCGCAGCAGAACTACATGATGCACATCGCCCCGAAGGAGCATCGCTCGGTTTACTTCGGCGCGTTCGCCGCCATCGTCAGCGTCTCCAACGCCTGCGGCGCGCTCCTGAGCAAAAGCATTATCACTTGGCTGGAAGGCACAAAGCACGTGGTCTGGGGTCTCACGCTCGACCACTTCAAAATGGTCTTTTTCATCTCACTCATCGCGCGGCTGTCGTGCATGTTGCTGCTCATCCCACTGCGCCACGCCGAACGCCGCGCCGGGAAATGATGGAGTAATGGGATCGTGGAGTGATGGAGTGATGGGGTCGTTTTCCAATACTCCATTACCCCATTACTCCATCACTCCAAGCGTGGTCATGCGAATCACCGACATCAAAACTGCCGAAGTGCGGGGACACGGTTACTCGACTTACGTTCGCGTTTACACCGATGAGGGATTGACGGGCACGGGCGAGTGCATTCACGGCGGGCGCGGCTGTCCTGAACTGATCAAGGACATGGCGGAACTTCTTCGCGGTGAAGACCCGCTGGACGTGGAGCGGCTGTGGGAGCGATTGCGGCGGCGGTATATTTTTGACGGCGCGCTGGCGGGCAACGTCGTGACAGCGATGACGGGAATTGAGATTGCGCTGTGGGATTTGGCGGGGAAAGCGCTGGGCGTTCCCGTGTATCGTTTGTTGGGCGGCGGCGGGAAATACCGAGACCGGATTCGGCTTTACTGCGACTGTCACGCGGGCAAGGAAGACACGCCCGAAGGCAACGCAGCAAAGGCGAAGGAGGTCGTTGCGCTGGGCTTCAATGCCATCAAGTTTGACATTGATGATTTGAACCACCCCAAGAAACTCGACCGCTACAACCACACCATCACACCGGGCGAGTTGAGTTACATGGTCGAGAAGGTTGCTGCCATTCGGGAAGCCGTCGGACCCGAAGTGGACTTGTGCGTGGACATGCACGGGCGCTACGACATGACCAGCGGCATCCGCGTCGCGCAGGCGTTGGAGTCGTTCAATCTCCTGTGGTTGGAAGAACCTGTGCCGCCAGAAAACCCGCGTGCGATGGCGGAGGTGCGCCGCGCGTCGCGCACGCCGATTTGCGCGGGCGAGTGCCTGTTCACGCGCTGGGGATTTCGTGAATTGTTCGAGCAGCAAGCGGTGGACGTGGTGATGCCCGACATCCCCAAGTGCGGCGGGCTGGCGGAGTGCCGCAAAATTGCGAACATGGCAGAGACGTATTACATCCCGTTCGCGCCGCACAACGTCTGCGGACCATTAGGCACGATGGCGAGTTGTCACGTCTGCGCGTCCGTGCCCAACTTCCTCGTCCTCGAATGGCACTGGCTGGAACGCCCACACTGGAACACGCTGTGCTTCACGGACGAACCCATCATCCAGAACGGATACATCAAAATTCCCGAGAAGCCGGGGATTGGCTTGGAGGTCAACGAAGACGTGATGCGCGAGTATTTGCGACCGGGGACGGCGTTGTTTGAGTAGGGGCGAAGCATTTGACCATCAGAATCAAACCGATTCTGATGGTCAAATGCTTCGCCCCTACTTTCGCGTCGGACTCATCGGCTGCGGCGGCGTTCAACGAGCGATACGCGGACGGCAAGGCGGCGGTTTACACGGACTTTGCGAAGATGTTTGGCAAGGAAAAGTTGGACGTGGTTTACGTCTGCCTGCCGCCGTTCGCGCACAGCAACGAGGTGGCGTTGGCGGCGAAGCGCGACGTTCACGTTTTTATTGAGAAGCCGATTGCCCTTGACCGCAAGACCGCTTTCACCGTAATGTGAAGAATTACACGTCGGAAGACATGAGCGCGGCGAGCATTCAGTTCAAAAACGGCGCGGTCGCCTCTATGGCTGGAACCAACGGCCTACGGGAATTGAGTTTCCTTAGAGCCTATCCCAAAAATGCTTGTCATTCTGAGCGGAGCGAAGAATCTCGCCGTTGAGATTCTTCACTTCGTTCAGAATGACATTTTTGGGATAGGTTCTTAGCGTCAAATGCCTTCAATGATGACACATAGGTTGAATCTCGGACTGCGCTTCGTGAGCTTTGCCTGCGCCTCGACTTCCATCGGCGCGCTGCTGGCGCAGTTTTACGGCGTGGCTTCGATGCGCGTAGTGGCGCTGACGACGCTCCTCCCGGCGTGTGTAGCGTTGGCAGGTCTGGGCGTGGGAGCGCGGCGCGTAGCGGGGGGCGAGTTCACGCGGCGGTTGCTCATCGGGTTGTGGGTGGGTTGGTGGGCGACGGTGGCTTATGACCTCTGGCGCGCGCCGTTCTTCCTGCTGGCGATGAACCCGTTCAAAGCCCACCCGCTGTTTGGCGCACTGTTGACAGGCTTGCCGCCGCAAGATGTTTGGGCGCAGGTCATCGGCTGGCTCTATCACTTCTCCAACGGCATCGGCTTCGGCGTAATGTATATGATGGCAGTGAGGCGTCCTGCCATCTGGTCAGCCGTCCTTTGGGGCATTGTGTTAGAGACGGCAATGCTGGTCACGCCATACAGGGACGTATTCGACATTCCCCTAACAGGCAAGTTCCTGTTTGTCTCCGGCAGCGCCCACGTGGTCTACGGTGTTGTGTTGGGTGTTGTGGCGCGGCACGCGGGACACCGCTTCTGGAGTGATGCAGGGTGGCACAGCGAATCCTCGTGATAGAAGATGAGAAACCGATTGCTGACGCGGTGGCTTACAGCCTCAAGCGCGAAGGCTACGCGGTGAGCGTGGCGCGGGACGGCGAGAGCGGTTTGTCACTGGCGCGGACGGAGAAGCCAGACCTCATCATCCTCGACCTGATGCTGCCGGGGATGGACGGTCTCGCCGTGTGCCGCTCCGTGCGGCGCGAGGCAAAGACGCCCATCATCATGCTGACCGCCAAGGCGGAAGAGGCGGATAAAGTCGTCGGCTTGGAACTGGGCGCGGACGACTACGTGACCAAACCGTTCTCCATGCGCGAGTTAATCGCGCGCGTCAAAGCCGTGCTGCGCCGCGTGGAGGACGTAGCGCAACTCGCTGAGGAAGAACAACTCGTCAGCGGCAACCTGCTCGTCAATCTCGCGGAACACACGGTTGTCCTTGATGATAAGCCTCTCAACCTCTCGCCCAAAGAGTTTGACTTGCTCGTCGCCTTCCTGCGGCGTCGCGGACGCGTCCTCTCCCGCGACGCGCTGCTGGCACAGGTCTGGGGCGAGGACACTTACATTGACACCCACACCGTTGACGTTCACATCCGCTGGCTGCGGGAGAAGATTGAGGTCAACCCCAGCAAGCCCGAGCGGATTGTGACGGTGAGGGGTGTCGGTTATAAGTTTGTTGGGTGACAATTGGAATATGGGAGCAATGGAGTAGTGGGATGTTGTTTTTTGGCACTCCAATACTCCGTTACTCCGATATTCCATTGCTCCGTTGTCATGTCCCTCCGCTGGCGCATCACGTTCATCTTCGCGCTCCTCATCTCCGCCGCTCTCATCGGCGTAGGGATGTATCTGCTGCGTGTGGGGATAGAGTCGAGATTTCTCACGCTGGATTTGGTCGCCGTTGAACTCGTCAGCGTGCTGCTGTGCTACTGGGCGTTGGGCAAAGTTTTGGGTCCGTTGGAGGAAGCCAGCGAGTCGGCGCGGGAGTTGGCGAACAGGCACGCGAGGCAAACTGATAGTTTGCCCCACACAGACGAAATCGGTGAACTCATGACGACCCTGAACGCGCTTTCCCTGCGGCTGCAGGAAACGCAGACGGAGTTGCAGCGGGAGAAGGAAAAATCGGAAGCCATGCTGACGCGGATGGCGGATGGTATCATCGTCACGGACATCAGCGGGCGCATCATTCTGTTCAATCCCGCCGCTGAACGCATCTTCGGCATTCCCGCTCAACGCGCGCTTGACAAAACGGTCATGGACGTTTTCATGGACTACGACCTCAGCACGATGCTGGCGCGAGCGTTAGGTCAGGGCGTGCCGCAAACGGGCGAAGTGACGATTGGAGTAATGGAGCAATGGAGTGATGGAGTGATGGAACATCACCCTATGCCCCCACCACTCCATCACTCCACCACTCCACCACTTCAACGCTTCCTTGACGTTTTCGTAACGCTGGTGGAAACTGAAGGCGGACAGGGGCACGGCGCGGTCATCGTGCTGCACGACCTGACCGAGATTCGCCGCCTGGAAAACATCCGCCGCGATTTCGTCGCCAACGTCAGCCACGAACTGCGCACGCCGGTCGCCTCCATTCGGGCGATGGCGGAAACACTCCTCATGGGCGCGAAAGACGACCCGGAATCCGCGCAGCAGTTTTTGGAGACGATGCTCAAGGAAACCGAGCGACTGTCTTCGCTGCTCGATGACCTGCTGGAACTCGCCCGCATCGAAGCAGGCAGACGCGAACTCCGCAAAGTTGACCTCAACGTTCGGGAACTCGTCGAAACCGTCCTGAACAAACTTCGTCCCCACGCCGAACGCAAACAACTCAACGTCACGGTTGATGTTCCTGACAACCTCACCCTCTGCGCTGACCCGGATGCGATGCAGCAGATTCTCGTCAACCTACTGGACAATGCCATCAAATACACGCCGAACGGGGGAAGCGTGACAGTGAATGGAGTATTGGAGTATTGGAGTGATGGAGTATTGAAATCACGACAGTCTCAACACTCCAACACTCCAACACTCCAACACTCCATTCGGTTGACAGTCTCCGACACCGGCGTTGGCATCCCCCGCGAGCACTTGCCGCGCATCTTCGAACGCTTCTACCGCGTGGACAAAGCCCGGTCGCGGGAGATGGGCGGGACGGGGTTGGGGTTGTCCATCGTCAAACATCTCGTGGAGGCGCAGGGGGGGCAAGTGACGGTGGAGAGCGAGGTGGGGAAGGGAAGCACCTTCACGGTATTACTCCCACTTTTTCACCTTGCGCCCATTCCCAAAAGCAGTTAGAATAGCCTTCAAGAAGACGGGGCTTGTCGGGTGCATTACGTAAAATTTGCCACCCTCGTCAGGAGGCGCTGCTCCGACGGATGTGGGGCAGGAGGCAGGAGGCAAATTTTACGTCCTGCACCCCGCTGGAGCCCTCCTCCCGCCGAATCGAATTCGGCGT
>FWPU01010657.1_pt1 | contig 13480 bp, 10 predicted proteins | sample 2228361 | NCBI WGS metagenome assembly FWPU01 (sample SAMEA103939777, study PRJEB20133) | metagenome | reverse complement strand
TCCCAAAATTCGTTTGTAGTCAGGCACGGAACGGAGTGGAGTGCCGTTGGGACGCCACTCCGCTGCGCTGCGTGGCTGACTATGAACATTTTTGGGATAGGCTCTTATCTATGCTTGACTTCCTCCTGATAATCTCGCGCTCGGACGAGGATACGGGCTATCGCGTCACGCTTCAGCATCGTCAAAAAGGGCAGGCAATTCAGAAGATGGTGGAGGATTTGTTCAGGATTCGCCGCGTTCCGAGTGTCATCACCCTGACAGGACGATACCTGACGGATTCCGCCCTCCGCGCGCGCGACTCGCTTTCGCTACAGTAACATCGCCAACAGTTTCGACCGTCGGGATACAACCATCGTAGGCGTCTCGGTGCAGCGTGCCCTCGGTTTCCACCACCAAGCGTTTCAACCGTGATTCCAAGGCAAACACGAAGAAAGGATGGAGGCTATGTCAGCAGGAAGGACCGTCCGTCGTACCATCGCCGGTGTCGTCGTGAGTTGTTTATGTTGGTTGGCAGCAGCGCAGGCAGATGGAGAGGAGCCGCCGCCGGAGCAGAGCGAGGTCAGAGCCGCCGGCGGCGCGAATGACACCAGCTATACGACGCAGTTCATGTATGAGGCGTACGGCGTCGGGGACGCCTTCAATAACCTGAGCAACAGGTTGCCGGACTTCTTTAACGCTGGCGAGGACGGCGAAGACGGCGAGGATGGACGGAGGGCAGCCGGAGCGTTGATTCTGGAGACATTGAGAAAGGTAGACCGTCTCCGCCGCCCGACCAACCTTCTCATCTTGACGGGGCGATATGTCTGGGACAACGACAAGAGCACCGACCTTCGCGCCCGCTTGGCGCGCGTCCGCTACACCGACGTCGCCAGCAGTTTCGATTTCGGCGTTGAGCAATTCTCCGCCAACCCGGAGGTGGGCAGCGCGACCTTCGGCATCGGTCTTTTTGCGAAGGCGGAAATCTACGGGGTGCGGGGCAAAAACAGCCGGAATTACATCAACTTCTTAGCGGCGGAGTCCATCCAAGGGTTTAAGCGCAGAACGCAAAAAGAGCGCGACACGCTGCGAGAGCAGGCGCTTGCGCTCATCCGGAGCGGCGTGGTCGTTTTGGAAGACATACGGCGTGTTATCGCAACAGTCCGTCAGGAAGCCGAGATGCTTCAGAACGACATGTCCCGCTTCATTGACGAAGCCATCGCCACCGAAAAACGCCCCCGCATCGCTCTCACCGCCAACTATCGGCATTTTGACGACGTGGGCAACGGAGTAGATTTCGGTGTGGTCTATTCGAGATTGCATTTTCCGCCTCACCTCACCCCAACGCTCTCCGTTGAGCGCGCGCAGTTCAATTCCCAAGGCGATTCACGCCGCTCTGGCTACCGCGTCACCGGCGTGCTGACATATCAGGACACAGTGCCCTCCTCCCCAACGAAAAGGAGAGAAACTTCTCCCGAAGAGGAGGTAGAGGAATATCTCGACACATGGCGATGGCACTGGATGGTCGGGGTTGGACACACCTTCAAGAATCAGGTGGACCGTCGTGACTCCTCACTTCTATTCGTGCGGCACAGACCCGCCTCCACCTACGGGTTGGAATGCTCGGCTTTCATCGGGCGCAGCCGCAGAAGTTCAACCGTCTTCGGCGTCTCTGTTGAGCGCGCCTTCGACTGGTAAAAGAAAAGGGTATCGCCTGAACGAGTGTAGGCGATACCCTATCCATTGTCTATGGTCGCGCTCACTTCTTGATGTCCAACAACTCCACCTCAAAAAGCAGCGTCGCGCCGGGCGGGATACCGGAGCCGGGCGGTGGGGTGTCGCCATAGCCAAGTTTGGGCGGAATGATCAGTTTGCGCTTGCCGCCGACCTTCATAGTTTGCAAGCCCTCGTTCCAGCCCTCGATAACCTCTCCCAACCTGAACTCCGCCGGTTCACCGCGGTCGACGCTGCTGTCGAACTTGGTGCCATCAGTCAACGTGCCCGTGTAGTGGACGACAACGGTATCACCCATTTTCGGTGATTCCCCCGTGCCAACAACGAGGTCAACATACTTCAACCCCGACTCGGTAGTGACTTCCTTGCCTTCGCCCTTCTTCTCTTCCTCTTTCTTCCCTTCCTGCGTGTCATCAGACTTCGTTTCGGACTTCGTTTCCTCTTTCCTTTCGAAACCCTCATTGACAGTAGGGGACGGCGGCGTGGCGTCTCCTCCTTCCGTCTTTTGCCCTCCGCATCCCGCCAACCCAACAATGACCAACACAGCAACAAGATACTTCTTCATAGACTGATTTCTCCTCCTCCGAATACCGCGGATTTAGAGCGCCTAACAAAACCGTCACCCTGAGCGTAGCGAAGGGTCTCGAACGGCGAGATTCTTCGCTACGCTCAGAATGACAGTGGGTTTTGTTAGGCGCACTTAATGGACGGGCGCGGATAGAGCCGGAGAGCCAACATTCGCGTTCGTCCATCAAATCCGTGGTATCACGGTATTCCCCTGCGGCGCGAAGCGTCCACAACGCAGGAACAACTCCGAATACCGCAGATTTGATGGACGGACGCGGATAGAGCCGGAAAGCCAACCTCCGCGCTCGTCCATCAAATCCGTGGTATCACAGTTTCCCGTCATTTCCTCTTATCCTGTTGTATCCTGTCCATCCCGTCTAAAAAAACTGCCGATAAATTGTGTAGCCCGCCAGTGTGAGCATGATGAGAAAACACACCCACAGAATCACGTCCGACTTCCACGTCGGCGCGAGGCGGCGGTCGAGGTGCGCGTAGCGCAGGTAAATCGTGCTGCCTGCGACGATAGGTCCCATTGCCGCCGAAACGACGCCCGCCACCGTCAGCATCCAGATGGGGTTTTTGACGAAAAAGTAGCAGGTCGCCGTGATGGCGGGTGACACCACCGCCCAGATGCGCAGAACCGCCACACGAGCGCGATAATTGCGCGGGTCAATCCACCCCAACACACCCATGCAATCGGCAATCATCCGCGCCCCGCCGCCCAAGCCGGAAATCACCGTCGAGTAGAGGATGAAAAACGCCGCCAGCATGAACAGCCACCACGCCCACTCGCCCAACGTTTTCGTGTAGATGTGGGACAGGAGTTTGATGGTGTCCAAGCCGTCGGGTTTGACCTGCATCCGGTGCAGCACGCCCGCGCCCAGCATGTAGAACGGAACGGTCGCACAGGACAGAATTATCAGAGTCAGCACCACGTCGGTCTGCATCACGCGAATCCAGCCGCGCGCGCGGCGCGCCCAGTCCGCGCTCATCTCGGTCGGTCCAGCATAGCGGGCGTAGCCCTTCTCAATGCACCAGTAGGTGTAAGCCATAGCCTCGCCCGCCGTCACGCCCGTGCCGCCGTATGCCGCCAACGCCGCCCCCACCGCGAACGCGGGAAACTCAAATCGCAATCCCGCCCGCACGTCCGCCCATGTAATCGCGTATTCGGTGAACTGCAACACGACCGCGCAGAGCAGCGTGAGAAACGTAAACGTCGCCACCATGAAGGTCAGCAATTTTTCGAGGAAGCGATACGTGCCGCTGAGGATGAGCACCGAGGCGAGCGCAGCGAGGAGGACCGTCCACCACTCCGACGGCAACTGTGGGAAGGCAAGATGTACCGCCTGCCCGCTTCCACCGTAAATGCCCCCGCCGCCCAAAAATCCGGGGATGAGCGTGAACAGCCACAAGTAGATGAACCACGAAACTTTGCCGTTGGGCGCGGGCAACTTGCCGGGCAACCGATTGAAAGCGTGCAGCACCGTCTCGCCCGCCGCCACGGAATATCGCGCCAACTCCGCCTGCACGATGCTCTTGCCCCAGCAACTCAGCAGCATCCACCAAAGCATCGCAAACCCCACGCTCGCCCCCAGCGACGTGGTCATCATTATCTCGCCCGACCCCACCACCGACCCGACCAAAATCAGCCCCGGTCCCAGAAACCGCAGCGTGTTCCAGAAACCGACAGGCGGTTCCAGCACGTCCTCTTTGCGCCGTGCGTAAAGGTCTGTGGACATGAATTCTCAGGTAGGATGGACAGGGTGAAAGTCAATGGTCAACGGAGCGTTTGGAGTAATGGAGTGATGGAGTCATGGAGTATTGCGATGTCACGACTCCATGACTCCATCACTCCATCCCATCCTGTTCATCCTGTTCATCCTGTCGAAAAAGACGGGCGCGGCGGCTCGCCGAAGTGTTTGAACTTGTCCTCGCCCCGCAGCAGAATCGGCTTCCACGGTCGGCGCAGCGAGTTCTCTTCCGCCTGCCGCACGTTCAGTGTCGTATAGCGAATCGTTAGCCCGCACCGCCGCCGCGTCGAGCGGTTCGGCAAACTGCCGTGAATCAACGCGCCGTCGTGAATCGAAATCTCTCCGGCTTTCAACACCAAGTCCACCGCGCGCTGTTCCTCCTCCTCCGTAATGGGCACTTCCTGATTGATGCTCAACAGATTCCCTTGCGTCTGCGACTTCCCATGCTCCCGAATTCCGTCGCGGTGCGTGCCGGGAATCACACGCATACAGCCGTTCTCACAATCGCTGTCATCAATCGCATACCATGCCGTCAGCGCGAACGGCGGCTCCAATCCCCAGTAGGTCACATCCTGATGCCACGCGACGAATTTCTCCTCCTGCTCGTACTTGCAGAAGAAATGTGTCGCCAGCAGCATCACGTTCGGACCGACCAGCGCCTCGATGCAATCCACAATTTTCGGATGCGTCGCCAACTCATAGATGAACTGCTGGTCAAAGTGCCGGTCAATCAGCCCAACCTGACACTTCTCGCGTCCCTCGCGCGCTTCCAGTTCATCAAACAGTTGGCGGTAGCGCGCCGCTTCCGCTGCGTCGGCGATGCGGAGGCCAGAGATGAAGCCGTCGGTTTTGTAGGTGTTGATTTGGTGTTGGGTGAGAGACATTTTCTGCCCTCCTGTCAAGTTTGCTGCCCGCTCAATGCGCTATCCCCAACTCGTGCATCCGCCGGTGAATCGCCTCCGCCGCTTGGTGGAAGGGACGCTCTAGATATGCGAGGTGGTCGTCCTCGCCGTGATGGTAAGTGACCGTGCCGTGTGGATGGTGCGGGGCGGTGTGGCGGATGTAGGCGAGTCCGCCTTCGATGAGGGTCAGCATGTATTGCGCGGTGTCCTTGTCAAACAGCCACCACTCGCCGCCGACGGCGACGTAAATGGGTGAAGTGTGCGCGAATATGCCGCGCCGCCAGCCGTCGTGATGGGGAACAACGTTCGTAGTCAGCGACGCAGCGGCAGCGGAGTCGCGTCGGGACGGCACTCCGCTTTCGCTGCGTGCCTCACTACGAACGCGGGCGGCAAGCCAGGTGTGCCCGTCAATCTTGACTTTTTCTTTCAGATGCAATCTGCGCGTGCCGTTGCTATCTTCTGTTGAAGCGACGACGCGACCTTGTTGAACCACTTCGAGGACGTGAATCGGGAAGATGCTCTCCGCCCAGGCTTCGACTTCGACCGTGCCTGCGCCTGACAATTTCACCGTGTCGCCAACGCGGTGTCCGTCCACTGTGAAGTGAATGATGGGACCGCCGCTGAGGAACGTGCGCCCGGCGCGGACGGCTTTGCACCAGTTGTCGTAGTTGAACTCTTCGTCGTCGGGAATGTAAGCGTACGTTCGGTAAATGCCAACGGGCACGTCGCTGGTCATTTTGTCCGTGCCGCCGACGAGCGGCAGACGATAGCCGCCGTTGAGGTAGCGATAGTATTCGATGTGCTGATACCTGCCATGCACCAGCATCTCCACTGCATCGGCGCGTCCCGTCGCAATCAGAATCGCGGGTTCGCCGTTGGGGTTCGGCAGGTGCGGGATGACAACCGTGCCGCCCTGCGCGTGGCAGCGATCCGCCCAGTCGGACATCGTGACATCAAGCGTCCCGCCCAACTCCGCCTCGCTCGGTCCGTCGGAACACCACGGCATAATCGGTTCTTTCACGCCAAACAGTGTCAGGTGTCCCAGCATGTGTTGGCGGTTCTCCTGCGTGCAGTAGACGATGGTGCGCCCGTCGTTCGTGACCGTCGGTCTGCCGATGAAGTCTTCGGTGTTGGTGAACAGGTGTCCCCACTGCGATTGCAGCAGGTTGACGACGTTGAGGTCTTCGCCCTGCGCCTCGCGGTGCGCGCCCTGCGTGCCCAGAAAGTGAACGTGCGTGTCGCCGCTGAACCATCGCTGCGCGTTCAGGTTCGTCCAGCGCTTCAGGCGAAGCGTCAGTTCGCGCTGTCCGCGTTCGACGTTGACCCGCGTGCGCAGCGGTTCGTACTCGTATCCGCGCGCCACGTCCACGATGACCTCGCCGCGCGGCAGCCAGCCTTGACATTTGCCGTCAATGTAGGCGTAAGTGATTTGCCCCAACCGCAGGTCGCCGCCGATGTCAATGTGCCACGTGCCCAAATTGGAGTTGACGTGATTGTGATGTCCGTGCGGCTGATACGGAATCCCTTCGGGTGAGCGGAAGTGAACACGGCAGGGAATCGGTTTGCCCGTCTCGTCATCGAGGACGGTGACGTGAATCCAATTCTTCCCGCGCTCAAGGACTTGCAGATGCACGCGCGGCGTTTCGACTTTTCCCTTCTCACGCAGTTCGCCCCAGTTCGCCTTGCCCAACTCCTCGCCATCGTTTTTCACCGTGACCGTTGCGGACGGAACCGCTGCGATTTCGACATAAGCGGGACTCGATTTTTGATTCTGCCCTTCGCCCCAGCCTTTGGCAGCATCGGCGATGAACTCATCCGCCGACTGCTGCGGCAGCGCGTAGGGATACGTCGCCGTGCCTCGGTCCACTTCGACTTCCAATTTGAATGGCTTCTCCGCGTCCTCCCTCTGCGGCAGCGTGATGACAATTTCGCTGCTGCCCGTGCGCACGAACGGGTGCTCGTCCACGTGCCCCAACGTGATGGCTGCAACAAGAAACTTGCGGTCAGCGGGTTCGATGGTTACAGATTCAATCACGCGCTCCGGGTGCGGATTCTCCCACGCCCACAAAAAATACTGACGGGGCCATGCCTGAATTACCTCCGCCTGACGGTTGCCGGACGCGCCCCAATTCCCTTCGTAGCGCGGCATCAACCTGTTCTTCTGGTCAGGCACAGCGAGGAACGCTGACTGCCCCCACCCCGTCGGCACAAAGGCGATTTCAAATCGTTCGCGGATGGGCACGCGAATCTCTTCGCCGCCCGCAAAACGAAAGACGTAAGACGCAACAACATGTCCGATGTTTTCGCCGTCATTGATTTTCGACTCCAGCAACGTGTGCGCGAAGATGACGCGCCGCGCCGTTGTGCCGATGGGGACGGAAATGGGAACGACATGAAGTCCGTCCCCAATCGCAAAACCCATGAAGCATCGCGCCGCGTCGCTGCCGATTTCAAACGGCAAGCCGTGAAACGTCTGCCCCCCAATCGGTGGCTGCGCGGTTTCACTGATGAAACTTGTTCCAACGTTGTAGAAGGGGGTGAGGTCGAGAGGTTGATAGTCCTTCATGGGAAAAATTCCTTTATCCGCGAATCTACGCGAATCTGCGCGAATTTCATTTCCCGAATTCCATTCGCGAGGATTCGCGTAGATTCGCGGATGAATTTACTGATAGATTTCCGTGTTCACGCACGTCGGCGGCTTTTCGCCTTTGAGCACGGCAGCGGTGTTTTCGTAGACAATCATGCCCATCGCCGTGCGCGTTTCGTGTGTGGCGGAGGCGATGTGCGGGACGACGACGACGTTGTCCATCGTCGCCAGTTCGGGTTCCATTTCGGGTTCGCGTTCGTAAACGTCCAACCCCGCGCCCGCAATCCAGCCTTGCTGTAAGGCTTTCACAAGCGCCTTCTCGTTGACGACCGGACCGCGACTGACGTTGAGCAGATACGCGGTCGGCTTCATCATCCGCAACTGCGGTTCGTCAATCAGGTGCGTGGACTTCTCATCGAGGAACGGGTGCAGCGTCACGAAGTCCGATTCGCGCAGCAGCGTTTCCATGTCCACGAACTGCGCGTTGACCTCAGCGGCGTAGGGATTCTCTTCGAGGTCCGTGTAAAGCACTTTCATATCGAACCCCTGCGCCCGTTTCGCCATCGCGTAGCCGATGCGCCCCAAGCCGATGATGCCCAGCGTTTTGTGATGAACGTCTGTTCCCAAAAACAGCATCGGCGCCCAGCCGCGATACTTACCCGCCCGCATGAATCTATCCGCCTCCACCACGCGGCGCGCTACCGCCATCAGCAATGCCCACGTCAAATCCGCCGTCGAATCGGTCAGCACGCCGGGCGTGTTGGACACGGGAATTTTGCGCTGGGTCGCTTCGGCGACGGCGATGTTGTTGAACCCCACCGCGTAGTTCGCCACCAGTCGCAAATTCGGGTTCGCCCCGAACACTTCCGCGTCAATGCGGTCGGTCAGTTGACACAACAATACATCGCACCAGCGCACACCGTCCAACAGTTCCTCTCGCGTCAGCACGCGGTCGTGGGGGTTCACGCGCAGTTCCGCGTTGGGAAGATTGCGCAGCGCCTCCATCGGTTTCGGCGGCAACTCGCGGGTGACGAAGATTTTCGCAGGCATCGTCGTCTCCACTATTTTCCCCCTTATCCTGTCTAAAGTCGCCTCCCTCGCAGCGCCTCGCGGCACTGCGTCAGGTTGTTGCCCGTGACGTTGTAAGCAAACGTATTCATCCGTCGGTCGCAGTCCGACGTGTTCGGCGCGGAGCCGTGAATGACGAGCGAACTGAAGAACACCCCATCGCCCGGCTGCATTTCTACCGCTACCGCGTCCTCGCGCTCGTAGTAGTAAGCCGGTCCAGGCAGAAATACGCCGAACGTCATCTGTTTCCTTTCGTGTTCCAGTAACCCCCCTTTGTGGCTGCCGGGGATGAACTGGATGCAGCCGTTCTCCTTCGTCGCGGGGTCAATCGCCAACTGGCAGTTCATCATCAGCGGGCGGTTGTCCTCACGCACCCAGTAGGCGTAGTCCTGATGCCACGGCACCGCCGTCCCGTCCCGCGCCGCTTTCAGCAGCAACTTGCTGTGATAGAGCGAGATGTCAGGACCGATGAGCGACTCCACAATGTCGAGCATCGCGTCGCAGCGCAAAATGCGGTTCAGCGTCGGGCTGACCAGTTCGCTGTGCATCAGTTGCTTGATACGCCGCGGTTTGTTTGGGTCGTCGTAAACCTCCCACGAAACGTGAACACCTTCAACGGGTTTCTCCACCATGCGTTCATGGATGTTCTCGATTTCGTGTTTGATTTGTTCAATCCACTCCAACGGAATGAGTTGCTTCTTCAACAGGAAGCCGTTTTCCTCGTAGAAGTGGAGTTCTTCGGGTGGGAGCATGAGTTCCTCCTGTGAGAATGGTTAATGAACGGCAGGAGTCGTTGCATCAACCATCAACCATTAACCATCCGCCTTCGTGTGAACCTCCACCGCCTGCCCCGTTCGCCCGGCTTCCACCCCCGCCAGCAGAATCTCCGTGACGTGACGCGCTGCCCAGGCGTTGGAGAGCGGCGGCTGGATGCCCTGACGGATGCAGTCAAGGAAGTGTTCGTGCAATCCCCCGACGCCGAGGTTGCACTCGACGGGTTCGAGGCGCGGGGGCGCGTGTTCGCGGGTGTAGGAAGTCGGCGTCCACTTTGTCACCTGCGCGCCGTCTTTGCCGGGCATGGTGAACTTGCCTGCCGTGCCGTGGATGCTGAGTTCGCTCGTGCGCGCCGGATCGCACCAACTCGTTTCCGCCGTGACGATGCCGCCGTTCTCCATCAGCAGCACGAGCGTGGCGACATCTTCCAAATCCGTCGGCTTGTCAAACGTGGTGACGAACCCCATCACCTTCTTGACCGTGCCCAATATCGCCACGAGGTTCGACACAGCGTAAACGCCCATGTCGAACAGTGCGCCGACGCTCGCCCGCTTGGAGTCGAAGAACCACAGGTCGTCGTCCTTCTCACCGAAAATGTCGCGGATTTCGGCATAGTAAATCTCCGGTCCGCCGTGACTCGTGCGGAAGCGCGCGCCGGAGATTCTGCCGATAGTTCCGTCCGCCACCAGTTGGCGCAGTGTGTAAGTCGCGTTGCTGAAGTGCGGCATACACAGCACCGTGCGGTCGGTCTTCTCGACGGCGGCAACGAAAGCGTTCGCCTCGTCCATGTCACCGCACAGCGGCTTTTGCATCAGGACGTGCTTGCCCGCCTCTATCGCCTTGATGCCCCACTCCACGTGCTGCGGGTGCGGCGTGCCGATAATCACTGCGTCTACGTTGTTGTCCGCAATCACGTCCTCGTAGTTCTGCGTCCATCGCGGAACGTTGAACCGCTCGCACAACAACTTCAACCGCGACTCCTTCCGCCCGCTGAGGAGGGTGACCTCAAAGTTTTCGTTCTTCTCCAAATCCGGCAGATGCAGGCGCGCCACGATGCCCCCCGCGCCGATGACGCCAACACGGATTTTGCTCATGGGATTCCTCCAATCATCTTGGTCGCCGTCAAAGTGGCGCTCATGGTTTTCTCTTTCATCTATTGGCCACCCACTGAATCCCCTGCACCACCATCTTCTGAAACTCCGGTGTCTGGAAACTGACTTTGGCATGTCCCAAGGTGGTGTGAAACACGCGCCCGCTGCCGTGCTCCAGCGTGAACGCCATCGGGTCGGTGCGCTGCCCGTCGGTGGCGGTGGCGAGGACGTGCGCCTTTTCGTCGGAGGAGACGACGAGTTTTTGATACATCTCGTCCTGCGTCGTGAAATCTTTGATACCGCGCATGATGGGATGATTGGAGTCTGTCACTGTGACCTTGAACGGACCGAACGGCGGATGACCGCTCACGCCCGACACCCACACGCGTCCGACGAGTTTCTTCCACTCCTCCGAGCCGCTGAATGAGTTGGACGAGATGTGAATGACCACTAACCCCTTGCCGCCCTCCACGAAGTTAATCAACGCCTTCTCCGCTGCCTCGTTGCGCGGCTGGTAGCGTCCGTTGAACACGACGACGTCGTAGTTCGTCAGGTTGTTCAACTTCGCAAGGTCGTAGGTCAACTCCACGTCCAGTCCCGCGTTGAGCAAGAACTGACACAGCACGGGCGTCGTCTGCGGATAAGGATGCCCTGTCTCGCTGCTTAAAATTAGAACCTTCATTTTCGCCTCCTGTTGCGCCTGCGTCACGCAGACGCCGATGGTCATTGCCAACGCTGCCAACCATACGATGAATTTGCGCACGATGATGACCTCCTGTTCGTAATCAGGCACGAAACGCTGTCCGATATGGACGTAAGTTTAGCAGAATTGAAGGCGTATTGCAACTTACCCATTGCGCGGCATCGCTTTTCCCTGTTTACAGTCCCCGTCAACTTTGTTAATCTCAAGAGTTACGCAGTTGAGCACACAAGAAGGGGTTCTCACCCCTCCCCGCACGCGGGGAGGGGCTGGGGGTGGGGTTAAAAGCGGTGGAAGCAACCGCGTAACTCTTGAATCTATCAGGGGGGTGCATTACGTAAAATTTGCCACCCTCGTAAGGAGACGCTGCTCCGACGGAGGTGGGGCAGGAGGCAGGAGGCAAATTCGACATCCTGCGCCCCGCTGGAAAAAGGCAGGCGTCGGCTTCCGCAGACTTCCGTTCCGCCGTCTCAGACACCGAATTCGATTCGGTGGCAGCCCTCATTCCGCCGAATCGAATTCCGCCGAATCGAATTCGGCGTCTACAACGGCTGCAAAGCCTGCTAAAAGCAGGCTCACAAACGAGTCTGCTTCAGCAGACTTTCGTTCCGCCGTCTCAGACACCGAATTCGATTCGGTGGCAGCCCTCATCCCGCCGAATCGAATTCGGCGTCTACAACGGCTGCAAAGCCTGCTAAAAGCAGGCTGAACCGCAAACGAGTCTGCTTCCGCAGACTTCCGTTCCGCCGTCTCAGACACCGAATTCGATTCGGTGGCAACAGCGTGAGTCTGCTGCGGGGTTAAGTCCGCCGTCTTTCGTGAGCGACGTGCGCGTTGGCGTCATGGGGCGTTTTGCAAAACGGGAGGCACGGTGGCGTCGTAAGCCCGCCACTGGTCGGCGCAGGCTTCCGCCGATGCCTTGCCCGTATGAATCCACAGGCGGAATTGCAGCGTCAACGTCTGACCTTTTTTCAGCACGTAGCGCGTGTTCGCGGTGGGGAACGTCGGTTGGGACCAGTTTAACTCCGGGAATTGAATCCAATCGCCGGGATAACAAGGATTCGTTCGTTTCTGCAACACTGCCAGACCGACGACGCCTTTGCCGCCTGCAAACACGCCGAACTGGTCAGACCAAGCCATCTGTGGGTTGGCGTTGGGGGGGTCGGTGTGGTGAACGATTTGCTGATCGGTGATCGCTGACAGTCGGAGATTCAACCCGCCATATTTGTCCGTTCCCCGTCGCGCGAGGGCGACGTCGTCGCCGAGGGCGGTGAAGTGGAACGTCAGGTCAACACATCGTCCGCGCGGGGTGGAACGGTAGGCGCGGAGGATGCTCCACTCGCGCACGATGGGTTCGCGGTCCTCCCAATGCCACAGATTTTCGGCTTGAATCTCGGCGTACACCGCGCCGCTCTGCAAGACGAACCGCCCTGTCGGGCGGGCGAAAACGCGCTGTAAGGCGTGCAAATCCCCGCGCTCGTTGTGGTAGTCCACCTCAGGCCAAGCCCAGTAGATGCCGCGATGGTGGGGATGATCTAACGGCCAGTCCTTCGTCAACTCCTCGCCGTCGGGTCCGTAGAGCGGATGAATGTAGTCGCTGCGCGGACGCGCATAAATGCGATTGGCGGGAGCGACCTTGTCCAGAACGTCGCCGGGTTCGACGGTGCGGTAGTTGTAGCGGAGAACGGCTCGTCCGCTGTCGCGGATGTCCAGTTGTCCACTGACGGCATCCTGGCGGGCTTCCATCGCGGGGGGAGCGGCGGTGGAAGTTTCCGTCAGCACGAAAGCGCGGCGTCCCGGGGAGCCAGCAGGCATCAGCCACCACAGCCGTCCTGTCCGCGCCCCGTTCGCCGTTGGCTCGAACTGAACGGGGATGAACTCACCCTCAACGGCTCCATGACGAACCTCCTTCAACCCCAGCCGCCCCTCCGTTTGGGCGCGTCGTTGTTCATCCGTCAAAGTGACGACCTGAGAGACAGGCGCGTGGGAACGTCCGAAGATGCCCTCTTTGTCCTCCATCGTCATCGCAGACGGTTGTTCGCTGGCAACCAACCGCGTCTCAGCGCACACCCAAACCACAAGCCACAAAATGACAATCCATCCTATTGTGGTGCTCATACGTACCTCACCCTTCGGAAATGTGACGCAGACAATCCTGTCTGCAGGCAAGATTGCCTACATCACGTTTTTATGCTCCATGTCCGGCGCAACGACACATTGAACGCCCACCGCGACATTCCTCCATTTTCCCAACCAAATAAGTGAGGGGTGTGCATAAATCCCTTGCCTAAATGAGCTGGTTGGGGCAACATAGACAGATGAATCCTTAC
>FWPU01010656.1_pt1 | contig 13481 bp, 15 predicted proteins | sample 2228361 | NCBI WGS metagenome assembly FWPU01 (sample SAMEA103939777, study PRJEB20133) | metagenome | reverse complement strand
TCATAGGGTATGATCCTCCTTTCTTTAGTTTGTTTAAACCATTGAGGATTATACCCTATCCGAAATTTACAGAAAATAGGTTACACTATCATTTCAAGAGTGTTGTTTCATCTTATTATGCAATATACCATTCCTCAAAGGCATTATTACTTCTTAAAGGTGTTGATCCAAAGACACACGAAGGCGTTGAGAGGATGTTTGGTCTTTACTATGTGAAGACAGGTGATTTTGATATTAAGTTTGGTAAGGTCATTGGCAGACTGACGAAGATGAGAGAGGAGGCAGATTACTATCCTGAGATACCTATTACTTACGAGGATTCAGAGGAGGCTTTAAACTTAGCAAGGGGTTTTGTGGAGAGGGTCAGGTCCTTTATTGTCTGATATTTTTGCCCACTGAGGAGCAAAAATCTAATTGCCTTCCAGACCATATTTCTTCAATTTCCTCCATAATGATACCCTGTCTATACCGAGGAGCTGGGCTGCGAGGGTCTTGTTGCCACCAACCTCTTTGAGAACCCACTTTATATAAGCCTCTTCCTGCTCCTCAAGTGTCGGGATCCTTCCCTCCTTTTTCCTGAAGGTCTTTATACTCATATGCCTCAGGTCCTCGGGCAGATGGGCGATCTCTATGGTGCTGGAATTTGTGAGTGCAACTCCGCGCTCTATGATGTTTTCGAGTTCCCTCACATTCCCCGGAAAGTCATAGTTCATTAGGAGGTTCATCACCTCCTCTGATATCTCTGTGACATCCTTTTTCATGAGCGTTGAGTATTTCTTGAGAAAATAGTAACTGAGCAGGGGTATGTCATCCCTTCTCTCTGCGAGAGGAGGTATGCGTATCGAGACGACATTCAGTCTGTAATAAAGGTCCTGTCTGAAACTGCCCTCTTTTATGGCATCCTGTATATCCCTGTTCGTTGCTGCGATGAATCTAACATCTACCTTCACAGGCTCTGTGCCCCCGACTCTCAAGACCTCTCTTTCCTGAATTACCCTGAGGAGTTTCACCTGCATTGATGAAGGCATCTCTGTTATCTCATCAAGGAACATGGTTCCGTTTGATGTAATCTCTATCAGACCCTTTTTTAAACCCGTTGCACCTGTGAATGCGCCCTTTTCATGTCCGAATAGTTCATTGCCAAGGAGTTCTTCTGTAAATGCCCCGCAATTTATAGCAACGAATGGGCCTTCTCTTCTCTTGCTCATATAATGGATATACCTTCCAAAGAGTTCCTTTCCTGTTCCACTCTCACCACTTATGAGGACATTACAATCAGTTGGGGCAATCTGACCTGCCACCTGAAGGAGCCTCTGCATCTCAGAGTTCTGTGTAACGATCTTTACCTTTCCTTTGTATTTTTCGAGTTCCTCCCTGAGAATTCTGTTTTCCTTCTTGAGTTTGACCTTTTCCACTGCCTCTCCTACAACCCTCTTCACCTCATCGAGTTTGAATGGTTTTGCGATATAGTCAAAGGCGCCTTTCTTCATGGTCTCCACTGCAGATGTTATCGTTGCATAGGCTGTAATCATTATCACCTCTGTGTCAGGATAGAGTCTTTTACAGGTCTCGAGTATCTCCATACCATCAACCCTCTCCATCTTAAGGTCAGTGAGGACTATATCGAACTCATTCTCTTGGAGGAGTTTCAGGGCATTCACACCACTCGTTGTGGAGGTGACCTCATGACCCTCCTTTTTTAATACATAGTCAAGATTCTTCACAGCAACCTTTTCGTCATCAATAACGAGTATCTTTGCCTGATTCATATAACCTCCTTAACAGGGAGTTTTATGAGCATAGTTGTCCCGTGTCCGGGAGAGCTCTGTATATCGATTGAACCTTCATGTTCCTTGATTATGTTATGTGTCACGAATAGACCGAGGCCATATCCCTTTCTACCTTCCTTTGTTGTAAAGAATGGGTCGAATATCCTCGGGAGTATATCTGGAGGGATACCCTTTCCTGTGTCGGCTATCCTTATCTCCACATCGTGATCCTTCAGGGTGGCTGAGATGTTGATCCTTCCTTCACCATCAATGGCATTAAGACTGTTTTTAATAAGGTTCAGAAATACCTGTTTAAACTGCTGGGCGTCAGCAAAGAGGTTTATCCCTTCAGGTATATTTATGTTTACCTCTATCTTTGGAGGTATCTCGGACTTGATAAACCTTATGGATTCTTTCACTATATTAAGGAGATTTACCATCTCCTTCTTGCCTGCCCTGGAATAGTCAAGGATGGAGTGGACTATGTCCTTTGCCCTTTCTGTCTCTGATTCAATCTGGCTGAGGAGTTCTTTTTTAAATTCCAGATTCTTACCCTCTATCTCCTCCCTGAGTATCTGGCATGAGGTGTAGATATTATTGAGGGGGTTATTTATCTCATGGACAACCCCAAAGAGTAGTGTTCCGAGGGATGCAAGTTTTTCTGTCCTTATGAGGTGAGATTGTCTCAATTCCAGTTCAACGAGCATCCTGTTGAATGCCCTGCTTAGGGATACCATTTCCCTGTCTTGAGATAGGACCGGTATGAAGGAATAATCACCTTCTGCTATCCTCTTCATATGTTCTTCAAAAAGGACAAGGGGTCTGGCAAACATCCTGTAGAACAGAGCACCTGCCATAAAGCCCGCTGTGACGAGGAATATTATGGATATGATCAGGATATTTCTTGAATAGAAGAGGATGGAAGAGATCTTCTCTCTCTTTGCCTGAGCAAGTTCCTCTGCCTTTTTTACGATCTCCTTACCCTTTGACCTGATCTCATCTTCGAGTTGTGGTATATCTTCCTCCTTTGATTTAATGAGCCTACTGATAAGTGTATGGTATTCCTTTATATCACTGGAGAGATTCATCGTGAATCCTTCCTGTGAGAACAATTCTATGTCTCTCTTATTTTCCTTGAGCAGGTTTTCAATCTTTTCGAGATAACGGGTCAATTCATGGAGGTCCTCCTCTTTTCTGTAAAGGAAGTAATTCTTCTCATACCGTCTTATCTCAAAACCTGTATCAATAAGTTCAGATACCGTTTCACCTGAGAGTGTAGTTGACCTCATCTTTTCGAAGTTATTCAGGTTTGTCAGAACCGCTATAAGCATAAGGAAGAAACCAAGTATATACCCAAGAAGGATCTTTGATTTGAGGCTACGGGGATATGGGAGTTTCATGTTTCATTATAACATCATAATGTTGCAAAATGCAAAGTTCCGTATTCGTGTCTTTAAGGGCTCATCATACCTCTCCAAAATAATGCTCAAAGCCTTGATAATAGCCGTGACAGGTGAGGGGGGTCAATGACAGCAGATCGGCGTTTACTGACACTCCTGGTTCGAGCAATATATCTCCTGTTGAGTCAGGCGAGAAGGAGACCGCAAGGATATTGTGGGGGTTCATGGGAGACAGGGGGCTCACGAGGGCAAGGGGGTTCACGGGGGGAACTTTGTTTCCCCCGTGCTGATATTAGTTGCATAATGTAACGAATTACATTCTCTTAATCTCTAATAAATTCAACTACTTATTATATGGCATGGTATTTGATCTAAAGAAAGAATAAAAAGGAGGTGAAGGATGAAGATAAAAGACTTTTTCAAGAGACTCGAGACCCTCTTCGTGGCTATTACATTTGCTGAGTCAGGCGAGGAGGAGACTGCAAGGGATATTATGAAGGAAGGGGAAAAGGCAGGAAAGGAAGATGTCAGACTAAATAGTGGAGAGATTTACACATACCATCCATTGATATCGGATGAAAAGGGTCGGTAAGAGATTCGAAGACATGATGGTTGCCTCTGCATTTGCAGAGGCGGGAGAGTTTGAGACTGCAAGGCAGATACTCAGGGAAAACAGGCGTGTCCTTTTGTGCCTGAGAAAGGGACACATAAATGAAAAGACCCTTCTTTATGCCTTTAATGCCTGTAAGAGAACAGTTTCAGGACTCGACATACTTTACATATCGAGTGATGGTCTTGAGGCAGAGGAACTCATTGATTTCATGAAGTTTCTGGAATCAGAGGGCATAAATTACAGACTCGTTAAAAAGACAGGTTGCATGAAGAAGGAGATCGTGGGTTATGTGAAGGAAAACAGGAACATTGACTTTGTTGTGATAGAAACTTCCAGTGACCTCGATATTGATTGCAAGGAAGGGACGCTCTCAGGTATCTGGCATAGTCTTAAATGTCCACTCGTCGTTGTGATGGAAGAGTAAATGACTCATTTTTGAGTTTTAAAAGTAAAAAATAAAGAACAGGAGGAGATAGTATGGCAACTGAAACAAAGAAAAAGCCTGTGGGTAGGATGATTGCCTACGGACTCGGGTCAGTGGTTTTGTATGTGTTGCTACTGACCAATCAGAATTTCATTAATCAGAATTTCACCCGTGGAGGTCTATATGCACTGCTTCCGATAGCGACTGCATTTATATTCTCGATTGTCCATGGAAATTTCACTGGCTATTTCTGGACAGTCCTTGGTGTGGAGGCAAAAAAGAAAAGGGAGGTTAAATAAGATGCACGACATAGCACAGACAGTATCTAACTTTGTTGACCTTAACTGGATGAATATGACCTATCTATTCCTTGTTGGTTTTGTTGGTGGTCTTGTGAGTGGTTTTATAGGCTCTGGAGGTGCCTTTGTCCTGACACCAGGTATGATGAGTATGGGTGTGCCAGGCCTTGTTGCTGTTGCGAGTAATATGTGCCATAAATTTCCTAAGGCACTTGTTGGTGCAATAAAGAGGGCTAAGTATGGACAGGTGGATGTGAAACTCGGTCTTATTATGGGTGCATCTGCTGAGGCAGGTGTTCTTGTTGGTGCCCAGATTCAGGAGAATATCAAGAGGTCCTTTGGTGATGCAGGCTCAAATCTCTATGTGAGTATGGCATTCGTGATAGTCCTTGCGATAGTTGGTGGATTTGTTCTCAGGGATGCCTTTAAGTCCATGAAGAAAGGGAATTCTGACATAGAAGAGGAAAAGACAACGAAGATAGCAAAATGGGTTCAGTCCATTAACATCCCTGGAACCATGGTCTATTTCAAAAGCATAGATAAGAAGATATCAATTCTCTTTACGATACCCCTTGGTTTTGCAACAGGCATGCTTGCTGCAACGATTGCAGTTGGAGGTTTTATCGGTGTTCCATCCATGATATACATACTCGGTGTCACATCCCTCATGGCATCCGCTACAGAACTGGTTATAGCCTTTGTGATGGGCATGGGTGGTTCTTTAAAGTACGCCCTTCACGGTTTTGTGGATATAAGGCTTTCTATGATAATACTTGCTGGCTCACTCTTTGGAGTTCAGCTGGGTGCAATAGGAACCACATATGTTAAGGGATATATGATCAAGCTCGTGATGGGTACCATCATGGTGATAGTCCTCTTCAGCCGTGCACTAATGGTCCCTGTTTACTCAGGTCAACTTGGTATAATATCACCCCTTGGAGAAATTACTGTTAAGATACTTAAAAATCTGAGTTTTGCGATTATGGCACTGGCACTCTTTACAGGTGCATTTATTGTATTAACCGCTCTCTGGAAGGGTCTCAGAAAAGAGAAGATGGCAGTTGCCCAGGAAAGACCACAGGAGGTGAGGTGATGGGTAGATACAGAAAGATCCTCGTTGCTATAGATGGCTCTCTGACGAGTCTCCATGCCCTTGAGGAGTCATTTAAGCTTGCCCAGAATGAGGGAAGCTGGCTTACTGTGGTCTCTGTTATCCCATCCTACACAGGTGACCTCGACCTCGTTGCTATTGGAGATGTGATGGCATCAATGAGAAAGCCCTGCGATGAGGCATTAAAAAAGGCAGAGGAACTTGCTCAGAAACACAAAGTCATGATAAAGACAGTATGTGATGAAGGTGAACCATACGAAAGGATAATAGACCTTGCACAGGCGGAAAACTCTGATCTCATAGTGCTGGGAAGAAGGGGATTGAGGAGACTGGAGAGGGTTCTTGTAGGAAGTGTGACAGCCCGGGTGATTGGTTATAGCCCTGTGGATGTCCTTGTTATTCCAAGGGATACAACTGTGGGATTCAAGAATGTCCTTATAGCAACAGATGGTTCAAGGTACAGCAGTTCTGCTGAGAAGAAGGCAATAGACTTTGCGGTCTCCTATGGCGGGGCGCTTACGGTTATCTCTGTTGTAGATGTGCCATCTGAGTTATATGCAGAATCACCCGGGACAGTGGATGAACTCATCAAAAAGGCAAAGACCTATGTCGAAAGAGTGAAAAAGGATGCGGAAGCATCAGGCATTAAGGTCGAGACACTTGTGAAAGAAGGAGAGGCATACAGGGTGATCACTGATACTGCAGGGGAACTCAGTGCAGATATTATAGTAATGGGTTCCCACGGAAGGACAGGTCTCAGAAGACTCCTCATGGGTAGTGTGACCGAAAAGGTTATAGGCCATACCCCGTGTCCTGTCCTTGTCGTGAAGTAAGGGCGTTTCACGAAACGCCCCTACAGAAAGGGGGCGGTTTAAACCGCCCCACCTTGCACTCCATAAGGTAAAGGGTATACCATAATAATCCATGTCCCTCAAGAAAAAGATAGTTATAAGCTTCCTTATCAGTGCTTTCATCATCGCAATACTTGGTACATTTGAGTATCTGAATTTCATGGAGATAAAGAAAGAGATCAGAAACCTTGAACTTACAGATACAATAAGGAGCAAATCCCTTCAATTGAGGAGGCATGAGAAGAATTTCTTTCTCTTCGGAATGCCATCCGCTCAGAGGGAATCAGAGTTAATCCATGATTACCTGAGGGAACTCGATGCTATTGTTGAAGGAAATCTTGAGAGGGATAAGACAGGAAGACTTACTGAACTCAGAGAACTCATATCTGCGTATAACTCGAGGGTTTAAAAAGATAGAGTTATCCATAAAGAGCCTCAATGAGGAATTCAAAAGGTTAAAGCCACCCGAGCATAGACACAAAGAGTTCCTATTCATGTTAGAATCTGCATTCCCAGAGAGACCCCTCCAGGTGGCAGAATTCCTTGAGAAGGTATTCTTATTGCCATCCAATCATAACCTTATTGTGGGTCTGAGGGACCTTTATTCAGATATACAGGCATTGAGGAAGGATGGAGAGGAGATAATCAATATATCGAGGGAACTCGACAGGATTGCGAGAGAGAATGCAGAGGGTGTTATTCGCACATCCCAGATTGCAATACTCCTCTTCTTTCCTTTATTCCTTATCATAGGGATCGGTCTGCTCTTTTTTATAACCAACAATGTTGTTAATAGATTAAACCTCCTCATCGATCTTGTGGAAAAGACAGGGAAGGGTGATTATAGCCACATACCTGTTTCACCTGAAAGGGACGAGGTCGGTATTCTCATCAGGAAATTCAATGATATGGAGAATCAATTATCCCGGAGGGAGGAGGAACTACAGAAGAAGAATATGGAACTCCTTCAGTCGAGGAAACTGGCTGCCATAGGGACACTCGCATCGGGTGTTGCCCATGAATTAAATAATCCCCTTAACAATATCTATATCTCTGCACAGGTACTCATGAGGGAGATTGGCAATACCCCTTCCATCTCGATAAAGGAGACAGTCGATGACATACTCAGCCAGACATTGAGGGTAAAGGGCATCGTGGCTGACCTTCTTGAATTCGCAAGGGGTAAAGAACCAAGATTGAAGGAGGTGTTACTCAATGACATCATAATGGGGGCATATAGACTTGTAAGCACCACAAACAACACAGAGGGTATAAACTTTGTGCTCCATTTTCAGCCCTCTCATATAACAATAAATGTTGACCCTGAGCAGATGGAGAGGGTTTTTGTTAATCTATTCTTGAATGCCATCGATGCAATGAATGGAAAGGGTAATCTCGATGTGAATATAAGAGAAAAGAGGGAATCTGTTATCATAAAGATAACTGATACCGGCAGGGGTATACCAAAGGATGCACTCGAAAAGATATTCGAACCATTCTATACAACGAAGGATAAGGGCACAGGCCTCGGGCTTGCCATAGTCTTTAATATAATAAAGAAGCACAATGGTAAGATAAAGGTGGAGAGTGAAGTTAATATAGGTACGACATTTACCATTATACTGCCAGCATTGAAACACGGATCTGGTTTGAGCAATGAGATTTAAGATCCTTGTTGCAGAGGATGAGGAGATAACCCTCAAGCACCTCGTTAATACCCTGAGGAGTGAAGGCTATGAGGTGGTTGGTGTGAGGAATGGAGGAGAGGCTATTGAGTCTCTCAGAAGGGAAAGGTTTGATGTAGTCATCACGGATATAAAGATGCCAGGGATGAGCGGGATGGAGGTTCTTGAAAGGGCGAAGGAGATAGACCATGAGATCTATGTCCTGATAATCACAGGATTTGGTAGCATAGGTTCTGCAGTTGAGGCGATGAAGAAGGGTGCTTATGATTATATCACAAAACCCTTTGACCTTGACGAACTGGTTTTGAAGGTAAAAAACATCCATGAACATAAGAGATTAAGAAGAGAGAATCTCGCACTTAGAGTATTCTTTGGTATGAACAGGGAGATATCTATTGTGGCAAAGAGTAAAGGCATGAAGGAAGTTTTCGAGGTCGTTGAGGGTATCAAGGATTCTGATTGCAATGTTCTACTTTCAGGAGAGACAGGAGTTGGCAAGAGCCTTGTCGCAAAGATAATCCATTTTACGAGTAAAAGACAAAATATGCCCTTTCTCTCTATAAACTGTGCAACCTTTACAGAAGAGCTCCTTGCCAGCGAACTCTTCGGACACGAAAAGGGAGCATTCACAGGAGCCATAAGGACAAAGCAGGGACTTGTGGAGATAGCAGATAAAGGAACACTCTTTCTTGATGAGATTACAGAGATGGCACCGAATCTTCAGGCAAAACTCCTTAAGGTAATAGAGGAAGGAGAATTCTACAGGGTCGGAGGCACAAGACCAATCAAGGTGGATGTGAGATTCATAGCAGCAACGAATCAGGATGTGAGGACTGCCATTCAGGAAGGAAGATTTAGAGAAGACCTCTACTACAGGCTCAATGTTATGGAGATATTCATACCTCCATTAAGGGAAAGGAGGGATGATATTGAACCGCTCAGCAACTATTTCTTAAAAAAGCATCTTCCTAAGGCAAATAAGAAGATAAAAGGTTTCACCAGAGAGGCAATGGAGATACTCATGGATTATAGTTTTCCAGGCAATGTGAGGGAACTCGAGAATATAATTGAGAGGGCAATAATCCTTGAGAGGTCAGAGATGATTACCCCTGAGAGCCTGCCCCAGACGCTCAGGATATTTCATATAGAGACCTTTGAGGTAGATAAGATAAGGACACTGAATGATATTACAAGGGAGTACGCTGAGAGGGTCCTGGAGTTCTTTGGTGGAAATAAATCAAAGGCAGCAGAGGCACTGGCATCTCAAGGACGAGTCTATGGAGGATATTGAAGCAGGAAGAACCCTTTGATGAAGAGACTCAGCAATGACCATATGAGGCTTTATGCCATTTCATTAACCATAATATTAATGTTCTTAATCTCATTCAATCCAGATGCCTTTCCAGAGATTCGTATCCGCTGTGCATCTACTACGAGCACACTGAACTCAGGGCTCTTCGATTATATCCTTCCTCTCTTCGAGAGAAAGACAGGTATTAAGGTCGATGTAGTTGCTGTGGGGACAGGAGCTGCCATTGAGATAGGTAAAAGGGGAGATGTGGATGTGGTCTTTGTCCACGCAAAGGAGCAGGAGTTAAAGGCCCTTCAGGAAGGATATTTCGTGAATCGTCATGATGTCATGTATAATGACTTTATTATCGTTGGACCTGCTGATGACCCTTTGAAGATAAGAGGCATGAGGTTAGCAGTGGAAGCATTTAAAAGGATCGCAAAAAATAATTATCCCTTTGTATCGAGAGGAGACAGGTCTGGAACCCACATAAAGGAGTTATCGATATGGGAGCTTGTAGGGGCGCTTCGCGAACCGCCCCTATCAAAAGGGGGTTCACGGGAGCCAGGGGGCTCATGGGGGAAACGAAGTTTCCCCCGTGCTTTATGGTACCTTGAGGTCGGTCAGGGGATGGAAAAGACCTTAAGGATTGCAAGTGAGAAACGAGCATACACACTTACAGACAGGGGCACATGGCTTGCAACAAAGGATAAGAGCAGACTCGAGATGATAATCGTACTTGAAGGAGACCCGATATTATTCAATCAATATGGCGTGATGGCTGTTAACCCTCAAAGGCATAAACATGTAAAATACAGAGAGGCGATGGAATTCATAAACTACCTTATATCAGAGGAAGGACAGATGGCTATAGCATCATTCAAGGATAAATATGGCAATCAGTTGTTTATCCCGAATGCAAGAAAGTCAAGGTAGGGGTAGCTTGTAGGGGCGGTTCGCGTGCTACCCCTACATTATTGTCATGGATACAATAGTCGAGGGCTTTAAAAAGGCATTCTTACTTATCTTTAATCTCGATCGAGAACTCCTTGGAATTATATTCCTCTCCATAAAGGTCTCAGGTACAGCCATATTGCTCTCAATTGTTACAGGCATTCCAGTCTCTGCCATCCTCAGTATGAAGAGATGTCCTCTAAAAGGATTCTTCATAACCCTTATGAATACATTTATGGGTCTTCCTCCTGTTGTTGTGGGACTCTTTCTGTACATCTTACTTTCAAGGAGCGGTCCACTCGGTTTTCTGGGTCTTCTTTACACACCCTGGGCAATGATTATTGCCCAGACAATATTGGCCCTGCCAATCGTTATCTCCCTCTGTTATTCAGCCATTATAAGTGTAGATCCCATCATAAAGCAGGCATCGATGTCTCTTGGTGCAACACCCATTCAGGTTATGATGACCATATTCAGGGAGGCGAGATATGGTATAATGTCAGGCATTATTGCAGCATCTGGAAGGGTCATTGCAGAGGTTGGAGCGATCCTTATTGTTGGCGGAAATATTGCAGGTTATACGCGGGTTATGACCACCACCATTGCACTCGAGACAGATAAGGGGAATTTCGAGCTTGCCATTGCACTGGGTATAATACTATTGATAATCTCGATGGTTATAAATATGGTTCTTCATCTTATCCAGAAAAAGGGTACTGTGAAGGTATAAATGGGTATGAAATTCAGTGTATTAGAACTTCACAAGAGTTACAATGGCATCCCTGTGCTCAGGGGATTTTCATTCTCCTTTGACCGTAGCGATATATATGTCTTGACTGGACCGAATGGCAGTGGTAAATCAACATTCCTGAGGATATGTTCCCTCCTTGAAGAGCCTGACATGGGTGAGGTAAATTACATTTCTCATGAGGGCATCCTGAAAAAGGATATAAACCTTAGAAGAAGGCTCACACTCGTACTTCCTAAGATCGGCATATTCAATACAACTGTTTACAGGAATGTTGCCTATGGATTAAGGATCAGGGGGATAAGGGGGAAGGAGATGGAAGAGAGGGTAGAGAGGGCACTCGAATTTGTCGGTCTTACTGATAAAAGGGAGCAGAATGCCCTGACCCTTTCGAGTGGTGAAGCGCAGAGGCTCGGTATAGCAAGGGCGATTGTTATAGAACCAGAGATACTCTTTCTCGATGAGCCGACAGCATCTGTTGACTTAAAGAATACAGAGATAATCGAGGATATAATTCTCAGATTAAAGGATGAAAAAAAGATGATCATCATTACTACCCATGATATGGCCCAGGCGAGGAGGCTTAGCAATAACATCCTTCTCATGAAGGATGGGGTCTTGATGACTGAATAAGCACCCTGCCACCACGAACTGTTCACGACTGTTCAAACCTGAAACATAAAATTTATTCTCTCTCTTTCCAGATTTCTTAAAAATCAATCCTTTATAAACTGGCACCAATCTTGATTTAATGCATTTCAAATGCCTAAGCATGGATTGATGCTTGTTGTTTGCCATGATGAAGATATAGATGAGAGCCTTTCCTATACGCTTGAACTTGCCAGGGTCATGAACCAGGCATTGTCAATCATGATGATTTACAGGAGAAAGATGATGGAGAGGTTAGAGGATTATATGGTAGCGATCACATTTGCAGAGGAAGGAGAGTTCATCTTAGCAAGGGAACTCATAATGGATGACCTGAAGAAAAAAGGTATGGATTATGATGATAGACTGAGGAAGATCAAAGAGAGATGCAGTTCAGCAGGGGTTGAACTCCTTAGTGTGAATGTATCATCAGAGGATATTTTCTCTGCAATAAAAAATATCCTCAAAGGTAACAGTTCGATAGATATGGTTCTTCTCAGTCCATCAATTACCTTTGATGGTCATATCTCCGCAAAGGAGATACAGAGACTCGTGAAGGAGATCTCAAGACCCATTGTGACGATGTCAAAGAATATAAAAGAAAAAACTGCTTGAAGGAGGAAAGGGATGTATCTATATTTACCTGTAGCATTAACGAGTATCAGTATCTTTATACCTGTTGGTCTTGGTCTCCTTGTTGGTCTGCTTTCAGGACTCTTCGGTGTTGGTGGCGGTTTCTTGATGACACCTCTTCTTATGATGTTCGGAATCCCGCCTGTCATTGCGGCTGCAACTGATGCAAATCAGATAGTTGCAGCCTCTACCTCTGGAACCTATGCCCACTGGAGGATGGGAAATGTTGACTTCAAGATGGGATTCCATCTCCTTATAGGAAGTTTTACAGGCGGGCTTATTGGTGTTCAACTCATTAAGATCTTGAGGGCAATGGGAAATGCTGATTTTGCGATTAAAATAACATATGTGATAATGCTCGGTATCGTCGGGACATATATGTTTTTCGAGAGCCTCTCTGTCCTCAGGAAGAGAGAAAAGGAAGATAAAGGACATGATAAAAAGGAATCTACATTGGCAAGATTTTTCAGGTCATTACCCTTCCGGACAGATTATGTGAAATCAGGTGTAAGGCATTCCATTCTTGTTCCAATACTTCTTGGAGGCTTTGTGGGAATCCTTGCTGCAATAATGGGGGTTGGAGGAGGATTCCTCATGGTTCCTGTTATGGTATATATGCTCAGGATGCCGATGCATGTGGTTGTAGGGACGAGTCTCTTTCAGGTCCTCTTTACATGCATAGAGGTCACATTCCTTCAGGCATACACAAACCATGCGGTTGATTTTATACTCGCTGTGCTTTTACTTATTGGTTCCACAATAGGTGCACAGATAGGCGCATCCTTCGGGAAGAGGTTGAGGGGTGAGCAGTTGAGGATACTCCTTGCCTGTATAGTCCTTGGGCAGTTGATATGTCAGTTGATATGCCCCCATTTTTTGGAACATTATAAATACGAACTTTTGTTTTTAATTAAATTAAACTAATGCACCCAAACTTTGTAACAAAATATTTACAAACCATTCCTATAAACCTCATAAGGCGTTTTTCCTTCAAGACTGCTATGCGGTCTTTCGGTATTATAGAAAATTCTATATTTTTCTATCACCTCCTTTGC
>FWPU01010655.1_pt1 | contig 13485 bp, 9 predicted proteins | sample 2228361 | NCBI WGS metagenome assembly FWPU01 (sample SAMEA103939777, study PRJEB20133) | metagenome | reverse complement strand
CGTCCGGGAAAAATACCCGCGTTGAGATCATCGCCGCCTGCCCCGTCGGCTTCTTGAATACGATCTGCGTGTAGTCTTCGTTGGCCGTGAACTCACTCGCCGCGTCGTAGGTCCGATGATAATGCAGCCTCGTTCTTCTCTGCCTCGCCGTCCCCGTGTTCGCCGAGTCGTCATACACGATGAAGTAATCGGGCTCACCCTTGACGTGAACAACGTGGCGGTGTTGCCGGCTAACGTTGTACTCGGGCTTGAACGCCCCGGTATGATTTCCTCGTGCATACACGTAATCCCCGTCCCCGTGCACACGGTCCATCACGTTGACTCTACCCCCGGCCGATCCGCTGTACCACGGCGGAAAGCCATCGGACTTCAAGCTCGTCGTGCTCCCTCCCAGCTCGAACCAGTTCGTGGTGCTGCTGCCACCGCCTATGCCGTGGCTGGAATCGCGACCCAACAACAGCTTCGATCCCTTATACAAAAAATAGGCCCCTGGCACGTAGCACCCCTGGTCGGGGTCGTGGTCGAACGAGTAGCTCCACCCGCTGCACGACACCACCATGCCCGACGACGTGCTCCAATCCGACTTGCTAACCAGCAGCCCAAAGTAGCTGCCCGCCCGAAAGTCTGTGTCCCGGTGAAAGCTCCATGGAGGCAGCGCCGCCCGAAAGTCCGTTGCCGCCATATCGGCTGGGGCATACGCGGCTAAGTACGGCCCCACCTTTCCCGTCAGGGAGCCATACAGACCGCTCAGATTTCGATACCAGTAAAGAGCGTACTCCGCCTCCGTGGAAGGCGCCAGCGTACCTGCCATCGCCACCCAGTGCAAAGAGGTGTTCGTGTAAGTCTCCGCCGTCTGTCCCGGATCAATCGGCATCTGTTTCCAATTGGGTGCGCCCCCTGGAGCGGCGGGCGGGGTCCACAGGAATGCAGTCGTAATCCCCCGCCAGAAGTAGCTTTCCAAAATGTCAATGCTTCCGTTCGTGAAGGCGTTCCGCCCCGCCAAACCTACGCGGATATGGGTTCCTTGCCAACGTCCGAATGCGTAACCCTTGTTGATCAGACCGCCCTGGGTCGGTCCGGACCAATACTCCTTGTTCAAGGGGTACAGTAAATCGTAGTAGTAATTCCACACTGCTTCTGCATAAGCCGCCGCTCGCTGGTCATCCCCCGCGAGAGCCAAAGCTGCGATCAGGTAACCCACCACCTTCTGGGCGTTCACGTTGTGACGCCACTCGAAGGCCAGCGCGTGCGGCCCGGTGTAACCCAACGACGCTCCGGGAACCATCCGACTCCAAATGACCGGCTTCCCCGAGGAGTGCGCAACAGGCGTCGAGTAATTGACGCCCCGCTCCACAATCAGATTGTTTCCCTCGATAGCCGTCACCCTAACCACCTCGACGTTGTTCACCAAAGCGTAAAAGGGCGGAGCGTCAAGAAAATTGACTGTGGTGTTGACCGGAAGCACCGTGTCGCTCGCCGTTACCGCCGACGTCAGATAGGCTATCCCTTTCGCGATTACCGCCCCGCAGTTGGCCGCATGACCTGAGGCTAGAAAAGCAGCGCCGCACTTTGTTTCGTCCCATGGCAGCACCCGGTAATGGTCGACGTTCAAATACGTGCCTCCCGCGCCGGCCGATGAGTTTGTCCCGATGATGAAGTTAACCGTCATCTCGGTATCGCCGGAGACAGAGACGACCCTGCCCCAGGAGCCGGTCCGATTCCAGGCCATCGTAGTCTTGAAGTAAACGTAGTCTCCAGGCGAGTATGCCGAGAATCCACTGCCGGTCACCGTCTTCGAGCCCTGCGTTAGGTTGGCGCTCCCCACCTGCTTCTCAAGCTGGTTCGTGCAGTCTGCCGCGCCACCCCAGCCGTTCAGCATCTTCTTCGCGAACGCCTCCCGTTGCGCCGCCGTAAGCTGATCTCGGATGATGTCGTACGCCATCGAGTAATTAAACATGCCGATCGATACCCAGTCGGCGCCCGAACCGAGGCCGCAGTATTGGGTGGTCACATCGCAGGGAAAGCCCATCGGCATCCAAAGCCCGCTGTTGTTTGTCACCATCTGACGGTGTATGTTGTTCACCAGATATTTGGCCAGGTTCAGGTATCCGGTCTGGCTGTTGTCTGCGAACCAGACGTAGGCCGCCGCCACCGCAGCCCAACCTTCATAAGCGTCCTGGTTCCCCAGCTTCGCTTCCTCGTTCGGACAAAGGCTTCGCGTCTCACCATCGCATCCCGGCGTGATCCAACTCCCGTAGCTGTTGAGGATCGCCCTCCATGGGCTATCATTCTCCGTGACCACCGGAGCCACCTGTGGCCCTGATCCGTCCGGGTCCTTCGACCGTGTCAGCAGCGGCCCCGAACCGGGAAGCAGGATGCGCGGCCTCGAATCCCTGAGTACGAAATTGCCCACCTTCCCGACCCAGCCCGATTCGTAGGACGACTCAAACGGCCCGACGCACGTAATCGGATCGTTGTTCAAATCCGTGATGCCGAAGGTCCCGGCGCCGGGGTTTGCGTTGACTACTTTGCGATACCCGTTGGCATTGACGCATCCCGGGACGAACTGAATGTAGACCGTGTCCCCATTGGCCAGATCGTGAGCCTGCTCCCCGGTGGAGTGTTGCACCACTGTCACCACCGCGGGCGTGGCGGAACTGATGCCCTTAATCCGGTAGATCGAATCTACCCCCCCGTACCGCAGGCGAAGCGTGGTTTGTCCCCATGCCCCACAAACCGTCAGGATAACTGCCAGCGTCTTACTCGACATAGGGTCCCCTGTGCAGGAATCGGTATGCTCGGATCGTCTTGGCGGCTGCGCCTTGCGTCTTGGATCCGATAGTCGGCGAAACCGCCGTACTCGTGGCGACGTTGGTGCTGATGCTTTGCGGCGTCCCGTTGTCAAGCTGGAACGTGATCACCCCAGGCGCATCTGCCCACATACGAAGCGTATGCCACGCCGTATCCACGGTCACGCCGGTTGAGACCCTCGTTTCGTTGGAACCCGTGCTGCATGCGAACATGAAGTCGGTATCCCTCGAAGAGTCGAACTCCAAACCACATCTGGCGGACGTGCTGCCGAAGTTGTTGACCATGTAACCTACAAATGAGTAAACGTCCGTTGTGTCAGCCACCGAGAACCGAAACAAGGAACTCCACCCCGAGTACCCGAACAGAGCGCCGAGGAAGGTGGCGGTGGTTCCGGTGGCTCCTAACTGCACCATGCACAGGTTCCCGGATGCAGCACCCGTGGCCAAGCTAAGGAACGTGCGTTTGTTCGTCGCTCCGCTTGCCGAGTAGCTAACTGTGCCGCCAGCGCACGACGATGTCCAACCATGCGTGCCTATGCTGTTCGACGACGTGCTGCGTGACGCGAACTCCTCGCGAATCCACAGCGTGGAATCCTCGACCGGGTTGAAGCTACCCGCAGAACAGGTCCCGGGAGCGCTCTCCAACCGGCTTCCATCGCTCGACACCTGTACGCACCGACCCGCCACCCAGTTCGCTTGATTCGTTCCACCGCGCGCCAATCCCAGCACGCCGCCCTGGATCTCCTCCGCCGTGTGACCGTGTCCCGCTTTACTCGCCAAACGCCACACGCTGTCCGAGCCGCAATAGTAAAGATCCTCGTTCGTCGTGTCCACGTAATAGTCCCGCCCAGCCACGCAACCTAGCGTCGGACTTCCCTCGCCCCGAAAATAATTCGGAATGATCGCTCCGTCAATCGAAATATTCCTTTCGCTGACGACCACTCCGGCCCCGGCCTCATGCCGCGGCTGAGGCTCCCACTGGCCCCGGACACCGCTCCAGCTTAACACATCACCTTCCAGCGGAGTCTCTCCAGCCACCGCTCGCCCCTGCAATCGCTCCACCTTCAGCATCTCGATCGGCCCCGTCACATCCCCTCCGGCCGATCTCCACTCCGGCCCCGTTCCATTGCTCGCCAGGACCTTCCCCGCATTCCCGCTCGCCGAAGGCATCTCCTCTCCCACCGCCCTCCAGGTATTGGCGCTCACGCACAGGTGCAGCTTCATCCCCTCCGGTGCGTCTATTTTGAAAAACCCTTCGCCCGCCGAACAAGTTGCGGGCAGTTCGGTTCCACTGCGAAATGGTTTCGTCACATCCGCGCCCGAAAAATCTACATTGCGCGCCTGACGCCCCAGGTCCAAACGCGTCTGCCCTTCCAGGATGCTAATAACTCCCGCGCACCAGGCTATCCACACAAGGCTCCTCATCGTTTACCCCTATGGGCCTCTCGCTTCAACTCGTGCTCGGACCGAAGGCCCTTTCTCCAGTCCCCATCCTACCCGCCGCCCTCCCTTGTCCCCTCCCGACCTCCACTTACATCCCTAGCCGCTTGAGACTCTTACGCGTCCCCGTGTGATCGTGACTGACCCGCATCGCCCGACCTCATGACTCCTTTGCCCAGCCCGGCCGGCTCCCTCGCCCGGTGTGATATCCTGAGCCGTAAATGCTATCTCTCCGCGCCCGCCTCCTCGAGGCCGGCCGCTTGTTGCGCGATCACTTCTTCTACAGACGCTTCCGTCGCGCAGTCTGCCGCGATTGGAAAAACCGCCACGCTCGCGTCTTTGCCCTCCACCCTGAATACAGGACCCCCGCTCCCGCCCACCTCGAGGATCAACATCGTCGCCTCTGGGAACCCATCGCCTCTCCGGTGCCCATGGAAACCTTCCGCATCTGCTATAACATCGCCGGCGCTGCCGACCCCCGCATCGTCCCCGAGGAAATCTTCGCCGCAGACCTCGAGCGTTGTATCAACCCTCCGGACTGGCCGTTTTGCTTCTCCAACAAGAGCCTCTTCTACCACCTCCTCCCCGCCGACGTTTTTCCCAAGCCCTATTTGCACAACATCGGCGGAACCTTCTTCGATCCCGAACGCCGCCCCCTGGATCCCTCCCTACTTACTTCCTGGGCTCACAGCCTCGATTATCCGCTCGTGCTCAAACCCAACATCGAGTCCAGCGGCGGACGCAACGTCTTCTTCCCTGACTCCCCCGAGCGACTCTTGGAACTTATTCGCGGCCGCCAAAATTTCATCGTGCAGGAGGCCCTTCGCCAGCATCCCTTTTTTGCCGCCTACCACGACTACGGCGTCAACACGATTCGTGTCTACACGTACAAATCCGTTCGCTCCCACCGCATCCACGTCCTCAACGCCGCCCTGCGAATGGGCGTCGGCGGTTCCCTTGATAATGTCACCGCCGGCGGCATCGTCTGTTTCATTCATCCCGACGGCCGCCTCCATCACTTCGCTTGCGATCGCTACGGCCGCAAATTCGAACGCCACCCTGACTCCGGCCTCCCCTTCGGCCCCCAGCGCCGGATCCCTGCCTTCGATCGCCTCCTCGCGCTGGTCACCGACCTGGCCGCACGCCTCCCCATGATCCGCCTCACTGGCTGGGATATGTGCTTGGACCAGCACGAGCGCTGGCGCTGCATCGAAGCCAATCTCATGAGTCATTCCATCCGCTTCGCTCAGTACGCCGGCCAACCCTTCTTCGGCCCGCACACCGAGGAGGTGATCGAGCACTGGCTGCACCACCCCCGTCGCCGCCGTGCTACTCTGCGTATTTACTGAACTCGCCTGGCCTGCCCTCCACGATGACCGCCCTTACGATCCACCACTTACTCGACAGTCTCGCGGTTGGGGGAGCAGAAACCCTGGTCGCTACTCTCGCGCGTCTCCACAGCGACATCGGACATAACGTGGTAGTCCACTGCCTCTACGGTCCCGGCCCTCTAGCCGATCCCCTACGACCGCGCGGTATCCCCGTCCTCTTGCACAGCTCCCGCTTCCGTTCCCTGGCCCTCTTGCATCTGACCCGCGCCCTGCGCTCTCATCGGCCTCACGTACTTCACTGCCACAACATCGCCCCCACCGTCCTCGGAGCCCCGGCCGCCAGGCTTGCAGGCGTGCCCTGCATCATCGCTACTCGCCACGGCCCTTCCACACACCGCCCCGATCGGGAACGAAAATTCTGGCTCGCGTCCCGCCTGTGCTGCCGCGTGGTGGCCGTATCCCATGCCGCCCACCGCGACTTCCTCTCCGACCCCTGGACCCTGCCCCACAAGCTCACCGTCATCCCCAACGGAGCCGCTCCCCCTCGCATCCCGACTCCGCCATGCGAGCCTGCCCGCCCCGCCGCTTTCACCCTGATCAGTGTCGGCCGCCTTACTCCTGAAAAAGACTTCCCCTCCTTACTTCACGCCTTCGCCATCCTCTCGGCTTCGCTTCCCAACGTCCGGCTCTGGATCTTAGGCGACGGCCCCGAGCGAGAGTCGCTCCGGACTCTCATCCAGCGCCTCGGACTCTCCGATTCTGTCCAAATGTTGGGCATGCGCGATGACGTCGGCTACTGGCTCGCTCAAGCCGACCTGTTCGTCCTCGCCTCTGTCTCTGAAGGCCTCCCCGTCGCGCTTTTGGAGGCCCTCGCTGTCGGCCTGCCCGCCGTGGTTACTAACGTCGGGGGAATGCCGGAAGTCCTCGAGTCCAGCGGCGCCGGAATCGTCGTCCCCCCTCGCGACCCGCCTGCGCTCGCCGCCGCCATCCTCGAAATCGCCCGGCGCCCCGACCGCCTGCCCGCCCTGCGCGAGGCCGCACGCCGCCGCTACAGCGAGCGCTATACCCTCGAGCGCATGGCCGCTGACTACCTTCGCCTTTACCTCGAATGCCTCGGCCGTGCTCCGCTGCCGCCCCCTGCCTGACGTACGATCTCCTCGCCCCCGCCCACTTTCCTAACTCGCTCTCGATCGCGATGGTACAAAAGGAACATGCCTGAGTATCGCTTTGAAACCGCCGCCGTCATCGGCACGGGTATGATGGGCCCCGGCATCGCCCTCACCCTGGCTCTCGGCGGTCTTCGCACACGCATCCTCAGTCGCACGCCCGAAAACGCGGAACGCGGCCTCCGGATGGCGCACACTCAACTCACCACCCTCCAACAGCACCAGCTTATCTCCCAGCATCACGCCCGCCTCGCTCTCGATCGGCTGAGCGCAGGCGCGGACTTCGAGCCCACCATCCGTGAAGCCCACCTCGTCATCGAATCGGCGCCCGAAAATATGGACTTCAAGCGTGATCTGTTTGCACGCCTAGACCAACTTGCTCGGCCCGACGCAGTCCTGGCCAGCAATACCTCAGGCTTGAGCATCACCGAAATCGCCGCCCCCTGTCGTCATCCCGAACGCGTCCTCACTACCCACTTCTGGAATCCTCCGCACCTCATGCCCTTGGTCGAACTGGTCCGCGGCGCGCACACCGATGAGGCCGTCGTCACCGCCGTGCGCGAGCTGCTGCGGAGCTGCGGCAAAACCCCTGTCCTTGTCAAGAAGGATCGCCCGGGACAACTGGGCAACCGGCTCCAACACGCCCTCTGGCGCGAGGCGCTCCACATCGTCGCCGAGGGCATCGCCGATCCGGAGGATGTGGATTTGGCCGCGAAGTTAGGCTTCGGCTTGCGCCTTCCCGTTTACGGGATCTTCGAGCACATAGACGCCGTCGGATTGGAGCTGGCCTTCGCCGTGCTCGACTACGTAGCCCGCGACCTCTACAGCCGCCCCTGCGCCCCGGAGATTCTCCCCCGCATGATCCGCCAGGGACACCTCGGCGCCCGCGTGGGCCGCGGCTTCTATGATTGGTCGAAAAGGGACTTTCAAGCTGTCCTTGACCGCCGGGATCGCTTTCTCCTCGGATTCCTGCGCTCGGAGTTCAACAGACGGGATTGACCCCCGCTCACCTCCAATCCAGCGCCAGCCGCACCAGAGTCCGCAGCGGCGTGCCCGTGGGGCCTTTGGCCAGATACGGCTTGCTTTCTTCTAACCAGGCCGTTCCCGCTATGTCCAGGTGAACCCACGGCAGTGGATCGGCAAACTCCTTCAAGAACATCGCCGCCGTGATCGCGCCGCCCCAACGATTCCCGATGTTCGGCAGGTCGGCCACCACGCTCTTCAACGTCTCCTTGTAATCGTCGTCCAGCGGCATCGGCCAGACCTTCTCGCCCTCGGCTCGCGCTGCCGCCAGCACCCGCTCCAGCAAATCTGCATCGCTGCCGAAGGCCCCCATGTTCACATGCCCCAGCGCCACTACGATCGCCCCGGTCAATGTGGCCGCGTCCACCAGGTGCGTGCATCCCAGCCGACGCGCATACGTCAGCGTGTCAGCCAGTATCAGCCGCCCCTCAGCGTCCGTGTTCAGCACCTCCACCGTCTTGCCCGACAGCGTGACCACCACATCGCCCGGCCGCTGCGCCCGGCTCCCCGGCATGTTCTCCACAGCGGGCACAAAGCCTATCACCGCTACCCCCGGCTTCAGTTGGGCGATCGCCCGCATCGCCCCGATCACCGCCGCCCCGCCCGCCATGTCGTATTTCATCTTGTCCATGTTCTCGGACGGCTTGATCGAAATGCCCCCCGAGTCGAAGGTCACCGCCTTGCCTAACAGCCCCAGGCAAGCGCCTCCCGCCTCCTCCGCCTGCGGCCGATAACGCAGCACGATCAACGCCGGCGGCTCAGCGCTTCCTTGCGCGACACCTAGCAGAGCTCCCATCCCGAGCTGGCTCATCCGCCCCCGGTCCAGGATGTCGTATTCCAGTCCGCACTCGGCCGCCGCCTCGCGCGCCCGCTCCGCCAGCACCGTTGGCGTCATGCGGTTGGCTGGCTCCGCGACTAAGTCCCGCGCGTAATTCTGCGCATCCGCCAGAATCCGTGCCCGCGCGAGGGATTCCTCCAGCTCCACCGTGCTCTCGCGCACTGCCAGGGCCACCTTCTCCACCCGCTTGCCGTTCTTCTTGTCCGTCTTGTAGCGATCCGGTTCGTAATCGCCCAGGATGGCGCCCTCTGCCGCGGCCGCAATTTCATCGCCGCCGCCGTCTACAGCCAGCGTCGCCTCCGTAATCGAGCGCGACTTCAGGGCTCGCACCGCCGCCCCCGCCGCTCGGCGCAGTTCCACCCCGGCGAACTTCTCCCTGCGGCCCCCGCCCACCACCGCTAGCCGCCGCGCTTTCAGCCCCGTGGGCCGATGGAGCACCAGCGTCTCATACGCCTTCCCCGTGAATTCACCGCTCCGGTAGACCTCCTCCAGCCACCCTCCCGTAGCTTCGTTGACCTTGCGCGCCGACTCCCATGCCAGCGGGCCTCCCGCGCCTTCCCTCTCGAAGGTCACCACCACCAGCGCTTCGGTCTCGATCTGATCCAGAGGAACTGATGTCAGTGAAATCTGCATGGCTTCTCATTCGCCCGCGCGCCGCCGCGATTCCCGCAGCGCCTGCCGCGCCTCGGCCTCCTTCTCTCGCTCCCGCTCCAGCTCTCGCTTATCGTGCAGCTTCCGGGCCCGCGCCAGCGCCAGTTCGCACTTGATCCGCCCCTTCTTCAAGTACAGCTTCGTGGGGATCAACGTCAGGCCCCCGTCCCGCGTCCGACCCATCAGCTTGTCAATCTCGCGCCGATGCAGCAGCAGCTTGCGATCGCGCAACGGGTCATGATTCTGGCGGTTGCCGTGCGAGTACGGGCTGATGTGCGCGTTCACCAGCCAGGCTTCCCCATCCACCACTTGCGCATAGGCATCCTTGAGTTGCACCATGCCGCTGCGCGCAGCCTTCACTTCGGTCCCCGTCAGCGCCAGCCCCGCCTCGTAGCGCTCCAGCAGGATGTAGTTGTGGCGCGCCTGCCGATTCTCCGTCAGGATCTTGATCTCTCCCGTCCCGCCCACAATCGCCTGCACGCACCCGCGGGCCCTGTCGTCAACCTAATTGGAGCGGCATCGTCCGCGGAATGACCAGTTTAACACAACCCTTTGGAATACAATCACATGCGCCTCACAACGAAGTTTGGCTTGGCCCTGGCGGCGCTGGGCCTCACCCTTACGGAGCCGGTTGAGGCCCGCACTCGCAAGGGCGACAAACTCCTCTCCGAGGGCCGAAAGGCTGAAGCGCGTAAGGACTGGGATAAGGCGCTCGAATGCTACGAAGGCGCCCTCGCCGAAGACCCCTCCGACGCGGGTTACTTATTGGCTGTCCGCCGCGCCCGCTTTCAGGCTTCCCAGCTCCACGTCAATCGCGGCCAGAAGCTTCGCGCCGAGGGCAACCTCCAGGAGGCTCTCCTCGAGTTCCAGAAGGCTTTTGCCATTGACCCATCTTCCGCCATCGCGCAGCAGGAGCTCCTTCAAACCCTCGATATGATCGAGCGCGAGAAGAAGCGGCCCGAACCCTCCAAGCCCGAGGAACGCGGCATGACCCCGGCCGAACGCGCCCGCCAGGAGTCCCTGGCGAAGCTCCGTCGCATCGAACCTCTGCCCGAATTGCGTCCTCTCTCGCGCCAGCCCATTAACTTGCGCATGAGCAACCAGCCCGCCAGAGTCCTCTTTGAAACCGTCTGTAAGCTCGCCGGCATTAACGTCATCTTCGATCCCGATTTTCGCCAGGATCCCAGCGCCAGCCGTAACCACAGCGTCGAACTGGTCAACTCCACCCTCGAACAGGCCCTTGACTATCTCGCTCTCTTGACTAAATCCTTTTGGAAGCCGCTCTCCTCCAATACCATCTTCGTCACCAACGACAACCAGACCAAGCGTCGCGACTACGAAGATTTCGTCGTAAAGGTTTTCTATCTCCAGAACGTCACCCAACCCCAGGACCTTCAGGAACTGGCTACCAACATCCGCGCCATTACCGACATCCGGCGCGTCTTTACTTCCAACGCCCAGAACGCCATCATCGTGCGCGGCTCTGCCGACGCAGTAGCTCTGGCCGAAAAACTCATTCACGACCTCGATCGCCCCAAAGCCGAAGTCGTCATTGACGTGCTGGTCATGGAAGCCAACAAGGCCAAGACTCGCGATCTGGCTGCTTCCCTGGCCTCCGGCGGCACAGCAGGCTTCAACGTACCGATTTACTTCACGCCCCGCAATCCCGTCCTGCTCGGCGGACAGAACTCCGGCAGCGGCACGGGGACCACAAGCTCAGATACCACGGGCACGTCCACTGGCGCCACCACCACGCCCTACGCCCCTTACTTCAACCCTTACGGATACAACCCCTACGCCTACGGCCAGTACGGATACACCGGCCTGACCGGCGCCGGCGCCAGCGCCACAAACCAGCTCATCTCCATGGCCCGCATCGGCCGCATCTCCACAAACGATTTCTCCCTCACGCTGCCCGGCGCTCTGCTTCAAGCCTTGATGACCGACCGCAGCACCAAGGTCTTGCAATCGCCGCAAATTCGTGTCGCCGACGGCATGAAGGCTTCCCTCCGCATCGGCGACCAGGTGCCTATCGCCACCGGCAGCTTCCAGCCCGGCATCGGCGCCGTCGGCATCAGCCCCCTGGTCAACACCCAGTTCCAGTACAAGGACGTGGGCGTCAACGTGGACATCACGCCGCGCGTGCACGGCCAGGACGAGGTCACCTTGCACGTCGAGCTGGAGATCTCCACCGTCCGCGACCGCATTGACATCGGCGGCATCGCGCAGCCCGTCATCGGCCAGCGCAAGGCCATCCTGGATCTCCGCATCCGTGAAGGCGAGGTCAGCCTCATCGGCGGACTCATGCAAGACCAGAACACCAAGTCGGTTTCGGGCATCCCCGGCTTGGGCAACATTCCCCTGCTCCGCCGCCTGTTCACCAGCGAGAGCATCGAACGCAACCAGAGTGAGCTTCTCATCGCTCTCGTGCCCCACATCGTCCGCACCCCGGGCATCAATGACCTGAATCTCAAGGGCGTCGCCGCCGGCAGCGATGCTATCGTCAGGCTCAGCTATGCTCCGCGTGAAGCGCCCGCTGAAGCTCCGACAACTCCACCCCAGCCGCCCTCGCCGCAACCCGCCGGCCCGCCGCAGCCCGCTCCGGCCGTGCCTGCGCCGAAGGCGCCTCAACCGGAGCCTCAACCGGCGCCCGCCACGCCGGAAGCCAAACCTCAAGCCCCCGAGCCCAAGCCGGCCTCCGCTGAACCGCGTCCCGCAGCACGCCTGTTGCTGCGGCCCCCTGCCGTCGTCATCCAGCAAGGAGCCGCCTTCACCGTCCAGCTTGAAGTTGAAAACGTGCAGGCTCTGTTTTCGGCTCCCTTCCGCGTCAAATTCGATCCGCAAGCTCTCCGCCTCGCCGAGATCCAGCCCGGCGCCTTGCTCGCGGGCGATGGCAAGCAAATCGTTTTCACCCGCAATATCCTGAACGACCTGGGCGAGGCGATCGTGAACCTCAACCGCGTCCCCGGTTCGGGCGGCGTCACCGGCTCGGGCTCGCTGGCTATCTTGACCTTTCAGGCCATCGGACGCGGCGCGACCACCGTCACCTTCCCCGAATTGACCCTGCGAGACTATCAGTTGCAGATCATTCCTCTCCCGGCGCCCCAGTTGAGCGTTACCATCCAATAGGAGGCCGCATGCGACGCAACCAGCGCGGGCTGACCCTGGTCGAGCTGATCGTGGCTTTCACCATCATGTCCCTGCTGGCTGCCATGGCCGTCCCGCTGGCGCGCGCCAAGGTGCGCCGTGAGCGCGAGCGCGAGCTGCGTTACGCCCTTAGAGAAATTCGCGCCGCCATTGACAAATACAAGGACGCCTGCGACATGCAGTTACTCGGGCCGCCTAAACTCGGCACGGAATGCTATCCCGAGAAACTCGAAGTGCTTGTCGAGGGCGTCAGATTGGCCGGCACGGTGGACAAAAAAATCCGCTTCCTGCGTCGCATCCCCAAAGATCCAATGACTAACTCCTATGACTGGGGACTGCGCAGCGTGCAGGATGATCCCGACTCCACAAGCTGGGGAGGACAGAACGTTTTCGACGTCTACACCAAGAGCACGGAGAAAGCTGCCGATGGCACCCCGTATTCGGAATGGTAGCGCCGGCTTCACGCTCATCGAGTTGATGATCGTCATGGCGATCATCTCCATCTTGGTCTCCATCGCCGTCCCGCTCTACCAGAAGTCCGTCATCGCCGCCAAGGAAAGCGTGCTTCGCCAGAACCTCTTCACCCTGCGCACCGTGATTGACGAGTACACCTACGACAAGCAGAAGGCCCCCCAAACCCTCGAAGACCTGGTCGCCGCCGGCTACCTGCGCCAGATCCCGGTGGATCCCATGACCGGCTCCAATCGCACCTGGAAGCTGATCATGGAAGATGCCCTCACCAGCGTTAACCAGACCGAGCCCGGCATCTTTGACGTCCGCAGCGGCTCCGACAAGATCGGCCTGGACGGCACCCCTTACTCCGATTGGTGAGTCGCCTGGCCGTCGGCCTCCCCTACCCAGCCCGCTTGCTCAACACCCCGAAATTCGCTAGTTTGGATAGTGAGGTGAGGTGCGAGAGTGGTTGAATCGGGCGGTCTCGAAAACCGTTGTACCCTTACGGGTACCGTGGGTTCGAATCCCACCCTCACCGCCAGCCATTAGTCAGATCCCCAAAAATTTACAACACGCCGCAACCCGTGCTGGCATTTGGTGTCGGCGAAAGGTAGAATTTTCGACAC
>FWPU01010654.1_pt1 | contig 13485 bp, 10 predicted proteins | sample 2228361 | NCBI WGS metagenome assembly FWPU01 (sample SAMEA103939777, study PRJEB20133) | metagenome | reverse complement strand
ATCGAGAGGCTCCGAACGAGGATACAGCGTATTTCAGAAAAATTCATCGGCTAGAAAGACGATCCTCTGCGACCGGGACCTTGCATCCATAGTCCATCACTCCTCCTTGTTTTTGTGCTGGCCGGGGTTTCTGGAAGACAGCACTGAAAAGTACCCCTGGTATGAATAGGACCAAAAGGATCTCTTGGAAGGGCTTGGTAAGCTTGTGCCTTTTCTGCGTCTCGTGCAGCCAAAGTGTACACAGGCAGATGCCTCACTCAGAGGAAGGCGAGGTTACCTTTGCAGGTCTTGCACGCAGAGATATCACGCCTCCGCTCGGTATAGGACTTATGGGCATGGCCGATCCAACCCAGATTGCAGAAGGAATCCATACGCGGCTTTATGCGACTGCGCTTGTGCTTATGGACAGTGCCGAACACAAGGTCGCGATTGTGACCTGCGATGTACTTGCTGGAACGCAGGGCCTTCGTACAGAGGTATTGAAGAGGATTCAAGGAAGAGGCTTCGAAGAAAGAAATATACTGTTGTGCGGAACGCACACCCATAGTGGGCCTGGCGGATACTTTCTCTATCTCCTGTATAACTTCGGTATTGGACTCAAGCCATCGATCCTTTATTTTTTGGCTGACCAGATCGGCCAGGCTGTTTGTGACGCCGATGATGGAAAGGTTCCAGCTGTCCTGGGCGTTGGATACGCCCCGCTGTCCGGGGTGACGCGAAACAGGAGTATCGAGGCTCATCTTGCCAACCACGGACTGCTGCTTGAACGAGGACAGGGTTCGGCTGAGATGGATCCCTATGGTCCTTTGCATCCCATAGATGGGGTTATGAGGGTTATGAGGATTGACCGAGTTGTAGGAAACGGTACAAGACCTATGGGAGTGTTTGCGAATTTTGCTGTTCACGGGACCCTTCTCAAGCACGATAACCACCTCGTAAGCGGCGATATCCAAGGGATAGCAGCGCACCTTGTTGAACAACAGATCGAGTCGGAGGCCTACGGCAACGAGGGACCTACAAGGGTCCTGTGCGGCTACAGCAATGGAGCCGAAGGCGACATCTCTCCGTGTGTCAGGGATGGGTATCGAGGTGTAGGGTACAACAGTTACAGTGATGCGGAGATAGCAGCGTCTGCCCAGGCCACAGCGATTGTTGCGGCTCATCGTGAAGCAGGCAGCCGACTCGCCTCTTCGATTGAGATCGATACCAGGTTCGCCTTTATCCGGCTTGACGGTCAGCAGATCTTGGGAACCGATCGCTTGACCAGTCCGTATGCAGGGTTCGGATTCCCAATGATCGGGGGCGCTGAGGATGGCCCTTCACTCTTTCACGATCTGCTCGATACTGAGGGCACTCGACAGCCCCGGGAAGATCCCTATCAGGGGAGCAAGGTCGTCTTGTTCAAGGCGTATCCTGGCTACCTGGCACCGTGGGTCGTCCCGCTACAAATCTTCCGAATCGGTACGCTGCTTCTTGCCGCAGTCCCTGGCGAGCCCACGGTCGAAGTAGGCAGGCGGATCGCTGCATCGATCATGGATAGGCTCGCGAGCGTTGGTGTGGAGGATGTCTGGATAATAGGCCTTGCAAACGAGTATGCGGATTACTTTACGACCCCTGAAGAGTACTCACTGCAGCACTACGAGGGAGGATCGACCCTTTATGGACCATGGTCATCCCTTCTTCTCGAGCAGGAGTTCTCCAATCTGGCAGATGCCATGGCTAGGGGCCTGCCTGATCCCGAAACGACTGTTCGACCACCGGATATGAGCTTTATCCTTCGGCTGGCTGAAAGGAACGAGAAACCTATCCCATGCGATGCACTGGACCGTGTTGGAACAATCATGGTCCAGGCAACAGATACGGCTCGTTTCGATATTGCACGTTTCAGCTGGGTCGGTGGAAATCCCTCATCGGATCATCATCCCGATGAGGCATTTGTGACGATTCAGCATGAGGTTGCACCCGATGTGTGGGAAGACTTCCTACAGGATGGGCAGTTAGGACTTGTCGTAACAGTAACGCGGCGAGATGGCCTTTATGTATGGGATGCGCTTTGGGAAACAAAAAAGGATACGCCCGTTGGAAGGTATCGTTTTCGCGTCTCGGGAGCTGCTCAAGGTACAAGCGGGCCTGTAGCCTACCGTGTTGCGTCTGACCCGTTCTCTATTGAGCCTTCTGATCGTGTGTACGTGATATCTGTCGAGCGACTGGGTCAGAAAAGGGTTGTGATAAGGGCTGCGTATCCAGAGCCAGATCCTTCTAACAATTTCCTTATGAGAGACCGATACGTACATGGAGGCAGTCTCAATGTCAGTAGTGGTAGTGCTGCGCTTCTGCCGGCATTGTACGATCCCGGCGAGGGAGGTTTTGTGCTGACTCTTGAGGACAACACTTCTACGGGTAGGTTGTGTATAGCACAAGGGGCCCTCAGAGATCCTTATGGAAACTATAATGGCCAGCCGTGCCGGCTGGATGTACCTTGAGCGACAAAGGTGATTGTCTATCTGTCAGAGCTCTTCGGTCAGCAGGATCGCTTCAGCAATCTCCCGCATCGATCTCCTTGTGTTCATACTCTGGCGTTGGATACGCTGGAAGGCCTCTGCAGCAGTAAGCCCCTTCTTGGTCATCAACACTTCTTTGGCCCTGTCAATAACCTTGCGCGCCTCTAGCTCCTCCTGGATGACCCTAGTTTTTACCATGAGTTCAGTATGTTCTATGGCGACAGCTGCCTGGTTCGCTACCGTAGTGAGCAGATTTACCTCGATGTCAGTGAAATGGTGGGGCCTTTGACTATAGCAGTTGATAACACCTATGACCTTGTCCTTTACCACAAGCGGGACGCTCAGCATGGAGCTCAGGCCCTCCTTTAGTGCCATGTCCTTTTCTTTGTACCGGGGCTCTTTAAGGACATTGTAGATCTTCATTGGCTTCATGCTTTGGGCTACATAGCCTACTACCCCTTCTCCTAGTTTGAGGCTACGCTCCTTGAGGTATTCCTTGCTGATTGTCTGTGTAGCCCGAAGTTTGAGGACCTTTTCTTTTTCATCGACGAGCCAAAGCGAACATATCTTGGAATTCATAACTCTGGCTGTTACTGTAACCACCAAGGCCAGGATGTCATCCAGGTAAAGATCAGAGGTGATGGCCTTGCTGATCTCGGTAAGGGCCTTGATGTGCTTTTCGTAAGAGCTGTCTCGCTTTTGAGAGCCCACTGGTGTGCCTTCCTCGCCAACAGTAGCAGAGCCGCACGAGTCTCCATCTATATGAGGGGAAGATAGCGCTCTATTTCGTAATTTGTCACCTGGATACGGTACATATCCCACTCAATCTTCTTGTTATGGAGGAATTTGTAAAATATGTGATCTCCCAAGGTCTCCTTGACCACTCGGCTCTTTTCCAGTTCAGTAATTGCCTCGTACAGACTGCCAGGTAGTGCCTCGATGCCCTTTGCGATACGCTCTTCCTCGCTCATGTGAAAAATGTCTTCTTCAACAGGATCAGGAAGAGGATATCTCTTTTCGATTCCTTCAAGACCTGCAGCGAGCATCACTGCAAAGGCCAGGTAAGGGTTACAGGCCGGATCTGGTGCACGAAATTCAATCCGGGTAGCTTTTTCCTTTCCTGGCTTGTACATTGGCACGCGGATCATAGTAGAACGATTCCGTCGTGCCCAGGAGATATACACCGGGGCTTCGTAACCCGGGACGAGCCGTTTATACGAATTGACCCACTGATTCGTTATGGCGGTAATCTCTCTGGCGTGTCGCATCAGGCCGGCGATGAAGAACCTCGCCTCTTCTGAAAGATGGTACGGATCATGCGGATCAAAAAAGGCGTTCTTGTCGCCCCGAAACAGTGACTGATGGGTGTGCATACCACTTCCGTTTTGGCCAAACAGGGGCTTTGGCATGAACGTAGCATAGACTCCGTTCTGCCGGGCTATCTCGCGTACCGTAATACGATGTGTTTGGGTCTTGTCGGCCATCCTGAGTGCTTCGTCGTATCGTAGGTCTATTTCGTGTTGGCTTGGAGCTACCTCGTGGTGACTGTATTCGACCTCTATCCCTAGCTCCTCGAGGGCAAAAATAGTCTGTCGCCTCAAATCATTGCCCATGTCAAGCGGCGCGACGTCGAAATATCCACCAGTGTCCAATATGTCAGCCGCTGTGTTGCTCTTGAAATAAAAATATTCGAGCTCAGGACCAATGTAGTAGGTGTATCCCTTCTCTGCAGCCCTCTTGAGCACGCGTTTTAATACATACCGAGGGTCACCTTCATACGGTGTGCCGTCTGGGTTGAGAATATCGCAGAACATCCTTCCAACCGGCCTGTCACTCGGACGCCATGGTAGTAACTGAAAGGTGGTCGGGTCAGGCCTTGCCACCATGTCGCTTTCCTCGATACGAGCGAATCCTTGTATAGAGGATCCGTCAAAACCCATTCCTTCGGTGAAGGCAAGCTCTAATTCCGAAGGGGTGATTGAAAAGCTCTTGAGTTGTCCGAGTACGTCAGTAAACCAAAATTGAATGAAGGACACATTTTTCTCTTTCACAATAGCAAGTACATCTTCTGGGGTATGACACGAGGTCATTGATCCTCTCCTTTCTTTCTGGTTGAGCCTCTACGTGGAGAGCGCTCTTGTTGTGAAACAATACCTACCCTGGGGCAGAGTGTTGTAATAGGGCATGATGAGCACTGGGGACTGCGAGCGGTACATATGCGCCTGCCGTGGAATTGGAGCAGATGGCAGAATCGAACCCATGTGTGCTCGGGAACTATACGGGAGAGATCTTGTTCGATACGATCTGGATCCTTGTGCCGGGTCAATCCCATTCTTTGGGATAGCCTCATGACATGGGTATCCACGCCAATGGCCGGCTTACCAAAGGCATTGCCTAATAGGATGTTGGCTGTCTTTCTTCCTACCCCCGGCAACCCTACTAGCTGCTCAAGTGCGTCAGGTACGTTTCCATCAAAGCGGCTCACAAGTTCCTTACAGCATGCTCGTATACTCTTTGCCTTAGCTCGATAAAATCCAGTAGTCTTGATTTCAGCTTCAAGTACTTCCTGAGGTGTTTCGGCATACGCGCGGGCGGTCCTGTACTTTTTGAACAGGGAACGTGTGACCTGGTTGACCCGTTCGTCAGTACATTGCGCTGCAAGGATGAGCGCGACGAGAAGCTCCAAAGGGTTAGAGAACTCTAGGGCCAGACGGGCATCAGGGTGGGTCCTTTCCAATATGGTGATGATTTCTCGGACCCGAGCCCTGAGCTTTTCCTCCTCCTTGTGTGTGCTCATAGTGGATACGCCTTGATCCCTTCCTGTACTGCACGCTAGACTTTAAAGCGTAAAGGCCATTCGATACGTGTACCAGCAATTATAGTAAGACCCTCATGGATTGCAACCACGTACAGATCGAGACACAACGAGGTATCGAACCCTGCCGTATTCGACCTCGATACATATACGTAGAGCGCTCGGTAAGGGAATACCCAATAGTAGCTAATATTGAGCAACGCTTTCCTGAGGCACGAGTGTATGAGATCGATGACCATCGAATGTTGCATAACGCCGAGGTCCCCCTAAAGGGTACTTCCAGGGTCGTAAAAAACCAGGTGTTGGTCATGGCACGTACCGAAGGACAGTTTGTCCGGCCATTCGCGAGCCTTTGTTCGACGAATGGACCAAAGGAGTTCTTCATAGCGCATGCCAATGGATGTCCCTTTGATTGTGAATATTGCTTCCTCCAGGCATACGTGAGTCATAGTGCTCTGGTAGTCTTTGCAAATCAGGAAGACCTTTTCGACGAGCTCGAGGGCCACCTTCGTCAGGTAGCACCAGGAACCAGGTACCATGCAGGCGAGCTTTCTGATGCAATTGTACTGGAGCCTCTGACTGGTTTTGCATCGCAGGTTATAGCCGTTTTCAGTAGTTATCCGCATGTGAGCCTCGAACTTCGTACCAAGTGTACACAGGTTGCCGATGTCCTACCGAGAGATCCTCCGCCTAACGTAGTTATTTCTTGGACGCTGACTCCGGTCGAGGTAGCCCGCACCCTTGAACACGGAGCGCCATGCGTGGAAAAGAGGATAGAAAGCGCGGTGCAGTGTCGACAGATGGGCTATAGGGTTGGTTTCAGGCTCGATCCTCTTATTCGGTGTACGGGGTGGGAGTATCGGTACGCTGAACTCATAGAGATGATATTTTCAGTGATGGGTCCGAACCAGGTCGACTCGATCGTAATGGGCGCTTTTCGGTATTCTCCGGCACTGGCCAGCAAAATTAGAGAGCGATTCCCCGCTAGTCCTCTCTTGCTGGATGAGTTCGTAATGTGTGGTGATGGGAAGTTCCGCTACTTCCGGCCTCTTCGGACAGCAATGTACCGTACGATCCTTAGCGAGATCAGGAGATTCTCTGAGGAAGTTCCTGTGACGCTTTGCATGGAGACGAGCGAGGTGGCAGCAGAAATCGGATTGCTCGAAGGCTGTCGGCCAGACGTTACCCGTATACCATCTTGACGAAGTGGCGGTAGTAGTGCAGGAGCATTTCTCTCGGAAGCTGAGGTTGTTCAAGGCTCGGCTCCTCCTGGTAGTAATGTACATCAGCCACGTTGCGGATCCAGCCATGTTCCTGACAGATCTCATACAGTGGTGTTCCTGGGAAGGGCCTGAACATCGTCAAATGGATCCAGTCAGGTCTGATCCTTCGGTTGAGCGCAATGGTTTCCAGAATGGTTTGTTCGGTTTCAAACGGAAGGCCGATCATATTGAACGCGAGCGTTTTTAGACCCGCCGTTCTCACGAATTCAAAGGTAGCGATGATCGCTTCATTCGAGATACGTCTATTGAGAACCTCCTCCCTTATTCGTTGACTTCCGCTTTCTATAGCCATGTGTACTCTCACACAGCCTGCGTCTTTGAGCATACGGGCATCTTCTTCGGTGATACAACCGACCCGCGTGTTACACCAGAACGGTATGCGTACTCTGGATGCATATACAGAGCAAAAAGAAACGAGCCAGCCTTTATCGAGCGTAAAGATATCGTCATGAAATCCTAGCATCTCCACTCGATAGTCAGTGGTTACCTGTTCGATCTCTGCTATGAGACTCTCAACAGAGCGCCTTCTAATGAAGCTGTAAGGGGCATAGTAACGTCTGAGAGAGGGAAGCGAACAGTAGGTGCAAGAGTAGGGACAGCCTCTTCCAGCGAGGAATTCGGCACCAATTATCTTTGCGTGCGCAGTGAGGAAGCGGCTATAATCAAAGATATCCCTGTCAGGAAAGGGGAGTTCTTCTAGAGACGTAGGTGCACCAGGTGGGTTTTTGATCCATGTGGTATCCTTTCTGAACCAGAAGCCCGGCACATCGGTAACAAGGGCTCCTGCTGCAAGCGAATCGACGACCCTGGTAAATGCCTCCTCTGCTTCCCCTCGGCACAGACCTGTAATGCCTTCAATGGCAGCCACTTCCTCTGGTGCAAGCGTTGCATGGATTCCTCCAACGAACACAGGTAGGTCCCTCACGCGCAAGACCTCCCGAATAAGGGACCTTGCAAGATGGAAGTTGGTCGAAGAACTGGTTACCCCTACAACGTCAATACTGTGGGAACATAGAAGATCGGCGATTTCCTTAGGGCGAGCTTCGTGGGCAGCGTAGAGATACGTGTTGTGGCCTCTTTCTTTCAGGAGCGCAGAAAGATAGCCTATCCCATGGTGATAGCCTGTGTATATTGCCTTTGCAGGCTTGCAAAGAGGGTATATGAAAAGTACATTCATAGTTGCAACTACCTGTAGCGGTGTAGTGCGAGAGTACTGCCCCTATCATTCACTGCTATTTCCCTACAGGGCGCACGACCATTCGAGCTCTATGCTAGAAGGGTATGATCTGTTGAGACCGTCGTCAGAAACACGTCTGTCTGACAGTTCCTCTCTCACTATAGATTTTCATGGGCTCTTTCAATCACCTATGAGCTGGGCGCATGTGTCCAGGGAACTGGCCCTAGCCCTTGATCGTATCGGTTGCACTGTGGCCGTAAAAGCACATAGAGGATTCTGTTACAGTCCTTCTTTTCATATGGAACCACAGTTGCGCGTGCTGCGGCAAAGGAACCTGAGCAAGCACATTGCTCTTGCGTTCGCCTATCCACTACATTACTCGAGGCTTGATGCGAGATTCAAGGTCGGGCTCCTCGTATATGAGAGCACACGAATGCCTTGTGCCTGGGTTGAGGAAATCGAACGGCACCTTGATGTGCTTGTCGTGCCGAGTCGTTTTTGTGCTGAGGTTGCCATTGAAAGTGGAGTTTCTCCTGATCGCCTCGAGATCGTTCCTTATGGGTACGATCCTTTGGTCTACCGGCCTCGACAGCCAGAAACTGCTGCGGGGTCACAAAGATCGTTTACATTTCTGTGTGTTGCGATGCCCCACAGGCGAAAAGGCCTTGTAGAGCTCGTTGACGCCTTTGTCCAAGAGTTTGTAGATGGAGAGCCAGTACGGCTTCTTATCAAGCTGCCATATGTGCCAAAAGATGGCCGTGGTACTCAGTACTGGGAGATCCCTGAATGTACTCAGTGGCTGAAAAGACTGTCCGGATCCATGGATTCTAGTGGCCGCATGCAGATCATCAGCAAGGTCCTCACACCCTGTGAAATGGCCCATCTTTACGCGGCCTGCGACGCATATGTGCAACCAAGCTATGGGGAAGGATTTGGACTCTCGATACTTGAGGCAAAGGCAATGGGGCTTCCGACAGTGGTAACAGGATGGGGAGGCCACATGGATTATTGTACAGATGAAAACTCCTTTCTTGTTGACTATGATCTGGTTCCTGCGGGTCAGGCACAGTACGACAATGGTCCCTCTGATGCCTATATGGCGCGGCCTAAGGTAAGCTCACTTCGAGCCATGATGCGTATGGTCTATGCGCATGCTCAAGAAGTCGAGGTGCGAGTAAGAAGGTCATATGCAGATATCGCTCCACTTACCTGGGATGCAGCTGCCCGCAGACTCGCAGGAGTTTTGTCGAGGAGGGTTGGCCTTAATGCAGCTTAAGAACGTCAGTCTCTCAGATATCCTCACGGACAGCCCTGAAGCGGAACAGTTTCTTTTCACGTATAGACCAGGGCTCAATGAGCTCTTGGAGTCCATCGAGCGTACAGGGATCGTTAATCCACCTCGTTTACTTGAAAGGATATCGACGCAGGATTATGTGGTTATATGTGGCTCGCGCAGGATAGAGGCAGCAAGACAGCTAGGGATGAGAGAAATCCTCGCTCTGACTGTCAGGAACGATCAATGCACTATTGGAGATTGTTTGAAATGGAGTATTGCCGACAATCGTTTTTGGCGTGGCTTTAACGAAATCGAACGTGCAATGCTTCTCACGCGCCTCGACGAGTATCCTCAGGGGATCCGCTGTGATCTTGAACGCGCTCTTGGGGACGAGCTTGCACTTCCCAAGCGTCCTCACGAACGGTCGCGGTATCGAGAAATCCTAGGCCTCGATGCTGAAGTAAAAAATAGCTTGGCTCTGGGTGAGATTACCTTGGGTCATGCCTTGCTGCTGCTTCAACTTCCGGAACAATATCGAAAGCACTTCTTTCGCTGGATCGTTCAGTGCGGTCTCAATACAAATGAAGCCCGCCAGGTCCTGACATGGGTAACGGAGGTATCGAGGAGGGAGCTTGTTGACCTTTCAGTCTATATGGCGGAGAGGCGTTTTGAAGATATTCTGCAATCCTCAAACACACCCAGAAACAAAGCGCAGAGGCTTCTTGCAGTACTTCGCAACGAGCGATTCCCCACTATCGAGCGTTGGAGGAAGGGTTTTAAAAGGGCTGCCAGTGCGTCAGGAATCCAGCCATGGGTCGAGCTTTCCTACGATCATACCTTTGAATCGAGGGCATTGAGCTTCACAATAAAGGCCTCTTCAGAGCAGGAACTCAGCGACAAACTAGCACATCTGAGTCAGGCACTACAAAGTGGGACAATAACCGGCCTGTTTACTAGCGTTTCCTCAGGGCCATCTTCCTAGTGACAAAACCGATCTATATCGTGAAGCCGATTCCTGTTAGTCACATCTCCTTGTCACAACGGTTTGTCACACACAGACTGAACTAAAAATAGCCAAGGGTTTGCAATCTTTTTCTTACAGCCTGGATTTCTTCTTCTGTGAGAGAGCCCGTATCTTGCTTTTTTGTTGAGTCGATGTGTTTGGTGCTACCCATTGCAGCAAGATCTCGAAGCACGAATACGGTAAAGTCCGTCGAATCCTGATCCCTTTATGATTTCCTGGAGGCGATTATACAGATTCCGAGGGATCTTAATGGTGACTTTGGTATTTGAATCCTTTGAAACCCTTCTTGGCATGTTGACTGCACTCCTATTTGAGTGTTATTATAATCTTAAAAGAGTTTAAGTCACTGGTCAAGAGAGCGTTTCTTATCGTAAGTCGAGGAGCACAACATGACTGAGCAAAAGGCGACGAATATTCAATGGCACAAGGCTGCAGTTACAAAGGCAGATCGAGAACGTGCTAATGGCCATCGAGGTTTTACCATTTGGTTTACAGGTCTTTCTGCCTCAGGCAAGTCTACTCTTGCCGTTGCTGTTGAAAAGGCTCTTTTTGAGAAAGGGTACCACACGTTTATCTTGGATGGCGACAATATTCGGCATGGCCTCAACAAGAACCTTGGCTTTTCACCGGAAGACCGCGAAGAAAATATACGAAGGCTCGGCGAGGTGGCCAAGCTGTTTCGTGATGCAGGAATTATCAATTTGACCGCATTCATATCGCCATATAAAAAGGATCGGCTCGCTGCCAGGAACTTGAGTCGGGACAATAGCTTCATAGAAGTATTTGTCGATTGCCCGATTGAGATCTGCGAACAGCGAGATCCAAAAGGTGCCTATGAAAAGGCGAGAAAGGGCCTGATCAAAGATTTTACTGGCATCAGTGCACCCTATGAACCCCCAGACAATCCTGAGATTCACCTCCGTACTGACAAGATGTCTATCGAGCAGTGTGTAGATGTGATCATGGACTATTTGGTTACCCACCGGTATATACCCAGGTGAGGAAATTGACCAACGGATACGTCATAAGGCCCCTTTCGCACGGTTGGTCCTTGAGGATCTCAAGGACCTGTGATGCGATCCTTGCCCTTGAGATAAGGCCTAAGCACCTTTGGAACAATTACTGACCCGTCGGCCTGCTGATAGTTTTCCAAGATGGCTACCACGGTGCGGCCAACGGCAAGGCCTGAGCCGTTGAGTGTGTGCACAAAGCGTGATTTGGACTTCCCTCCTCGTGGCTTGCACCTGATTCCACCTCGGCGTGCCTGGAAATCTTCAAAGTTGCTGCAGGAGGAGATTTCCCTGTACACATCCTGTCCTGGGAGCCATACTTCGATGTCATAGGTCTTGGCCGAGGAAAATCCCATATCGCCTGTGCACAGGACCACCACCCGGTAGTGGATACCGAGTTGCTTGAGCACTTCTTCTGCATCGAGAACCAGGGACTCGAGCTCGAGATAGGAGGTTTCAGGGGTAGTAAATTTGACTAGTTCCACCTTGTTGAATTGATGCTGTCGTATGAGTCCTCGGGTCTCGGTCCCTGCTGCGCCGGCCTCTTTTCGAAAACAAGGGGTATATGCTACGTACTTCAGCGGGAGTAGATCCTCATCCAGGGTTTCATCCTGGTGGATATTGGTCACAGGAACCTCAGCAGTGGGGACTAGGAAATAATCTGTGTCAGTGAGGGCAAACAGATCGTTCTCGAACTTCGGAAGATTCCCAGTACTGAGAAAGCTCCTTCGGTTGGCAACAAAAGGCGGCAGCACTTCTTGGTACCCGTGCTTTTCAGTATGGAGATCCAGCATGAAATTGATCAGTGCTCGCTCCAGGGCAGCACCTGCGCCGCGGTAAAGGGCAAACCTTGTTCCTGCGATCTTGGCAGCGCGACCAAAATCAAGGATGTTGAGCTCTTCACCGATTTCCCAGTGATTCTTCGGGGGAAAGTCAAACACCGGTGGTTCCCCCCAGTACCTGAGCACCACATTGTCCTCTGGACTTTTCCCTATAGGGACTGATTCGTGAGGGACATTGGGAATGCGAAGCATGACAGAGGTAAATTCTTCTTCGATCTCTGCAAGATGGGTGTCGAGTTCCTTAATCCTCGTAGCAACGCTCCGCATGCGAGCGATGAGGTCAGAAGGATCTCCTCCTGCTCGCTTTATCTCGCCGATTTCGTCAGAGACCTGGTTTTTGAGGCACCTTAGTTCCTCTACCTCCTTGAGTACATTCCTTCTTCGTTGGTCGAGGGCCCTAAAGGTATCCAGAGCTCCAACTTCACCTCTTGTAGCGAGCCTCTCTGCTACCATATCTGTGTGTTCTCTAAGCCATTTTAGATCGAGCATGTGATGCTGTTCCTTCCATTGTTGCGAGAAGCAGGAGTCGTATCTTTGGTGGACCTACGTAGCCAGGACTGATATCCTACCATACCGTGTGCAAGGCAGAAGAGTTATAGCGACATATCGGAAACATCTAATAGAAAGCTCCTTCGTTCACACAACCGCACCACAGAGCAGGATACATGCCCCTGAGGGACACTACGTGTTGCTTCTATCACTTACAGGGCTGGGCGTCAAACTCAAACCGCAATGCCGATCAATCGGGTCTTGTATAGGTATGCGTATAGGTGGCCATTGTGCGTGGGTGTGTTCTCCTTAAAGCAAGATACTTGGTCCCACATAATAGGTCCGGTACGGTCAAACTAGCTCCTTGCTTAGTGTGTCTCCAGTAGCCATCGACCGGCCGGTATTGCACTTACCACAAGCACATCAGACTCCTGGCGTACCACAGGTAGGTCGCTCCGGTCACTCTTGTAGGGTTCTTCGCTTCCTGGAGCATACGGAGCAGTGTAAATAACATCGATGTCTTTGGTTTCCCCTAGGCGAGGGAGATAGACTTCGCCTGTGGTACCAGGAGGCGAAACAAGGATCATGCGCACGCTACCAGATGGTTGCTCTTGGCGGAGGGATACAAGGAGCTTGCCATGCGGAGTGGGCACCATTGCTTCTGCCCACGCAAGGTCAGACAGATGAGGACAGATACTGTACGTTTCAAAGGCAGGGCTTGTAGGCTCAATACCTGTGATGTAAGAGGTCATTACAGGTACGATACCTGCAGAGACACCGTGGCAAAGGCTTGTGTATGAGGTTTCAGGGCTGCCGTCAGGTCCTACCCATTCCCAGAATGTGCTGTAGGGGTCATTGGTAAGGTAATGGCTCCATGTCCTTCGGGTAAGGTCGAAGGCCTCACCACCATCGCCGACAAGGAAGCGTGCCCATACCTCGAACACAACCATCCAAGCCCACACGCGCTTGTTATGGTAGTCAGGGTTCGTCCGTGCGTAGGGCACATCGACTGTGTGAGAACCCCATGGACTCCACATCTCTCCAAGGATGTAGTTGAGAATGCGTCTT
>FWPU01010653.1_pt1 | contig 13485 bp, 12 predicted proteins | sample 2228361 | NCBI WGS metagenome assembly FWPU01 (sample SAMEA103939777, study PRJEB20133) | metagenome | reverse complement strand
CTGGGCGGAGACGTCTCAGCGGGCGGCGCGGCAGCCTGGCTGCGGCGCGGCCACCCTTCCGCCCCGGCGACCGTGATATGGATGATGCCCAGGGTTTGCAGCACGAAGGCCGCCGCGCCGACGAGCAGCAGCAGGATGGCGGCCATTGCAAGCCCGCGCCCCCAGCCAGGGCGTGTCGCGGTGCGCTCCCCCCTCTGTCCGGGGGGGCGGGACTCGCGCCGCCTGGCCTGCTCTTCGCGCTTCAGACGGCGGTGCTCCTCACGCAGGCGTCGCTTCTCGCGGCGCGCCTCCCGGCGGGATAACCCGCGCCGGACAACAATTCGCTCGACGGTCGGGCGGCGAGCAGGCGGCTCTACGCCCTGCCTGGGATGGCGGGGAATCTGCGGGGCGATGTCAGACGGCTGCGGGCCGGCCCCGTGCCGGTAGGCGCGCTCCAGCGCGGCGGCGAACTTCATGGCTCCCCGGAACCGTCAGCCCGGGGATGTGGCGAGGGCACGGAGCACAACTTGAGCAACCGGAAGCGGGATGTCGGGCCTCAGGAGACGCGGGTCGGGCGCCGTCTCGGCCAGATCGCGCAGCGCAAGGTCAATGTCAGAATCCAGCTCGAAGGGGCGCTCCCCGGTCAACATCTCGTAGAGGATCACGCCAAGCGAGTAGATGTCGCTCGCTGGGGAGGCGGCGCGTGGGTCAGCATGCAGCTCGGGGGCCATATACTCCGGCGCGCCGAGCAGCGCGGCGTAGCTCCCGCTTCCCGCGCCCCGGCTGGCGAGCGGGGCAAGCCCGAAGTCGGTTAGAATCGCCTGCCCGCTCCGGGTGAGGAGAATGGTATCAGGCGTAACGGCGCGGTGAACCACCCCCTGGCTGTGGGCGTGGTCCAGGGCCGAGGCAATCTGCCTGACAATAAAGGTGATATCATCGGGTTCGAGTGCACGGCTGCCATCCCTGACCTCGGCGAGCAGATCGGCCAGTGGAACGCCTTCCACATAGGCCATAACCACATAGTGTCCGCCCTCCGCCTGACCGAAGTCATAGACCGGAACGATGTTGGGGTGGTGGAGATTGGCGATGGCTTTGGCCTCGCGCCGGAAGCGCGCGCTGAACACGGGGTCAGGCTCAAGCTGGCGCCCAACGATCTTGATCACGACATGGTAGTTGCGTTCGGTGTGGTAGCCCTTGAACACCTCGGTCAGGGCATCCCCGCCCAGAAATTCCAGGATTTTGTAGGGGCCAAGCCGGTGCCCGATCAGGTCGTCTGCCACAGCATGCCTCGTCGATGGTGATGGCTCCGGGTCAGTTCCAGCAGGAACCGACGGGAGGGGTCCAGCCATGCCAAGTATAGTCAGGGCTGGCTGCCTCGCCAACAAAACGCCGGGCAGGGCAAAATAAGCAGAGCAGCGCGGGGTGCTGCTCTGCTTATGGAGAGAAAGTAAGGAGTCTGTTCGGTGGGGAAAGCCACACTACACCACGCCTTCTACGCTAGGGCAAGGGAGTTAAGCGAGTGTTACGCGCGTGTTAAGGCTTCTTTAAGTGTTTCCCGAAAGGGAAACACTTAAGCAGTCACGCCAAACAACCTGTGCCAGCCGGCGACCTTGCCGTGTGGCTCCGCCCGGCGGGGTAAAGCAGAAGGAGGCTGCTCAGGCAGCCCCCTTCCGCACACGAGGTACTGAACAACGTGGATGGCCAGTGTTACTTTCGCATAACCGGGTTAAGCCCGTGTTATCGACCTGTTAGGGCTGTATTAAGGAATGCCGGATCGCCCGCTGGATACGGCCCTCTGACCCCGTACGCCAGAGCGCCCCGCTTATGGCGGGGCGCCCGGTTACTCCTTGCCAGTGCGGAGAAAGCCCGTTACTTCTCAGACTTGAGGAAGAGGTTCATCTTCGTGCCACAGACGGAGCAGACCCCCTGGGCCACGCGGCGACCACGGGCGTTGGTGACGATCTTGACGTCCTTCATGGGGCGCTTCGTCTTTTCCTTGACACAGTACGCGATATATTCTTCGGCCATAGTTTTCTGTACCTCCTATGCAGATGCAACGTATGCGCATAGCGTATCTGAAAGCGCGCTAAGCCGCAAGCGGAATCCAGGCGAAAATGCCCCTTTTCCGGCGCTTTTCACCGGCCGGCGGGCATTTTTATCTGACAGGGGATATTAAATAACCTGCTTCAATCAGCGGCGGGCGATTCGGCAACCTTGAGCACCCCAGCGGTGGTGAGTTTCTTCTCCAGCATCTCAACCGTCTCCTGCATGCTGTCTTCGATGTACGGGTAAGCCAGCCAGGCATTGCCGAGGCCGAACAGCGCGCCCGTCAGCACGCGCAGGAAGGGAGTGCTCTCCCGCACGGGGTAGAAGGCCAGTCCGAAGCCATTAAACGGCGGGTTGGCGAAGTACTGGCTGAACCCATCAAGCCCAATGGGAGCGATGGCGATCAGCAGGTAGGCCCAGAAAGGCAGTTTGGGGACCGTGAGTCCCAGGCGCTTGGCGGCCAGAAAGAGCAGGCCGAAGATGGCAATGGCACCGTAGATAGAGACATCCCGCTGGCAGAAGGCCACCTTCCAGCCCATGCGCTCGCTGCCCCGGAAGTTCTTGGCGGCGAAAATGAGGTCAGCGTCCAGGGTGTTAACATTCACCCCCTCAAAGGCTGGTTCCGCGCTGGCGTAGTCCTCGAAGCTGCCCAGGCCGCTCAGCCCCGCCCGGCTGCGGGGATAGACGGTTTGCTCGCCAAACAGAAACCATGAGCGGAAGGTGAACTGGTGGCAGACCGGGCTGTAGATGCTGTAGATCACGTTTGCCACGCCGGGCGCACCCATTTCCATCGCCACTGGGGCCAGGAACGGGATACCGGCGTACAGGCCGATGAACAACGTCAGCACGGCGACCCAGTGGCGTGAAAAGCCCAGGATCGCGCGGTCGAGCGCGATCACCACGCTGCGACGCCAGCCGGTCACTTTTGTCTTGGGTGGATAGGATGTCACGGCTCTGCCCTTTGATGCGGCCCCGATCAGCGCCACACCGACCGCTTCCCAGTCTACCGGGGCTGCGAAACGTTCGCTGTCGATCTCGATCACGGGGATGCGGTCAAGGAGAGCTTGGTGCAGCTCTGGGTCAGCGGTGATGTCCACCTCTTGGAGCGTCAGCGGAACCACCTCGCCCATCGCGTGCAGGTGGGCTTTCGCCTCGTCACACAGGCCGCATCCCTCGCGTGTATAAAGGATAACGTTGACCGCCAATGTCTGCCAGCCTCTACAGGTGAGTCTTACATGCAGCGCGTAAAGGAGGCGCATTCCCCTGCGCCTCCCCAGACTGAGATTGTACCCCTATACACCATATTGCACGACCGCCGCGCCCGCCCGGCGGGTTCAGTCGCCCCCCGCCAGGCGTACCAGCCACTCGTCGAGCTGGATGGTCAGGTCGGTGTTGCCCGCAAGGGGGGCCAGAAAGCGCTGGAGCGTGCCGCTGAACACCAGCACGCCCACGATGATCAGCAACACGCCGCTGGCCACCTCGATGATACGCATATGCTTCTGGACCTTGCGCAGTTGGCCTGTCGCCCGGTCGAGGAGCAGGGCAGTCAGCAGGAAGGGGATGCCCAGCCCCAGCGCATAGGCGGTAAGCAGCACAGCCGCGCGACCGGCTGACCCTGTGGAAGCGCCCAGTGTGAGCATGGCAGCCAGAATCGGACCCAGACAGGGCGACCAGCCCGCCGAGAAAGTCACTCCCATGAACAGCGAGCCGAGGAAGCCCAGCTCGTGCCTTGGCTGCGTCTGGCGGCGGGTATCATAGTACAGGAACGGGATGCGGATGACGCCCATCGTGTGCAGGCCCAACACGATGATCAGCAGGCCGCCGATGCGCAGAATCCAGTCGGTTGCCTGGAGGAACTGTCGCCCAAGCTGGCCGATGGCCCCGGCTGTGATGCCCAGCAGCACAAATATCAAACTGAAGCCAACGACGAAAAACACGCCGTGCAGGAAGACCGTCCAGCGCGAGGGTCGGGAGACGGCACTGGCATCGCTGCCTGCGCCGGCAACAGCCAGGGTGCTGGCCGCGCTGGCTGCCTGCCCGGTCAGATAGCCGATGTAAGCCGGGACGAGCGGCAGCACGCACGGTGAGATGAACGACACAACTCCGGCGAGAAAGGCCAGAGGCAGCGTGACACTTGTGGGATCAATAAACATCGGGTGGGATGCCTCCGGGTGAACTGCCGAATCGGGTGCTTGCTTGAATGACGATCCAGGCTCAACGATCTCTCAGCTCATAACTAGAACGCTCAGGGCCGGGCCTGTCTTACGCTGTGGGAGGGGATTCGTCGTCACCGGGCCTGACGTGGCCCTCCAGACGGTTAAGCTGTGCCTCGGTTTGCCGTGCCTCGTGGGCGAGCGCCAGCAGCAAAGCTATGATCACACCGCTCCACAGTATGGCGTTGGCAACCGCGATCCCGATCAGCATGGCTATTTCTCCTCCGCCAGAGAGATTATCGCAGGTTAGCCGGGTTTTCCACCTGAAACGCGTGGAACAGGCTTTCGGGCTAACCGGTTTCACGGTGTCTCAGAAGACGATGATGCGTGTGGCTGTCTCTTGCTCTTCGCGGGTGGTGACGTGTTCCTCCACGTCGTGGCCGGTATAGGGGTTCGCCCAGCGGTAGATCCACTTGGCTGCATCGATGGTGACATTGACGCAGCCGTGGCTGCGGGGGCGCCCATAGTCGTTATGCCAGTAAGTGCCATGAATGGCCACCCCATCCCGGGTGAAGAAGCTGCACCAGGGCACGCCGGGCAGGTCGTACTCATCGTTGATGTCCTCACCACCGGTCATGCGGCGCGAGGGGCGCTTGAGGTAGATGCGGTACTCGCCGCGCGGAGTAAAGAAGTCATGGCGCACGCCGTTGGTGTCATAGAATGCCGTCCCGGAGGCGCAGCGCGTGGAGAAGACAGGCATCTCGCCCTCGAAGCAGGTCACAATCTGGCTGTCCAGGTCAATCTCGATGCGTTTATCTTCAGGGGGCACATGGGGCGAAATGGGGGCAAATTCGTCGGGGCCGATGCGCCGGACATGGGTGGCCTGTACCCACCACACGTTGCGGGGCAAGGCATCATCGTACAGGCGATACCAGGCGCGGCCATCCGGTTCGTCGGCCCGGTCGATGACGCGGAAGACCGCTCCGTAGGCCATGTCGTAGTAGCGACGGCTGCGCAGTTTTGGTTCCCAGTGCTGCCACGAGGTCGGTACTGTGATCTCGCCCCAGAACCCGTCTCCGATTACCGCCTCTGGCTCGTTGAAGGTCTCGCGGCAGGGGACGATCCAGGAGGAGTGGATAAACCCTTCGCCTACATCAAACCACACGTCGTTATGGCGGTATGACCAGCGCACATCGGGGAAGCGCTCGGCCCTGTAGATGGGCAGCACAGCCGCGTAATTGACGTAGCGCACGACGGTCGTGTCATAGCGTGCCGGGTCTTCGACGATGCGCAGCCGCCACGCCTCGGCGCGGCCCAGCAGGGGTGGGTTGCCGTACAGCGCGTTGAATGAGGCGGTCTCATCATAATCGACGCGCACCCGTCCGCCGGGATCGAAGGGCCGCTCGCCGTCGGGGGCCTCGTCTTGAGCAAGCACCCGGCTCACCCAGCGTCCCGCAGTCAGCGAGAGGACCGCCGCCGCGCCGACCTTCAGCGCTGCACGCCGGGCGAGGGTGGGGGGTGGGACACTGGATATCGGTTGCTGCATGGGGCTGCCCGTCCTTTGAAGGCTCATCACCCGGCGGCTGGGGCGGCTCTGCCGGGCCGGTTACGACTGGACTACGATGATCGGCGTGCCGGGGTCACGGGAGCTTCCCGCCGCGTCCTGATCGTAGGGGGCAAACGGCTCGACCCACCGGTATATCCAGCGCGCCGCCTCAGGCGTAACGTTCAGGCAGCCGTGGCTGCGCGGACGGCCATAGTCGCCGTGCCACCATGTGCCGTGAATGGCATGGCCGAGCGTCGTAAAAAAGGTGTTGAACGGTACGCCGGGTAGGTCAAAGAAGTCATCCTCGGCATCGCCTCCGCTGACCGGGTCATCTGAGCCGGAGTACATATGGCGCGACGGCTGTTTATAGACGACGGCATGTTCGCCTGCCGGGGTGGCCCAACCGCCTGCGCCCGACGAGGTAAGCGTGCTGAACACAAGCTGGCCGTTCTCGTAGCAGTCGATGCGCTGCCGCTGGAGATTGACGACAATCTCTTTCTCCGCGCCGGGGCTGATGGGGGCAAAATCGGCCTCGGTAAGGCGGCGCATGTGCCGGGCGACGACGTACACTGGCGGGCGTTTGGGTTTGTCGTCAAACACCTTGTACCAGATGTTGCCGTCAGCATCCTGCTCGACGCCGATCACGCGGTGGACACTGCCGTAATGGTGAAAGACCTGACGATCTTCGTCCAGAACCACGCCCCCCGAGGGGCGGCTGTGTACGCTCGTGACCGGGACGATGACCTCGGCCCAGAAGCCCGGCTCGCCCCCGATGGTCGTATCGATTGTGGTGACGATTTCGGGCGTGCGGTAGGGGCGGATGACCTGCACGCCCGACGTGTAAAGGAAGCCGTTGGCGATCCGGTACCATGTATCATTGTTGGGGTTGCTGCCCACATCGTGCACGATCTCCAGCAGGGGCAGGACGGTGCCCTCGTACAGATAGTCCACAACTGGCTTGTCAAGCCCTGTCTCAGCCCGGATCGGGTAGCCCGGCCAAGTGATGCGCCCCCACAGGTCGAGGTGGGCTGGCCGGGGCTGGATGAAGTCCCACTCGGCTTCGGATGGACGTGAGGGGTCGGGCGGCAAGACGGGAGCGGTCGAGTCAGCGCGGGCGCGTTTCAGTAGGCCGGGGAGCGCAAGCCCGGCTGCCGCCGCCCCTGCCGCGCTCAGGAATGCCCGCCGTGAAAGCTGTTTGGGTTGCTCTGGCATGGTCAGCGCGATCCCCTTCCGAACCCGTCGATGCACGTGCCTATGACCGATGTGACCGCTGCCTCCATTATAGCGAATCGGCGCCGAAGGGCGCGAACAGCGTGCCTGCCTCACCCGCACGATCTCAATCCACTACGTACCGGAGAAGGACGTTGTAGATCATCTCGTAGGTGGGGTGAGGGACCATCCCCTGCTCGGGGCTGAAGTAGCTGCGCAGGCGCAGGCCAGGCTCCACATCCGGGGGGCGAAACGGATCGACGCCGTCAATGAGCACGGTCGGCGAACCGATGAAACCCCACTCAATGGCCTGCTCCTCGCTCTCAACCAGCCAGTAGTTGAATTCGCCCTCAAGCCCCAGAGCAGTCAGCACATCGTAGATCAGGTAGGCGGTCTGCTCCCAAGACTGACAATCCGCCGTGTGGATGATATCGACTTGCACAGCCACTGCTTCCGCTCCATGATGCAGCCGACTGATGGGTTTCCCTGAAAACCATTATTATACGGCTTTTGGTGAAGCACATCAGCCGGTATATGCCTGGAGCACATCATAAAGCATGGCATAGGTTAGGTGCCCCAGCCTCCCCTGTTCGGTGAAGTAAGGCCATAGCCGCAGTCCAGCGGGTGCACCCGGTATAGGCCAGGGGGCGACGCCGTTGACGAGGATGGTCGGTGAGCCGATAAAATTCAATTCGATTGCCTGACGGTCACTTTTGACCGGGTAACTGCCAACCTCGGCGTCAAGCCAGCGATCATTGAGCACCTGAGCTACAAACTCGGCGGCAGTCGGCCAGTCGGTGCAGTCGCTGGTATGGGGGATGTCGATCCGCAGGGTCATGTCACCCCTCCGCGTTGATATCCCTCATGCGCGGCTCTAGTCCACCACCTGCCACGCCTCGCCGTCAAAGACCAGGTTGAACGTCTCAAGCCGGGGCGGTGCCCCGCTGGCGATCACGGTCGCCCGGCTGTCGGATAGCGCCGTGCGCTGCGCCTGGCTGCCCACTTCCGCGACACGTTCAGCGATGGCCAGGTAGTCAGCCACCGGCTCGCGCGAAAAGTCGCCGTCGGCAAACGATGTATTGAGCGCCATGAGCACCCGCTCGGCTTCCGGATAGTCATGGTCCAGTAGCGCCTGTTGCGCGGCGATCAGTGCCGTCTCGATGCCCAGGTTGAAGTTCGCGCTTGGCTCGCGTATGAACTCGCTGACCTGCCCTTTTGCCATCGCTTCCTCCACCGGCGGTAGCGATTCCTGATAAGGCGCGTACAGCGCCTGATAGCGGCGGATGGTATCGTACAGCAGCATCGTCAGGCGAAAGTCAGTTATCTGCGGGCCAGGCTCGCGGGCGGCAAGCCAGTCCAGGTAGCCGCTCTCGACCTGGGCCAGAGTCACACCGTAGGTGCGCTGGAACACGGCATCGAGCCAGCCAGAGGGAGTATTGGCCGTGATGCCTTTGCTGCCATACAGGTCAAGGAACAGGTCCAGCCCATAGCGCTCAACAAGATAGGTGACCAGCCCCGCCGATTCCAGATAGGCGACTTCGTGCTGGTGCTCCCAGAAGTGATCGGCCAGATCGGTGAGGGGAATGTACAGATCGAGGGTCAGAAGGGCGGCAGCACGCTCCGGGATTGACTCAGGCTTATAATGACCGCCTGCAACCACGACGGCCAGCCCTTCGGACAGCACCAGCGGGGTCTGGGGCGTACCCTTGGGCCGCATCGTCCAGTGGACGATCTCGTGCCGCAGGACACGCCCGACATCGGGGGTGGTGTAGAGGCGATCTGTGTAGCTGATGACCAATCCGTCGCCAGTGTATGCGCCGTTTCCCCACACATTGTCGATGAAGGTGACAGGCACGGGCTGTCCGGGGATGATCACGCGCAGCCGGTCGGCTACATCGGTGAAGGCGGCGTCAACCTCGGTGGCCAGCGTCTCGATGTCCCGCGCGGCGGCGGTGTTGGTCAGGTAGTAGAGGCGGCTGAAGCGGGTGCGGCGCTCTGCCCAGGTCGCCTGTTCCTCCTGCAGAGGTCGGCGGTCAGAAGGCTCCAGACGAATCAGAAAATCGATGCGCTGCGAGCTGCTTGACTGGGTGGGAAAAGCAACCGCCATCCGGTACTCGCCTGGCTCCCAGCCGGTCGTATCCCAAACCCAGCGGAAGACAAGCGCATCCGCACGCAACGGGCTTTCGGCCACGAAGGGGTCTCCGGGGAGCACCATGTCACGGACGCTCAGCGTGGGTTCCGCGCCGTTGGTGAGCTGGTTAAGGTTGTAGCCGGCCACCTCAACCGTAATCAGATCCCCCACAAAGTGACGCGGCCCCGGGAAGACCCGCACCTCGCCGGTGAGCCAGGGGAAGGACGGCGTAGGCGAAGCAGGTGCCGCCGGAACCACCAGCGAACCGACCAGCGGCTCGACTGTGGCGGTGGGGGTAACGGTTGGGGCTGGCGTCAGCGCCTGGGCAGCGCGGGCGGGTGGCAGCGGGGTGGGCGTGGGCGAGGCCAGACCGGCCAGCGCTGAGCAGCCCGTGAGAAACAGCAGCAGCGCGACCAGAAGCGCCAAACGGTGAGGTCGGGAGGCGGGTGGTGGGCTGGGTCTCACGATGACTCCTCTGCCAGCAGTTGCTCCAGCAGGTGTTGCTCTTCCTCAGGGGAGGTGATCAAACCATCCAGCCAGGCGGCCCGCAGGGCGCTGAGGATGCGCCCGTAGGCAGGGCCGGGCTTCAGGCCGCGCGCCTTGAGGTCCTCCCCGGTGACGGTCGGCGAGACGTACCGCAGGCGGCGGGCATACTCGACGATGTGGCTGCGTGCGCTCGCCGTCGGGGCGGCAGCCCAGAGCGTGACCAGCACCTCGTCGCTTGCCTTGTGCAGCAGCCTGTCCAGCTCGCTGGGAGGCAGCGGCTGGCTCAGCCGGTCCATTTCCCCGGCGAGTCTCGTCACGGCGGCGAGTGTATCAACTGTGCGGCGGCGGACGTGCAGGCGGGCACAGAGCGCGTAGGTTTCCTCAAGCGAGAGGCGGTAGGCGAGCAGCGCAAAATAGGGGAGTTCCAGATCGAAGCCCTCCGCCAGCGCAGGCCACAGGCCCCGGCTGACCGCTTCGCGCAGGGCGTGATAGGCGGAAACCAGCCAGCCGTTGCAGCGCAGGCCGGGGTGGATGCGGGCCAGAACGCCCAACTCATCCAGGCGGCACAGCACGCGCTCCGGCTCCTGCTCGTCAAAGATCAGCTCAAACTCGTGTTTCAGCCGGTCGCCGGAGACACGGTCGAGTAGCGGAATGGCGTGCTGGATCAGCTCGGCGGTACGTGGCTCGATCATAAAGTTCAGACGCTGCTCAAAGCGCACCGCACGCAGGATGCGCGTCGGGTCATCCACAAAGCTCAGGCTGTGCAGCACACGGATGCGCCCCCGGCGCAGGTCGGCCTCGCCCCCGTAGAAATCGAGAAGCTGGCCGAAGTGCTGCGGGTCGAGCCGGATGGCGAGCGTGTTGATCGTAAAGTCGCGCCGGTGTACGTCATGTTTGATGCTGCTGTGCTCGACCTCGGGTAGCACGGTGGGTGCCTCGTAGAACTCGGTGCGGGCGGTCGCAAAGTCGAGGTGGGCGGGCAGATCGTCTACGTTCCCAGGCAGCAAACTCAGCTTGTGCGCGATGCGCCGCCACGTGGCGGCGTCGAGCAGCCACTTGCCGGTTCCGAAGCGGCGGTGCGAGCGCATGTCCCCGCCGAACTCGGCGCGCAGGGCGCGGGTCAGTGCAATCGCATCGCCCTCGGTCACGAAATCGATGTCAATGAAGGGGTGTCCGAGCAGCAGGTCACGCACAAAACCAGCCACCGCGTACAGGTTGATGTCCATATCTTGGGCAATGCGCCCCATCTCGCGCACCAGTGCCATCAGCAGGGGTGGCAGCGCATCCTCCAGCAGATGGATGATCTCGGTCCGCCGGCTGCCAATCGGCGTGTCGTGGCCCATATGCTTGATCAAGTCGGTGCGTGTGACGACGCCAATGATCTCCCCTTCATCGTTGATCACGGGCACCTGACCCCACCCGCTGGTCATCATCAGGCGTTGGAGTGTAGCCAGTGAGTCGGAAGGGCGGACGGTAACCTGGCCTGCTTCCATTAACTGCTCGACGCGCACGCCGGACAGGCCGTGATCAAGCGCCCGATCTACGGCGCGGCGGGTCAGCAGACCGATGACACGGCCATCCTCCACGATGGGGAAGCCCTCGAACCCGTAGCGGCGCATCCGGGCCGCGGCGTCGCGGGCGCGGGCGTCGGGCGGGAGCGTCTGCACACCACGCGACATCAGATCGGCGACGGTTAGGCTCGGCTGCACGATGTCATCCAGCAGGGCAAGCAGAGCGCTCTCTGCCTCCTCCAGCGACATGTCACGAATAATGGCCGCCGAGGCGCGGCTGTGGCCCCCACCGCCAAAGTGCTCGGCGACGCGGCCCGCGTCCACGGCGTCGTCGGTGCTGCGGCCAACCAACTGCACATGATGGCCCAGGTCAACGAGCAGGAAGATGCCGTCCGGGTCGAGCAAGTCGCGCAGCTTATGAGCCAGCGTCGCGATCTCCTCGGTCAGGTCGGGCGCATATGCCGTCGCAATGACGATGGGATGCCCGGCTACATCGACGGCGCGTGCGTTTTCCTGCAGGCGTTCCAGCACCGCAATCTGATCCTCGCTAAGGGGGTGTTCCAGGAAGTCGCGAACCACATCGAGCAGCGCGCCTTGGTCAAGCAACCAGGCAGCAGCGTAGGCATCCCGCGCGGTTGTAGTGCCGTAGGTCAGCGAGCCGGTGTCCTCGTAGATGCCAAGCAACAGCAGAGTCGCCTCGATGGGCGTAAGCGGAATGCGCCGAGTGCGGATACGCTCAACGAGAATGGTCGTTGTCGCGCCAACTTCCTCGGCGGTGAGCTGCCAGGAAGGGTCAAGCGACTCGCGTGGAGCGTGGTGATCGATGATCTGGATCTCCGTGCTCTCGCTCATGCCGCGCACGCTCTGCACCGTCTGTGTGTCCACCACGACGATGCGCCTGACAGGCTCGCGAGGGAGGTCTTTTAGGTTCAGGAAAGGCAGCTCATCCCAGTACAGCGAGGTGAAGTGCCGCACGTTGCGGTTGCTGCGCGATGGCAGCACGGGGATCGCGTCAGGCATCAGCTTATGCGCGGCAAGCTGCGAGGCCGCCGCGTCAAAGTCGGCGTTGTCGTGCGTCAGAATTAAGTCCATGATGTGGCCATTGTAGCCAATGCCGGGGAAACACGAAAGGGTAAGAAACGAAGGCGCGAAGGAGCGATGATGCTTCACGGGCGGATCAAGGGCGGGGCACAGCAGCCAGAAAACCAAACAGCCCCGCCAGGGCAGGCGGGGCTGGGAGGGTGCAGCCGTTGGAGGCTGTCAGTTCTGGCGGCTGCCGAGCGGCTCGAACGGCGGTCCGTCCTCGGCTGTGTCCCGGCGTGAGTCGGGGCCGTTTGACCTGTGGGCAACGGTGGCAGGCTTCTCAGGCATGAGAATGCACAGCGCCACGTAGGCCAGCGCGCCCGCGCCGTGGAACAGCGTCAGCCCGACGAAGATCAGCCGTACCAGCACGGGGTCGATGTTAAAATACTCGGCCAGACCGCCACACACGCCGCACAGCATCTTGTCGGTCGTGCTGCGGTAGAGTCTCTTACCGGTCTCGTTCATCCTTGCACCTCTGCCTCTCCGATTAATCGGGCGGCTGGTCGGGGCCAACCGCCCCACCTCACATCTCACCCCTCTATACGCGCTGCCCCAGGGAACAGTTGCGCGGGGCGCGAGCAGTGCTCATCAGTGCGATTCGGCTGGTTGGTGTATAATCGGGTGGGGTGAGAAACAGGAGAGACCAGTATGGCAGCCGATCTGAAACTGGCTTGGCACGAAATCCAGATCGACCCCTTGCTTAACGCGGGCTACGACGGGCGGGATGTGCTGACCTCCACGCTGAAAGCTCGCAACGTCCGGGCCACACCCGGGCGTCAGGTTGGGGTGTGGGTGAAAGCTCAGCGCGGCGCCCGGACGCTGGCGGGCGCGCTGGGCGCGGAGTTCATGCCCGACCAGTCAGGCCAGCTGACGGTGATGGTGCTGGTCTCCGGTGATGAACGGCCCGACTCGCAGCAGGGCGCGTATGCCTGCTTGCCGCGCGCCCTCGCGCAGCGCGTGCTCGATGGGGCGCTCGCTGTCGAGGAGATCGCCGCACTGGGGGCGGGTGTGCTGCGCTTCGACCGGGCATGGCTCTATCCCGGTGCGTCCACCTTTGAGCTTTTTTCGTGGATGGCTGGGGCGGTCGTGCGGCTCCTTATTCCGGGCCTCCTAGAGCTGCCCGACGAGGAGCTGGCTGCTCTCCTCGAAGTTGATTTTCGGGCTGCGCCTCTCTCGGCTGAGGAGCCTGCCCCTGAGGCGGCTGGCGAGCCGGCGGGCCAGGCCGGGTGGCCCTCCCAGGCGGGGGGCGTGCCGCCCCTTGAGGCATTCGCCATGCAGGAAGAGGCCCCGACGACCGGCCCTGTTGAGAAGGAGCCGGAGCAGGATTTGGAGGAGATATCG
>FWPU01010652.1_pt1 | contig 13492 bp, 10 predicted proteins | sample 2228361 | NCBI WGS metagenome assembly FWPU01 (sample SAMEA103939777, study PRJEB20133) | metagenome | reverse complement strand
AAGAGCCGCACGGCGTCAGCCCCCGGTGGCCTTTGTCGAGCCAAGCCACCTGGCAGCGCGCTGCCCGGCCAATCGGCGTTTGGAGGTTTGATCTTTTTTTTAGGGCGTGCCGGCAGGACTGGCATTTTCCCCAAATGCTGCGGACTTTCCGGCTTTCCGTACTTGTCCGCATGGCGTGACCTTTCCATTTTGAAAAACCCTCGTTACCCGGATTCTCGGTTAATCTGGCAAACCCCCTCGGACCGATACCACCCAACGGACCCAACAAACCCGGTTTGGTCTGAGGTTGTTACGGGATTCGCTGCGCATGGGTCGAAACCGAGTGGCATGGCTGGCGGGGCTGATATGGCTCGGGTTGACCGCGGCCTGGGCCTTGGCCCAAACCCCCAGCACCCAGGGGACGCCGGACCTACGGAGCCGTGCCACATTGCTGGAACGGCTGGAGGATTTCACTTCGGCCATTTTCGGGGGCGGGCAGGCTCCGCGGCCCCCATGGCGAAGCCCGCGGCCCGCGAACCGGGAAACCCCGTCGCGCCCCGGTCCATCCTCCGGCGTGTTGATGCCGAATGCCGCCAGCGTCGAGCCGGTACCGGGCCTGCCTTTCCCCACCGACGAAAGCCGCCAGCGCACCGGTGCCATTGCGCAGCGATCGGCTGGCCAAAGGCACTTGCCCAGGGACATGACCGGCGCGCGCCCGACAGTTCGCCCATCGGCTGCAAACGGAGCCGACGCGGCAACCGCCCCATCGGTCGGGCAAAACGCGGGCCAGTCGGGTGCAGCCCCATCCCCATCCGAAAGTGCTGGTGCTGGCAGTCTTCAACCCCTCCACAAACGTTTGACCGTACTGCGCGAATCGCTCAGTTCAGAGGCGAGCGAGTCGGCAAGAGAGGGAAGCGTGGCCGGCAGGGAGGCCTCTCGCGGCGCCACTTTGGCGGGCCCGCGCGCGCCAAATCCGGCAGAAAACGCGCCGGCCAGCTCGCCCCCGATGCCAAGCGGCCCCGCCGCTTTCAGCGCAATGGGACCGGCTGTTGCCGGGCCGACAATTTCCGGCCCGGCCATCGCCCCGCCCTACCGCGGCGCTTGGGGGACCGATCGCCTGCGCTCGGTCTCCCCCGGTGGCGGGTTGATTTCCCGGCCAAGCCCGGTGCTAGTCGTCGAGACCGTCGGTCCGCGGCAGATCGCCATCCACCAGGAAGCCACCTACGAGTTCGTTATCCGCAACACCGGTGAGGTGGCCGCCCAGCACGTGGCGCTGGTGATCACTATTCCTTCGTGGGTCGAAATGCTCAAGGCGGAAACCACGGCTGGCACCACGTCGCCCGCTTCGGGGGCTTCGGGCGGCCAGGTCCAATGGCGTTTAGGCCGGCTGGAAGCCAAAGGCCGCGAAAAGCTGACCCTCCGTCTGGCTGCCCGGCAAAGCCGGCCATTCGACCTGGCCGTCAAATGGGAATGCACGCCGGCCGCCCCGCAGGACCTCATCGAGGTCCAGGAACCGCGGCTGGCCGTCATGCTCCACGGCCCGCGTGAGGTCGAGTTCGGCAAGGGCGAACTGTATAAACTCGAGGTCCAGAATACAGGCACGGGCGACGCCGACAATGTGCGGATTTCGCTCTGGACCCAAGGCCAGTCCGCCTCGCAGCCGGCTGCAAGCCACCAGTTCGGCAGACTGGCCGCCGGACAAAAGAAATCGATCGATGTCGAGCTGACTGCTCGGCAGGAAGGTAAGGTCGTACTGGGGATCGAGGCCCGGGGCGAAGGCAACCTGCGGACCGAAATCACCGAAGAAATCGTGGTTCGCCGGGCCGCGCTCAAAATCGAACTCGAGGCCCCCCGCCTCCAGTACGTAGGTACCGAGGCCACGTGCCGGCTGCGGGTGCTCAATCCGGGAACCGCCCCGGCCTCGAAACCGGTGGTGGTCGTTACATTGCCGGCTTGCATGCGCTTCGTCTCCAGCCCCCAGACGGCCCAAGTGACCGACTCGAAGGTCACCTGGCATCTGGACGAGGTGCCGGCCGGCGGCCAGACCGTGGTGACTTTCGTGGTGGCGATAACCGCCGCCGGTGCTGGCCGGCTGGAAGCGCAGTGCACGGCGCAGGGAGGGCTTAGTGCGTCGGCAGCGGCCGCGGTTCAAGGCGAGGCGGCGGCGAGCCTTGGGCTGGCCGTCGAGGAGCCCACGGGGCCCGTGGCCGTCGGCAGCGACGCCACCTATGCCATCTCGATCCACAACCGCGGCACGGCAGCGGCCAAGCAGGTCGATGTGGTGATGTACTTCTCCGAAGGGATCGAGCCGGTCGCGGCCGAAGGCGGCCGGCACAGCATCGGGCCGGGGCAGGTGGTGTTCGATGTGATCCCGCAGATCGAGGCGGGCCAAAGCCTGACGCTCAAAGTGCGGGCCCGGGCCGAGAGGGCCGGCAACCACATCTTTCGCGTCGAAGTGCACTCCAAAGCCGCCGGCGACCGCCTGGTCCGCGAGGGAACCACGCGGTTTTACGGTGAATCGGCCAAACCGTCGGCAGTGGCCCCCCCGGCTCTTCCCCCGACCAACGACCCCCGCACTGCCCGCCACTAAGCCGCCGTGCTTCCACCAGGCTAGGGGCGCTGGCCGGCGGCATTGGGGGCCAGCGACCGGGCAGCGGCTTCTCCAAAACGGCACGCGGCCTCGGCATTGTCTGGGGGTGCCCGTCCACGGATTCTGGGGCGGACGAAGTTCATGACCACGCCATTGCGGCTCGGCATTCCACGCTGCGCTTGACCGCCGGGCTCCCTGGAAAACAATTCCGTAACCCCTTCAAGAACTTCTGTAAGCTGTTCGGGGAGGAGATACCATGGTGACCCACACCCCCTGGACCTCAGAGGAACTGAGCCAAAAGCGATGTGCTCCCTGCGAAGGAGGCGTCGCCCCCTATACCCCGGCCCAAGCCGCCGAGCAACTCGCCCAGCTTACCGGTTGGAGCCTGTCGGAAGACGGGCTGCGAATCCGCAAGAGCTGGGTCATGAAGAACTTCATCGCCGCGATGGAGTTCTTGCGCCGCGTGGCCGACCTGGCCGAATCCGAAGGGCATCACCCCGACTTGCACCTGGAACGCTATCGCCACGTCACGGTGGAGCTGTGGACGCACGCGATCGGGGGCCTGTCGGAAAACGATTTTATCCTGGCCGCCAAGATCGACCGCCTGCCGGTGGCCCTGAAGTTGTAAGGGCGGCCTGGCTTCGAGTCTTCGTGGCGCAGGCACCGCCAGCGGGTCGTGCGCGGGTGGCGTCGGGGAGTTGGCACGCCGGGAGCGCGGGGGAAGGACGGCGCTCGCACTGCCGGGCGGTCGTGGCGTGGGCGACGCCCATGCCGATTCTCGTTGCCAGTTTGCAGAGCGGGCAGGGGCCAGGCTACCAATAGTGCCGACCGGGGTTCCAGGGCCAATAGGCCCGTCGCGACCCGCCGAACCGCCATTCCACCCCCCCGGTCACCGAAAGGTTTTGGACGGAGCCAATCGGTCGGCTTCCGAAAAGGAGGTTCTCGGTCGCTTCCAGGCGGAGGGCCACGCGGTCGGTGCATCGGTACTTCAGGCCCAGGCTCAGCGGCAGGGCGAACATGGTGTCCGACCATTGCGTGCCCAACGCATCGGCGAAATCGACCGTGGCCAGGCCGAGCCCGGCGGCCAGAAACGGGCGCCACCGCGTATCGCCGGTGGGATACCACAGCAAGTTGGTGTCCCAAAAGAACATGTCGTTGCTCCCGCCGGGATAGATGGCCTGGGCGTTCGGGTAGCCCGCCGCTTGCTCGGCCCGCCAGCCGTTGTAAGTATCCAGGCTGGCCCAGGCGAACCGCATCTCAAGGCCCCAATAGTTCTGGTGGTCCCATCCGATGCGGAAACCCGCGATGACCCCAGTGTCCTGCTCGACCCAATCCTCGATAAGCGCGCCACCTTCGATGAACCCGAACAAGGCCCCCAAACTGAGCGGCCGGTGTCGCCAGCTCTCCCGCACCAGCGGGGCTGGAATGCCGCGGAATCGCTCCTCGGGCAATTGGAAAAACCGCAGAATCGGCGGCGCAGTCGGCGGCGACTCGCCCTGCGACCCCGCATAATAGGGGGAATCTGGAAGCGGCTCCGCGGTCTCCGGGGGCAAGCGGGAAGTCGATGGCGGTTGCCCCTCTTTTTGGTCGTTCCCGGCGCGTTGCGGCGACAGACCGAAGGCCGAGCGTCCGTCCGGCTCCAGAACGGGTCCAATGTTCTGAAGACCCGGAATAGACTGGCCCGCGGATGTGGGTGGCTGCCACCCACTCTCGGGAGCCGCGCAGCGGCCAGTTGGGGGGCAAGTCGCCCCGGCCGTCAGGCCGACCGCTATCAAGATGCGCATTGCAAGCCCCTTGAGCGGTCGCAAACGTATGGCGGCCTTTGGCTCGATGCCCATGGCCATTGCGAAGGCAAGTGGGACGTGTGCCGCAAGTTACTGCGCCAAAAGCGATTTCGGCAAACTCCCAGCACTGGCGTATCGCTCTTGGCACGGCGCTTGCGGGCGCCTGGCGACAAGGCGGCGGATTATGGCCGCGGCGGCCAGCCCTGTCAATCCAAGCCCGGCTTGGTATTCCCGGCAACCCCGGCTTTCCGGCACTCCGGCACGCCTCGCCGGGGCCACGGCCGACCCGGCTTTCCCCTTCGTCGCGAAAGCCGTACAGCGCGGGCCCTCACCCCCTCGGCAGATGGCTGTCGGCTGCCGTCCCGTCTCGATCTAACCAGGTGGCCATCTCTCCCGGCCGCGCCTCGGCTCCAAGGTCGGCGTAAGGGCGTAGGCACGGCTCGTCTGTGTTGAAGCGCTTTGGTAACCACCGTGCCCTAGCCGGTGTATAACGAAGGGATGACGCCTGGGAGCAACTTGCAGTGAACACGACGATGCGGGTTGGTGCGGCCATCGTGGTCGCGTGGCTTTTAGGGGGGCTCAGCACCGGGCTTGTAGCCGGCCCGGTCGATTTCGCCCACGTGGGGGCCGAGGCGGGGTGGCTGGTCCACGTGGACGTGGATGCAGTCCGCGGGGCTTCGCTCTTTGAGAAAGCATTCCACCGCGTGATGGCCGAGCACCCCCATTTGGAAAAGCAGCTCGAAGCCCTCTCGGCCCTGTTGGATCTGGACCTTCGCCGCGATTTGCATGGCATCACGGCATACGGCAAGCGTTTTGCGCAGCACGAGGGGGTGTTGTTGGTCTACGCTCGCTTCAAGCCCGAGATGTTGCAGGCCAAGGCCAACTGGCTGCCCGAGCACGCAACGGTTCACCATGGCCGGTTCGAGATCCATTCATGGCTGGAAGCCAAGGGAAAACCGGACGAGCGGCGGGTGGCCGCCGTATTTTTCCGAGACGATTTGATGGCGTTTTCGCCGCGGCTGGCCGACCTGAAAGCGGGGCTGGCGGTGTTGGCGGGCGAGGCGGCCGGGTTGCCCAAGGATTCGCCGCTGGCAGCCCCGCTTCCCGCAGGAGCGGCGGTGGTCGCCCGCGCCATTCGCCTCTCCTCCGCTCCGGTCCCGTTCAAGTCGCCGTTGGTCACCCAGAGCGAGGCGTTTTCGCTGGCCGTGGGGGAATCGAACGGCCAGGTCTTCGCCGAGGCCCAACTGACGATGAAATCGCCCGAGGCGGCCCGCCTGGTCAAGGAGATCGTCGAGGGGATTTGCGCCATGGCCGTGCTCCAGTGGAGCGACGATCCCTCGCTGGCGGCTTTGTTGGGCCGGTGCGAGGTCCGCCAGGCGGAGACGCGCACCACGGTGGCCTTTCGCGCCTCGGCGGACGAGGTCTGGCGGGAGGTGGACCGGCAGTGGACGCGCCTGGCTCGTGGCGAAGCACGTGGACCTGTAAGGGGGTCAAAACCCTAAGCCGACCCGATGAGCGATCCTGCGCGGCTGGTGGGCGACGAGGAACTTGCGTTGCGGGCACAGGCGGGCTGCGCGCAGAGCTTTGAGGAACTGGTCCGCCGCTACCAGGTGCCAACCCTGCATTTCCTTCAGCGCCTGGGGGCCGGCGGCGAAGCCGAGGACCTGCTTCAAGAGACCTTCGTCCGGGCGTACCGGAACCTGGACCAGTACCGGCCGAAGTGGCGGTTCGTCACCTGGCTGTTCACCATTGCCCGGCGGGTGCGGCTGAATCACCAGCGGCGCCAGATCCCGGAGGCGCGGGGAGAGGCGGTCGAGGGGACGGCGTGCCCGGGCCCCGGTCCCCCGGAGCTGGCAGCCGCCGCCGAGGACCGACAGCGCCTTTGGGACCTGGCGGCCCGGATCCTTTCGCACGAAGAGTGCTCCGCCTTGTGGCTGTTTTATGTGGAGGAGATGTCTGCCCGGGAGATTGCCGCCGTGTTGGAGCGGTCGTGGGTTTCGATCAAGACGATGCTGTTTCGTGCCCGCCGGCGGATGTTGGAGTTTCTGACCGATCGCGAGAATCCCCACGCTTTGCGGTCGGGCTCCGCCGGAACCGAGCGGGCCCGGCGAGTCTCGCGCCCGGAGGTGCCCCATGTCCCCACCTGAGTTCGATGAACGACAGCGAGGCGACCGCCAGCGGTGGCTGGCCGACGAGCTTCGCCGGCAGGGACAGGCCGAACGACCGCCATTTTCCGCGGCCTTGCATGGCCGGATTTGGGAGGCCATCGTGCGGGAGCCTTGCGGCCGGGGGGAGAGCGACCTGCGGGAACGCCGGTCCCGTGTTGCCCAAAAGTGGCTAGGCGCCGCGGCTGCGGTGGCGGCTTGCGCGGCCAGCCTGGCCGTGGCGCTGTGGTACCGGGCTGGCGGACCGGTGGCACCGGGCCCGGTTCCGGTGGCCCAACCTCACCCGATGCCGCCCCCCTTGCCCGAGCCCCTGGAACTCCCGCGCTTGGCCAGCATCGCCCCGGACGTGGGAAAGCTGCCGGCTTGGGTCGATCTGGCCGCCTCTCCCCGCTGGGCCTGGCTGGACCATGACGCCCGCCTGACGGTCGAGACCCTGGCAGGCCAGTTGCCGCGCGACCTGGCCACTGTGTGGTCCCGACATGGGGCCGAGAAAACCCCGTGAATCTTAGGGGCGCCCGTGCTGGCAACCCAGCCGGCTGGGCCAGGGGGAGCCTCGGCCCTGCGGGTCGCACCGGTACCCAAGCGTAGAAACCAAAGGCCGGCGTAGGGAGGTGCGCTGTGTCAAGCGGGGGGCGAGGCCAGCGAACCGCCTGTTCCTGAACCGCAACCTGACGTTCCTTTCCTGTTCGTTTCCAAGGAGACCCGACGATGACCCGACGCATTGTTCAACTGGTGCTGGCCGTTGCACTGGCCGCCGGCATGGCGGGCCAGGCTTTGGCCGCGGAAAAGGCCCAACCCAAGGCGCCCAAAAAACAGGCCGCTGTGGCCGCGCCCATCCGCTACGATGTCCTCTACCAGGTCCGGCTGCCCGTGTTCGCCGATCTTTTGGCAGAGAAGCTCGAGCAGTGGGCCGCCCGCGAGTTGCGGCAGAAGCCCGGCGAGCGGGACGAAGACTATGCGCTCCGCAAGACGCTGGGGCAGAACTTCCACCAGTCGGTGGAACGAGCCTTGCGGGAGCTGGATGAGATCAGCGTCGGCTGGCGGATCGATCGCGAGACCAAGCGGACATTTGTGGATTTGCGGGCGGTGGCCCTTGCCGGCACGCCGCTGGCCTCGAGTTTTTCCCAAGCCCGCGAACTCAAGACCGCCTTCGCCGGCTTCCGCACCCCCGGTGCGGTGTTCCAGGCCAACTGGGTGGGCAAGGCCCTGGAAGCCGATGCCGCCGCCTCGGCCAGGTTTGTGGAGCAACTTCGCCAAAAAGCATTGAAAGACATCGACCTTCAGGGGGCTGGGGATGACGAGAAGCGGATCCGCAAAGAACTGGCCAACCAGGTGTTCGACGTGCTGCGCGACACGGCGGCCAGCGGGCGGAGCGATGGGGCGGTCTCGGTACTGCTTACTTCTAAAGCCGCCAGCCTGATTGCCGGCATGTACGTGGCCGATGGCTTGAAGCTCCAGGATGTGGTGCGCAAAGTGGGCGAGTTCTTGCGGGACCATCATCCGGCCTTTTCGGGCCTGAAGCTCGATGCCGAAACGTTCGAGGGGGTGACGCTGCACACCATGCCGCTGCCTTTGCCGCCGGTGGGCGACACCGAAAAAGCCCGCCAGATACTGGGCGACTCGCCCGAGCTGGTGCTTGGATTTGCCAAAGAAGCCATGTACCTGGGGGCAGGCAAGGGGGCGGTGGGGCGGCTGAAAGAGGCGATCCGCCGCTCGGCTACGCCGGCCGCGCCGGCCGCCCCGGTCGAGGTCTGGCTGGCCCTGACGCCGGTCGCCCAGTTCGTGGCCGAAATGGGCACCGATCCGCAACGGGAGCACGCCCAAAAAGCGCTCGAACTGCTGGGCCAGGCCAAGGGGAAGGACCACCTCCGCCTGGTCGTGCGGACCACCGACCGCGGGGCTATGCTCCGCATCGAGGCCGAACAGGGGGTCCTGGAAATCGTGCGAGCGATCCGGCCGGACGTGGGCCGGTTCTTGTTGGGCCCGTGACGACCACCAGCCAGGGGCCGGGTTCGTAAGGGCGCAGTGGCTAAGGGGGCAGCCGCGCCCAGAACAGCCCGGGGCTCCTTCCCCGCCCGGCTGGCAACGGCCGGGAGGCTTACGCCCGGGCTGGGCCGGTAACGACCCGGGTGCGTCACGGACCAGCGCCAGCCGGACTTCGCCAAAGGTGGGGGTTGTTTTTTCCCAGGCTTTAGCCGATACTAGATGGGCATAGGAAGCCGTCCTCATTCCAAGGACAGGCCAAAATCGCAATGTCGTACGCTGTGGCTACCTATCGCTTCTGGTTTTATTTTCGCCCGCCGGGTCGCGGGGCCGGAGGTGGTTCGTAGGCCAGTAGCCTGACTGAACAGTCGAGTCCGAAAGCCCTGAGACCCGCAAGGATCTCAGGGCTTTTTTATTGGTCTGGGGCAATAGCACGATGGTATGGCGGCACGCGGCAGGCGGCGCCAGCCGGGAAGTAAGGAGTCCGGCCATGATTGTGGTCATGAAGAAGGGTGCGACGGCCGCACAGATCGCGCACGTTGTGGAGCGGGTCGAGGAGCTGGGGTTGCGGGCCCACGTGATCGAGGGTACCGAGCGGACCGTGGTGGCCGCCATCGGCGAGATGCGCGACCAGTACCGTCACTCGCTGGAAAGCGGTCCCGGCGTGGCTGAGGTGGTTCCCATCCTGGCCCCCTACAAAGTGGCGAGCATCGAGGTCAAACCCGAGCGGACCGTGGTCCACGTGGGCCCCTTCAGTGCGGGAAACTGTTATCTGGGGGTGATCGCCGGGCCGTGCGCGGTGGAGAGCGAAGAGCAGACGGTGGCCACCGCGCGGGCGGTGAAAGCCGCCGGAGCCACGGCCCTGCGAGGTGGGGCGTTCAAACCCCGCACCAGCCCGTACAGTTTCCAGGGCCTGAAAGAACAGGGGCTGAAGATCCTGGCCATCGCGCGGGCCGAAACGGGATTGCCCATCGTCACCGAAGTGCTTTGCGCGGCCGATGTCCCCCTGGTGGCCCGGTACGCCGATATCCTCCAGATCGGGGCTCGCAACATGCAGAATTACCGGTTGCTGGAAGAAGCCGGGGCATCGGGCAAGCCCGTGCTGCTTAAACGCGGGATGTGCGCGACGATCGAGGAATGGTTGCTGGCAGCCGAATACATCCTCAACACCGGCAACCAGAACGTGTTGTTGTGCGAACGAGGGATCCGCACGTTCGAGACGCATGTGCGGTTCACGCTTCCTTTGGCCACCGTGCCTTATCTTCACGAGAAGACCCACCTGCCGGTGGTGGTGGACCCCAGCCACGGCACCGGCCATACGAGCCTGGTGCCTCGCATGGCGGCTGCGGCGGTGGCCGCCGGCGCCGATGGCCTGATGTTGGAAGTCCACCCCAATCCCGAGAAGGCCCAGAGCGACGGTTATCAATCGCTCGACTTCGCCCAGTTCCAACAGACGATGGCTCTGTGCCGCAACGTCGCCGAAGCGGTCGGCAAGCACATGGCCTGAAGCCTTCGGGGTGGCCTTCGTGCCGGAACCAGGTCATCGCGGCACGAACTCGAACAGCTCGACGGTGTTGGCCGACTCCAGCCCCCGCTTGTTGAAGACTGGCAGCGGGTAGGTTTGGCGGTCAAGCAGCCGATAGTGGTTTTCCATCTCGTGCAGCCATTGCTCGAACTCTGCCTCGGCGAAAGGGAGCCGCGGCACACGGAACCACGCGCAGCGGAGCGGCCAGTGGACCGAAACCCGCTCCCATTGGGGCGGCCGCTGCTGGGCATGGCGTGGCGAGTAGATCCGTTGGTTGCAGTAATAGATGGCTTCGTCCCCTTCCAGCAGCGGCGTGTGGGTGAAGGGAAGGTGGAGGTCGGTCCGGGCACAGACCAACTCGCCGTCGAGTGCCTTGGCCACCCAGAACCATTGGGCGAAGGCGCGGGCGCGGAGGTCGTTTTCCGAGCGTGCCGGCCGAACCACGTCGCGAACCATCGTCCCCACCCCGATCGCGGCAAGCACCACCAACGCTGCGGCGGCCCCGCGAAAGGCACGCTCTGCCGGTTTCAGCCGGCCAAGCACGGCGGCCAATCCCACCCCGGCAAGCAGGCACACGCTCGGTGCCAGATGCATGGCCAGGCGCACGTGGCCTCCGTAGGGATAGCGATGCAGGGCGGCGGCCAGCAAGTTCAACCCCCACGGAACCAGCAACATCGCCAACAGGTGGCCATGCCGACGGCGCACCAGCACCCCCACGCCCACCAAGCAAAGCAATGCCGTGGCGATGCTGCCGCCGTGCTCGCCGCCCACGGGATGGGCCAGCATCACCCCGGTGTGCGAATCCGCCAGCCACCGCAAGAGCCGCCCAAACGATTCCCCCGGCGGAAAGGCCTCCTTCCAGTACGCCTGCATGGTCGCAGCGCCGGTCGGGCTGAGATTGGCATGGGCAGCGGCCTGCACGGCCACGAACGCGGCCACCGCGCCGAGGTTGTAGGCCACCCAAGCCCACCCTCCCCGGGCCCCACGGTGGCGCCACAACACCCAGGCGGTGGCCAAACTGATGCCGCCCGCTACAAACACCGCGGGAAACGACAAACCGAACGCCACGGGGGCGACCCCGGCCAGGGCCCACAACCAGCGGCTCCGGTGGGGCCAACGGAGCCACTCGGCAGCCAGCCACAGCATTCCGGCCGCGACGGCCAGATCGGTACCATAGGGCTTGGCCTCGGCCGAGTAGCGAATGGCCGGATACGAAACCGCCAGCATCGCCGCGGCTAACGCCGCCGCCGTGCCGTTCAGCATTCGGCTGGCCAGGCGCCAGAAGACGACCACGCCGACCACGCCGCCGATCAGGGGCTCCAGGCGCAGCACCGGCTCGGAAAACCCAAGCACTTTGACCAGGGCCAGTTGGACCCAAAGAAAGCCGATTGGCGCGGCCTGACCGCAATCCAATGGCCGGAGCAGGTCCAGAAAGCCGCGGTCCAAAAGACTGGCCGACAAGGCCGCTTCGTCATACCACAGCGGAAATCGCAGGCCGAATCGCACCAGCCGGGCTGCCACGCCCACCGCCAGTACGATCCCGAGATAACGTCGCAGCGGGACGTGGTCCGCCGCGCTGCCCTCGGCCCATCCACCGGAAAGTCCAACCGACGGCTCGCCCGGCATACCCGGTCCTCATGCTGCGGCACGCTGTGCGCCGGTCTGGGGTTTGTATGCGATCAGGACCGGGGCCGGCTCGCTGCGGCCCGACCACCTTCCCAGGCCACGCCACCACCGGTCGGCTGGGCTGGTCGCCCACGCGGTGCGGCCCGGCGCCAACTCGAAGCCGGCCGCACGCAAACCCGCATCCAGGGCAGTCCAGTGGGTTTGGTCGGAAGGCGGACCGGCCAGTATCCACCGCCCCCCCGGCACCAACAGGCGAAAGCACTGGGCCGCCCAGTCGCTTTCGAGGTCGTCCGCCGGCTCGGAGCATACGATGGCGTCGAACCCCTCGCAGCCAGCGGGCCAGGGGCCCCACCCCGGCTCCAGTACGTCCAGCAATCGGCAGGCGATTCGGACATTGCTGCGGTGCCCCAGCTTCCGATCCAGCATCCGGCGACAGATCGGGTCCGATTCGATCAGCACCAGCGCGGGACGATCGACCAGGAAACGGCTGAGCGTACCGATGCCCGCCCCCCAATGAAGCACGCGCGGGCCTAGAAACGGCCGCAGCCCCTCGGCCAGCCGCGCATGCCGCCCAAGCGCGCGGGCCTGGCAGGTCAGGCGGTTTAGCCGCTCGTGCTTCGAGAATCGCCGCCACTCCAATGCCGTGCGCACCAAAGCGGCGATCGCCCGCAGGCCGTCCCAGGGCCGGATTTTTTTCCCCTCGGCATAACCCCGCGCCCTATAGCGGATAGGGACTTCGTAGATCTCCGCCCCCCACTGGGCCAGCCGGCAGGTCAGTTCCGGCTCGATGTCGAACGTATCGCTCCGGAGGCGGAGGGATCGCAGCACGTCGGCCCGCACCATCTTGTAGCACGTCTCCATGTCGGTCAGCGCCAGGTCGGTCATGGCATTGCACGCCAGCGTCAACGCCTTGTTGACCAGCGTGTGCCAGAACGGCAAGGCCCGCCGCGGATGGCCCAGGTAGCGCGAGCCGAACACGGCATCGGCCTGGCCCGAGAGGATCGGCGCCAAAAGCCGCGGCAAATCGGCCGGGTCATACTCCAGGTCCGCATCCTGGATCACGGCGACGTCGCCTGTCATGTGGGCGATGGCGGTACGCACTGCCGCCCCTTTGCCCCGGTTGCGCGGGTGGCGGAAGGGTCTAATCCGCGCATCGCCGGCGGCCAGTTGCGCCAGCAGCTCCCACGAGCCATCGCTGGAGCCGTCGTCGACGACCACCAACTCGATTTCCAGCCCCACCGGTGCCTGAAGGACCCGCCCGATGATCTCGGCCAGGGTCCAACGCTCGTTATACACCGGCATGAGCACCGACAGTCGCCGAAAGGCTGGCTCCACCGGCCTGTGGTATTGCAAACGTGCTTCCATCGCAGGCAGGAATCCTTTCCCGGCAAGCCAGACGAGCGCCTCAAGTACTCGACGGCATTCCGCAGCCCCGCGCCCCCGAACGATCTCGCCGGACCATCGAAGGGCGATCGTTGAGAGCGGCGTCTTGCGCAAGTTTTCTATGTTCGCTGGTTTCGCGCGGCCGGCCAATGGCGTCCGCCAAACTCCGGCGAGAATAATGCACCCGGCAAAATGCGTCTAGTGGAAAAAACGCGGCCCGTAGGGCGGCTAGGTGGCACAGCCGGGAGGCTCGGCCAGAGCGGAGCAAAGGCGGTGGCGTTCCCGCCACACCCCGTGACATTCAGGGCGTGAGAGGCCCGATACGGTGGCGGGCCAGTGGCACGGCCAGAGCGGAGAGCAAAGGCGGTGGCGTTCCCGCCACATCCCGTGACATTCAGGGCGTGAGAGGCCCGATACGGTGGCGGGCCGGTGGCACGGTCAGAGCGGAGCGATGGCC
>FWPU01009503.1_pt1 | contig 13493 bp, 12 predicted proteins | sample 2228361 | NCBI WGS metagenome assembly FWPU01 (sample SAMEA103939777, study PRJEB20133) | metagenome | reverse complement strand
GAGTGGCCCGTTGGTGGCATTCCTGGCTGAGGTGGTCATTTCCTTTGTATTGATGTCTGTAGTCCTGATTGTGTCTAACACCAAAAGTATCGCCATGTTTACCGGCTTATTCGCCGGTGTCCTGGTGGCAACATACATCACGATTGAAGCGCCGATTTCCGGCATGAGCATGAACCCGGCCCGCACATTTGCCTCGGCTGTGCCGTCTCAGATTTGGACTCATATTTGGGTCTATTTCACTGCGCCGCTGATTGGAATGCTGCTGGCGGCAGAGGTTTATCTACGAACAAAAGGGGCTAAGAGCATCGAATGCGCTAAGCTGCATCATCAAAATGACAAGCGTTGCATACACTGCGGTTACCCCGGAACTGTGAAAGTTCGGAATTAAGACCGAATAAAAAAAGAGATTAGGAGGAAAGTATCATGATTCGAGTCAAGAGTTTTATTGTTACAGCTTTTATCCTGGTTATGTCTGTTACCAGCCAGGCACAGGTGATGGAAAAGAAGTCTCTTTCGCTTGATGGAGCGAGAAGGGTCATAGCGGCGGCGGAAGCGGAAGCTAAGAGGCTAAATGCGCCTGGCGGTGTTATAGCAGTGGTAGATGATGGCGGCAACCTGATGGCGCTCGAGCGCCTCGATGGTACTTTTGCCGCCGGTGCAAACATCTCTATCGGCAAGGCCAGGACGGCGGCTATATTCAAACGTCCGACATCTGTTTTCGAGGAGATCATAAAGAATGGCCGCACTTCGATGGTTGCACTTTTAGATTTCACTCCACTGCAGGGCGGGGTGCCGATTATAGTCGATGGAGAGGTCATAGGAGCAGTGGGTGTGAGCGGCGCTGCCAGTGCAAAGCAGGATGAGGAATTGGCTAGAGCCGGAGCTAATGCAATTATGTCTCCATCGACTAGCAAAAATGGGACTCAGCCTGCGCCAATTACTTACTTCGAGAATAATAAGGTTTCAGCCGCATTTGCCAAAGGGGTGCCATTGATCGAGCTCAGTAACTACAAGGTTCATGCCAGCCGGCGCACCGAGCCGGGTATGGCTGAAGTACATTTAAAAGACACCGACATTATCTACGTGCTGGAAGGGTCTGCAACTTTAGTCACAGGCGGTACAGTCGTCGACGGAAAGGCGACGGCCCAGGACGAAATCAGGGGGAAGGAGATTAGCGGAGGCCAGGCGCAGAAGATTACCAAGGGGGACGTGATTATCGTCCCTGCCGGTACGCCGCACTGGTTTAAAGATGTTCAGGGCCCGGTGCTCTATTACGTGGTGAAGGTGAGCTAGGGGCAGGCTTTAAGGAAACACCCTAATCGAGAATGGCTTGACTATGATCGTCATCATTAGGGAATCGGTAGTCCCACAGTATGACGGTATGAATGTAGTGAACGTATATTTGTCCTGAGCAAGTTGCATATTCAAGACGGAGGTAGTAATGAAAATTTTTCTTAACTTATCATTTATTCTTGCGTTTGTATTTAGCGTAACCACCCAAGCCGAACTGCCGGTCAAACCGGTTCTCACGCTGGAAGCAGCGAAAAAGATAGTCGATGCGGCGGTGGCGGAGGCCGTCAAGAGGGACGCTACGGTGGTGATTGCAGTAGTGGACGATGGCGGACACCTTATTTTACTCGAGCGTCTCGACGACACCCAGGTGGCCAGCGTAGAAGTTGCCATTGGCAAGGCGAGCACTGCCGCAATATTCCGGAGGCCGAGCAAGGTATTTGAGGACCAGGTTCGTGACGGACGGGTGGCTGCAATAGCCCTCCCCGGGGCAACGCCACTTCAGGGTGGGCTTCCTATAATCGTTAAGGGAAAGGTTGTTGGAGCGATTGGTGTCAGTGGAAACACCCCACAAGAAGATGAGGACATAGCCAAAGCCGGAGCAGCGGTCACGGCGACGGCAATTCAAGGAGGCGGCAGATGAAATTGTGTTTAATTTTCCTTTTTTTATCGACGTTAATATTTTTATCAGGTGATTTGACAGTAGGTCGCGCTCAATCTAATGCCGAGATTCCAACCGGTGCACCCGACGAAGTCATTGACCTGGCTACCCCAGAGGGCGTGGCTATGGTCAAGGGCGAGTGGCGTTACAGCGATACTAAAATCATCGAGGTTGATTTCAAAGCGCCGGGGCCGGACGGCCAGCCAACGGGCAAATCAATAAAGACTTATGACTACACTCCCAAGGCCGGCGGAGCCGATTTTGACGATTCGAAGTGGGAAGTAATAGACCCCACTACTCTTAACAAGCGCCGTTCAACCGGCAGGATTTGCTTCAACTGGTACCGCATAAAATTGACCATACCGGATAGGATTGGAAGCTTTGACCCGACCGGTTCGACCGTCGTATTCGAGACGGCGCTCGATGACTATGCGGAAGTTTGGGTTGACGGCGAGTTGCCGCGGGCGCTCGGACAGAACGGCGGGTCCGTCATCGCCGGCTGGAATGCTGCAAATCGGCTGGTGGTTGGGCGCAATGTTAAGCCCGGCCAGCAGATTCAACTTGCCGTTTTCGGAATCAACGGCCCGATTTCCAATCCCCCAACCAACTTTATATGGATGCGCTATGCAAAGCTTGAATTTTACAAGGGCAGCAGAGTACCAATCGCCGTGACGCCACAAGAGGTGAACGTCGAGGTGGTAAGGCTTGACCCGAAGATGGATGCGATTTTTGGCCCGAACCCGAAGATATTCAAGTTAGCCGAGGGGTTCAAGTTCACCGAGGGCCCGATCTGGGTTAATAATGGCGGTGGTTATCTTCTTTTCAGCGACCCGAACAGCAACATCATTTACAAGTACACGTCGGATGGTCAACTCTCCGTGTTTCGGGAGCCGAGCGGATACTCCGGCGCGGATATAGTTGAGTATGGCCAGCCCGGGTCGAATGGGTTGACGTTAGACCAAGAGGGAAGGCTAACAATTAATGAGCACGGCAATCACCGGGTCACTCGTATCGAAAAAGATGGCACGGTGACGGTGCTTGCCGAGAGTTATGAGGGCAAGCGACTCAACAGCCCGAATGACCTGGTATATCGCTCCGACGGAACCCTTTACTTTACCGACCCGCCCTTTGGGCTTCCCCGGTTTTTCGATGACCCCAGAAAGGAATTGCCTTTTAGCGGGGTCTATTCTATTCACAAAGGCAAACTTCAACTCGTAAGCAAAGACCTGACTGGCCCAAACGGCATAGCGTTTTCGCCCGACGAGAAATATCTGTATGTGGGCAACTGGGATGAAAATAAGAAGGTTGTCATGAGATATGAGGCCAATGCCGAGGGGACATTATCAAGCGGCAAGGTTTTCTTTGACATGACCGGCGCGCCGGGAGAAGATGCCCTTGACGGAATTAAAGTGGACCAGGAGGGAAATCTCTATGTGTCCGGTCCGGGAGGGCTCTGGGTGATTTCTCCAGAAGGAAAACACCTGGGAACAATAATAGCCCCCAAGCATATCCATAACATGGCCTGGGGAGATGAAGATGGAAAGACGCTTTACTTATGTGCAAGGGGCACTTTGTACCGGATGAAGCTAAACATACCCGGGGTGCGCCCGTAATAGGTTGATATTCGGTAGAGACGGGGGAAGGGTGAAAAACTAGATTTCGTTATCTTAATAATTCCTTCCCCCCTTTGTGGTGTGCAGTATCTGATGTGCAGTGGGCATCAAATGGAAATAAAAGGTTCGGACGTGAGAGAACAAAAGACACCCACGTCCGAACCCCCCAAGGGGGAGGATGATTTCATGGTGTTAGGAGGTAAGATCAATGGCTACTGAAACGTTAAAAATATCAACTAGCGGCGACAAGATACAAGCCCTCGGAACATTCCTTATCCGGTATGGATTGGTTCTTATAGTTGCCTGGATCGGGGCAATGAAGTTTACCGCATATGAAGCTGCGGCTATACAGCCGCTCGTGGAAACCAGCCCGCTAATGAGCTGGATGTATAACTACTTGAGTGTCCAGGGAGTCTCAAATTTACTCGGGGTCACGGAAATCACGATTGCGGTGATGATTGCATTACGTCCGCTTTCGGCAAAATTGTGTGCACTCGGCAGCCTGCTTGCGGTTGGCATGTTTCTCACTACCCTGACCTTCTTGTTCACACTACCTGGCTGGGAGCCTAGCTTGGGGGGCTTTCCCGCACTGTCCGGTTCTGGAGGATTTTTGATTAAGGATTTGTTGTTGCTCGGCGCGGCGGTTTGGTCTTTGGGAGAAGCGTTGGGCGGGATATAGGAGAGTAAAGGAAACTAACGATAGATGATGAAAAATATATTTTTGAATTTAGGAGTTCGCTATTAGTTTATGTGTCATACCCGAATGCCCCCGCTAAAGGCATGTGCGGACAAGCTTTATCGGGTGTTCCTCTTATTTGTCATCCCCGAACATATTAATCGGGGATCCATTTTTTGAAAAACTGGATTCCCGCTTAAAGCATGCGGGAATGACAGCATTAGTGGTCAAATATTTTAAAGGTCACATAGATAAATTAAAAGGAGAAAGAAATGAAGATGATAGGGGTTGCGGGTTTATTATCAATCGCAGTGGCTATAATCACTTTGTTTACATTCAACCCAGTCTCTTTTGCTCAGCAAAATAGCCCTGATGCCAATATCAAGATTGTCCGGTTAGACCCGCGCTTCGATAAGATTGTTCTGCAAGATGCGGTGATAGAAGAAATCGCCGACGGTTTTACCTGGGTTGAGGGCCCGGTCTGGAATCGCGAAGGCGGATATCTTCTTTTCTCCGAGATCCCTAGCAATTCGGTTTATAAATGGAAAGAGGGAGAGGGTGTCAGCCTATTTTTGCGGCCAAGCGGCTACACCGGCAAGGAGCCTTTTCAGGGCAAGGAACCCGGTTCGAATGGGCTCACCTTTGATCCTTCGGGTAAGCTTGTCCTCTGCGAGCACGGTGACCGTCGCATCACCCGGCTCGAATCAGACGGGAGCAAGACCGTTCTAGTTGACCGCTATGAGGGGAAACGTATCAATAGCCCAAATGATGTGGTGTTCAAATCTAATGGTGACCTATACTTTACCGACCCGCCTTTCGGTCTGGCTAAGGGCTTCGATGACCGGCAAAAGGAGCTTCCTTTCCAGGGTGTCTATCGCCTCTCCACAGACGGCAAGCTAACTCTTCTTACTAAAGAGGTTAAGGCCCCTAACGGAATAGCTTTATCTCCCGACCAGAAGATTCTCTATGTCAGTAACGCCGACCCCAAAAATGCGGTGTGGATGGCTTTTGATGTGAAAGAGGATGGAACTATATCTGGCGGCCGTGTGCTCTTCGATGCTACGGAATGGGCGAAGACCAAGAAAGGGGCGCCGGATGGGATGAAGGTGGATAAAGAAGGGAATATTTTCGGTGCAGGACCAGGAGGAATTTACGTTATTGCACCCGACGGTACTCACTTGGGAAGCTTAGAGTTTGATGTCTCCACCTCGAACGTGAACTGGGGTAACGACGGCTCGGTGCTCTACATAACTGCTAATACCGCCGTTTATCGAGTCAAGCTAAATACAAAAGGAGCCGGATTTTAGGTGTTCTAAGCAACAATTTTGGTGTTTTTTTGCCTCTGGTAGGAACGCGCCACGGCGCGTTCTTGCAGCATTCAAAAATAGGCAAGGCGGTGCATATCAAGTTAAATCCTTTTTACCAATTCCAGCATCTAATCTTTTAAAATTGTCTAGCCTGCTACAACCTGCAGGATATGGTTTTACGATTTTAACGTTGCAACTGTCATTGCGAGGAGTCCTTCGATTTCACTCAGAGCCTGTCCAGCGAAGCGTAGGAATAGACTCCATGACGAAGCAATATGATAAAAAGTGTCATTTCTCTAAGCTTAAGATTTCTCCCTTTGGTCGAAATGACAGTGCGCTCTTTATGCTTTCGATGCTACACAACGCTTTTGTCATTCCGAATCCTGTCCCGAACGGGTGTGAGGGAGCAGGTGAGGAATCTAAATGGATTGCTTCGCGGGATCTGAGGTAGCGATTCACCCCATGAGATAAGTTTTACTATCTCACGGGGTGAAGGAGGGAAGAATTCAGGGAACCGTAATGTTTACACTGAGCAGAGCGAATGTGCTCGCAATAACAATAAAGTGGCAATGAATAATGGAAGAATGGTGAGTTTAAAATGGCTACCTGCATAAAGTCATTCAAAATATCGGATTTGTCGGCAATTAAGGAAGAAAAATGCCTAAATCTTTCGTCTATAATCGGTATGCTGGCTCTGATAATTTTCCTCTCCTTAATCTTCGCTATTCCTTTCATCCAGGGTGGGACTGCAGAAGATAAAAAGATCACTACTCAGGAATATATCCGCATGTCCGAGCTTAGCCTGGCCACAATCGATAAAATCGAGGAAGAGCTGAACAAAAGATTACTTAGCAGCGATATCAAACCTCCATTACATAATGTGAGTGTCCGGGGCGATAAGGTAAATCTTTTTGTGGAAAGAGAGAGCTGGAAGGCTTTATCGTTGAATGAAAAGGCCGATACTCTCTTACAAGTCGCCCAAATATATAATTGTGTTTTAAAGGATCTTGTCGGGGTCGATGTGGAATTGAATAAAATAAAACCGGAGATCCACTTCTACGAAAGGGATTCAAACAAAGAGCTTGCCTTCTGGATTGAGGGAAGTGGCATAATCCTAGACTGATGGACTCCCGGTAGTAATAAGACCTCTCCCGCTTGAATAACATACTTTAATTTTTTTTGACTGCTGTCCAAAATAATTAGAAACCAACGGTTCAAACCGGTAAAACAAGTCCTTTAGATAAATAAAAACATCCTTATAAAATCTGGTTCCCCCCTTTTATTTCTCCTATGTAAGCGCCGTCCTGATCCTATTGTTCAAATAGCTGTTCTAACCCCCACTGTTAGGACGGGGACCTGGGTTACAGAATAGACCGTGGGTAATGGTAGGAGTGTATGATAATAATAAATAAGGTGTAACCTATGTACCCGGTTCGGACGGTGGGGACATGGAAAACATTGAAATGTAATGTCACTGCCATAAATCCTTCGATTTATACCAGAACGACGTCTTCTATCAGATTGATTTGTCCCCGCGTTTATCCCGGTCGAGGTCGGGTGGTCTTCGCAATAACATGCGATGCTTTTTTGCATGTCTTGCTCCCCCTTGGCTTGCTGGTAGATTCATTTCATCACCGATGCTTCACTTCCCTTGATTTTATTTCCCCCTGATTTATAGTATCCCGCATAATCTGTAATAGCGGCTGAAAACTCCAACTGGCGGTAAAAATAGCGAACTCACAATAACTTGGCTTGCACGACGGAGGAGTGAGATTGTGGTGGTTTGGCAAAGTTGTGCTCAATATGCACAGAAAGGCCTATAATTAATCTACAGAAGCGTATAACCTGGACTCGAAGAGTTAGGTTGGGAGGGGTAGTTGAATGATTTTGGACACAATCCTAGGATGGTTTTCGAATGACCTGGCGGTGGATTTAGGAACTGCGAACACCTTAGTATATGTAAAAGGGAAGGGGATCGTAGCGAACGAGCCATCGGTGGTGGCGGTGCAGGAGGACAATAAGGGAGCGAAGAGAATTCTGGCCGTAGGGAAAGAGGCAAAGGACATGGTCGGACGTACTCCCGGCTCGATCAAGGCTATACGTCCGCTAAAAGAGGGCGTCATCGCCGATTTTGACGTGGCTCAGAAGATGCTCGAATACTTTATAAGGCGCACTCATAACAACAGAAAGAGCTTCGTAAGACCGAGGATTATAGTGTCGGTCCCGATCGGGATCACCGAGGTGGAGAAGAGGGCGGTGAAAGAATCGGCAGAAGCGGCGGGGGCCAGGGAGGTTTACCTGATAGAAGAGACAATGGCTGCGGCCCTGGGAGCGGGGATGCCGGTTACTGAACCAATCGGCAACATGGTTGTGGATATAGGCGGAGGGACAACCGGCGTGGCGGTTATATCCCTGGCCGGGATCGTGGTAAGCAAGTCGGTGAGAATAGGCGGCGATAAGATGGATGAGTCCATACTCCAGTACGTGAAGAGGACATATAACATGCTGGTCGGTGAGAGAACCGCAGAGGAGATAAAAATAAACCTGGGAAGGGTAGTGGCAAACGGAGACGTGGGGGTGATGAAGGTAAAGGGGAGAGACCTAAGAGCGGGTGTGCCTAAGACTATTGATATAACCTCTGAAGAGGTGAGAGAGGCTTTGAGCGAGCCCATAAGCATGATCGTAGAATCCATAAAGCAGACACTGGAGCGTACACCGCCGGAGCTGGCTGCGGACATAGTGGATAACGGAATAGTGCTTACCGGCGGCGGCGCACTTCTCTCCGGACTGGACATGTTAATCAAGGAAGAAACCGGACTCCCGGTCAGCGTGGCTGAAGACCCGTTAACCTGTGTGGTGTTGGGCTCGGGCAAGGCGCTCGATGAATTAGAAATTCTCAAAGAAGTAAGCATGTCCTGAGGGAGCATGGGATTTCTAAGACGACATCCGATCCTGGTTAGCTTGATCTTCTTTTTCTTTGCCATACAAGTTATTCCACTGAGTTTTGAGGAGAAGAAATTCGAGGACCCGTTTTCCCGGTTCGTCCTTACCCTAGCCTACTATCCTCAGCAGGCGGTTTATGCGGTCACGGGAGGGATCGTGGGGATATGGCAAGGGTATATCAACCTGGTAGGACTCAGGGAAGAAAACGAAAGGCTAGAAGTCGAAATCAAAAAACTCAGACAGGAGAAGTTTAGACTCTGGGAAGCGGAGCTTCAGAACGAGAGGCTGAAGAAACTCCTTGAGTTCAAAGAATCGGCTACTCATCCTATCGTCACGGCAAACGTGATTGCCGGAAGCCCGTCTGGACTGAGGTCACAGGTAGTAATAATTAATGCAGGGAGCGGCGACGGGGTTTCCGAGGGCATGCCGGTCACGACTTACGACGGCATAGTGGGAAGGGTCTTCTTGGTAGGAGACAAAAGCTCCGAGGTTATACTGATAACCGACGAGATAAGTGCGGTGGACGCTTACATACACCGGACTAGGGCGAGGGGAATAGTCAAAGGCACCGGTGACGGGTGTGTCATGGAATATATAGAGAAGAAAACGGATGTAAGCATAGGGGACAAGGTAATCTCATCGGGGAAGGACGGATTTTTCCCTAAAGGTGTGGTTATTGGCACTGTGGTGGATATCGAGGTAAAGGGAGGTTTTACCAACGCCCGGGTGCATCCGGATGTGGACCTGAACTCGCTTGAAGAAGTGGTAGTCATCCTCAAATCACCGGAAAGCATGGTCTTGAATGAATAGATTCATTTCGGTCGTTTTTCTTCTTCTTGTCTCCATTATCTTTCTGATTCTTCAGACCACCCTTCTCTCCCCCAGAAAGCTGGGTGTTTTTTCCCCGGATTTAAACCTGATACTGATTGTTTTCCTGGCGCTCTTTTTTGAGGTAAAAGTGGGTGCTATAATTGCCCTGGGAAGCGCCTACATGACGGATGTTTTGTCCGGTTATCTCATAGGAATTCATACCCTCTCCCGATTTGCGGTGTTTACCGTACTTAAGGGTTTTTCGGAGAATCTATATGCCCAGAGCAAGTTTACCCAGGCAATGGCCCTATTCCTCAGCACCGTTTTCTCCTGGTTCTTCGTATGGGTTGTGCTTAAGTTGAGGGCGGATGTGGGGTTTGGGATTACCCCCGGCCTGGTGATGGTGCAGGGGCTGGTGAACACCGTGCTCGGCCTTCCTGTTTTCTGGCTGATAGGAAAAGCGAATGCAAGAGTATAAGCGCAGCTTTATCGTGGTTACCATCATACTGGTTCAGTCATTCCTGATACTGGCCGGAAGGTTGTGGTATCTCCAGGTTCTGAGGGGGGAGGAGTTTGAAAAGTTTTCTTTGAATAACCGCATTCGCGTCGTCAGGGTCCCCGCCCCAAGAGGACGGATACTGGACAGACAGGGTAGGGAGATTATTGCCAACCGCCCTTCTTTTGACGTTTACGTGCTGCCCAAGGACATAAGAGACCTGGGTTTTCTCACCGACACACTCTCCACCGTGCTGGGATTGGATGTCAAGAATATAACTTCAAAGATCCAAGCTGCGCTGGAGCAGGACCGCTTTAAACCGGTCCTGATTGCTCAAGACATAAACCGGGACCAGCTTGCTCTAATCGAAGCCCGAAAGGGTACACTTCCCAGTGTAATAATAGAGGTCAACCACACCAGAAAATATCCTCACGGAAAGCTGGGCGCCTCTTTCTTGGGGTATCTGGGAAAGGCCACCGAAAGCGACCTGGAGCTTTATCCGGGTATCAGGGGCGATGATATGGTGGGAAAAAGCGGGGTGGAAAAGAGCTGGGAGGCTTATCTCCAGGGAAAACACGGATTCATACAAAAGGTGACAGACGCACTGGGAAGGGAAGTGAGATGGGACTTTTTTGAGCAGGACCTGAAGAGCCGGGATAGTGTTCAGGGAGCGGATGTAGTTTTGTCCATAGACCTCGACCTTCAAAAGGCGGCCGAGAAAGCATTGGGAGACCGGTCCGGGGCGGTGGTGGTTTTGGACGTGAGGACAGGGGGGGTGCTGGCGCTGGTCAGCCATCCTACGTTTGACCCCAGTGATTTTATAAGGGGAATAGATGCTAAGAAATGGAAAGAGCTTACCGCCGATCCTTCGTTCCCTCTTTTAAACCGGGCTACCCAGGGGTTATATGCCCCCGGCTCGGTTTTCAAAATTGTGACTGCTGCCGCCGGTCTTAAAGAGGGTATCATCGATTCTCATAGCGGATTTTACTGTCCGGGAAGATATAGGTTGGGGAGTAAGACCTTTAGGTGCTGGAAGCCAGCCGGACATGGCTGGGTGAATCTCCGTCAGGCGATCGTTAAATCCTGCGACGTTTATTTTTATAACGTCGTGGCAAAGCTGGGGATCGACCGTTTCGCTACCTACATCAAGGACTTTGGTTTTGGCGCACTCACCGGGATTGATATCGAAGAGAGGCCGGGTATATCACCGAGCAGGGAATGGAAGCTAAAGACCTTAAAAGAACAATGGTACGAGGGGGAGACTATTTCTATGGGGATAGGGCAGGGATACGTCAATTCGACTCCGCTTCAAATCGCTTTGATGACCTCCGCCGTCGCCAACGGAGGAAAGCTTCTAAAACCGCAAATGGTGAAAAAGGTGGTTTCCCCGATGGGTGAGACGTTGGTCGAGAATCATCCTCAAATAAACCATACCCTTTCGGTTGACCAAACCATATTAGATTTAATCAGGGATGGATTGGTCGGGGTGGTGAATGACCCATCCGGCACTGGGCGTAATGCTAGACTAGACGAAATGACCGTAGCCGGAAAGACCGGCACAGCCCAGGTGGTGGGGCTGGGTAAGGGTAATCACGAAAAGTTTAAAGACCACGCCTGGTTTACCTCTTATGCCCCTGCCGAAAACCCGGAGGTTGCCATAACGGTGATGGTGGAAAACGGAGGTAAGGGTGGAGCCGTAGCTGCTCCCGTGGTTAGACAGATTCTCGAGGTTTATCTGAAATTGAAGGCGGAAGGAAACGTTTGATATGATGCTGGACAGGCGGCTTCTCAAGAATTACGACTGGTTTTTGCTGTCCACTACGGTGGTAGTTTCTTTGGTGGGACTGGCCAACCTATACAGCGCCACCTATCAGACCGACCTCGGTTTTTTCAAAAAACAGGCATTATGGGTCAGCGTGGCCATGATGCTGATGGTCTCGTTATCTTTCTTGGATTATAAGGCGCTCGAGCGTTATAGTCAGCACATATACATAGTCTCTGTTCTACTTTTACTCTTGGTTTTGACCTCCGGCAAGGAGGTTTCCGGGTCTAAAAGCTGGATTTCTCTTGGCTCACATATAACCATCCAGCCCTCCGAGTTTGTGAAGCTCTCCCTAATCCTGGTCCTGGCAAAATTCTATCATGATGATTTCGAGGGAGGCCCTTACGGTTTTCTTGACCTGGTAAAGCCTTTTATATATATAGGGCTGCCCATAGCTCTCATAATGCTCCAGCCTGACCTGGGCACGGCGCTCATCATACTCCTGATTTCCGGGAGTATGATCCTATTCATGAGGGTAAAGGTGAGGTCCCTGTTATTTCTACTCGTAATCATTCTTGGGCTTTCTTATCCGGCATGGCATTTCTTTCTGAAGGATTATCAGAAACAAAGAATAATAACCTTTCTCGACCCATATCAAGACCCGCTGGGCTCAGGCTATAACGCTATACAATCGCAGATAGCCGTCGGCTCCGGAAAGTTCATGGGGAAGGGGTTTATGAAGGGCTCTCAAACCCAGCTCCGATTCATACCGGAGCAGCGTACCGACTTTGCCTTCTCGGTGATAGCGGAGGAGTGGGGTTTCACCGGGGCGCTCTTCACCCTCATCCTCTATTTCACCATCATACTGTGGATACTGGACACGGCCAGCCGGGCAAAGGATAAGTTTTCCATGATGGTGTGCTTCGGCATCGCCTCTATGTTCTTCTGGCATACCGTGGTCAATGTAGGCATGGTTATCGGAATACTGCCCGTTACCGGCGTGCCGCTTCTCCTCTTTAGCTACGGCGGCTCTTCGACGCTTACGGCGATGATTGGAATTGGGGTCGTCTTAGGAATTCGTATAAGAAAGTTTCCCGCCGCAAAAGAAGCCATTGCGCTTAATTGATACGGATTCTACATAACAAGGAGTCAGTTTTCGGATAATGAATTGCGAAAACGCATGCACAAAGGTAGGCAAAAGAGTAAAACCGGATATTACAAGACCTAGTCGTTTTATATTATATACTAGATTATTACAACCAGAGCCGATAAGATTATTAAATATAATAACAATAATGGTGACTAATGAACAATGTAAATAAGGGTAAAAGCCCCTTTTATCCAGGTCAACCTGTGCCTCTCGAGTTCTTTGTGGGTAGAATGGCTGAAATTAACCTAATATCCAGAGCGATAAGGCAAGTTGAATTAGGAAAACCTCAAGCACTTTTTCTCATAGGAGAGTATGGTATTGGGAAGAGTTCCTTAGCAGGATTCATGAGATTTTTCGCGGAGAAAAATAACCGCTTATTGGGAATTCATGTTCTTCTCGGCAATGCAGAGAGCCCTGTTGATGTTGCGACCAAAACAGTAGAGACAATAATTAAAACTCAGGCTTATAAGCCTACGACTAGCGAAAAAATTAGAAATTATCTGGCGAGGTATATTGGGAAACAAGAGCTTTTTGGTTTTAGTGTAAATCTTGAAGTATTAAAATCTGACGGCCCAGACCTCTCAAATGGATTTTTACCTTTTCTACGTGATCTGTTAAACCGTGTCAAAGATACCGAAATTAAGGGGATAATGTTAATCCTTGACGAAATCAATGGTATTACTAAAAATCCTCAATTCGCTCATTTTATAAAAGGTTTAATTGATGAGAACGCACTTAGTCCTGAGCCATTACCTCTCTGGTTAATGCTTTGTGGAGTAGAAGAT
>FWPU01010651.1_pt1 | contig 13494 bp, 10 predicted proteins | sample 2228361 | NCBI WGS metagenome assembly FWPU01 (sample SAMEA103939777, study PRJEB20133) | metagenome | reverse complement strand
GAACAAAACCGGGCGGTTCCAGGTCGTCCACGTCCACGTCAACGTCCACGTTCACGTCCACGACATCGAGCGCGGACGGTCCTCCCCGCGTACATCGGGGCGCCACTCCAGCACACAACCTCGCCAGGACCGGGCTCGCCAACGCAACGGTCTTGTCTGGGGTAAATGTCAGCCCTTGACGGCACCGGGCCTGGCAGGTTGCGCGCCTTCATGTCCCCGAGTGGGGTACAAATCTGCGCGCACCCTTTTGAGGGCCGCGACAGTAGCCACCGAGCACACACCGCGGTCGGCTCGAAACGTGGGGTCTGGGCGTGGGCGTAAGCGTGGGCGACCCCCCAAACACCTCGAAGCGCCCTCTAGTCCTGACCTTCCACCATCCGGGTGCGCTCGCCCATGGCAACTCACTCCCACTCGATCGTACCGGGTGGCTTGGACGTCAGGTCGACCAGGACACCGGAAACACCCGGAAGGGCCGACACGGCACCCCGAAGGTCGTCAAGCAGGGCGTCCGGAAGACGCGCGGGGCTCGCGGTCATGGCCCGCTCTGACCGGATCGGGCGCACGATCACGAGCTCTCGGCCGCGCCCGTCCACCTCGAGCGGCACGAGGACCGTCGGACACTGCCAGACCTCGCGGTACACGCCGTGTCGCCGGAGGCCCGCCATCACGACCGCATCGGCCTCGCGAAGCAGGTCGAGGCGCTCGCGCGTCACCTCGGCCGCGAGGGGACGAAAGGCGGTCGGATGTCCCGGCCCGAGGTTCCAGACGCACCGGTTCACCCCGGGGACCTCCCGGAGGATCAGCCCCGCGGCCTCGACCAGGCGCCCCCAGTCCGCCGCGCCGCTGAGCACGACCGGGTGCTCGTACGACCGCAGGTCCGCCTTGACGCCGACCGACCGGAAGGGCATCGGCGAGGCCTGCAGACCAAACCGGGCTGCGACCTCCGCGACCCTCACCGCCATGCGGTCCAGACCGTCCGTGTCCCCGACCCCGCTCGAGCACAGGAGCCGCACCCCGAGCCCCGGCCCTGGGAACGGGTGCCGCCACAGCACCTCGTCTGGAACCCCGAGCCGCGCCCCCAGTTCCCGGACCTCGACCTTGTACAGGTCCACGAGCGGCTCGACGACCCGCCCCTGGGCGATCATCCGCTCGATGACAGGCACGCGGTTGTGGTGGGTCTTGATGATGTCGGCCCGCCGGGTCCCGCCGGTCTCGATCGTGTCGGGATAGATCGTCCCCTGACCCAGCAGGTGGTCCGAGACCCCCAGGCGCGCCGCCTCTCGCTCGAAGACGGCGATGAACGTGTCCCCGATGACCCGGCGTTTGCGCTCGGGCTCCACGACGCCGCGCAGGGCCGCGAGGAACTCGTCGCTCGCGTCCACGAAGTGCAGGTTCCGCCCGAGGCCCAGGGACTGGAGCATCGCGAGGACCTCCCGGCTTTCGTCCTTGCGCATCAGGCCGTTGTCCACGTGGAGGAGGTGCAGCCGATCCGGTCCGATGGCCTCGGCGATCACGCGTGCCGCCACCGTCGAATCCACGCCGCCAGAGGCCAGCAGGAACACCGACCGGTCGCCGACTTGGGCCCGGATGTGGGCCACCTTCTCGGCGAGGTAGCGTTCCATGGTCCAGGAAGGCCGGCACCCGCACAGGCCGAACACGAAGTTCGCGAGCATCCGGTCCCCGTTCACGGTGTCGTCGACCTCGGCATGGAACTGGAAGCCGTACCGGCGGAACCGGTCGGACCCGATCGCCGCGAATCGGTGCGGGGCCTCGGCCTCGCCGAGGGTGGTCCATCCGAGTTCCTCGAAGTCAGGGCCGAGCGAGACCACGGAATCGAAGTGGCTCATCCAGACCTGCTCGACCGGTCCGAGCCCCTCGAACAGGGGATGGGCACGAACCAGGTGCAGGTCCGCCCGGCCCCATTCCCGGCCCCCGTGGATCACCTCTCCCCCGTAGTGCTTGGCGATCTCCTGGTGACCGAAGCACATCCCCAGGATCGGGACGTCCAGGTCGTAGATCGCCCGGGTGTAGTCGGAATCCTCGCCCTTCGACGCCAGGCTCGGGCTCCCGGACAGGATGACCCCCTTGAAGCCGTGGAACCGCTCGATCGGGTCATCCGGCTCGCGGATCTCGGCGAGCACGTTCAGGCGTCGGACCTTGGTGGCGATCAGGTGGGCGTACTGGCCTCCGAAGTCCACCACCGCGATGGCGTCGTGATCCATGGCCCTCCCCGCTCCGGTATGTGTCCGGGCCCGCTCGCTTGGGGGCCCGGACCCGCACTGCCTATACCCCATTTCCGCGCGGATGGGGAGAAATTCGGTGCTATCATCGGCGCCGGCCTGCAACCTCGGAGGCGGACCGTGGCGGGGAACTGGTGTCAACAGGCGCTTGTCGTGATCATGGTTGGCGGCGTAGCAGCGTGCGGAGCCAGAACCGAGGCCACCCCGGACCGCGGCCACGACGCCATGGAGGCCCTCGACCTTCCGCAGTCTCCCGAGGTGGCTCCGGCGGATGTTGCTCCCGACCGGGCAGGCGATGCCGCGGACCTCGACCGCGGCAAGAACGATTCTGCGGATACGGCTGGTCCGGGCGACAGGGGGGCAGACTCCGGAGACATCGTCCCACCCACCTCGGGGTTTCAGGCCGTCGATCTTCGATCCGTCGGGAACATCCGCGCGATGTGGGCCTCTCCCGAGGCCGGCTTCTGGGCAGTCGGGGACGGTGGACTCGTCCTTCGTTTCAACGGCGCGGATTTCGTCCCCGCTCCGCTTGCTCCCACGACGAAGGACCTGTTCGGGGTGTCGGGCGAGGGGCGGACCGTGGTGGCGGTCGGGTCGTCCGGGACGGTCCTGCGCTGGGACGATGGCCGCTGGACCGTGATCGCCCCGCCGGGCGACCAGGACCTCCATGGCGTGGGGGTCCTGGGACCGGAGGACTTCTACGTCTCCGGTCGTGGTGGGTTTCTGGCCCACTACCACGGGGGATCTTGGGACCTGGAGGCAACCGGAGTCACGTACGACCTGTTCGGCCTCCACGCCTCACAGACGGGTGGCGTCCTGGCCGTCGGTGCCTTCGGGACCCTGGTCGAGTTGCGCGGGGGACACTGGGTCCAGTCCCAGATCGCCTTGCCGACGGCGACCCTCCGTTCCCTCTGGCGGTCCCCGGACGGCAGGATGTTCGCGGCAGGGTCCGGGGGCGCAATCTCCGTTTACGATGGTCTGACCTGGAAGATCCAGATCACCAACGACCCGAGCGACCCCCCGCGGGACCTCTACGCGGTCATGGGGTTTTCAGGGGACGAGGTCTTCGCGGTAGGCGACCGCGGGGCGATCCTGAAGTACAACGGCAAGAAGTGGACCCTGATGACCATCGCGGGTCCCTACCACGTGGACGCGAATCTTCGCGGCATCGCCGGGGTCCTGAACGCGGATGGCACGCGGACCGTGTTCGCCGCTGGCCTGGACTCGCGGGCCGTCCGTCTTGACGACAAGACGTGGCACGACCAGCCGCTCGGGGTGACCAGCGACCTGAACGCGGTCACGGTCCTCGAGGACGGCGGCGTGCTGGCGGTCGGGGAGCGTGGGCTGCTGCTCGTCTTCCGGCAGGGGCGACTCGCGACGCTGGAATCGGGAACGACCAGCGACCTCAGGGGCGTCAGCGGCCGGGTCGCGGCCGGAGCCGGCGGGACGATCCTCCGCGTCGAGTCCGAGACCGTGACCCCAGTCATGTCCCTGGCCATCGATGACTGGAATGACGTGTGGGACGTGGCCGGGGTTACCCTCCTCGCCGGGGAGGCGGGGACCTTGTTGCGCCTGGACGCCTCGGGGACCCAGGTCATCCCCACCCTCGTGGGAGCGCCGCTCAAGTCCGTCTGCGTTGCAGGAGGCGCGGTCTTCGCGGCCGGAGACGGGGGGCGGATGTTCGTGGACGAGGGCTCTGGGTTCCACCCCGTCGCCACCGGCACGTTCTCGACGCTGTGGGACCTGCGACCTGCAGTGGGGAGGGCGGCGCTCGCCGTCGGGGACCACGGGGTCATCCTGTCGTGCAGCCCCGTATCGTGCCGCCGCATCCACGAGGATCCGACCACGTTCCTGTACGGCCTGGGCCGCGTGAGCGGCGGCCTGGCCCTGGCCGTGGGATGGGCCGGCGCCGTGAAGTGGATCGGCGACGGGGAGCAGGTCCTGACGCTCGACCCGGGAACCTTCCAGGTGTTTCGGGCCGCGGCGGGTCTGGGTCCGGACGGCGAATCCTACCTGGTGGGCCCGGGCGGGACCTTCTTCGTCTATCGGCCGTGAGGCGTGTGCAATGAAATCGCAAGAAGTGATGTCGCGAATGGCTGGGCTCGCCGCCCTCGTGGTCTGCGCAACCTGCACGCCGGGACAGGGGGCCGCCACGTCCCGGGACGACTCCGTGCCCGCAGACCTGGCGAGCACGGACCACGGTCTGGTCGAGGCCGGGCCGGCGGACCCGAGCGAGGCGCCGGACCCAGGGGACGAACATCGCGAGGTCGTCGGCCCCGACCCCGACCAGGAGTCTCCATCGGACGACGACGGGGACACCTCCGAGGGGCGCGAGGCGGACCCGTGGGAGCCTACGCCAGCGGCGACCTGGGAGGAGATCGGACTTCCCTTCCCGAAGGACTTCGTGTTCAAGGGCCTGTGGGCCGCGTCGGGGGAAGCGCTGCTCGTCGTCGGGGTCGGGCCCATTGCCTTCTGGTTCGACGGCGTGCGCTTCGAGGACCTCGTTCCCCCATCGCCCCCCGAGGTGCTGAACGCCGCATGGGGAGCGGGTCCATCCGACCTACACGCGGTGGGGATGCACGGTCATGCGCTGCGGTGGACCGGGGTGCCCGGCGGCCCCGGTGCCTGGACTGGCGGACCGATCTCCGGGGCCCCGACCCTGTTCGGCGTCGCGGGGACCGGTGCGGACGAGGTCTTCGCGGTGGGGGCCGGGGGCGCGATCTTTCGGTGGGACGGGGAGACGTGGAGCCGGTCGAGTGTATCCGGGCGGCGCCTCCTGCGGGGGCTGTGCGACGACCCGTCCAGCGGGCTGTGGGCGGTCGGCTCCGGTGGGACGGTGCTCCACCAGGAGGACGGGGTGTTCCGCGAGGTACCGTCCCCGGTGACCGAGGACCTGTCCGCCTGTGCCGCCGGGGTCCTCGCGGTTGGTGCCGGTGGGGTCGCCCTGCGCGCCGGCAGTGCGGGCGTGCAGTCCCTCGGTTCGGTCGCCTACCCCGACCTGACTGCCGTGACCTCGCTTTCGGACGGCCACGCGTGGGCCGTGGGACTCGAGGGCCAGGTGGTCGAGTTCCGGCCCGACGGGCAGGTGATTCTGACGTCGGTGGCGAACGGCAAGGACCTGCACGCGGTGCACGCGACGTCCGGGGTGTCCGTCTGGGCCGTGGGCGAGGCCGGGGTTGCGGTCCGGTTCAATGGTTCGATCTGGCTTCCGAAGGACACGGGGACCACGTCGTCCCTGTATGGATTCCACGCGACCGGGGCCTCGCGGGGGCTGGCCGTGGGGGCGGGCGGGACCGCGCTCTTGCTCGACGCCGGGGCCTTCCAGGCCGTCGCGACCGGGACGCCCTCGGACCTGTTCGCCGTCCGCCTGACCACGGCAGACGAGGGCGTGGTCGTGGGGGCGGGCGGGACCATCCTGCGGTGGGTCGGGGGGACCTTTGAGCCCGTCCCGAGTCCCACGCGTCGAGACCTGTTCGCGGTGGTCCAGGACGCCACAGGACGTGGCTGGGCCGCTGGCGACGGGGTGCTGCTGAGGCAGGAGGACGACAAGACGTGGCGGGTCGCGCTTTCGACCCCCGGCGAGGACCTCCGGGCGGTCCATGCGCTGGACACCGGGCATGTCTTCGCGGTCGGCAAGGGAGGCGCGATCTACGGGTTTGACGGAAAGAACTGGGCGCGGCTGGCCGTGCAGGACCTCCCCCTGGAGGGCGGCAGGACTGCGCCGTTCACGGCCTCCCTGCACGGGGTCTGGGCGAGCGCCCCCGACGACGTGTGGGCCGTGGGCGAATCGGGCTTCGTGCTCCACTCGGGGGGCGGGGACTTCGAGGTCCGGCGCGCGGACACAGACGTGACCCTGCGTGCCGTGCACGGGACGGGTCCAGGGGACGTGTTCCTGGTCGGGGGCGCCGGGACCGTGTTTCACCACGATGGGGTCGCCTTGACACGAGAGACCACGAACACCGTGGCGACCCTCTACGGGGTCCACGCGACCGCAGACGGCGCGGTCTTCGCGGTGGGGGACACCGGCACCGTGTTGAGGCGGGTGGATGGGGCACACCGGCCGAGGCACGAGGAATGAGTGGCCCATCGCCGGGCGCTTCGGGACGGATGAACCGGGGGATTGCGTGAATTCCGAGGCGTTTGCGAGGTCGCCCACGCCTACGCCCACGTTTCATGAGAGGATCCGCACGCTCGACACCTGGTGGCACCTCGCGTCGTTTCTTGGCGCGCTGGTGGCGAACTTCTTCGCCGGCGGGCCTTCTGCGGCCGCCCTCCCCCCCCCCGCTCCGGCCGTCGCCGTCCCCGTGACCGTGGAGGAGGCCCGGGCTCTCGCGGAGTCCCTGTTCGGGTGCTCGGTCACCCGCATCGAGGAGGACCCCAGGACCTTCCGGTTGCGAGTGGAGGACTGCGGCCGCACCCTCCCCTGCCCGCTCGACCGCGTGCGCGACACCCGGTGCGGCCACTTCCGGTGGGAACCCGACGACATTCGCCTCTATCGCACCTCGTTCGTGGCGCCAGTGTCCGGCCACCTCGCGCGCAACCGGGTGGTGGCCGTGGACCTGCGGTCCTCCTCGGCTGGCCTCGCGCACGGCACCCTCCACGGGGTCCTCGTCTTCCCCTCGGCCAGCCCGGACCCACGGTCCCGGCCGGCCTTCACCTGGTACCTGACGCGGCTCGGACGGACCCTCGCACTCGACCTGCGCGACGTGAACGCGGACGGGTCGCGGGACCTCCTTTATACCTACTCGTCCGCGCTGGTCGGGGGGGTCCAGCTGGTTTCGCGCGACGTGTGGACCATGACCGACCTCGTGCCCGACCGCCTGATCTCGTCGGGGGATGCCCTGCCAGGCATGGCGCTCGGGGCCTTCGACGGTGTCCCCCTGCACCGCGACGACGAGGAGGGGTTCGACCGGGGTGCCTGGCACGTCGAGACGCTCGAACCGTCGCGGCCCCTCCTGGTCCTCATCGAACGCGCCTCCTTTCCCGCGGTCGCGGGGCCGGACTGGGAGTTCCAGGTGGTCACGGACCTGGGAGAAGGCTGGATGGAGGTCCTGTCCGGGGCTCCGGAGTCGGGCCGCGACAACGGGGTGTTCGTGGACGGCGCGCTTGCCGGCACCTGCGCGCCGGCCGACGTGCCTGCGGGGCTGTCCCTCGGCGCCCGCACGCGGCTGCTTCGCCTGGAGACCGCGTGCCGCGACGTCCGGGAGGCATCGGGTGCGCCGTCTGGCCTACGGTGGGCTGACGCGGTCCGATGGCTCCTGGCCGCGCGGCGCGCCTTCGCGTCGGGGCTGCGGGTGGTCGCGCTGGGGCTCGAGGCCGCGGCTGCGGCGGCCCTTGTGGGGGCGGGGCCGGCGAGCCCCGGATCGGCCTGGCCCGCCCGCCCCTCGCAGGGAGGATCGCGGCCGCGCGCGGTCGGCCTGTCGCTGGTCGAGTGGGCGGTGGCGGTGGTCCTGACCACGCACGTGGCCTGGGTCACGCACCGCGAGTGGACCCGCGCGTACGACCCGCGCTTCTCGGACCCGCCCAGATGGTCCGATGTCCGCGCGTTTCCGGCGTTTCGTCCCGTGTTCGAACCAGTCGATCGGGCGGTCCGGTTCGCGCGGCGGTTGATCGCCCGGGAATCCCGAGCCATGATCCAGTGACACGACCTCGTAGGGGTTGAACGTGGTCCAGGTCGAAGCGGTTCCCATCCGGCGCGACGCGCTCCCCCCGAGCATCCAGGAGGCCCTCGACCCCTCGACGCCGGGCGAGCGGCGACTCCTCCTGGCCCGGGCCGTGATTCCTCTTGGGCCCGCGGAACTGGTTGCGGCCCTCGCGTGCCTGCTCGACGACCGCTCTGACACGGTTTCCGCGGCTGCCCGCAAGACGCTGTCGGAACTCCCTTCCGGGGTGCTCGCGGCCGGCATCGCCGAGACGACGGAACCCGGGGTCCTGGACCGCCTCGCCCGCGAGTTGCTGTCCCCCGCCGGTGCCAAGACCGCCCGGGATGACGCCATCTCGCGCATCCTCGCGAATCCGGCCGCAGCGGACCAGACCTTCGCGTTCGTGGCCTCGAGGGGGAGCGGGCCGCTCCTCGACCAGGTCGCGGGTGCCCAGGTCCGGCTCGCGCGCTTTCCGAAGATCATCGAGGCCATTTACTACAACCCGGAAGCCCGCATGGGCCTCGTCAGTGCCGTGCTCGAGTTCGCAGTCCGCGCCGAGATTGACCTGTCGCACATCCCGGGATACCAGGAGATCATCGAGTCCATCTTCGGGCCTCGGAAGGCACGCCCGCCGGAGGCGCCGGCGCCCGAGGAAACTCGGATCGCCGAGGCGGGTGCGGGCGTTCCCGTGCACGAGGTCGAGGCGGGCGGTGGCTTGGACCAGGCCCTGGCCGACGCCCTCGCCGCCGGTGTCGAGGCCCCCGGGCTCGAGGAGGCCCTGGACGACGAGAACTTCGCCCTGCTCCTGCAGGCCGCGTCGTGGGAGGAAGGCCCCGAGGACGAGGAGGACGGGCGCGACGAGGACCGCCGGGCCGCCTGGGCCAAGGTCTCGAGGCTGAGCATCCCCCAGAAGGTGCGGATGGCGCTGATGGGCAACACCTTTGTGCGGTCGATCCTGATCCGGGACTCGCGGCGCGTGGTGTACCTCGCGGTCCTCAAGAGCCCGAGCACCTCGGAGAAGGAGATCATCGCCTTCGCCAAGGACCGCGCCCTCAACGAGGAGATCATCCGGACCATCGCCTCCAATCGGGAGTGGACGAAACTCTACGCGGTCCGTCATGCGCTCGTGCAGAATCCGAAATGTCCTCCCGTCGTGGCCCTCAATTTCCTCAAGACCCTGACCGCGAAGGACATCCGTCACCTCTCGACCAGCCACGACGTGCCAGGATACGTCGCGCGCCAGGCCAAGCAGATCCTTCACGCGCGCGAGATGGGACCGCCGCGTTGACCGCGGGAGCGGGCCGCAATCGCAGGCATTCGTGCGGAGCCTGCGGTGCGCGGCCCCTCCGCGACTCGGAGGTCCGACCCGCGGGTCCCGCGTCCTGGTCGCGGTAGGCGGACGGCTGCTGGTCGAAGGGATCGCTTTGTGACGGCTCTTCCCGGGGGGCAGTTGGGTCCTTCCGGGGCGCTCTTGATCGCGAGTGCCGCTTGTCCCCGTGGAAGTCGTCGAATCGCGGATCCTGACGCGCGCGGGCGCAAGGTGATCCTGGACGCGGACCTGGCCGACCTGTATGGGGTCCCGACGAAACGTCTGAACCGACAGGTACGCCGCAACGCCGACTGCTTCCCGCCGGACTTCATCTTTTAGCTTTGTGCTCGGAATGTTGCCGACTTGAGGTCGCATTTTGCGACCACAAGATCGTGGGGCAGGCGGCGGACGCACCCGCTCGCATTCACCGAGCATGGCGCGATCATGGTCGCGTCGGTCCTGAATTCCGAGCGGGCCGTCAAAGTCAGCATCCCTGTGGTCCGAGCCTTCGTCCAGTTGCGGCAGATGGTCGGCATGGTGTCCGACCTGGCGCAACGCCTGGCCGAGTTGGAGGCCCGCTACGACGAGGAGTTCAAGGTGGTCTTCGAAGTGATCCGGCAGTTGGTGGAGCCACCGCCCGCGACCGAGCGGCACGCAATCGGGTCTTGTGCCGACCCGAAGACCTGACCTTGCTTGCTACCCCGTTTGCTACCCCGAGGCTCCGCAAGTCCAGTCCTGACAGGCCTTCCCCGCCTGCCGGGCGGAATCGCCCCAGGAAGACCCCTGCCGCGCCGGGCGAAGGATTCCACGTCCGGGAACGCCGGGAGGCTGCCACGTGGCGGCGGACCCCTTGCCGGCCTGCTTTCTCCCCCTCGCGTCGGACAGCTACAGGGCCGACCCGCGGCGCGTCCGACCGCCGAAGGGCGCCACTAGTGATTCCGGGGACTTGCTGCGCGACCGCTGCTACATGGTTTGCGACATCCTACCCGCCTGAAAGGGCGATTTTCGGCCCTTCTTGGCCGAAACGCCGCCTGTCCGTCTCGCGGCGTTATGCCTGGAGTCTCTTGCGTTTTCAGTGCCCCCGGCGTGATTCGAACACGCGGCTCTCAGGGATTAGGAATCCCCGGCTCTATCCTACTGAGCTACGGGGGCCAACGCGGAGGGAAGGGTACGACGGGCCGGTGCAGCCGTCAACGCGGCACCGACTCCGGACCTTCACTCCGAATTCCAGAGGGGACTTCCGGCGGTTGCGGGTCGTGGACCGGCGTGGTATGGATGCGGTGGGGGGCGGACATGGCCGGGGATCGAAGGCATCCGGGACTCCTGGTGGTGGACGACGACGAGTCGGCCCTGGAGTCCCTCCGGCAGATTTTTGAACACGAAGGATTCGCGGTTTCCGTGGCGCGGAGTGGGGAGGAGGCCCTGGACGCCCTGAGGTCCGACGGCCACGAGGTCGTGCTCGCGGACCTGCGGATGCCCGGGATGGACGGGCTGGACCTGCTGCGGGCGATCAAGGCGATCCGGCCCGAAACGGAGGTCGTGATCATGACGGCCTTCGGCACCATCGAGAAGGCGGTCGAGGCCATGCGGGAGGGTGCCTACGACTTCGTCACCAAGCCCCTGAAGCGCCCGCTCGTGGTGCGCAGCGTCACCCGGGCGCACGAGAAGGCGGTACTGAAGGCCGAGAACCTGGCCCTCCGCCAGGAACTCGACGCCGTGGCAGGGGAACGCAACCTCATCGGGACCAGCCCGGCCATGCGCAAGGTCCTGGACACCATCGTCCAGGTCGCGCCTGCCTCGGCCACCGTCTTGTTGCAAGGGGAATCCGGCACGGGCAAGGAACTCGTGGCGCGCGCGATCCACCGCAGGAGCCCACGCAGCGGGGGGCCGTTCGTGGCAATCAACTGCGCGGCGATCCCGGTCACCCTCCTGGAGTCGGAACTCTTTGGACACGAGCGCGGGGCCTTCACCGGGGCCTTCGCGCGGCGCGAGGGGCGCTTCAAGTTGGCGGACGGCGGGACCCTGTTCCTCGACGAGGTTGCGGAACTCGACCCGATGGTGCAGGCCAAGCTCCTGAGGGTCTTGCAGGAAGGCGAGTTCGAACGCCTGGGCGGGACCCAGACCATCCGGACAGACGTCCGCCTGATCGCGTCGTCGAACCGCCCCCTCCTCGACATGGTCCGCGCGGGGAAGTTCCGGGAGGACCTCTTCTACCGCCTCCACGTCATCACGATCACTCTCCCCCCGCTCCGCGAGAGGGTAGAGGACATCCCCCTGCTCGCACAGCACTTCCTGGCCCGGTTCGCCAGCCGCAACCGCAAGGACGTACGCGTGATCTCGCGCGAGGCCACCGAGTTGCTGCTCGCCCACGACTGGCCGGGAAATGTCCGGGAACTCGAGAACACCATCGAGCACGCGGTGGTCCTGTGTCGCGGCGACACGATCCGGGCCGAGGACCTGCCCGACCTCGTGGCGCGCGACGACCACGCGCGCCAGTACCTGACGATCCAGCTGGGCACCCCGCTCGACGACATCGAGCAGCAGGTCATCCAGCAGACGCTCCGGATGACGAAGGGGAACAAGAGGCTCGCCGCGCAACTGCTGGGCATCGCGACGCGAACGATCTACCGGAAACTCGAGACCTGAACGCGGTCAGCCGGGACGGATGAGTGACCGGTACTGTCGCGCGTATTCGAGGTAGTGGGCCGCGGACACCGAGAGGGCGGCGACCTCCTCGGGCGTCAGAGGTCTGCGCACCCGCGCCGGGACCCCCACGGCCAGGTGCCGATCCGGGATCACCAGGCCCTCGGGGACCAGGGCCCCCGCACCGACCATGGCCTCCTCGCCAACCACGACGCCGTCGAGGATCACTGCCCCCATCCCGATCAGGCAGCGGCGCCGGAGGTGCGCCCCGTGGACCACGGCCCGGTGGCCTACCGTCACCTCGTCCTCGATGACGCAAGGGGTCCGTCCGAGGCTCTCGTGCACCACGCACCCGTCCTGGATATTGGCGCGCCAGCCGATCCGGACGGCCCCCACGTCCCCGCGGATCACGCTGCCGAACCACACGGACGACTCGGGACCGATCTCCACGTCCCCCGTGATCACGACGGGTTCCAGGAGGATCGCCTCCGGGTGCACTCGCGGAAATTGCCCCGCGAATTCCAGCAGCATCGTCCCTTCCCGCGTCAGGCAAGGTCCAGCAGGGTCTGTACGGTCACCTGGATTCCCCGCCACAACTCGCCGATCCCGCTCGCCGTCATGTAGGCAGGAGATGTGACGATGCGGTGGACTTCGTCCACGACGCACTCGGTGGCCTTGCACTCGACGTGGGTCTGTCCGAGGGCCGCGATCGCGCCGGCGGCGCCGGGGTCGCACCCGATGGTCAGTCGCGCCCCCTGGACGCCCGCGTCCTTCAGGACCTTCGCGAGGATCGGCGGGGCGATGCACAGGGCGGCGAGCGGCTTGCGCGCGGACCACATCTCGCGCAGGAAGGCCGCGACCGACGGCTCCACCTGGAGGTCACTCCCGGCCACGGCGAACGACGACAGGTTCAGGGCCGCCCCGTATCCGCCCGGCAAGATCGCGGCATCGAGTTCCGACACACGCAGGTCGCTGACCGGACAGATGTCGCCGCGAGCAATCCGAGCCGCCTCCACGAGGACGTTGCGGGTCTCGCCGGGGACCTCCGCCTGCGTCCGGTGGTTGACGACCCTGGCCTGGTTCCCGTCCGGGGCCGCGATCGCGGCGCGGGCTCCGGCCAGGTCGAGCGCGAGCAGGGTCAGCGTGGCCTCGTGGACCTCCGCGCCGTCAAAGACCCCGCAGCCGGACAGGATGACCGCCACCTTCTTCTGCTTGTCCATCGGTTCCTCCGAGTTCGTACCGACCCCATTCTTGCCACACGCGAGCCGTGTTGTCGAGCCCCCCTCACGCCCCTTGATCGTCGGCTCGGCCACGGCAGGATCCTCGTAGGCGTGGGCGTCGGTGTGGGCGATCCCGATCCCTGGCCCCAACCGATCACCTGGCAGGTGATCCGAGCCGACCGCGGTGTGAGCGCGGTGGCTACTGTCGCGGCCCTCAAGAGGGTGCGCGCAGATTTGTACCTCACTCGGGGACATGAAGGCGCGCAACCTGCAAGGCCCGGTGCCGTCCAGGGCTGACATCCACCCCGGACAAGACCGTTGCGTTGGCGAGCCCGGTCCTGGCGAGGTTGTGTGCTGGGGTGGCGCCTCGAAGGACGCGGGGAGGACCGTCCGCGCTCGATGTCGTGGACGTGAACGTGGACGTGGACGTGGACGACCTG
>FWPU01008281.1_pt1 | contig 13494 bp, 18 predicted proteins | sample 2228361 | NCBI WGS metagenome assembly FWPU01 (sample SAMEA103939777, study PRJEB20133) | metagenome | reverse complement strand
ACCAACTACGCGAAATTGGCCGAGAAGTTTCTCAAGGTAGCAGAACAAGTAGCTGAAGAGATCCGGAGGATGGCGAAGAAGCCTTTGATAGTATGGTCCTTAAAACAGTTGAGGGAAAAGAAGTGATAGACGTTGGCTGCGGATTCGGCGAATTCACGCTGGCGATAGCAGCCCCGGCGAGAAGAGTCGTCGGCGTGGACTTCTCCGAGAGAGCCGTAGCAAGAGCCATGGAAAACACGCGAGTCAAAGGAATAAAGAATGCTGAGTTCAAGCTCGCTAAGGTGCATGACCTCCCTACTTTAACAAAGAGATCGACGAGCCATATCTTGTAGAAATAGAGAAGGCATTTGGCACCGCAAAGGGTATTCAAACCAATACCCACAGGGTACTCATAACGGCGCTAAAGTGGCTTCGTGGGCTTTCCCAAGAAGCTTAACGCTTCAGCTTGGCCTCGATGAGCTTCTTAAAAACCTCGAAGGGCTGGGCTCCTACGACTTTGTAGCCGTTGATGAAGAAGGTAGGCGTTCCCTCAACTCCATACAAAATCCCATCTTGATAATCCTTTTGCACCTCTTCAGCGTATCGCCCTGAATCCAGGCAATCGCTGAATTTGGCAGCATCCAGCCTCAGCTCTTCCGCGTAGCGGCGAAAGCGCACCTTGACCAAAGCGTCGCCTGCCCATTCTGCTTGGTTTTTGAAGATATGGTCGTGCATCGCCCAGTAGGCCCCCTGCTCGTCGGCGCACTCGGTCGCCTCAGCCGCCGGCTGCGCGTTCGGATGAAACCCCAACGGGAAGTCCCGATAAAAGAATTTCACCTTGCCAGTCTCCACATAAGCCTTTTTCAGCTGCGGCAGTGTCTGCTCCCAGAAGCGCCTGCAGAAGGGGCATTGAAAATCAGAAAATTCCACAATTACGATCGGTGCATCTGCCGAGCCGAGCGGAGTGTCGTCATCCGGGCTCGCCTCAATACGAACCCGCTCAACGCCTTGTGGCAGAGGTGTGAGTGCCTCGGAAAGCTGCGCGAGCTGCTCCTGCATTTGATCGAGCTGAGCCTGCATCTTCTGCACCTGTTCTTGCAAGGCTTTTATTTCATTCGGGCTTTGTGGAGGGAACAGAAGTCTATAAGAGAAGAGCCCGGCGCCGTAGAGCGCCAGCGCCAGAATGATTACTAAGCCATACTTGAGCAAAGCGACTCCCCAGCGGCGCACTTCGCCCGGCGGCTTTTGGCTCTCTGCTTCTCTGGGCTCTTCCAAGATCTTTGAAATTCTATTCAAAGAGCAGCCGTGATGCAAGTGACGACATTTGTGCACTTGCGTACCTGTCCACTTGCGCACTATACTATAAAAAATGGAACCGGTGCGCATTCGGCTCTTGGGGAGCTTCTGGCTGGCGCGGGGGAAGCAAGAGATCACTCTGCCCACCCAAAAGACGAAGGAACTTTTAGCGTATTTGGTGCTTCATCGCGGGCGGCTGCACCCACGTGAGCAGCTGGCTGAGTTATTTTGGGGCGATCTGGGGCGTCAAAAAGCCTATAATAACCTGCGCCGCGCCTTGGGAGAAAGATATTTGATCTCTCATCGTGATGAGGTGGGGTTTAACGCTGCCGTCACGTCGGGCCACGCAGCGCCCCCCATATTGCTGCTGAAGCTGGGCATAATCGACTTCAGCCATAGTTATCCTCTTGAGTTGGATTATACTATGGAGACGCTTGAAAAGCAATATTGGTTACTTAAACCGCCGCCTGCACCGCGCCATTTTAAAAATTTGCCCTCATTAAAGATTTCCCTGTTCCCAAGGCGCTTTCTCTGAGCTATTTGAGAAAATTTGTAACGATGTTGTAACGCTTGTGTGCTATAATCAAGTCGAACGGCCGGAAAGGCCGAATCTAGAGGAGGGCTGACCTAAGATGAGAAGCACAAGCAGAGTGCAGAGCAAATCTATCCCTAAGGAGGGGAGCAAGATGAGAAGCAGAGTGTGGCTCAAATCGGCAAATGATAGCGTTAATAACGGCGAATGTTAAAGGAACAGAGGGGAGGTGAAATTATGATCCTAAGATGGAAGCAAATCGTTCAGGGTGTTGCTTTGACTCTTCTGCTGGCATTGCTCCTGCTGGCCTCTCCGGCTTTGACGACCCGCTCCCAGGGAGGCTCGATCACAATCGTGCCCCCTTTTCCAACGACGGCCGATGACATCAGCATCATAGTCTCCGGGCAGTGGGGAACCTCCTGCCCTAAGGTGATCTACTCCTACGTCATCGTGGTGAATACAATTTTCATCCAGGGCTCCATCACCAACGCGGCTCCTGTCTGCCTCTTTGTTATCACTCCTTGGAGCATCACGGTGAAGATAGGCAAACTCCCGGCTGGCACTTACATCGTCAACGTCAACATCCAAGGAGGCCCCTGGAGCGTGGTGGGCACCAAGGTCTTCCAAGTGACGGGGCCTCCGGCTCCTGCGATCTGCAACCCTGGGCCGCAAATGCCGGGCGTCTACTTGGCAACAGGCGGGCGCTTCTACGCTACCGGAGCCGACGACAAGCGCGATGACTGGGGCGGAGGTTGGGGCGGAGTCGATGGCTTCGCTCTGATTACAGTCCCCAATGTCCCAACTACTTGGGGAGCAGCCTACCAAGCCAGCATATGGCACAGCGGCGACTGGGTAGTCTACCACTTCCTGACCGGAGGAGGGCCTGTAGGGCTTATAGAGCTATGCCTGAGTAATTACCTGACTCCTCCCACTGGAACCCGAGTGGAGGTCTACGTCAGGAACGGTGCACCAACACCACCATACCTACCACCAGAACATGATAAAGACCTTGCGTGGCAGTTAGTAGGGCCTGTAGATATACTTCCTCCGGGCCTTTGGCAGATCTACCCCGTTACGATCACGACCCCGATACCTCCAGCCACGGAATACGCCGTTGCGTTGAAGTGCCCGAATTGCGAACTTGAGGGCGGGTTTGACCGCAACGTGGATATCGCTTGGGTCAAGTTAGTTGAATTGGCTCGATAAGATCAGCGGAGGGGAGGGCTGCGATGTGATGTGGCCTTCCCCTCCGCAGCAATGGTGTGATAAGATTGTGGAGGTCGGCAAAGTGGATTCGCTGAGCGAAGAGGAAAAAAGGGTAATAAACGAGTTTGCCTCTCGGGTCAGAAGGATCTTTGGCAAAAGGCTAAAGAAGCTCCTGCTCTTTGGCTCCAGAGCAAGGGGTAAAATTCCAGCCGCGCGTGCCGCTGCTTGTGTTCGTAAAAGAGCAGGGCTTGGATGGTAGGACGGACCGGTGTACAATTTATCGAGAGGATCGGAGATGATCGAACCCAAGGAACTGGTGAATATCGGCCTCTACAAGAGCGAGCGGGAGGTCATCGAGGATGGGATCCGCCACATTCTGCTGTCTCACCCTGAGTACAGGATTGAGATCGCCGTGGAGAAGTATAAGTGTGAGAAGCTCTCTTTAGGGAAGGCTGCAGATATTGCTGGCGTCTCCTTGGAAGAGATGAAGGAGATCCTGAAGGATCGCGGAGTCTCTTTGAAGGGGCCGAAGAGTGTGGAAGAGATCCGGGCGGATGCCAAGCGGGCCAGGAAGGCGATGCGGTGATCGTCGTCGATACCACAGTTTTGTCTAACCTGGCCCGAGTAAATCGCTTGGAGATCCTTAGGGAACTTTTTGGAAAGATCATGATTCCCATGCAGGTCTATGAGGAGATTCTCCAGGGGATTGAGGCCGGTTACGCCTTCCTCAAGGCCGTTGATGAGGTGATAGAGGAAGATTGGGTACCGTGGGAACATTTAAGGGAGGAGAGAGGAAGCGCTTTAAGGCCCTTCTAAGCTCGGTCGATTATGGTGAGGCGGCTGGGATCGCCATCGCTAAGGAGCGAAATCTCCTCTTCTTTAGCGATGACAGGGTGGCTCGAGAGATAGCTAAGGAGCAGGGCGTAGAAGTCTCCGGGACACTTGGTGTGCTGAAGCTGGCTCTTGATGAAAAGAAGCTCTCTCTTGAAGAGGCAGACCAGGTTCTCCAGGGGATGATTGAGACCGGCTATCATACACCAATTCAATCGCTAAAGGAATTGCTGGATGAAAGGAGGTGATTCAAAATGCTCATGAGATCCACGCGAATCGCCGCGACGATATTGCTGCTCAGCTGGCTTTTAGGTGCGGTCGCCGCCTCGGCCCTGCCCCCGGACATCCCGCCGTATCTTAAAGACAAGATAAAGACGGTCGTCAGCCGAGTCGTCCTCGGCATTAAAGCGGGGCTCTATCCCTTTGCGAAAGAGCCCACAGAATTGGGGCCTGGAAACAAGGCCTTCTTGACCCTTCAGCAGTCCACTCCGCCCAGCGCTTTAGAAAACCTTGAGAAGGGCTTTCCGATTGCGCGCTTCTCCGCAGAGCAAGACATCTTGATCTCGGGCGTGACCATCCCCGCAGGCCGCTACTACTTAGTCATGTGGATTGCGGACTTGCCGTTCGAGCGCTTCGGTGTAAAATTCCCGCCGCGCGTGCCGCTGCTCATCTTCGTCAAGGAGCAGGGCTTTGAACCCGTAGACTTCGCCATCCCCTGCAAAGTCGAGGTCGAAGTGCCCAACAAGAATCCCGAAAAGACCTTCTCGCTCACGATGGCCGTCGCGCCGGATGCGTGCAAGCAGGGCTCTTCAGAAGCTGCGGATTTGGTCAGCGCAGCAGGACGACAACAGCCACTGGGCCCCATCAGCATCAGCATCTGGGGGATCGGCACGATCGTAATCAGCAGGAATCCCGGGGACCCGATCAGAAACCCGGGGATGCCGATATCCATCCCGCCAGCGGGGGAGCTATTCCCTAAGGCGCCGAAGGAGCCAACACCACCACCGCCGCCGGAGCCGCCACCGCCGCCTAAGTGAGCCTACTCAGGCGCAGAAGAGGGCCTCGGGAGAGGGTCTCCTGAGGCCCTCGCGCCTCTTTACTGCCTATAGCTTCCGGCGATCTCCCGCAGCTGCCGGAACTTAGCCTCGGCGTCGGCTTCAGTGAATAGTTTAGTTCCCAGGCCGCATGGGGGCGTGATCAGATCGCCCTTCTGAAAATCTTTAATGTCTTCTGCTTTTTGGATCCCCCAGGCTATGCGCTTGCCCTTTCTTTCTTTATAGTATTTAGTGATGTCGTATTTGGAAGCATCGAAGCTGATGATGTCTATTTCAGCATTAAACAGAAGATCCCACTGCATGGGGCCGCAGACGTGCACGCCTCGAATCACTGAAAAGTTCGGGAAGATCGCTTGCCACAGGCGCTCGTAATCGAAGCCCACGTAGCCCAGCGCGGGCTCGTCCAAAAAGAGAATGATCTCTTTGGCGCGCAGATCGTCTAAAATGTGCTCAATGTGGGTGTAGATGCGCAAGAGCGCGTCATTCTCTTCGTAGCCCGCAGATATTAGCGTGGCCGGACCGATGCACTGCACCTTTACAACTTCAAACTCATGCTCTTTGAATTTTTCGAGGCAGCTGAGACGGCCCGGGTTTTTAATATATTCGAGCATGGCCTCGCCTAAAGAGATTAACTCGGGCAGAAAGGGAATATCGTGCTGAAGGCTATAAGCGACAGCTCGATCGACATCACGGAAGGGCAGCGAACCCATCTGCGTGAAGAGCTTCTGATGCTGCTCATATCGAGGCGGCTTTGAGCCTGCGGCGCTGCCGCCTGCCGCCAACAGCGCGCTACAAATAGAAATCGCCTCCTTTGCTGATTCTAGCTTAGTCCGCTGATCGCTGCAAGGCCAGCTACTGTAAGAGAGCAACGACGCTGAGAACTAGGGCGAGCAGGCCGATCACCACAGCCCCTAAGGCTGCCCATTGAGCCCGCTTTGCCGTAACCACCTCATTCTTTAGTTTCTCGCTCTCGGCAGTCAACTTGCCTAAGTCGCTCTTGAGAACGGTAAGCTCTTTCTGGGCTGCTTTCTGCGCAGCCTGGGTGGAAGCTTCTGCTCTCATGCTGGCCACTTCGTCCTTGATCTTCTGCAAGGACTCCTTCATGGGTGCCCAGCCATACCAGTGCATGTAGTCTGGGTTTGCATGAAAAGCTCCCTGAAAGGCCCTCATGCGGTATTCCAAAAACATGACGTACAGCTCCTGTTCCACGCTACTTTTCGCTTCGTAGAACTGTAACAAATCAGGAGCATACTTCCACCCCTTCGGCACCTTCAGCAGTCCGTCAGTGTAGAGGCCCTTGACGGTGCGGATGGCCTCGGCCATAATTCTGTCTATCTCGCGGATGATCTTGTCGCCAGCTGTCAGTTGCTCGGCTACATAACTAGCAGAGTGGCAGCCGGCGCAAACGGCCTCCATCTTAGCCCGCTCCATTTGAAAAGCCTCTTTGGTCAGCCGGGCCATCTTTGTTGCCTTGACCGCCTCCAGTCGCTCGGTGCCCTCCCCCTTCTCATCTAACACGCCCAGGGCTTTGAGGATTTCCACGCGATCACCCCACCATTGCGCATCATCCTCCGGCACGCGCAGAGCTAAAAACCCCCAAGCCGTCATCACGGCGTGATCACCCTCCGGCATGTGGCAAGTCTGGCACTTCGGGGCACGCCCGGTGTCCCCCTCGATCTGCCAGATGGTGCCATGCTTAGAAGTTGACCACATCTCCCACTGAGGGTGGTCGAAGCCCATATGACACGTTTGGCAAGCTCGAGGGTCGCGCGCCTCGCTAATGTTAAAACTGTGGCGGGTATGGCAAGAGTCGCAGCTTCCGGTGCCGTAGCGGAATTCTGCTGCCTTCAGCTCCTCAGCCGACTTTTCTCCGATCTTATGACAACCAGAACAACCCTTAAAGCCTTCGGGGCCGGTCACGGTCAACGGCTGATGTATCACCATGGGCATGGCCTTCATGGCGGCCCAAGCCAGGGAGTGCTTGCCTGCGCGAAATTGCCCAACTTGATTGGGATGGCAAGTTTGACAAGTATCTGGGGTGGGCAACTTGGCCTTCGCCACATCTGTGGCATCTTTGTGGTCGGAGCCATGACAGACAGAGCAGTCGAGACCCTTCTGGCCCATCTTCCCCTTTTGCCACTGAGCGACGATGCCTGGGGTTTCTTTGGTGTGACAGTTTATACAGGCGCTTCTGTCCTGGGCCTGCACCTCCACAACCCACAACAAAGCTGTTAAACTCAGAACCACCAACCCAGTCGAAATCTTGTTGAACATAGACTTCACCTCCTATATTTGTAGTCGTCGAGGATAGTCGGTCAGAACTATGGGGCCTTCTGGCCTGACCACGACCGTATCCTCTACTCGCACACCCCAGGGGCCAGTATACAGCCCACAATTGCCCACCGCGAGGACCACGTCGGCCTTTAAGGGCGGTGGTGCCTTCTCGCCGTGGAAGAAGGCATGGCCCGGCGGCAAGGGCGCCTCCTCGAACTCGATGCCCACGCCGTGAATAGGCGGCCCGAAGATGTGTTCGCCATGCCCCGCCTTTTTGAGCATGTCATGTATAGTCTGCTCCAGCTCGACCATCCCTACCCCTGCCTTGACCTTAGCGATGGTGGCCTGTTGCGCTCTTAGAAACAGATCATACGCAGCTTGCTGCTCGACAGTCGGTTTGCCTGCGCACACGGTGCGACACATATCCGCACTGTAGCCGTCGACGACGGGATGCAGATCAATTATCACCAGATCGCCCGCTTGCACCTTGCGCTGCGTCGGCAGGCCATGAGCAATATTGGTGCGCGGGCCAGAGGACACATAAGTGCGATAGAACTCTTCGGCCCCGGCCTGTCTCATCGCATACTCGCCCTCGGCAGCTATCTGGCTTTCTGTGATCCCTAGCTTTACGGCCTCTACGGCCGCCCTCATCCCGGCTTCAGCCACTTTTGCGGCTTCGCGAATGCGCTTGATCTCCTCAGCGTCCTTCACCATGCGCAGCTCAGACAAGATGTGTGTGCAGTCTTTGACCGTCACTTTCTCTGGCTTGGCATGGGGATGGGTAAGCATGCCCATCATAGACTGAGTGAGAAACGTGTACTCCAGCCCCACTGCACCCTTTTTGATCCCAAAATGCTCGAAGTAATGGGCGATGGAGTGAATCATACCGACTTCGTCCTCAAAGCCGACGATCTGGTCAAAGTGGGCAAGCGCCTTGATGTCCTCCACGTCGGTCTTGGGCACGCCCAGGGCGACCTTCCCGTCCTGAGTGATCATGGCGTATGCGCATAGACGCCCGTCACCCGTGAGATAAAACATATTGGCTGGCTTGGTGAGCAGTAGCGCCTCAAGCCCCGCCGCCTTCATCAGTTGGCCACATCTGTCCAAACGCTTTTGATAGCGTTGGCTAATCATTAAAAGCTCCCTCCCCTTAGCTAGAGCTTACCTCCATATGAGCTTAGCCAGCACGAGAACCACCAGCGCCAGGGCACCCGCCAGCACCCAAGGGATCGGTTGGGGTCTCATCTGCTCGGTCTCCTCCCGCTTCTCATGGTGGGAGACTGTCAGCTTCGCCTCCTCCTGCCGGACCTGCTCATGCTTTTCTGGAGCCTCCATATAATGACCCTCGGCAGGATTCTTGGCCGCTTCGTAGATCCTCTCAGCATAGTGAACGAATGCCACATAGGCTTCCACATACTCCCGCCCTGCTGCGACGTCGTCTGGGTTGAAGTTTTTCTTCGCCATGACGTCTTTGAACCCTTCACGAATGCCCTCTTGCACTGCGTCTGTGACAAGTTTCAATAGCGGCTCCACGAAACCATCTTCCAGGGCTTTTTCGGTCACCGCAACTGCGGGCTCGAGCTCAGTCCCCGCTGGCTTCAGACCAGTGTAAGATGCTCCTTCGCCAGATCGATGAAGACGAACGAGCGTCTCGAAGAAGTACATGTCAGCAAGCTCTTTGGCTTGCGGGCTCAAGTTTCGAACAACGAGCGTCCTCTGGAAGGCCTCTTCGATTTCGGTCTCGTCCTTCGGTTGCACCCAAATCAGCACGAGGTTCACATTCCCGGTCTCCAGCGCTTTTTGGGCCGCTTTGACCACTGGGCCATCCAAGGTGTCACAGTGTGCGAAAACGGTGTTAGGCCAAAGAAGCACAATCGTAACTAGGATAGCCAAACCAACTAACGAGGTGATGGTCTCATTACTCTTCATAATATTTCCTCCCCTCGCTTGTGACTTTAGGCACGGCAAAACACTTTTGAAGATCTCACAGCCGCTCAGACAACGCAGAGCATCTCAATCACTTCATTTCATATCACCCTTTCATGTTTATCATACACGTTTTGGCACAGTCGAGCCTATGATGGCATGCAGAACCAGAGCTGATTATGGTCAGAACCCCAGCACTGATCAGCACAACGGATCGCCGTAAGGACATGATGAGAATCATATTCCTGGTTGCTTTGGATCATGGTGTCGGCTTTAGAAGATGCCTACAATTAAAAAGTAGCGTCCATTAAAGAAAGGATGGAGAGTGATGGGAACGATTATTGACGGCAAGAGGCTTGCCCAGCAGATCCGTGAGGGGCTTAAGGCGGAGGTGGCCAAGCTCAAGCAGCAGCGTGGGATCACGCCTGGGCTGGCGGCCGTGTTGGTCGGGGAGAACCCGGCTTCAAAAATATACGTCAACATGAAGGCGAAGGCCTGCGACGAGACGGGCATATATTCCCAAAAGATTCATCTGCCGGAGGATACCACGCAAGACAAGCTGATTGAGCTGATTCATAATTTAAATCGCGACGAGAGGATCCACGGCATTCTGATCCAGCTGCCGCTGCCTGCGCCTCTCGATCAGCACGCCGTGCTTCAGGAAGTAGACCCCAATAAAGACGTGGACGGCTTCCACCCCATAAATTTAGGCAAGCTTTTGTCTGCTAAATTTTGGGAGGAGCTGCCGCCGTTCGTGCCCTGCACGCCCGCTGGCTGTATTAAATTAATCGAGTCTACGGGCGCCCAGATCGAGGGCAAGAACGCTGTAGTGGTGGGGCGCAGCGTGATTGTTGGAAAACCCGTCGCAATGCTCTTGTTAGCGAAGCAGGCAACGGTAGCCGTTGCCCACTCCCGCACACGCAATCTCAAAGAACTTTGCCAACAGGCCGATATTTTAGTGGTAGCAGCGGGCCGGGCTAAGCTCGTCACGGCCGATTTTATTAAACCCGGCGCGGTGGTGATCGACGTGGGCGTAAATAGAATGCCCGACGGGAAACTCATAGGCGATGTGGACTTCGAGGCGGCCAAAGAAGTCGCTGGCTTTATTACCCCGGTGCCAGGCGGTGTCGGCCCCATGACGATCGCCATGTTGCTCAGCAACACCGTTGCCTCAGCTCAGCGCTTCGCGACGCCGGCCTAACTCCCCCGCGCCTGATCAAAGTCATGTTCTTCTCTGATGAGGATCATAGTTTTCCCCGCCCGGCGTAGCTAAAATGAAAGCATGCAGCAAGTGGAGCTTGTCGTGGGCTCCTTCGAGCTTCTGAAGCAGATCGAAGCCCACAGCGGCGAGAGGCTGAGTCTCTGTTTTCAGTGCGACAAGTGCGCCACCGGCTGCCCTATGATTTCATATATGCAGCACGCGCCAAACGAGCTCTTTCGCCTGATTCAGCTCGGGGATCGAACAGCTGTTCTTTCGAGTAATACTATGTGGCTGTGCGTCTCGTGCTATACGTGCTCCGTGCGCTGCCCCAATGACATAGACATCGCGCATGTGATGGATTCGCTACGAGAGCTGGCCTTAAGTGAAAACATAAAGCCCTCGCTGCCCCAAGCCCGCGATTTTCACAGAATCTTTTTAGATTGCGTTCGCCGCTCTGGTCGGGTGAGCGAGCTGGAACTGATGGCTCGCTATAACTTTAAACAAAGAAGGCCGTTCATGCGGCTGCCGTTGGGCTGGGCGCTCTTTCGCAGAGGGCGCCTGGAGCTTCGGCCCAAGAGAAGACGAGGGCTGAGAAGGCTCTTTGAAAAATTAAAGGAGCTAAGATGATTCATTTCTACCCCGGCTGCACACTGAGCTCTTCAGCCAGGCCCTACAGCCATTCGCTTTATTGGGTTTTTAAGCGTCTGGGGTTTGAACTTCAAGAGCTGCCGGGCTGGACTTGCTGCGGGGCGACTTCGGCCCATGCCTTAAATAGGGAGTTGGCTTATGCCCTGCCCGCCCGAAATTTAGCCATTGCCCAAGAGATTGAGACTGACCTCATGGTCGCTTGCTCGGCCTGCTACAATCGTCTGAAGATCACCCAGCGGGCTCTGGAAAACGCACAGATCCGAGAGCGCGTGCGGCAGCTGGTCGAAAAGCCTCTCGACGGAGGCCTTCAGATCAAGAACGTGCTTGAGATCTTAAGCGAGGAGTCTACCCTAAAGCGCATTGAGCAAGAGAGGACGAAGGCTTTAGATGGCCTGAAAGTCGCTTGTTACTATGGCTGCCTTCTGACTAGAATCACGAGGGTAGTGGGCTTCGATAGCCCAGAGAACCCCACCTCCATGGAACGGCTCGTGGCCGCAGCGGGAGCAGATGTGTTGGACTGGCCATACAAAACGGAGTGTTGCGGGGCGGGCCTCTCGGTGACCAACGAAGAGATCTCTTTAAATATGTGCTCACGCATTTTGGAGATGGCCAGGCACTGTGGCACAGATGTACTTGTTACCTCTTGTCCCTTCTGTCAGTATAATCTCGACTGGGCGCAGTGGAAGATACAGCGAGAAGGCTCCCAAGAGAAAGTAATTCCCGTGATTTTCATCACCCAGCTTTTGGGCCTGGCGCTGGGGGGCGGAGAGAAGGAGCTGATGTTGGGCTCTAACTTGGCGGGCGCAGGCGGCAGGGCCGCAGCCTCATTTTGCAAGTTGGCAAGTGAGCAGGTGAAGTGATATGAATTCTGACGAGACGGCAAAAGAAGGCGCGGTGCTGGTGGTGGGCGGCGGGATCGGGGGCATTCAAGCGGCCATCGATCTGGCCGATTCAGGCTTTTATGTGTACTTAGTCGAGGAGTCATCGGCCATCGGCGGGCGCATCAACTCGACAAAACGTTGCCAACCAACGACTGCTCCATGTGCATGCTCTCGCCCAAGCTGGTGGAAGCCGGGCGGCATCATAATATCAAAATTCTGCCAGACACGGAGTTGCTCGATGTAGAAGGCGAGCCCGGGCATTTTGTCGCCCGCCTGCGGCGTAAGCCTCGCTATATTGACATCGAAAGGTGCATAGGCTGCGGAGACTGCGAGAAGGTCTGCCCCATCACGGTTCTTGACGGCTTCAACGGGAACTTAAGCCTGCGCAAGGCTGCCTATCGCCTATACCCTCAAGCGATCCCGGCAGCATATGCTATAGAGAAGCGCGGAGTTGCGCCTTGCAAGAATGCCTGCCCTGCCGACACCAGCGCCCAGGGCTATATCGCGCTCATCGCCCAGCGCCGCTATGCAGAAGCCTTAGAGGTCATCAAGCAGTACAACCCGTTTCCCTCTACAGTCGGCCGCGTCTGCCATCATCCATGCGAGAGGGAATGCAGCCGGGGCTTGGTCGATGAGCCAATAGCGATTTGCGCGCTCAAGCGCTTCGTGGCCGATCTCTTGGCAGGCCAACCCATCACCCCGCCGGAGCGCAAACACTCAGAGCAAATCGCTGTGGTCGGCTCTGGGCCGGCGGGGCTCTCGTGCGCCCATCAGCTGGCGCAGCTGGGCTACAAAGTTACGGTCTTCGAAGCGCTTCCGGTGGCAGGGGGCATGATGCGCGTTGGCATCCCGGCGTATCGGCTGCCCCGCGAGGTGCTCGAACGAGAGATCGATGACATTCGTAAAGAAGGGGTGGAGATCAGGCTGAACAGCCCTGTTAGAGACATCAATGAACTCTTCCGTCAAGGCTATGCGGCCATCTTCTTAGCTGTGGGTGCACACGAGCCTCAGGAGCTAGGCATCTTGAATGAGAAAGGCCCGGGGGTTCTATATGGCGTGGCTTTTCTCCGCCAGGTGAGCCTCGGCCAGAGGGTGGAGCTGGGCCAAAAAGTCTTAGTAGTGGGCGGAGGTAACACGGCTGTCGACTGTGCCCGCACGGCGCTGCGCTTGGGCACTAAAGAAGTCACATTGCTTTATCGCCGCACGCGAGCTGAGATGCCAGCCTTTGCCCGCGAGGTGGAGGCCGCCGAGGCCGAAGGCGTAAAGATGGAGTTCTTGACGGCTCCGGTGGAGGTTTTGCGGGAAGGCGGCCAGCTGCGGGGCATACGTTGCGTGCGGATGAGATTGGGCGAGCCCGATGCCAGCGGCCGCCGAAGGCCGATCCCCATCGAGGGCTCCGAATTCGAGCTGCAAGCCGACACGTTGATCGCCGCCGTGGCTCAGGCCCCGGAGCTCTCGCTTCTGGCGCCGGACCACGGGTTAAAGATTACAGCTCAAGGGACGTTCGCTGTGGACCCGGAGACGCTGGCCACTAACAGGCCCGGGGTCTTTGCCGGTGGGGACGCCGCTCAAGGCCCCGGGACTTTAATTGAAGCCATCGCCGCCGGGCGTCGCGGGGCCCTATCGATTCAGATCGGAAGAGCACACGTCTGTACTGCCCAGGTG
>FWPU01009082.1_pt1 | contig 13501 bp, 13 predicted proteins | sample 2228361 | NCBI WGS metagenome assembly FWPU01 (sample SAMEA103939777, study PRJEB20133) | metagenome | reverse complement strand
GAGTAATCAATCAATTCATCTTTGGCAGCCGGCCAGGGTGCATCTTCCAGATACGAGGCTAATTCACGTGTCCAGTACATAGGCAAACCTCCTTTTTAAATTTCCGCAAAAATAAAATTTAATAAACGCCGGGCAACAGGCCCGCAGCCGGGTATTTCATATATACCAGAAGCATAGGGTAACCTCTACAGCACAGGCTGTTGCCTAAAAAAAGGCATATTTGCGTCCGCATTAACTTTTCCGACTTTAAAAAATTCCCATGGCCGACGAAAAAATTATCTTTTCCATGGCGGGGGTAAGCAAAATCTACCCGCCCAACAAGCAAGTTCTTAAAGACATTTACCTTTCTTTTTTTTATGGAGCTAAAATAGGCGTGCTGGGCTTAAACGGTTCGGGTAAGTCCACCCTGCTGCGGATTATTGCCGGCATCGATAAGGACTATCAGGGCGAGGTGGTATCGGACCTGTCGTACACGGTGGGCTTGCTGGAACAGGAACCGCAACTGGACAAAACCAAAACCGTTCGGGAAGTTGTGGAAGAGGGCGTTCAGGAAACCGTGGCCCTGTTGAAAGAGTTTGAAGCCGTAAACGAAAAATTTGCCGACCCGGCCGTAATGGAAGATGCCGATGCCATGGAAAAACTCATTGCCCGCCAGGGCGAAATACAGGAAAAACTCGATGCCCTGGGAGCCTGGGAACTGGACCATAAGCTGGAACGCGCCATGGACGCCCTGCGCTGCCCCCCGCCCGACGCAAAAATTGAACACCTTTCGGGAGGTGAGAAACGAAGGGTAGCCCTGTGCCGACTGTTGTTGAAACAACCCGATGTGTTGTTGCTGGACGAGCCCACCAACCACCTGGATGCCGAATCGGTATTGTGGCTGGAGCAACACCTGCAGCAATACAAGGGTACCGTTATCGCCGTTACGCACGACCGGTATTTTCTGGACAACGTGGCCGGGTGGATACTTGAACTGGACCGCGGGGAGGGTATTCCCTGGAAAGGCAACTACTCATCGTGGCTGGAAAAAAAGCAAAAACGGCTGGCCCAGGAAGAAAAAACCGAGTCGAAACGGCAGAAGACCCTGGAGCGCGAACTGGAGTGGGTACGCATGAGCCCCAAAGGAAGACACGCCAAAGCCAAAGCACGCCTGAGCGCCTACGAAAAACTCCTGAACCAAGAAGTGAAAGAACACGAAGAAAAACTGGAGTTGTACATACCGCCCGGACCGCGCCTGGGCAACAAGGTTATAGAAGCGAAAAACGTGAGCAAAGCCTTTGGCGATAAATTGCTGATAGAAAACCTTACCTTCTCCCTTCCGCCTGCCGGCATTGTAGGGGTAATCGGGCCGAACGGTGCAGGTAAAACCACGTTGTTCAAAATGATTATTGGCAAAGAAAAGCCCGACTCCGGAACGTTTGAAGTGGGCGAAACGGTAAAGATTGCTTATGTGGACCAGGAGCACGATGACCTGAAGCCCGATGATACGGTGTGGCAGGCCATAACCGGCGGGCATGATGTTATTCTGCTGGGCGGCAGGGAGATTAACTCGCGCGCCTATGTAGGTAAGTTTAACTTTAGCGGCACCGACCAGCAGCGCAAAATCAAAGAACTGTCGGGCGGTATGCGTAACCGCGTGCACCTGGCCATTGCCCTGAAACAGGGGGGCAACCTGCTGCTGCTGGACGAGCCTACCAACGACCTGGACGTAAATACCCTGCGGGCACTGGAAGAAGCGCTGGAAAACTTTGCCGGCTGTGCCGTCATCATCTCGCACGACCGCTGGTTTTTAGACCGCGTGTGTACGCACATTCTGGCTTTCGAGGGCAACTCGCAGGTGTATTGGTTCGAAGGCACCTTTAGCGAATACGAGGAAAATAAAAAGAAACGACTGGGCGATGACCAGCCGCATAGAATTAAATACAAAAAACTGGTTAGCTGATATGCGTTGCGTTATCCTGCTGTTAGCCGGCATTTTGATGGGTAAACTTGGCTTTGCCCAAAGCAGGTTGATAAAGGTTGGTCCGTATGAAATCGGGCAGTGCGACAGCACCGGTAAGCCGGTAGGAATATGGAATTACTTCGATGAGCGGCTCTCGCTTAGTTTAACCATTAATTACGATAACCAGCAACTGTTATACTTTAAAGATTTACCCGACAACCGCAACGTTATCTGGCTGAATAATCAATGGGTTCAGGCAACCATGAAAAGACCGGCCCGGTACTTGGGCAGCCTGTCCGACTTCAGATATAATACAGAAATGTTTTTTGATGCTTATTTCGGAAGTCCATACCGTTTTAGCGGCGATACGACCGAATATATTTTCTGGGTAAACTTTACGGTTACCGAACAGGGGAATGTTACTGATGTGGAGGTGGTTCCGGAGTTAAAAAATAACTACAAATCGTTCAGGGAAGAATTTGTGCAAATAGCCGGTACCTGGATTCCGGGGATTTACAATAACCAGGAAGTTAATTACCGGTTTACCATACCGGTAATACTGTGTTATAAACAATGCCCCCAATTAGAAGACCTGCAACCGTACACCCCCACTTCATACGGGCAAATTATTTATAAAGCTGAGTTTTCGAAATACTCATCCAAATCATTTAAAGTACTTATATCTCCGTTTATAAGTTTTGCATCGCAACAAATAGATTAGATGGAATGTCCTGGTCGCCCGACGGAAACTACATTCTGTATTACAATCATTCTAACAATATCCTATATAAATTTTCTACCGAAGGAAAAATTACGCAAGCACTCACTTTTAAAGAACCCTATATCATAAAGTGCCTGAATAACAATTGCTCCGATTACCTGTTAGGCATTACGGAACTTAGTTCCATTTTCTGGCATGCTCTGTTTCAGTCGAAATTCAATACTCTTCGGGCCTATCACGAATCTGATTCAATTGTTAATCTGCTTCACTCGGATGACTTTCAAAGCATTGTAGAAAACACGTATTGGAAAAAGAAAATCAATTTGGTTTATAAAAATATAAGAAAAGAGGAGGCCCGCACCTTAGCAAGCTGTGAGTCATGTGCATTGAATCCTTTAGCATGGAAAAATAATCACATATTATACCTGAAAAATGATTTCAATAGTGAATTCAATCAAATATTCTTAACCGACACACTTGGTCAAACCACAAAACAATTACCGGTTCTACATGGTCACTTCAGCGACTGGTCGCCAGACGAAAAATACCTATTGCTTAAGAAATGGCAAGATTTTTCAAAAAAAACACTCTACCTTGTAGAGACATCTTCAACTCAGGTACTTCAAACTATTTCTGTTAAAGGTAGATTTTATTGCGCATTTTTTGACGCCTCTTCCCAAGCGATTTATCTTGTTCGATCGGAAAGGTTATACCGGCTACCTTTAAACCAGAAAAAGGCCAAACCGGAAGTTCTTTTGAAGAACGTTACCTGGGCCAGCATAAGCCCGGACCGGAAAACCCTGGCACTGATTCAACTTGAAAAAAAACGATTCCGCATTTGCAGTTATGATCCCGATTCGGGAAATCTTAAAATTTTGTTTCAGCCTTAAACGTAACCAACAAAATGAATGTTAAAGCACTTACTACCCTTAGCCTGCTTGTACTTTCCAACACCTTTATGACCCTTGCCTGGTACGGTCATCTGAAATTTAAAGAAATGAAATGGGGGCAGAGTTTACCTTTGTTTACCATTATACTTATAAACTGGGGTATTGCCTTCTTCGAATACCTGTTACAGGTACCCGCTAACCGCATTGGCTTTAAGGCTTATGGCGGTCCCTTTTCGCTTGTTCAGCTCAAGGTACTGCAGGAGATTATCACGCTTATGGTGTTTGTTATTTTTTCATTGCTGGTATTTAAAAACGAAACCTTCAGGTGGAACCACCTTGTTGGTTTTTGCCTGCTGGTGCTGGCGGTCTATTTTATTTTTAAGAAATAAAGTCAGATACCGGGCGGAGTGTTTTCAATCTTTTGTTGTAGCTCGGACTTTCTCATCCACACATAGAACGGCAAACCGGCCATGAGTAAAATAAAACCCCAATATACCGTTTCCATGCCCGATCCTATAACAGCCCACATGGAATACCCGTAGGCCAATAGCGCTATGATTACTTTTCCTGGAGCGGCCATACCTTTACGGTTCTTTACCAAAAAGGCGGTAACCGAAAGCAAAAAAGCAAACAAGGTATTTAGGGTGCTGAGCAGCACAATAAAGGTATAGGTATCGGCCAGAGTACGGCTAAAATTCATACCCAGCAACAGCGAAACAAGCAAGCCCGAAAATACCAGTCCGGCTACGGGCACATCGCGCGAATTGGTGCGCGCGAAAATAGCCGGAAACAGCCGGTCGCGGGCAGCAGCGTAGGGCATCTGTGCCTGAATGAGTATCCAACCGTTCAAGGCTCCGAAGGTTGAAATTACAGCTCCGGCAGCTACCAAATACCGACCATAGTTGCCCAATATGGTAGCGGCTGCATCGGCAAAATGAGCAGCCGAAGTATGCAGGCTTTCAGGAGGAACCAGCCCCATAACGGCAACGGTGCTGATGGTATATATCACCGTGGTAAGCGCAGTGCCTAAAATAGTAGCACGCGGAATGGTGCGCTCGGGATTGCGCACATGCGCTGCCGGAACGGTGGCGCTTTCTAATCCCAAAAATGCAAAAAGGGTAAGGGTAGTGGCCTGCGCTACGGCCGACCAGTTGGGCTGGGAACTGATGTTAAACGGAACGAAATGTTGCTGATGAAAGTAAGCAAGTCCGGCACCGGTAACGATGAGCAGCGGAATAATTTTAAGCAAGGTTGTAGCAACCTGCACGGCCCCCGCCTGGCGTATGCCACGGGCATTTATCCAGGTAAGCAACCACACCGCAGCAAGCCCGGCAGCTACAGCCAAAAAGGCGTTGTTGCTTAATTCCGGAATAAAAGCCGAAAGGTAGCTTACAAAAGCAACTGTTATGGCTGCGTTGGTGCTCCAGCAGGAAATCCAATATACCCAGGCCACCAAAAAAGCCGCAAAAGGTCCCAACCCCTCGCGGGTATAGGCATAAGGACCACCCGTAGCCGTAGGATATTGCCTGCTGAGCCAACCGAACACCAACGCCAAACACAAAGCCCCCGTGCCGGATATAAGCCAACCTATCAGACTAATGCCGCCAAAAACTGCCAGCGATGCGGGTAACATAAACAAGCCGCTGGCAATCATGTTTCCCATAACCAGCGCCATGCTGGTAAACAACCCGATTTTCTTTTCACTCATGCAGGGTGGTTATGCGATGAATTCCTGTGTAAATATTAAATCGGGTTTCGCGGACAAATCCAATTAAAGTCATGTTGCATTGCCGGGCCAATTCAACCGCCAGGCCCGATGGCGCCCCTACCGCCACCATTATTTCTATACCGGCCAGAACTGCTTTTTGAACCAACTCAAAACCCGCACGACCGCTTACAGCTAAAATATGTCCCGAAAGCGGTAAATGCCGTTGCATGAACATTGCACCAATAACCTTATCGAGTGCATTATGCCGGCCTACATCTTCGCGCAGGCACAGTAGTTCGCCGGTGGGGCTAAATAAAGCTGAGGCATGAAGCCCGCCGGTATGGGCAAATATAGGTTGCTTACCCTGCATGCGCCCTGGCAGATTGCAAATAACCGATGCAGAAACAGCCAGCGAATTTTGCTGAACAGGGCACTGCTGTCGCACGGCCTCGATGGATGATTTACCGCATACCCCGCAACTGGAGGTGGTGTAAAAAAGTCGTTGTAACTTGGGCCAATCGGGTATTACGAAGGGTTGCAGTTCTACTCTTACAATGTTGCTTTGCTGCTGGCGTCCGGCATCGTGGCAATACCTGATGTGGGCCACATCATCCATCGAACGAATGATGCCTTCGGTATAAAGAAAACCCAAAGCCAACTCAAAATCGTGGCCGGGTGTGCGCATGGTTACCGATAAGGATTGTTGCTGCCGCTCCACTTCGGGGCCATATCCCAGTCGTATCTCCAACGGCTCTTCCACGGCCAGCAGGTCGTCTCTTTCCTCTATCCGGCCATCTTTTACCTGGCTAATGGTTATGCCTGTAACGGCTTCCATGCGCATAAAGTTAAGTCTTTGTGGCCAGTTGAGAAAAGGCTAATGCAGGCGAACGGATGATATTAATATCCAAGAATCTTCGGAAGCCAAAGGGTGAGTTCTGGAATATAGGTTACGAACATCAATACAGCAATCATTGCAAAAAAAGAGGTATCATGGGTTTTAACACGCGCGAAATAGGAATTTTAGCAACACCGCAACCTATAAACAAAACCGAGCCTACCGGAGGTGTGCACAAGCCAATACTAAGGTTAAGGACCATAATAATACCAAAATGCACAGGGTCAAGTCCGATTTGTGAAACCACAACCGGCAGGAATATAGGAGTAAAAATGAGCACCGCTGGCGTCATGTCCATAAAAATTCCGACAAACAGCAGGATTAGGTTAATCATGAGAAGAATAATAACCTGGAACTTGTGCAATCGATTGCGCAATATAATCGTTTTATCTCAATGCCCAACAGATTTTTAAAAATTCATCCGGACGACAACGTGGGCGTGGCCCTTACCAACCTGAAAACCGGAGAAGTCATTGCCGAGAACGGCTTTTGTTTTACACTAACGGAAGATATACCCGCCAAGCATAAGTTTACCCTAACCGCATTACAACCTCAGGATGACATTCGGATGTACGGTCTTTTAGTAGGCAAAGCCGTTCGGCCTATTCCACAAGGTGCTGCCATTACTACCCAAAATGTACGGCATCAAACCGCCGGCTATGCATACACCATAAAAACCCCGCACTGGAACCCGCCCGATGTTAGCCGTTGGAAAAACCGAAATTTTATGGGATACCACCGGAGCGACGGACAAGTAGGTGTAGCAAATTACTGGCTGGTAATTCCCCTGGTGTTTTGTGAAAACAGAAATGTACAGGTAATAAAGATGGCTTTCAATGAGGCCCTGGGCTATAATAAAAAAAATCTGTACGCTGATTATACCGAACACCTTGTTGATCTCTACCGTAATAACAAGCTGGATTTGGCCCAGCCTGCTCTTGCCAATAAACCGGCCGCAACAACTCGGACCCGCGTTTTCAAAAATATAGACGGTATAAAATTTCTGACCCATGAAGGAGGCTGTGGAGGTACGCGACAAGACGCAGAAGCCTTGTGTGCACTGTTGGCCGGTTATCTGCACAATCCTAACGTAGCCGTAGCCACAGTACTGAGCCTGGGATGCCAGAATGCACAGATTGACATACTCAAAGAAAAAATCTACAAACTCAACCCGGCTTTCAGTAAGCCCCTTATCGTGCTGGAACAACAAAAGGAAGGAACAGAACAAAACTTTATTACCAAAGCTCTGTACCATACTTTCATGGCCCTGGCAAAAGCAAACGAAATTGAACGCAGACCCGCCCCGCTCAGCAAGTTGGTTGTTGGGCTCGAATGTGGTGGCTCCGACGGATTTTCGGGTATTTCGGCCAACCCGGCAGTAGGTCATGCCACAGACCTGTTGGTGGCATTGGGAGGTGCGGCTATTCTTTCCGAATTTCCGGAATTATGCGGCGTAGAACAGCAGTTAATAGACCGGTGTCTAAATAAACAAACCGCAACTCGGTTTACGGAGTTAATGCACACCTATGCCAGGCGGGCTGAAGCCTCTGGATCGGGTTTTGACATGAACCCATCGCCCGGAAATATTAAAGACGGCTTGATTACCGATGCCATGAAGTCGGCCGGGGCAGCCAAAAAAGGAGGCACCTCGCCCGTTATCGATGTGTTGGACTATGGCGAGTATGTGAAACACCCTGGCCTTAACCTGTTATGCACACCTGGTAACGATGTAGAAAGTACTACGGCCATGGCTGGTGCCGGAGCTAACATTATTTTATTTTCCACGGGCCTGGGTACACCTACCGGAAATCCCGTAGCTCCGGTTATTAAAATTGCATCTAACACAAACCTTGCCCGACGCATGCCCGATATTATTGACATTAACGCCGGAAGTATTATTGACGGCGTTAAGACTATTGCAGAAACCGGTGAAGAAATTCTGGAATATATGATCCGAGTAGCCAGCGGTGAAACCATTACGCGTGCAATGGAACTACAACAAGACGACTTCATACCCTGGAAGAGGGGGGTATCGTTGTAAAACTTTTCTACGATGGCTACAGGTATGCAAACGATACAAGATTTAAGGAAAACAATAATTGAAGGTCCTCATTCCGTGGATATGAGCGTGCAAGGGCACCTAATTTTATCCTGCAGAAACTGCGTTTATTACTTAACCGGGTTGTTTGCAAACAAATTTTGTAAGTTCATGGCCGTTTAGCAGCTACTAAGAATAGTGCGTTCAAAAAAACCGGTTAAAAAAATTTTTAAGAAATGAAAAAGGGGCGTACTACCATTCACGACATTGCCAAAAAACTCGATATAACGGCTTCTACCGTGTCGCGGGCACTCAAAAACCATCCCCGCATAAGCGAAGCCACCAAAAAAGCTGTTCTTAAAACAGCTAAAAAATTAAACTACCAGCCAAACCATATTGCTGCGGCTCTGCGCAATGGCAAGAGTAAAATAATAGGGGTAATTGTTCCCACGGCCGATAGGAGTTTCTTTGCATCGGTAGTTAGGGGAATTGAAGAGGTTGCCACCACAGCTGAATACAATGTTATGATCTGCCAATCGTACGACGAACAACAAAAAGAAGCCACTAACGTAGAAACCTTGTTAAACACCCGCGTTGACGGCATTTTGGTTTCGTTTGCCAAAGGCACCGAAAACTTTGAGCACTTTCTCAAAGTAAAAAGAAAAGGTATACCATTAATTCTATTCGACCGCACCCATGAATACCTGGACGTAAGCAGCGTGGTAATTGACGATTATCTGGGCGCCTACAAAGCCGTTGAACATCTTATTCGGCAAGGATGCAAACGAATTGCTCATTTTACCAATATAAAGAAAATTAGTATCTACCGGAAACGTCTGCGCGGTTACCGCGAAGCCCTTCAAAACTACGGCATCCCTTACGATAACCAACTGGTTATAGAAAGCAACATGCAACTGGAAGACGGCCGGCAAAGTATGTTGCGCCTGCTGCAGCTTAATCCGCCCCCCGATGCCGTATTTTCAGCCAGCGATTACAGCGCCATGGGTGCAATGGAAATTCTTAAAGAACACAATATTAAAATACCCCAGCAAATAGCCTTGGTTGGTTTTGGTAACGAACCCTTTACCCGGTTTACTGACCCGCAACTTTCTACCATCGACCAGAAAAGTACGGAAATGGGCCGAGCTGCCGCTGAAATATTTTTGGAACTCATTAAAAAAGATAAAAAAACCAACGCTTCGAAAACCATTGTTCTTAAACCCGAACTTCTTATCCGGGCTTCATCGCTAAAGAAAACCCTTTAAATGCAGCAATACACATGAGTCTACAACCAACCCAAAAACTTTTATTACCGAAAATTTTTTGCTAACAAACGATTTTGCCGTCCGGCTATATCATAACCATGTAAAAAACCTTCCGATAATAGATTACCACTGCCACCTGCCGCCCGAACAAATTGCAAACAACATACGGTTCGAAAACATAACGCAAATATGGCTGAAGGGCGACCACTATAAGTGGCGGGCTATGCGCACGTTAGGCATACCCGAAAAATATATAACCGGTCATGCCACCGATAAGGAAAAGTTTGAAAAATGGGCGTTTACTGTTCCCTATACTGTGCGCAATCCGCTTTACCATTGGACACACCTTGAACTGCTGCGCTACTTTAATATTTCAACTTTGCTCACTCCCGATACAGCCGATGATGTGTATAAAACCACTGGAGCCCTTTTAAAAACGGAAGCCTATGCGGTGCAAGGCCTTATTAAAAAAATGAACGTTGAAGTAATTTGCACGACCGACGACCCAGTTGATTCGCTCGAACATCATATCCGCATACGAAACAATCCGTTCGGAACAAAGGTGCTCCCCTCTTTCCGTCCGGATAAGGCTTATGCTGTAGAAAACCCCTACACTTACAATCATTATCTGAATCTGCTAAGTCAGGCGGCCGATACAGAAATCACTTCGCTTACCGCTTTGCTTGAAGCGCTGCAGAAAAGAATTAATTTTTTCCATGATAACGGGTGCAGGCTTTCCGACCACGGGCTGGAGTACATCCCCTGGCCGCCAGCCAGCCATTCATCGAAACCAGAAGAACTGTTTTTAAAGGTTCGCCAAAACAATCAGTTAAATCTTACTGAAGCTAACATCTTAAAACACGCTGTTTTAACCGAATTGTGCCGCATGTACCATGCAAAGGGATGGACTTAGCAGTTTCACCTGGGCGCCCTGCGCAACACCAACAGCAGAATGATGGCTCAACTCGGGCAAGATACGGGTTTCGATTCCGTTGGCGATTTTCAACAAGCCCTTGCACTCTCATTGTTCTTAAACGAACTGGACCATACCAACCAACTGGCTAAAACCATTCTGTACAACCTGAACCCCGCCGATAATGAAGTAATAGCCACCATGACCGGCAACTTTAACGACGGCTCCGTACGAGGTAAAATACAATTCGGATCGGCCTGGTGGTTCCTGGATCAAAAAGACGGCATGGAAAAACAGCTCAACGCCCTCTCAAACCTAAGCCTATTAAGTTGCTTTATCGGCATGCTCACCGACTCCAGAAGTTTCATGTCATTTCCATGACACGAATATTTCAGACGAATTCTTTGCAATCTTATCGGCAAAGACGTTGAAAACGGAGAACTACCCGCAAATGAAAACTGGCTTGGAAGTATCGTGGCTGACATATGCTACTTTAACGCTAAGCAGTATTTCGGATTTTAGTAATGATGTATTTGATATTAAGCGTTTATGAAGAAAAAACTTAATCGCAAAAATTTTTCAACAACTAATAGGCCCATTAGAGTGTTACAATTTGGCGAAGGAAATTTTTTACGCGCCTTCACAGATTGGATAATTGACATAATGAATGAAAAAACCAATTTTAACGGTGCCATCCAAATCATTCAACCCCTTGTCCACGGCAACCCGATTCCTTTAAACGATACGCCATACGTGCTTAAAACAGCCCGTCAAGCGTGGAGTTCGGAAAACGCGCAAACGGCCGCCTTGACTTTATTAGCTGACACCCGCTTTTGGGATATGAATCTTACTACCATACCTGGCCTTGTACACAACGTGGTAGCCCACCTGCAACAATTCGAACATCAGGAAAAAATAGTAAGCTAATACAAATACCTGACGGCAATGCCTTACCAGTTCAGCCAATAGTTTCTTAGTTTCGGCTAACTTTATTTACATGCCGTAAAATCGCTTTTCTTATGACAAGCCTGTAATCTTCCCATCATTATCAATATTCATTGCCCGTGCAGCAGGCACAACGGGCAGGCCGGGCATGCGCAGAATGTCGCCCGTAATCGGAATAACAAAGCCCGCCCCGGCAGCTACTTCAATTTCCCTTACGGTTATGGTAAAATCTTTTGGCCGGCCCAGTTTTCGCGCATCGTCCGACAGGCTGTTTTGGGTTTTGGCTATGCATACCGGTACTCCGTTTAAACCTATGCGCTCTATTTTCTTCAGGTTCTGGCGCGCCTTGGGCAAAAACTCCACATCGCGGGCCCCGTAAATTTTTACGGCCACGGTTCGGATTTTTTCTTCTACCGAATCTCTCCAATCATACACCGGCCAGTACTTGCCATGAAAGGCATCGGCAGTTTCGGTTACTTTTCGAGCCAGTTCGGTCATGCCCGCACCGCCTTTTTCCCATCCTTCGGCCAGGGCAATATCCACTCCCAGGGCTTCGCACCGGTTAATAACCCACTTTAACTCTTCATCGGTATCTTCAGTGAATTTATTTAACGACACCACAGCGGGTATGCCAAATATTTTTGTGTTTTCAATGTGCTTTTCTAAGTTAGCAAAGCCGGCTTCAAGGGCTTTCAGGTTGGGTTGGTTCAATTCCTCGCGCGGCACGCCTCCGTGGTACTTCATGGCGCGCACGGTAGCCACCACCACCATGCAGTGTGGCGAGAAGCCCCCGTAACCGCATACGATATCGATAAATTTTTCGGCACCCAGGTCCGAGCCGAATCCGGCTTCGGTAACGACGTAGTCGGCCAGGCTTAGACCCATGCGGGTGGCTATAACCGAGTTAGCGCCCTGGGCTATGTTACCAAACGGACCGCCATGAATAATAGCCGGGTTGCCCTCCAGCGTTTGCACCAGGTTGGGTTTGATAGCATCTTTAAGCAAAAGGGCTACTGCTCCCTGCGCCTGTAAATCGCGGGCAAATACAGCTTTACCGTTATACGTATCGCCAACATAAATATTACCTATCCGCTGTTTAAGTTCATTCAGGCTTCGAGCCAGACACAGTATGGCCATGATTTCGGATGCCGCCGTAATATTAAAACCCGTTTCGCGCATCATGCCTCCGCTTTTACCGCCCAGGCCTGTAATGATATGCCGCAGTGCGCGGTCGTTCATATCCAGCACCCGCTTCCACTCTACTGTTCGTGGGTCAATGTGCAAGCCACCTGCGGTGTTCTGTATATCGTTATCAATTAAAGCTGCTAACAGGTTATTTGCTTTTTCAATAGCAGCAAAATCGCCGGTGAAATGAAGGTTAATGTCTTCCATAGGTACAACTTGCGAGTATCCGCCACCGGCAGCACCACCTTTCATGCCAAATACAGGACCTAGCGAAGGCTCGCGAAGCACTACCACGGTATTTCTGCCAATAAGGTTCATGCCTTCGCACAAACCTATCGAGGTAGTAGTTTTACCTTCGCCTGCTGGAGTGGGCGTCATAGCAGTTACCAGCACGAGTTTTCCCTTCCGCAAGCACTCTTCACTAACCAGTTTCAGCGGTAGTTTGGCTTTGTAGTTTCCGTAGAGTTCCAAATCCTGAGCGTCTATGTTCAGGCGGGCGGCTATTTCAGTAATAGGCTTTAACCGGGCCGCCTGTGCAATCTCTAAATCTGAAGGGATGCGCATATTTATTGGGTTTGCCTTAAATGTACTGTAATTTTAGCGATGCATGGATGAAGTATTTCGCTTTAAACATTTCAGTATTCTTCAGCGGCAAAGTGCCATGAAAGTAGGCACCGATGGGGTGCTGCTGGGTGCCTGGGTAAACGTTGCGGGAGGGCATCGCATTTTAGATGTGGGGACCGGTACCGGCCTTATTGCCCTTATGCTGGCCCAACGCACAGCCGGAACAGCTGAGATTGACGCTCTGGAATGCGAAACGGGGGCGCTGGCCGATGCCCGCGAAAACCTAAGCAAAAGCCCATGGAGCCACCAGCTTAGATTAATTCCCCTGCCGCTGCAGTTGTTCACTCCGTGTTTGCCCTATCAACTTATAGTAAGTAATCCACCTTATTTTTATCGGTCGCTCCCATCGCCATTTCAAACACGTTTCCAGGCAAG
>FWPU01004468.1_pt1 | contig 13501 bp, 17 predicted proteins | sample 2228361 | NCBI WGS metagenome assembly FWPU01 (sample SAMEA103939777, study PRJEB20133) | metagenome | reverse complement strand
ATTCCTGCCAATGGGAGATCACCTGCCGGTGCAACCTGCGCTGCGTCATGTGTTACACCGATTGCTTCAACCGGCCGGAGTTTGTCCGACACGAACTGACGACGGCGGAAATCCTCCGCATCATGGACGAGCTGACCGAAGCCGGCTGTCTCGAATTATGCCTCACCGGCGGGGAGCCCCTGGCGCGCCCGGATTTTTTCGATCTCTACGACCACGCCATTGCGTCGGGGTTCCTCGTCACGGTGTTCACCAACGGCACATTGGTGACGGAAGCCATTGCCGACCGTTTCGCCGCGCTGCCTCCGCAGCGCATCGAAATCAGCCTGCACGGACTCAGCGAAGAGACGTTCGAACAAGTCACCCGGGGGCGAGGCTCGTATCGGCGATGCTTGGCGGCGATCCGGCTGCTGCGCGAACGAGGACTCCCGCTGTTGCTCAAGACCACAGCGATGACCGTCAATCATCACGAGATCATGGCGATCAAACGCTACGCGGAGGAGCTCGGAGTCGGATACTCGCTCGGCGAGGACATGCGGCCCGCGCTCGACGGCGGGGAGACGCCGTTCCGGTATGCTCTGTCACAGGCCGAACAGGACCAGTTGAACCATCAGGATCCGACCCTGTGGCGGGAGGCTTGTCGGAAACAGACTTCGTTTCCGCCACCCTGTCGAAGCGGAATGCGCACGTTTCATATCGACGCCTACGGCGGACTGCAACTGTGCTCAGGGAACCGCACCCAGAGCTACGATCTCCGCCGAGGCTCGTTCAAAGAAGGCTTCTATCGGCATCTGCCGACCTTCGCTTGTCCCTGGAAGGCTCAACCGTCCGCTCACCTTCTTCAACCGGCCGCCTGCCATGCGTGACCGCCAAGCGCTCCCATCGCAGGAATACAAGGACTTCAGCCGCCGCGTCCACGAACGCGCCGCCCGTGCCCGCCGGGTGATCAAAGCGCAACTGGAGCTGACCTACCGCTGTAATCTCCACTGCCGTCACTGCTACACCGATCCCTATAACCATCGCGACTGGTTCCCCCGCGAGCTGACCCTGCCGGAGATCGGACGGCTTGTGAATGAAATGGCAGACCTAGGCATCCTGTGGCTCAACCTAACCGGCGGCGAGATTTTCACGCATCCTCACTTTTGGGACATCTACGAGGACGCCTATGACAAGGGCTTTCTGTTGCAGTTGTATACGAACGGCACGTTGTTCACCCAAGCGACGGTCGAGCGGTTGCAGCAGCGGCCGCCGTTTTCGATCGACATCTCCTGCCATTCGGTGAGCGAGACCGCCTTCGACCACTTTACCCAGGTGCCGGGATCGTTCCGGGCCTTCATGAAGGGGATCGCCTTGCTCAAAGACAGCGGCCTGCCGTTCACCCTCAGAACCAAAGCGATGAATTGGAACAAGGAGGAACTGCCTGCGATCCGGCGATTCGTCGAATCCTTGGGCCTCACGTTCGGGTTCACCACCGCCCTCTCGCCGCGCCTCGACGGCGACCTGTCACCGCTCGATTTCAGGCTGGCCCCCGAGGATGTCGCCGCCTTGGAGCACGCTGATGACCGCACCTGCGACGGTGACGAACCTTGTTCGACCTCCGCCGACTTATCAGCCCCGCCCTCGGACCGGTTGTACCGCTGCAGGTGCGGGACAGACGCCATTCACATCAACGCCTATGGCGAGTTGGGCGCCTGCACCATGGAGTACGAGCACCGCGTCTCTCTCCGGGAGCACTCGCTGCGCGACGCAATCGCCAAGGTCTTCGCAGCTATCCACGCCAGCCGATATCATGATTCTTCCCCCTGCCTCACCTGTCAGGTGTTTGCCTTCTGCGAGAAGAAACCCTCGGAAGCCCGCCGCGAATGTGGAAGCGCTGAGGCTCCGATCCCTTACGACTGCGACGTGGCCTTGGCGCGCGCCGAACGGACCCTGGGCCGGACGTTGCTTCATCCGCTGCGGCAGAGAGAAAGGAGCCTGGCCGCCCTATGAGCGAGAAAAAACCGTACAGGAGGCCAGAACTCTCTCGGGTCGAGTTGAACCAGGAACAGGCGATCTTGAGCGCCTGCAGCCTCACGGCGACCAATCCGATGGCTGGTGGCATGGATGTGACTTGTCGAGCCGGCGGGTGTAAGAGAGCCAAGCCCGGCGGCAGTTCCGACAGCGGTCTGCGACCCTCGTAAAGGAAGCTGTTCGATGAGCGAGAAGAAACCGTACCGTGCTCCCGAACTCTATCGGGTCGAGTTGAAGCAGGAACAGGCGATTCTGAGCGCCTGCAGCCTGCTCTCCATGAATCCCATGGCCGGCGGACTCGATCTGTTCTGCCGCATGGGCGGATGCAAGAGGAACGCGACTCCTTTCCGCTCTGACAGAGGCCAGCGACCGTCCTGAGCAGACGAGCAGCGGCGTGCGCCAAACCGATGCTGATATGTTGCCGACCTGAATATCCCTCGTCGGCCGCTCGACCATGATCATCGATTTCGAGCTCGGCGGCTACCGGGTCCGACTGGAGGAGCGAGACAACCGTCCCCTTATCAGTTGGCCCGTGAACCCGTTCGCCACGTTTTTGGTTCAGTCCGCCGATCTATCGGACTGCCCCGCAGACTGCCGCGCGGACCGTCCCGCGGACCGCCACGTGGACGTACATGTCACGGTCACCCTGGTGCGCACTCTTCCCGATTTCCCGGACCGGCTCTTGCGCTTCGATGCCTGTCACGGACTCTGGGCCTTGTATCAGATCCCGTCAAGCTGCATGCTGGAAACCTTGGACACGCAAACCTCTGCGCCCCGAAGCCGTTCGTTGATCGACGCCTCGTTCTCTCGCATCCACACCTGGATCACTGAGCAGACGGTCGAGGGCACATCCGGTTGGTCCCCCGTACAGATCCTCAACCCGCTCGTGGAAGTCTGTCTGGTGACCAGGCTCGCGCGAGACGGCGGCGCGCTGCTCCATGCTGCGGGAATCCTGACGCCGGCAGGCGGCGTGGCGTTCATAGGCCCGTCCGGAGCCGGCAAGTCGACGCTTTCAGGGTTGTACGCCGCTCGCGGATCGACGGTGTTGAGCGATGAGCGGATGATCCTCCGCCGGCACCGGCACGGCCTCATGCTGCATGGCACGCCGTGGGTGGGATCGGGCCGGTTCGCCGCCAACGACTCGGGTCCCTTGTCGAGGCTGTACTGTATCCGGCATGGGCAAGACGGCCACGCTGTTACCCCGCTTTCCGCGCCGGCCCTCTTTCGATTCCTGCTCGGCCAGTGCGTGCTTCCGCTGTGGGACCGGCAGGGGTTGGAAGGAGTCCTGTCATTTCTTTCGGAATTGGCCGAAGGGGTGGGAGGCGCCGAACTGGCGTTTCTCAACACCCCCGACATCGTGGACTACCTGGAGGCCGACGGTGCCCCGCTGTCGGCGGTCGCACGATGAAGACGCTGACGGCTGAGGACTTCTTCACGTCGCTGTCGCGCCGATCCGTCGAGGCCCGGCAGCCCGAAGCCGTCACCTTCGAGCTGACGTACGGATGCAATCTCCGCTGCGTGCACTGTTACAACCCGACCCACCGGGCGCTGCCGCAGGAGCTGACGACCGAGGAAGTTCTCTCGATCCTTGAGCAAGTGGCAGAGCTGGGCGTGCTCTCCCTGACCTTCAGCGGCGGAGAACCTTTTACGCGTCAGGACTTCTCGGACATCCTACGGTATGCCCGCCGCCTGGGGTTTGTCTTGCACATCCTGACCAACGCCACGCGCGTGACGCCAAAGGCGACGGCGGTGCTCGAAGAAGTGGGCGTGACCCGGATCGTGGTGTCGATGTACGGCGCGACGGAGCCGACCTACGAACGGATGACCGGCGTGCCGGGCTCCTACGCATCCTTTCGGAACGGGCTTCGTCTCCTGGCTGCTCGTCCCCTGTCGGTCCTCGTCCGCATGCCGGTCACGACGGTCAATGCCGCGGAGGTCGAGACCTGCCGGAAGTTGATCGAGCCCTACGGCTGGAAGTTCCAATATTCATTGGACATTATCCCCAGGACCGACGGCGACAAGACACCACTGCGGTACCGTCTGAGTCCCGAAGGGAAGATCGCGATCGATCGGGCCAGGTTCTTCAACCCCAACGGCACGCGGGTTGAGGAACCCTGTCTATCGAATGACCGCTTCATCGAGTGCGCCTGCGGGCGCAGCCGGTTCGCCATCACCCCGTACGGCGGGATGAACCTCTGCACGGCCTTCCCGATTCCCAACTACGACCTGCGCAGGGGGACCGTGCGGGAGGGATGGGAGGTCCTCAAGCAGACCGTGGACCGGGCGGAGCCGAACGCACGGTACGAATGTCCGACCTGCGAAGTGCGTCCGCACTGCCGACAAGGCCGCAGCGACGCCTGGCTGGAAACCGGCGACATGAGCGTGTGCCTTCCCCACTTCAAGGAGTGGGCCAGCCTGGAGAAGCAAGCCCATGTCCCTCTCGACCCTCGACGATCTGGCTGAAGCCTACTCGCGGGTCAGCCTGGCCAACAAACGCGCGCTCGACCGGTTCGTCCAGGTCGGCCGGCTTTTCCGCGACGGCGGGATCGACTTCATCGTCCTGAAGGGCGCCGACCTGCTCTCCCGCGTCTACGGCGTCCGCGGCATTAGACCGATCACGGACGTCGATCTTCTGGTTCATGAACGGGATCTGTGGAAGATCGATGACCTTCTGGCGGCCTCGGGTTTTCGTCGGCTCATCGACGGCAATCCCGCCTATGTGTCACCGGAGGGCGGACTCATCTTAGACATCACTAGCGAAGTGTGGTACACACACGACCCGGCCGGCCTGTGGGAACGCGCCGTGCGCCGCAGGCTCGATGGGCTTTCGATTCTGTGCCTGGATGCGCAGGATCTGCTGCTGTACATGACGGCCTATAGCGTCGTGCATCGAGGGTATTTCGCTCCCTCATTCGTGACCGATCTCGATCTGCTCATCAGAAAAGAGCGGATCGACTGGGACACCGTGATTGCGGAAGCCTTGCGGCACCATCTGAAAATTCCCCTGTACTACGGGCTTTCGTTCGCCTGTTCGCAGGAGCCGCGCGTGTTCGTGCCGGAATCGGTATTCAGGCGGCTGGCTCCGTCCGGCGCGAGGGAACACCAGCTGGCTTGGCTGCTACGCAGATTGGTAGGGACGCAGCCGATCGAAGGACTCGGCCATTTGTTGCTGTTCCTCACCAGGCCTTCGGGACAGAAACGCGCATGGCTCCGGCGTACCTTCTGGCCCTCGCCGGAGTTTCTCGTGTCTCGCTACGGCGACCTCGCGAAGTCGCAGTCCCTCATGCTCCGCGTCACGCGTGCGCTCCATCTGATCCATCAAGCCGGGCTTTTGATCGGCCGAATCCTGGCACGTTCGATCGCCCGTTCGTGTTGAGGCGTATGTCATCATGATCCGCCGTCTCGTCCTCGACAACTCGTCGGCTTTTCAGCCTCCAGCTGATCTGTTCCCTCTTCTGAGTTCCCCGCACGGAGGCCCGTTGATCAGGCTCAGGGTCGCAAGCTGGAGCATGTTTCCGACCATTCAGAAAGGCGACGTGCTCGAAGTCGAGGAGGCGCGCGACATCCGTCCCGGAGACATCATCGTCTTCCGCCGCGACAATGTCCTCGTCTGTCATCGCGTGACGGGTGATGGCCGACCGGGCGAAATCCTCACGGCCGGTGACCGGACCCGGGAGCCTGGCGAAGCCGTCCCCCTGTGCGATGTGCTGGCCAAGGTTCGTGCGCTGAGAAGGCGCGGAAAACGGCTGGTCCCGAACCGGCCGGTGCGACCCGACTTCACCGCTTGGCTGAGGCGGTGGCTGGATCATTACATGACGGCCTGGAACACGGCATGGCGCCGGTGGGCCGAAGAAGTCTGGGAACGGCTGAGTCGCAGTCCTCGCGGTCGCGCCCTGCTGTCTCGGTTGATCAAATGCGGGGCGCGAGTGCATATCATCAGGCGGTTGCCGCTTCACTCGCTTGGAGCGTTTCCCGTCGTCCGCCGTGAGACGATCCGGCTCGACGAAGTCGAACGGATGCCGCTCTCACGGGTAGCGCCTGACGCGGAACTCGTCTTGCTCGAAGTCCGGCTCGGGCCCTATGCGCTCGGCGCATACGATTCCGCCTCCGGCAAGATTGTTGTCCAGTCGCTCGTCAAGGACCTCGGCCTGGAGCAGGTCCTCCACAAGCTAACCCGGCGTCTAGCAGCCGGCCCGTCCCTCGAGGGACAGCCTATCCAGACAGGGCTCCGCCTCCAACCCGAAGCTCGCTCAGGATCCGTCATCGGTCGCTTGCCCGGTTGAAAACTTTCCGTTGTTCCACCTGATGTTACACACGCATCTTTTTGTCGGTTTCACACGTAGAATGCTATGATTGAGGCGTATCAGTCGCGTGAGAAGGTTCGATCCCGCTAACCACCGGTCTGCATGGACGCCTCATCCCGACACGCCTCATCCTTGATCGACCCGAAGCTCATGGCCCAGGTGGTCAAGGGAGATCACCAGGCATTCAGTCGGTTGTATGATCAATCCAGCTCGCCGCTGTATACGCTGGCCCTTCGCATTCTGGGGAATCGGGACGAGGCAGCCGAATTGCTCCAAGACATTTATCTGGAGGTGTGGAAGAAAGTCGCCCGGTACGATGTCGGGCGGGGCACGCCGATGGCATGGCTGGTCATGCTCACCAGAAGCCGCGCGCTCGACCGGCTGCGTGCACGAGCTTCAAAGGCTCGGACCATCGTCGAGTCGATGGACCTTTCCACGCCTCAGGTCCCGGACCAGTCGCCGGGCCCGCTCGAAATCCAGGCGGACCTGGAGTTGCGGAACGCCGTCAGCAAAGCGTTGGCCGAACTGCCGGAAGCCCAACAGCAGGCCCTGGAATTGGCGTACTATGAGGGATTGTCCCACACGGAAATCGCGGCCCGGTTGAATCAACCCGTGGGAACGATTAAGACCAGAATCAAACTCGGCATGAACAAGCTGCGCACGGCTTTGAGGGGGTGTTGCGACCAGGGCGACGCTCGATGAACCACGAGGAATTTGAAGAAGCGGTCCCCTTGTATGCGGTCGGCGCGTTGGAACGCACGGACCGGCAAGCGCTCGAAGCGCATTTGCTGTCCGGTTGCCCGTCGTGCCATACGGCGTTGAAGGAGTACCAGGCCGTGGCGGCCATGTTGCCCTACGGGCTGGCTCCCGTGCCTCCGCCTCGCGGGCTCAAAGCGAAAATCATGGCCGCTCGGAGTTCGGCCGACACGGAGGCGGTCAGGCGACCGAGCAAACCCAGCCTCGAACCGGGCGAATGGATGAACCACCTGTTTCCGCCGCTTCCGTCCGCGCGATCGTTTCCTTCCAACGCCGCCCGGTTTGCGGTGGCGTTCGCCGCACTGCTGGTCGTCGCCGGAGCCGGCTATGTCGGGTGGACCCTCTACATGCAGACCCCGGCGGAAACGGAGAGGCTCCAACAGCTTGAAACAGCGCTCCAACGGGAAACCGCAAAGATGGCGTCGCTCCAACGCGAGGTCAGAGACAAAGAACTCGCCCTCGCGCAGATGCGGCAGGAACTTGAGCGACGGGACGCCGAGATCGGTGAGTTGCGGGATACCGTGATCCGCCGCGAAGCGGAGCTCGACGATGCGCGCGCGCAACTCGCCCAGCTCGAGAAGGACAGCACCGCGTTCCGGCGTGTACGGGCGCAGCAGGACGAGATCGCGGCGTTGTTGCGGATTCCGACCGTCAAGGTTGTCTCATTGTCCGGTTCCGAGATGGCGAAGGGGGCCGGCGGGCTGTTGCTGTACGATCCCGATACGAAAAAAGCGTGGCTGTACGCCTTCAACCTGCCTCCGCTCCCGGGCGGCAAAACTTACCAACTTTGGGCCGTCCAGGAGAAGCCCGTCAGCGCGGGCACCTTCACCACGGACGCCGGACAGAAAGGCCGGTTGCTGATCCGATACCTTCCCGAGTTCTCCCGCACCACCAAGTTTGCCGTCAGCCTGGAACCGGAAGGCGGCCGCCCCCAGCCGACCGGCGCGATCTATCTCATCGGCCAACTGTAGTGCCCACCCCTTCCGGCTTGACAGGTCCCTGCGGGGCGGTTGCAAGAGCTCGATGGTCTCTGCTCGTGATTGCCTCGTCGTCGAGCGATCATGGTCGCATGTCCAAGGAGCCCTGCTCATCATGCTACGATCCGGACCGCTCCGTTGTTTCCGGAACGTCGCCATTTTGGTGGCTCTGGCCGTTCCATGGATCGCTCCGGCCTGGGCGCTGGAAAAATACGGGCGGCCGTTGCCGGCCCTCGGCGACGCGGCGGAGTCCGCCGGCCTTGAAGCCGCCGAGCAACCCTGGCTTCGCGGCTACCTGCTCACCGCCGCGTTTTTCGACAATCCGACCTTCGCCGCCAGACCGGACAACACCGGACTCGTCGGTCTGCGCCACATGCTCCATCTTGAAACGGATCTGTACAAACAGTACCTGCAGTCCTACACCGATCAGAACTTCTTTTCCGACCGGCGCGGCGGATGGATCGCGCTCTCGGAATGGGACGCCACGTTTGCGTTCACCGGTTCGCTGGGTACTGGGACTGGCGGTTGCAGTACGAGCGTGACGCGCCGCTCGATCGGAGCGGAGTCAAACAGATCTATGCGGACACGCTGATGACCTACCGCTGGCCCGACGCGAGCCAATGGAGCTGGTGGCGAAACGCATTTCCCCAACCAAAACCTGACGACCTATGCCGGCGCCGGCTGGCTGTTCCACAACGAAAACTACTTCGCTCGCCCTGATAACACAGGCCGTGCGCTTTTCCGCTACGTCGCGCACGCGGACCTGGATCTGTATCGCAACCGCCTCGTGCTGTTCGCCGACACGAATTTCTTCACGGACCGGAGCGCCGACAACGCCGTGCGTCCGACCGAATTGGACCTGGTCGTCGGCCTCGCGCCGCGACACGGAGACCCGGAGCTCAGCCTGATCCACGAGCGGGACATGCCGCTGGACCGCGGCGGGCTGGTCCAACGATATCTCGCGCTCCAACTACGGTACGAATTCGAGTGGGTGCGTCGCTCGTCCGCAACGACCCGTTGAACCGGTAGAGCGACTTCTCCTGATTGGAAGGCTGTGCTAAGATAACGCCCGCTTTGTCCGTGCTGAGCGGACGAGAGTCGAGGGGGCAGGATCATGACGGAGTCCACGGAGAAGGACGTCGAATTCATGCGGTTGGCGCTGGAGCAGGCCAGGTTGGCCCCTGCGCTCGGTGAAGTGCCGATCGCCGCGGTGTTGGTCCTGGACGGTCAGGTGGTGGCTCAGGTGCACAACTACCGGGAGGCGTGGCAGGACCCTACCGCGCACGCCGAAGTCGTGGCGATCCGTGAAGCCGCGACGCGGCTCGGGACATGGCGCTTGACCGGCGCCACGCTGTATGTGACCGTCGAACCCTGCTCGATGTGCGCCGGAGCGATCATTCAGTCGCGGATCGCCCGACTGGTCTTCGGCACGAAGGATCCCAAGGCCGGGGCCTGCGGATCGGTCTTCAACATTCCGGCCGAGCGTCGTCTCAACCACCGAGTTCAGGTCATCGGGGGCGTGCTGGAACGGGAAAGCCAGGAACTGATGCAGAGTTTCTTCCGGCGGTTGCGCGACATCGGCGAGCGGGCCGGTCTTCCGGTTCGCTAAGAGCCTGTCCGACATTACCGTTCGTCGCGAGGCGAAGGAGGCGTGAGCAGATGCGCGGCCGCAGGACCCGAAAAACCGGAGGCGTATTCGCTGGAATCGGGACCCATTGCTCTGCAGAATGCAATGGGTGCCTCGGATTTTTCGGGGCCGAGAACAAAGCAGATGCTCCTGCATCGTTCGCCATAGCAGAATGGGTAATGTGGGTCAGGCTCCTAGACTGACGATCTATCCTCCGGCGGCTTTCCTCCTCAAACTCATCTCATAGAATCCGGCCCTTCCGGTTCCGCCCACTGCCAGCACCGGATCGGCGATTCCTCGCCTTCCGCTGTGACAGCGCCCACGTACCCTCCGTCCAACGGCAACAACCGCACGTGGCAATTCCGGGTCTCGACACCGGGCTTCTTGATCGTGACGCGCGCGGACGATTGCTCCGGAATCAGTTCGACCTCCAACCGATCGAGCGGAAAAGTCAGCCCGGTTCCCCAGGCCTTCAGGCAAGCCTCCCGACACACCCACAAGGTAAAGAACAACCGCCGCCGCTCTTCAGGAGAACGCTCGCGGAGCGCCGACGCTTCATGCGGCGCAAAGAACCGTTCGGCAAGTCTGAGCACATCGACGTGCTCTCGAATGCGCTCGACATCGATGCCCACTTCCCTTCCCCACGCAAAGGCATAGAGCACATGCTCGTGCGAGTGCGACAGGTTGAATCGCAGGTTGCGGGTCGGATTTCGGCCCGAAAGCAGCATGGGTTTACCTTGCGGACCGGCGCCGAAGCTGAGCGTTCCGGGATCTTGCCCCAGATACCCGCCCAACAACGCTCTCAACATTCCACGCGCAGCAATGAGCTGGGCTCGCCGGTCAGCGGATATGAGCCGCTCCGCTCTGGCCCGTTCATCGGCCGACAAAAACCGCCAAAAACGATCGTAGGTTTCCGGGGGACACGCCAGGGAGGCGCGCCATACATGAATCTCCCCCGGCTGCAACACCGGCACATCGGGAGGGACAAGCCAGGCTTCGGTCTGCACGGCGCCAGAAGTTCAGAAAATGGAGAAGGTCGGGCTATCGGTCCGCCGCGCACGGTTAGGCGCGCTTCGGATTGCTCCGCAGCCTACCGGAAGCACGGCCGGCCCGCCATTGGTCTTGTGGGTGCTCATCACGTTTCATGCGTGCATTCCGATTGCAAAAGTCTGACGCGCACGATAAGCTTCGGCCTCTACAGTCGTCTCTCCGGCCGCTCGGAACAATCGCCCGGCGGCCGGCTCGGCAACCTCGGTGGAGAGGTGCGAGAGTGGCCGAATCGGGCGGTCTCGAAAACCGTTTCGGGCCATTTTTGGAACCCCTTGATATTGCCTCTAACCTGGCGATCTGTCTAGAGAATCCGCCATTTCCCGTTTCCTCGCGCCTCCCCCGCTTTCCCCGGGTTTCACCGCTCATTTCCCAACGCTTTTCACAACAGATGTGGTTACAGGATCGTGCGTAGTGGCGATCCGCTATCCACGCTCCCCTCCGCCGCCTGACCGGTGGCGCGTCCGCGGCCCGCCCGGATCCTGAACGGGCGCCCTCCTCGTAGACACCGTGCCAACGGAGGAGGACTCTTGCCGTGAAACCAGTCCAGTGCCATCAGGCCGCGCGTGCCGGCACGGAATCAATCGCCGGTCTCCGCTGCCCACAGTGCCGGCGCCAGGTTGGGGCGTTGTTTCAGCCAGGCCGACCGTTCCGCGCCGCCGCCCCGGCAGCTTGGATCTGCCAGGGCTGTGTGCAGCATCTTCGACGGCACCTCTGGGCCAAGATCGTCTCACCTTCGGCCCCTCCATCGAGCGGAAGGGGCGTGCGCCGCGGCATCTCAGGATAGTCCCGGAGCCGGCGTGGCGCGCGGCGGGCTCGCCGGTCCGTCGCCGCCGCGTGTGGTGTGCGCTGAGCCGCCGGCGTTCTAGACGACGGCTGCTTGCTTGCGCCGGGCGCGAGACGCATGCTGACTGATACGGTTGCGGCATCTTGGCCCGCAAAAGCGTTGCGTGACGCGATCGGGTTCAAAGAGGCGCCCGCAGCCGCTGCAAAACCGCGGACGCCAAGCGAGGCCGAACCGTTCGCGCAGCAGGTGCTCCGCGATCCGCCGGTAGGCCTCCGCGAACGGCTCATGCGGATGCGTCGGCATCGCGGTGAGCAGCCAGCCGGCAAGGCTCCAGCGCGGCGCCCCAGCCGGCGGCGCGATTGTGCGGACGAGCGTCTCCAGATCCGCGCCGCGCCATTGTCCCCACTGCGCCCAATCCGCTTCCGACAGCTCATCGCGCACCCACCGGTCCACGAACCACTGGTCGCGCCGCCAGTGCGGCTCGGACGCCTTGATCCACGCGGGACAGGCCTGCCGCAGGAGATCGGCGGCCCGTTGAACGCCCCGGCTTGAGCTGTGAGGCCGATTCCGGCCACCGTCTCGCGCAGGACAGGAAGAGAGGACGGGAGAGGCGATGCCCGTGGTGCACTGCGCCGGTTGCGGTGCCCTGACTAACACCGTGGCATCCGATTCTGCCGCAACCGGCGGCATGGCCCTCCGCTGCTTTATGTGCCGGGTGGACGACCGGCCTGCGCGCAGGTGCGGCTATGACCCGCGCGATCCCGTGCGGCAGTTCTACGACGCCAACCTCGCGAACGGCGGCGCGCACGCCCGCGCGGCTTCCGAGCCGGGATGGCCGTAGGCGACCGTGAACGTCCGGCCGGATCAGTGACAGCGGGACTCCGATCCGGACCGGTCCACGGCCGGAGACGCCGGGCCTCCCGGCGATGCTTGTTCGCCGTATTCCGGGGAGGCGTCAACCTCAATCCTCAGGAAGCCGTCACCTACCCCAGACTGAAGTCCGGGGCTTGCAGGAGGCTCGATGATGCAGGTCCAAGGGGCGTTTCAGCACAAATACCTGCACCCTCTCCTCGCCCCCTGCGTCAGGGCCGGAGTGACGCTCGGCGGTCTCGGGGCACTGTGCACCCCTCCCCCATCCTTTCACCCCGAAGGGATCCCGGATCGGTTCCGCCCGGCCCGCTGCCTTCTGCGTGTAGCGGAAGGCACGCCAGGACATGTTCCGTGCGCCGTTGAGGTGGACATTCAGTCCATATCCACAGCCCAGACAGTGGAACGCAGCCCCCGAACGTCGGGTGGTGCGGCTGCCGCACCGGCTGCAGCAGCAGAACGCAAACGCCCCCTGAAGGGGTTTCACACAACACCCCCCAGGCACCCCTTGTAGGGGATCATGTCCTGACCACGCCTGAACGGCCAGGCGTGGATGTTCCGTCCCAAGGTCTTGTTCGCCTGGATCTTGGCCCGAATTCCGGCGAGCGTCTCCAACGCACTGAACGGCGCCGGAAAGCGGGACGCCCATCCCACCAACCGCTTGGTCACGGCGTGCCGGTACGTCTCGACGAAGTGGCGTTCCGTATGCCGGAGCTGCTTGAGCTTCCGGCGGGCTCCAGCCCGCTGCAGCGCCCGTCGTCGCTCATAGAACCCTTCCCACTTGCGGAGGAAGTACCCCGCCTGCACTCCGAACATCCCCAACAGCCGTCTGTTCAGGTCCCGTGCGTCCGCCACGACGAGATGCCCGAAGACGTTCCAGTCCATGCCGATCAGGGTGCGGCACGCGGCCGCCTTCGGCGGGCTCACCGCCATCGGGACGGCGATGTGCACGTCGATCCTGCCGGGCTTGAACACGGCTTCCACGTGAGTCGCCTTGCTCGTCCACTTCTGCTCCAGCGTCTGGCGCTGGCCCGTCACGCGAAGCCTCACCGGTCCGCCAGGCAGCATCAGCTCCACCCAATGCTGGTCTCTCCGGGTGAACAGCCGGCAGGACCGGGGAATATCGAAC
>FWPU01010648.1_pt1 | contig 13504 bp, 6 predicted proteins | sample 2228361 | NCBI WGS metagenome assembly FWPU01 (sample SAMEA103939777, study PRJEB20133) | metagenome | reverse complement strand
TGCTACCAGCCGATGGGTGGGTGCTCTGCACCCACGCACAAAAAGCTGTTGGGCGGCTTACTAACCGCTCGAACCGACCCGTGGCGGCGCCGCCGCGCAGGTCCGCATGCTACCAGCCGTAGGGTGGGTGCTCTGCACCCACGCAAGCCGATGGATGGGTGCTCTGCACCCACGCAAGCCAAGCCATTATGTCGCATACGGACCTTCCACACGGACCCGTGGCGGTACTGTCGTGCAGAGAGTATGCACACTACCAGGGCCGCAGTGCACCGGTTCAGCGGCCATAAGCGCGACAAGAGGCGGCAAACTTAGGCCGCTGCGAGTGGGAAGGGCCAGGTCTCCAGTCCCGATTCCCAAATCCGAAGCCCTAAGTTCCAAATCTCTGCTCCCGACGCCTGTGGCGATCGGGCCGCATGCTTTTGGCTCCGCGATGGCAATGGGCAGAAGCACCCCAACTCCGCTTGCTCGAATGGGTTGTGGCGATAACGGCCAGCCCCCTGCCAGCCAAGTTCGCTTGCTTTGGGTTGGGGTGGCTCCTATAATCGCGGCCCGCGCACGACCTGTGGTTCGTCGGTCAGCGCCCAGCGCGTGCCGCCGTCAGGCCGCCGCAGCTTTTCCGGCAGCAAGGATGCGATTCTGAGTTCCCGCGGTCGCCGAAGCGAACAACCCGGCCGGCCCGCAGACCCCCTGCCGCAATCGGGAGGGACCGGACGCCATCGCGCGCGGCCACGGCGAACTGGCGATTTGAGGCTTCAATCGGTTGGTGATCCCGCGCCCCAGGCCCCGAGAGTAACGCGGGCAATAGGTTGCCAGCCGTTGGTTCACAGAGCTAGCCGCGTCGAGCACCCTTCTGGCGTCGGCCCAGTTTTGCTACCCTCTGCAATCTTCCAAGACACGCGGGGCCGCGAGCCGGTGATGCTAAGCGGTCGGGGGCCCGGCCCAGGGGGCTTCGCCCGGCACGGTCGGCCGCCGGGTTTTGCGGGGCTTGTGATCTTTTGGCTCGCGGCGGCGCTCGTTTTGGTGCGAACGGCCCTTGCCCAAGTCGATCTGCCCCAGCCCAGTTCGCTGGAACCCATCGTCATCAGCGCCCCAAAGGCCAATCGGTGGACCGAGGGGAGCTACGAAGTATGGGTATTCCAGGAAGGCTGCCGCATCCAACAGGGACTCAGTTTTGCCCAAGGCCGCCAGGCGGTGCTGTGGATCGACCGTGCCAGCTTGCTGGATCCCGGGCGAAGCAAAGTGATTGCTTATCTCGAGGGCGATGTTGTGGTTGACGTGCGGCAGGGGACGGCGCGGGCCACGCTCTCCGAACCAAGCTGGATGGGGCGGTTCTACACCTCAGCCGCGGTACAGGTGCAGGCGGCCACGGTCGAAGGCCAGCCCCCCTCCCCACCGCCGGTCTACCAGCACGCCGATGCCCGCCTTAAGGCAGCCGCCGATCCCCAGGTCCGCCCCGCGCAGTTTCAAACGCCTGCACCGGCCACCTCGGGGGGCGCTGGCCCCGCGCTTCCCCCGGGCACCCGCCGCATTCGGGCCTTTCCCCGAAGCGACGTGCCCGTCCAGGTCCAGTGGTTCCCCGATCGCCAGACCAACCAATGGATCGCTGTGGTTACCGCCGGCGTCAATCTCGTCATCGACGGTGTCGTGGTCGATACCGACCGCGGGCCCATGCCCCTGGGATCGATCGACATTTCGACCGACCGGCTGGTCTTATGGACCACGGGCCTGGAAGAGCCGGACCTGACCGGCGCGAAGTTCCAGTTGCAGGAGACGCCGCTGGAACTCTATCTGGAAGGCAACATCGTCTTCCGCCAGGGCGACCGCATCATCTACGCCGACCGCATGTATTACGACGTTCGCAACCAGGTGGGGACCGTGCTGGGGGCCGAGCTGCTCACGCCGGTGCCGCAGTACGAAGGGCTGCTCCGCTTCCGCGCCGAATTGATGCAGCAACTGGGCCCCAACCGGTTCTTCGCCCGCGACGCCTTCATCACCTCCAGCCGCATGGGCCAGCCCGGCTACCGGCTCCAGGTGGGCTCGGCCTATCTGGAGGACGTGACCCTGCCCCGCTTCGACCCGCTGACCGGAGCGCCCCTGGTGGACCCGGCCACGGGCCAGCCCGTGCTCGACCACCAGCGCCTCGCCACCGCGAGCAACGGCCTGTTGTTCCTCGACGATGTCCCGGTGTTTTATTGGCCCTATATTGCCACCGACCTTAGCGAATCCTCGTATTACATCCGCCGGATCCGCTTCCGCACCGACAATATTTTCGGATTCCAAACGATTACCAATTGGAGCATGTACCAGATTCTCGGCATCCGCCGCCGGCCCGCGGGCACCGACTGGGACCTGAGCCTCGATTTCCTGAGCGAGCGCGGCTTCGGCCATGGCACGAACTTCCGCTACGACCGCGAGGGATTTCTGGGCCTTTCGGGCCACGCCTCGGGCATGATCGACTATTGGGGCATCAACGACGATGGCCTGGACACCCTCGGGCGAGACCGCCGCGATTTGGAGCCCGAAACACATTACCGCTACCGCCTGCTGGCCCAGCACCGCCAAATGCTCGACAATAACTGGCAACTCACCGTCGAAGCCGGCTGGACCAGCGACCGAAACTTTCTGGAACAGTACTTCGAACGCGAATGGGACGAGCTGAAAGACCAGTCCACCGGCGTGGAACTGAAAAAACTGGTCGACAACGCTTCGTGGAATCTGGCAGTCGATTTGCGCGTCAATAACTTTTTCACCGAAACGCAATGGCTGCCCCGGGCCGACCATTTCCTGTTGGGACAGTCGCTGTTGAACGACGCCCTTACCTGGTTCGAGCACACCAGCCTCGGTTTTGCCCAATTCAAGACCCCCCGCGCTCCGGAAAACCCCGCCGAATGGCCAACGTTCCGCTACTTGCCCTGGGAGGTATCCCCCAGCGGCCTGCCGTTGGACACACAGAGCGAACGCCTGGTAACGCGGCACGAGATCGACTGGCCGTTCCAGCTCGGGCCCGTCAAGGTGGTCCCCTACCTCCTCGGCGAATTAGGACACTGGGGCGAAGACCGCAGCGGCAACGACCTCCAGCGGGCCTATGGCCAGGTGGGCGTGCGGGCCAGTCTCCCCGTCTGGCGCGTGGATCCCACCGTCCAAAGCGCGCTGTGGAATCTGCACGGCCTGGCCCACAAAGTGGTGTTCGACGCCGAATTCGCCCTGACCGATGTCAGCAAGAATCTCGACCAGCTTCCGCTGTACGAGCCCCTGGACGACAACTCCATCGAGGCCTTCCGCCGGCGGTTCATCCCGAATACCTTCTTCGGTCCGATGGTGCCGCCGCAATTCGACGAGCGGGCTTATGCCGTGCGGACCGGCATGGCCGGCTGGGTCACCGCCCCCAGCATGGAAATCGCCGAAGACCTGCTGGCCTTCCGCCTGGGCATGCGCAACCGCTGGCAAACCAAGCGGGGCGGACCGCTTTTCGAACGCATCGTCGACTGGATCACCCTTGATACCAACCTGGTGTTGTTTCCCAAACCCGACCGCGACAACTTCGGCGAGGTGCTGGGGCTGGTCGATTACGACCTCCGCTGGCAGGTGGGGGACCGCTTGGCCCTGCTTTCGGCCGGGGCCTTCGACTTCTTTCACGACGGCCAGCGGGTCGTCACCGTCGGCGGATTTCTGGATCGCCCGCCACGCGGCGGACTGTACCTCGGCCTGCGGATCCTCGAAGGCCCCATCGATAACCTGATCCTCGCCATGTCCTACAGCTACCGCATGAGCCCCAAGTGGGTCTCGTCCTTCGGGATGACCGTGGACCTGAGAGACCAGGGCAATATCGGCCAGAACTTCAGCCTCACGCGCGTCGGCGAGTCCTTCCTGGTCAGCGCAGGGTTCAACGTCGATGCCGGCCGCGACAGCGTCGGGGCGCACCTCTCGATCGAACCGCGGTTCCTGCCCAAAACCCGGCTGGGACAGGCCGGCGGGGCACGCATCCCCATCGCCGGCTCCACCGGCCTGGAGTAGATACCCGGCCGGCCACACGCGCACTCTGGCGCCCCACACGAATTGGTTCCAAATTAGCAGCCCCGTTGCATGCAACACGGGCTGGCAGTCTCGGCCAGCACGGCATCCGGCCCCGACGGGCAGCTTCCGTCGCCGTTTGCCTCCCCAAGCTGCCGGAGAAAGGCTCATCGGTCAAGGCTCTCGTGATTGTAGTCGCGCACCGCGCCGCTGCGCTGGCGGACCTGGCCCAGGTTGCCCGGCAGCTCGAAGACGTAAACCGTTGTCGGGTGGTTACAAGCCAGCACCCCCGTTTCCAGCCCGCGCTTACCTGGTGCGGCACGCCGGTGGTGGCCCGTGTGGATAACTTGACAGGCTCGGGTTTGGGCGACACATTCTGGGGTGCAGCGATGCGGACCGGGCTTGCTGGACCCGCGGGAGGGGGCGGCGGTTCGGCTGGGTACTGCTTGCGGGAGGCCTGCCATGCACCGTCGGGATGTAATGCGGATTGGGCTGATCGGGGTCTTGGGAGTCGGGGGACTTGGCCTTTCGGGCCGGTGCGTGGGCCAATCGCGGGCCAAGAGGCTGCTTTTCTTCACGCGGAGCGTGGGTTTCGAGCATTCGGTGGTGCGCCGCCCGGCTGGCCAGCAGCTCAGCCATGCTGAGCGGATTCTGACCGAGTTGGGCCGGCGGGTCGGGGCCGAGGTGGTCTGCACCAAGGATGGCCAGGTATTCGAGGAGGATCTTGCCTCCTACGACGCGATTGCGTTTTACACATGTGGCGACCTGACGCGCCCCAGCAGCGATCCCGGAAGGTCCATGTCCGCCCGGGGGAAGCAGAACCTGCTCGACGCCGTTGCGGCGGGCAAGGGGTTTATTGGTTTCCATTCGGCTGCCGATACGTTCCATTCGCAGGGTTGGGAGCGGGACCCGTATGGGGCGATGCTTGGGGGCGAGTTTGCCGGGCATGGCGAGCAGCAGAACGCTTCGCTGGTCTTGGTTTCGCGGTTTCCGCGGATCCGGGGGTTTGGCATTGCCGAAGGGTTATCGTTTACGGACGAATGGTATGCGCTGAAGAATTTCGCCCCAGACCTGCATGTCATCCTGGTGCAGGAGACCGCGTACTTGCGGGGCGCGTGTTACCGCCGCCCCGATTACCCCTGCACCTGGGCGCGGCGGCACGGGGCCGGCCGGGTGTTCTACACCTCGCTGGGCCACCGTGAGGACGTGTGGACTAATCCGTTCTTTCAGACGATCGCATTGGGGGGTTTGGAGTGGGTGCTGGGCAACGTCGAGGCCGATGTGAAGCCGAACATCGACCAGGTGACGCCCCATGCCAACTTGCGGGAACCCCAGGGAGGAATCCGAACATGGACAGGCGCGCGTTGAACCGGCGGGAGTTTGTGCAGGCGGCAGCGGCCGCGGGAGCCAGTATGGTTGCCGGCACGGAGGGCGGGGTTGCGGCCGGCGCCGCGGAAATCCCTCGGTCTTCGATCCCCAGTTTCCACGAGGAGATGGAGTACCGCCGCTTGGGCCGCACCGACCTGATGCTCTCCGCGGTGAGCCTGGGCGGGCACTGGAAGCAGATCCCGTTCCCCCCGGGGAGCGACGAGTTCCGCAAGAACCGCCGCGAGGTGGTGGCCGCATGCCTGGACCACGGCATCAACTACATCGATGCCTGCTGGTCGGGCGAGGTGCTGGCCTATGCGGAGGCGGTGCGGGGGAAGCGCGACAAGGTGTACTTCGGTTTCGATTGGGCGGGCGGGCGCGACCCCACGATCGCCGGTTCGCTAGCGAAGATGAAGGAGCAGTTGGACGAAGGTTTGCGCCGCGCGGGGCTCGATGACGTGGATGTGTGGCGCGTGACGATGCGCGAGCAGATCACCCGCAACTCGCAGCGGGAGATCGAAACCGTCCTGGCCGCGCTGGAGTGGGGGAAGAAAACCGGCAAGGCCCGCGCGACCGGCATTTCGACCCACCACTATCCCTGGATTGCCGAGGCGGTGGGAAAGTATCCGCAGCTCGAGGTGATCCTGACCCCCTTCGCGGCCGGCAGCCGGCAGAAGCCCGAGGGGAGCATGTTCGAGGCCCTGCGGAGGCACAAGGTGGGTCTGATTGGCATCAAGCCGTTCGCGGGGGGCACGCTGTTTTTGTCGGGCGGAAAGCCGGACTCGCCGACGCGTGCCGAGGACGACCAGCGGGCCCGGATGGCCTTGCGCTACGTGTTATGCTGCGATGTACTCACCTCGACCATCCCGGGGCTGATCACGGTCGAGCAGGTGAAGAACGCCGCTGCGGCAGTGCGGGAGCGCCGGCAGTTCGACCTGGCCGAGGCCGAGCGCTTCCGGCAGATCTCTGCCGAAATGTGGTGCCGCCTCCCTCCGCATTACCAGTGGCTCCGCCAGTGGGAGTGCGTATAGGCACGCCAGGGACACGCGGTTGGGTCCTCGACACGGTCTCGGGGGGGCCGTTTCGGGCGCGCGGCATCGCTTTGGCGGCGATCGGCACGGCGGAGTGGGTGTCGCCAGGGCTTCGGCGGCGGCCGGCACACTTTGGCGCAGCGGGAGCAGGGGTCGGTGTGCCTGCGGCACTTGGTGGGTTGGCCAGGCCGGTGGCCCCAAGAGCGGGGCGCTTCGGCATGGGGTCGGAAACCGGCAGAATGCGTCGGGGCGTTTCGGCCTTAAGGTCGGCCAGCAAAGAAAGGGACGACAATGAACAAGGCTCTGCAGCCCACTCGTCGGAGGTTCCTGGAGCTTTCCGGAACGGTTTTCGGTGCATCCGCGCTGGCAGGGGTGAGCATTCCCCGTGTTCACGCAGCGGACACGGCCAGGTTGAAGTTGGGGCTGGTGGGCTGCGGTGGTCGAGGGACCGGGGCGGTGGCCAACGCCCTGGCGCCAGCGTGTAATCAGGACGCGGTGCTGTGGGCCATGGCCGACCTGTTTGCCCCGCATCTGGAGGCCTCGCTCCGGAACCTGGCCAGCACGTTCGGCGATCGGATCCAGGTGCCGCGGGAGCGGCGGTACATCGGCTTCGAGGGTTACCGAGGGGTTATCGAGAACTGCGATGTGGTCCTGGTGTGCACCCCCCCGCGATTTACGGCTCGAATCGCTTTGGAAGCGGTCAAGGCCAGGCGACACGTGTTCTTCGAGATCACCGGGGCAGTGGATGTCCCCGCGGTCGAGCTGATCTTGCAAGCCGACGAATTGTCGCGGAAAAACGGTACGAGTTTGCTGGATGGCCACGTGTACCGGGCCCATCTGGCCCGCCGGGAGGCAGTCCGGCGCATGCAGGAGGGCGAGATCGGGACGATCACTTCCATCCAGTGCGACTACATGCGGAACTGGTATCGGCCGCTCCACCGCAAGCCGGAGTGGAGCGAGCTGGAGTACCAGATCCGGAACTGGAACTGGTTCAACTGGCTCAACGGCGGCCACGTGGGCAATACGCTGAGCCATAACCTCGATTCGGCCCTGTGGGCCCTGGGCGACCAGGTGCTCCCGGAGGCCTGTTACGGCATGGGCGGCCGCTCGACCCATATCCACCCCAGCCGCGGTACGTCTTACGACCACGAGGCGGTGGTTTTCGAATTCCCCAACGGCCTGAAGCTCTACGGCTTCATCCGCAATGCGGACGGCTGCTTCAACTCCAACCGCGACATCTACCACGGCACCAAAGGTCGATGTTACTACGCAGGGTTCAGCGCGCCGTATATCACGGATCCGAAAGGCAACGTGGTGTGGCGAGCGGGGAAGGAACTCGTGCAGCGATCGGCCTACGAGCAGGAACAGATCGACTTGCTGGAGGCGGTGCGTACCGGCAAACCGATCCATCGCGGCAAGATCCTGGCCCAAAGCGCGATGATGTGTGTGCTGGGCCAGTTGGCCGTCTTCACAGGCCAGCGTGTAACCTGGAAGGAGGCCGTGGACTCCCGCTTCGCCTTCCTGCCGCTGGGCGAAATCACCTGGCAGACCGAGCCGCCGGTCAAGCCGGGTCCCGATGGCCTCTATCCGGTGCCGGTACCAGGCGTCACCACGCTCAAGACGCCGGCGGCCTAGGGCTGCACCGGGGCAGGGCCTTGGTAGAATCAAGCGGTCCGTTTTACGACGCCCGGAGGGCCCGTCCATGATACCCAACGCCCCATGGAGCCGGCTCGTTCTGGCCGTAGCGATGGGTCTGTTTTTGTGGCCTGGCATGGCCTCGGCCGGCGAGGGCGACCGGTTCGCTGCCGAGATCTGCCCCGAGATGCGGGCGGCCATCGAGCAGGATTGGACCCTTCAAGAGAAACGGCTGGGGCGCACCCCACATTCCCCGCAAGCGATTCGAGATGCGATACGCCGAGCCGTTTCGCTGCTCGATTGCCTTGGCCGGATGCCTCATTTGCCTGACCTGAGCGGGGAAACAGCGGCTTTGGACCGCCTGTGCGCCCAGGCGGAGACGCTCCCGACGATGGACCAGGCGGCCAGGCTTCGTTTATACCGCCAGGTCCGCTACGTGGCCCGCTCGGCGGCGCTCAAGAACCCCTTGTTGGCCGGCAAGCCGATCGCGTTCCTCGCCCGGGGCCGTTTCGTTTCGCAGATGCTCCACGAGTATTTGGGCTATTATTACGATTACGGAAATATCGCCGGGGGCGGGGTGTATGTGCTCGAGGAGCCGGGCAAATCGCTGAAGACCCGCGACTTGATTCAAGGCCGGCTCCCTCGGGGGAACTATACCACCCTGGCACTTTCGTATGATGCCAGGACGCTGTACTTCGCCTATTGCGAGCGGGCGCCGCAGAAACCCGAGTTTGATTCGCCCCAGCGGCGGTGCTTCCATCTGTTTGCGGTCGGGATCGACGGGCAGGGCCTTCGGCAGTTGACCGACGGGCCGGACGACGACTTCGACCCCTGCCCGCTGCCCGATGGGGCGATTGCCTTCATGTCGACGCGTCGCGGGGGATTCGGCCGCTGCCATAACCCTTGGGAGCCGCTGCCCGCCTATACGTTGCACCGTCTGGAGCCTTCGGGGCAGATCCGGGCGCTGTCGCTGCACGAGACCAACGAGTGGCATCCGGCCGTGCTGCCCGACGGACGCATCGTTTACTCGCGGTGGGATTACGTGGACCGCTCGGCGGCCAATTATCACGGTCTCTGGACGAGCCGACCCGATGGCACGAATCCCCAGGCGCTATTCGGCAATTACACCGAGCGGATCAACGCCTGTTATCAGCCGCGGCCAATCCCCGGCTCGCGGCGTGTGGCCTTTATTGCCGGGGCACATCATGCCGTGGTCGGGGGATCGCTGGTGGTGGTGGACCCGGCGCGAACGCAACTCGACCGGCAAAGCGGTCTCGATCGCTTCGAGGCGATCGAAACGCTGACACCGGAGGTCTGTTTTCCCGAGGCCCCCGGCTGGCCCGAGACGTATTTCCACAGTCCCTGGCCCCTTGCCGAGGGTTTCTATCTGGTGGCATTCAGTCTCCAGCCGTTGCCGGGCATGGGCCCGAACGTGCCTTCCGACAACCCCACGGGGCTTTACTACTTCGACCGGTTCGGCAATCTGGAACTCTTGTACCCGCCGCCGGGCATCTCGGCCATGTACCCCATACCGCTTGAGCCGCGGCCTAAACCCCCGGTCATTCCCAGCGTCCTGGGCGAGCCTTCGGGCAATCCACGCGGTGTGGCCGGCCAGCCCGCCGCCGGCGATGTCGGCTCCGCGGAACGGGACGCGCCGTGCCGGAAAGACACAGGCAAAAAGGAGGCCAGCCCGGCCACGATGCCCCGGCACGACGTATCGGAGGCCGAGGCCGAACTCTATGTGGTCGACGTCCGGCGAAGCCTGCTGCCGCTTCCGCCTGAGCGGCCGATTGTCGCGCTGCGAATCTTCCAGATCCTGCCGAAGACCGAGACCCACGTGGCCAATAAGCCGCGGATCGGCTATGCCAACGCTGAGAGCGCCCGGATGCTGTTAGGCACGGTGCCGGTGGAGCGCGATGGGTCGGCGTATTTCCGCGTGCCGGCCCGCAAGCCGATCTACTTCCAGGCCGTCGATGGCCGGGGCCGCGCTGTGCAGACCATGCGGAGCGTGACCTACCTCCAGCCGAACGAACAGCGGGGGTGCATTGGCTGTCACGAGCCGCCTGCCACTGCCCCGCCGCGCCAGCCCCTCCTGGCCTTGCAGCGTGCGCCCTCGGCCATTGTTCCCGGGCCGGACGGGACCCGGCCCATGTCCTTTGTGCGCCTGGTGCAGCCGGTGCTTCAGCGCTACTGCCTGTCCTGCCACGGCCAACAGGCCGACCCGAAAGCCGGTCTCGTACTCACCAGCGAGCCCCGCGGGGAATTCACCACGGCCTACGAAAACCTGAGGCCGTTTGTGCGCTGGCACGAATGGGGCGGTGCGAGCATTTCCCAGGCGGTGACCAGGCCGGGCCATTGCGGCGCCGACGAAAGCCCGCTGAGCCGGATCCTGGACGACGAGAACCATGGCCCGAAGATCGGCCTGACCGAGGACGCCCGCCAACGCATCCTCCTCTGGCTCGATAGCAACGCCCCGTTCTACGGCGTGTACACTCAAGCGGAACGGCTGGCCCAGCTCCGGGGCCAGCAAGTACCACCGCCCCAAGTCCAGTGAGGGCCTGACGGAGGCGCGGACTTCGATCGGCAAGGTCCGGCGGCCGGGTTCGACAAACCGGAACCCCTGCCGGGCCGACGGCCTCCGCTGCTGGCGATCCCTCGAAGCCTTCGCAAGATCCTGCGACATGCGGCCAATCGGCCCGCAACGCCTGCCGCGGCACGACGGGTGCTGGTTTTCGACCTACGGCTTTCGCTATCCAGAATACGGCAGCCGGTCGAGTCCATAGCGCTTCGCGTCGCGCGCCATGATCTCGGTCAGGCTGGCTCGAACGTCATCGGCAAGGGGTCTGGGGTGGTGGTGCTGGAGCAAATGTTCGGCGCGGCGGTGCGCGCGCTCCAAGGCGGTCTGCCCCCCTTTTTCCTGCCACTTTTGGCGCGGCAAGCGGTCAATGACCTCGCTCGGGGGATTGGCCTCCTCGCGAAGCCAGCGGAGTGTGGCCGGCGAGGTGAGAAACTGTTCGCCCTGCCCCCGTCCCGCGAACAAGTCCTCGGCCAGCGGTTCTGTGCGCGGCTGAACGCCCTGCACAAGCCGCTGGGCCATGCCGCAAATCTCGTCGTCGAGGACCAGTTTCTCCAGGCTCTGGCAGCTCTCGAACTCCAGCATCCCAGCGCCCGAGACGACGTTCACCCCCGCCAACGCCGCCACCACCGCACCCAGGCTCGACTCCAGTCCCGCCTGGGCATCGATCACCTTGGCATCGCTCTGGCCCAGATAGCCATGGGTGGGGAGCCCGAGGTAACGGCCGATCTGCGCGTACGCAGCCACCAGCAGGGCCGTTTCCGGCGCGCCCATGGCGGTGGTGCCGTGGCGCATATCGAACACTGCCGGGGAGCCGCCGTAAATGATCGGGCTTCCCGCACCTGCCAGTTGATGCATCACCACGCCGCTTAGATTCTCCGCCGTATGCTGCACCAAAGCCCCAGCCAGCGTCATCGGCGCTGTGGCCCCCAACAGCGGCATGGAGACCAGTTCGGCGGGCAGACCCGACCGCGCACAGTCTAAAAGGCTCTGGGACGTAAGCCGGCTCCATTTCAGGGGTGGCGAGGGGCAGGCGTCGAAAATGGCCATCGGGCGCTGGCGCATCCGCTTTTCATCGCCAGCCACGCAGGCCAGCATCTCACGCATCACCGCAAACCCCTCGACGGTAAAGGTGCCCGTGACGATCGGCTTCGACGAATGCAGGAGGACCAAAAACAACCGGTAACGGTCGGCAATGGCCTCCGGCACGTCCGAAGGCACCAGCGCCGTGCTCTGCGCGGCCAGGTGGGGCAAAGCGTCGGCCAGCCGGGCGAACGCCACCAGATCGGCCGTGACCGGCGAACGGGCCCGGCCCGTCTCCCAATCCAAGATCCGCACGGCCGCCGACCCCGGATCGAAATACACATTCAGCCCCTCCAGGTGCAGCGCCGGGTCCCCCTCCCGCGAAAACACTTGCACCGCCGAAGGTGCCGACCGCACACATCGCCACACCAGGTCCTCCGGGATGAAAACCCGCTGGCTGGCTCGATCCAGCCGGGCCCCCCCATCGGCTAGTAGCTGCTGGGCCTCCGGGTTCTCGACCCACACCCCGATTTTCCACAGGATTTCGAGGGCCTCGCCCACGATGCGCTCGACCAGCGGCTGGGGCAAGACCTCCAAGGTGGGACGCCGCGCACAGGCCGCGTCCAGAATCGGGGTATTGGCGCTATTCATTGCGGAGTCTTTCGCCGTGCTTCCACTCGGCAGGCTGCCAGCACCAGCCAACCCGAGGGCGTTTTCGGCCGCTTCGGCGGCCACGATGCTGCCTGCGCCAGACGTGTACTCCAGGAAAGGGTCATTGTACTGCGGCGGATCGGTCGGCTGAACCAGCCGCCTCTGTAAAGGTCTTGGCTTTCTTGACGCAGCGGCCGGACACCTCTGCGGGCTACGTGCCAGCACGCACCTGCCAGGTTAATATCGTAATCCTTTGCCATTTCTGGCCTTGTCGCATCACTGCCCACGCGAGGGTTTATGCTGTCCGCCTGACCGGCGAAGCAGAGATATACCACCGTGGGCGGGTCCAGACTACCTCATGATAGTGCATTGTTTCGCAGTTTTTTTGGAAATCTTTTTCCGCAGCATATTGCATCGGCAAATCGGGTAGCTATCATAGGGCGGTAAGCGGAGTCCGGCGGAACGGCTCTTCACGGGGTAAGAGGCCTGGGCTCGCTTAGGGGGAGCATCTGCTCCACACAAGGTCTTTGGTGGGTGTATCGCGGTCTGGCTGCGCAGGTGACTCGGGCCTGTGATGTGCGCCGGCAGCCGCCGTGGCTGGATGTACGGCGTATGCCCGGTCCGTTGGTCGCTGCCTAAGAGCCAGGCCGGCTCGTTGGCTGTGCGATGGCGACACGCGCGGAGGGCGAAGTGGAGTAGCTTATCCGCCGTTTCCAGGTTCGTTCTTTAAGGGGGAGCGCCGTATGCGAGGCCGACGTGGATTTACCTTGGTGGAGTTGTTGGTGGTGATCGCCATCATCGGCATTCTCATTGCATTGCTGCTGCCGGCGGTGCAAGCCGCTCGCGAGGCCGCCCGGCGCAGCCAATGCACAAACAACCTCAAGCAGATCGGATTGGCGTTCCACAACCACCACGATGTGCTCAAGTTCCTGCCGGCGGGCGGCCACGACTGGACAGAATTGCCTACCTTCAAGGAGGCCGATCCTGCCAACCCCACCTATTCCGGGGCGCCGGACGTGGCTCCCTATCAGGCTGCGGGGTGGATGTACCAGCTTCTGCCGTACTTGGAACAGCGGGCCGCCTGGGAAGGCGCCGGGGCCACGGGCCTGCTAAGGGCCTACACCCCCATGCAGACCCCTGTGCCTGGGTTTTATTGTCCCAGCCGGCGGGCTCCCAGGCCGGAACTGACTACCCGGAGGAACGTCGTGTT
>FWPU01010646.1_pt1 | contig 13506 bp, 13 predicted proteins | sample 2228361 | NCBI WGS metagenome assembly FWPU01 (sample SAMEA103939777, study PRJEB20133) | metagenome | reverse complement strand
TGCCAGCAAGATGACTTTTCTTCCGGCCCTTTGAAATCACAGGACATTTCAGATATTCCAGGTCTTTTGGCGGCAACTAATTTGGAGATGACTCAATAATATTAACTTACGAAGTGCTTTTGCACTTCGTAAGTGCAAATTGTCCTCTCTTTCCGCTTTGCGCTTTGCTCTTTTCATTTCTCACAGAGTTCACAGAGTCCGCAGAGTTTTTAAAAATTTCTTACTGCAGCACCGCAGCGCTGCTTAACTGCAGCACTTTTTTTCGCTTTGCGCTAGGCGCTCGGCGCTTTGCTTTTACTTTCGCACAGCAACACTTTTTTAGGTAGGCCTTCGGGCATAATCAATTATTTGCATCTCCCCCCATTTTTCAAATTCGCGGCGGAATCTCTCAGCCTGACCAACGATAACTAAAAGCATCTCTTCAGGGTGCAAGTAATTTTGGGCCGCCTGATTAATCTCCGCTAAAGAAACATCAGCTATCTTCTGCGGGTAATTTATTAAATAGTCTTTCTCCAAATCATGCACCTCTATCTGAATAACTTTTTGCGCTATTTGCCCCAGAGTCTCAAATTTCATAGGATAGCTGCCCATAAAGAAATTGATGGCTTCTGTTCGTTCCACTTCCGTCGCCCCTTCTTGGAGGAATTTCTTTTCTACTTGCAAAATTTCCTGAACACAGGCATGGGTAGTTTCGGTAGGAGTAAAGGTAGAAATAAGAAAAGGGCTTTTATTTTTGCGCGGATCTAACCCGGAGCGAATGCCATAGGTATAACCTAACTCAACTCTGAGGCGCTGCATCAATCTGGAGGAAAATCCTCCGCCGCCTAAAATATAATTCATAACCGTAAAAGACAAATAATCAGGGTGATTATGGGGAAGAGAAAGATGCCCTAAACGAATTTGGCTTTGGGTTAAATCAGGCCGGTCAACCAAAATGACTTTTTTGGTTGATAAATAAGTAAACTCCTTTCCCTTTATTTTTTCCCCTCTACTTTCTTTTGCGCCTGGGAAATTAGCTTCTAGCCACCGCTTAATTTTCTCTTCTTCCATCTGCCCAACTATGACCAAAAAGCTTCCTGGAGGCAAAAAATTTTGTTCATAAAATTCGCTTATATCTTTCCAGGAAATTTGCGGCAAGGAAGATAAGCTCCCATAAATCGGGTGATCATAAGGCGTTCCTTGGAAAATGGCCATTTGAAAATTTTCATCAGCTATTATGGGGGATTCATCCTTTTGCTGCTCCAAGGCTGCCCAACGACGTTTTTTCAATTGCTCAAACTCCGCGGCGGCCAAAGCTGGTTCGGTATATATCTCTAAAAGAATGTTCAGGAGAGTTTCCCAATCTTCTTGTAAACCCATTATGTGCAGGGCAGTATAATTCCAACCAGCATGGGCCGAGAAAATGGCCCCTAATTTATCTAGGTCGGCAGCTAATTGCAGGGCTGACCGTTTTTTAGTGCCCAAAGTTAGCATCTCCGCGGTCAAATCGGCGAGACCAGCTTTTCCTGGACTATCTGCTTCTGCTCCATAAGGAAGAACAAGATGTACGCTAATTAAAGGCAGATTTGGTTTATTTATCGCCCACAACCGCAACCCTTGGGTTAGTTGGGCATAAGAAACTGGAGGGGGAGTAAAGGTGGAAAAGCCTTGGCTAAAACTCATGCCAGTTCTCCTAAAGCTTCATGCTCTTGCTGACTGACGGGAACCAAAGTAACAACTGTTCGGTTTTCAGGAGAGAGGTATTTACGGGCTACCCGCTGAATATCCACAGGGGTTACTTTTTCATAGGCGTCAAGAAGAGAATAAATCTGCTCAAAATTTCCAGTTTTGATTTGATAGAGTCCAGCTAGTAAACCTTTGAAAAAATTAGTCTGCAGATTTCTTAAAAGAGCGGCCCGCACCTGTTTCTTAGCCTTCACCAGTTCTTCCAGGGAGATAAGGTTTTCTTTTAAGTCTTCTACTTCTTCCCAAACTTCTTTTTCTAAGGTATTGATACAGGTAGTTGGAGATGAGATAGCATAAATTTGCAGCAGCCCAGGATCCATAGCAAAAAATGGGGGTGAGCCTACTTCAGCTCTCACTTCCACCGCTTTACCGGGTTTAGTGAATTTTTCAAAGAAGCGCGATGATCTCCCATCCGCTAGCGCCGTGCAAAGGAGCTCTAAAGCATATAGGTCAGGATGATCAATTCCTGGGACATGGAAACCAGCAAAGAAAGCAGAAACTTGAGCCACTTTTTTGAAGATCGCCCTTTTTTCACCGCGTTGGGCATTCTCCGAAGGGATGACTAAACGCGGAAATGGTTGAGGAGGAATGGCGCCATAGTTCTTCTCCACAATTTCTCTGGCTTGTTCAGCCAAAACATCTCCGACTATCACCACTACGGCATTGTTCGGGGCATAGAATAAACGGTAATATTCCAGACAATCATTTAAGCTTAGATTTTTTAAGTCTTCATCCCAGCCAATTACCGGCCACCGGTAAGGGTGTTTCTCATAGGCTAAGGCGAAAAGCTGTTCAATAAGCAATCCAAAAGGAGTATTTACTGTGCGTAGTTTCCGCTCACTGCGCACTACTTCCCGTTCTGTTTCTAAAGTTTGCGGGGTAATCTGTAGGTTTTGCAGACGGTCCGCTTCCAGGCGCACCGCTAATTCCAACTTGGCGGCTGGCAAGTTCTCATAATAAGAAGTGTTATCGGTGGTCGTAAAGGCGTTTAAAGTGCCCCCATGCGCTTGGATGATACGGGCAAATTTTTCCGGCCCCACTTCTTTGGTCCCTTTGAACATCATATGTTCAAAGAGGTGAGAAATCCCTGTCCACCCGGGCCTTTCATAGCGGGAGCCAGCAGCGAAGTGCACTTGATAAGAGACTATGGGCAGTGTATGGTCTTGGCCCACAAGTATTTGCAGGCCATTAGCCAATTTGGATGTCTTAAATTCTGGCAGAATGTTCAATTTATTCTTTCCAGCTTATGCATTGAACTGGACAACTATCTATAGCCTCCTGAATCTTTGCTTCCGGCGCCCCGGTTGGATTATATACTTCCGAAAGGTCTTTATCGTTGAAGCGAAAAACTTCCGGACAGGTATCCACGCAAAGTCCGCAAGAAATGCAATCATCTTGATTTACTACGGGAATCTTAGCCATAAATTTATACTCCTTTCTGCCAAGCCATTGAACCTGTTTATTTTAGCATTGCCTATTTAAAATTAGCAATTCTAATGAAATTTTTCCAAGTCTTATTAAAAATACTTACTGGCCAATCTCTCCGCCATGACCGAGATCATTTCTATTATTTTCCAATTTGCCTACCTCAATTTTCAAATACTATAGTGATTTTAAAAGATTAATTGCCGGAACTTTATTAAAAGGCCAGGGGGTGAATGAGGGAGCATCGGCGGGAGAAGAAGGAGCAAAAACTGAAAGACAGTTTTCCGCAGAGCGTAGGCGGATTTAAGAAACAATCTAATTTTTTCAGCATAAGCGAGCCCGGGCTAAAGAGGGTAAAAGTGCCTTATGATCCCGAATGAACCCCCTGGCCTCTTATACGGCCTAAGATTTGGCCACCAAAGTGAGGGTGGGCAAGGATTTTCCAATGGTTGACTTGATTTTCCGCTTGCGACATAATGAGTGGGCAAGGGGGAAAAAATGACTCGCATATATCTAGTCCGTCATGGAACCACAGAATGGAATCAAGAAGAAATTTTTCGAGGAAGAGTAGACATAAACCTTAACAAAACAGGGCGGCTGGAGGCGCAGGCTTTAGCAAATTATTTCCAGCCTATTGCCCTGCAAGCTATATATAGCAGCCCTCTCGCGCGCGCTCATGAAACAGCCCAAGCAGTGGCTGAGGGGCGAAAGTTAGAGATTTTCCTTGATCCGGCCTTTATTGATATTGACTTCGGCGAATGGCACGGATTGCCTTTAAAAGAAGTCAAAGAAAAATTTCCTGCTTTATACCGCGCCTGGCGAGAAAACCCCCATACGGTCACTTTTCCCAAAGGGGAAAATCTGGAACAGGTGCGCCAGCGAGCATGGGCAGGTCTGCAGACCATTATCCAAAAAAACTTGGATCAAACTATCCTAATAGTCTCTCATCGGGTAATTACCAAGGTACTTATTTGTGCTGCCTTGGGCTTAGATAATTCCCATTTTTGGCAAATTAAGCAAGATACCACGGCCGTAAATTGCTTTGAGTACCATCGAGGCTATTTAGTAGTTTCTTTAATCAATGATACTTGTCATCTAAAATCAATTTACGCCGGAGCTATCCACCGAGATTTCTAATGAAAAAAGTTAAAGAAAAAATCCATCACCTCTGGGTGGAGCAACTGCGCTTTCAGGTTCGAACTGTCTGGGATATTTTTTGGGAAGCCCGTAGTTCTTTCTCCCGTGATGGTTGTTTGAACCTGTCCGCGGCTTTAGCATTCTATACCATCCTTTCCATAATCCCTTTTTTGTTTATCTTAGTGTCTTTTACAGGTTACCTGCTTGGTTCCTCCGAGCAGGCTTTTCAGCTAGCCATCTCTTTTGGTGATCGTCTTTTTCCCCAAAGTAGTGAGCTAATTCTTAGAGAAGTACAAGCTTTAACCCACCGCGCTAAGCTCTTTGGCTGGGTAGGACTCTTTTCTCTCATCTGGACCGCCAGCTTAGTCTTTTCTTCCCTGGAATTTGCCCTGAGTATAGTCTTTCGGGTAGAACAGCGACGCAGTTTTTTTCATTCTAAGTTGCTGGCCGCCGCCATGATTCCAGGGGCCATGGTTATCTTTCTTGTCTCTTTATTAATTACTGCTTTTGCGCGCATTATGGAGAATTATGAACTGAACCTTTGGGGGATTAACTTGGCCCAATCTGACCTATTTGAATTTCTACTGGGATACCTATTTCCATATCTTATTCTGACTCTCTCTTTTACCGCGGTCTATAAATTCATCCCGCCAACTTCCATGTCTTTTCGGCATGCCTTGGTTGGCGGGGCAAGCTGTGCCCTGCTCTTTGAAATTGTCAAACATCTTTTTACCTGGTACGTGGAGCATTCTTCCCCCTACAGTGTTGTCTATGGTTCCTTGGAGACTATGATCATCTTGGTAGTCTGGGTCTTTTACTCAGCCAGCGTGCTCCTATTCTGTGCGGAATTAGTATCGGCTTACCGGCGTCGGAATATTATTTTGCTCCAGAAAGCTTTCTTATAAGGTGGGAAAAAATTTGAGCCAAAAAGAAAAAAGCCAAAAAGTTGGGCCTCTCTTTTCTTTCAGCACTTTTCATTTCATAGATGATGGTTTTGCTGATTCTATCTATCTTCTTCTGCCTTTTTTGGCTACCGAATTACATCTTTCTTTTAGTCAAGTAGGCATCTTAAAAGGAGTATTTTCGGGAGCTATGGGGCTGGGTCAATTTCCCTTAAGCCTTGTAGGAGAAAAGATAGGAGAGGTGACCGTGGTCGCTGGCGGGATATTTGGACTTACCTTAGGCTTTTTGCTTTTAAGTTTAACAACCTCTTTCCCAGCTATTTTATGTATTTTGATCTTCGCTAAAGGTACGGCAGCAGGGCAACATGGGTTAAGCTCATCTGTCATCTCCCGTATCTTCGAAGGGGCGGGAAGTAGAACCGCCTTGGGTACATTTAATTTTGCCGGAGACTTAGGGAAGGTCTGCGTCCCTTTTCTGTTGGCCCTGTTCATTAATCTCTGGGGTTGGCGCAAAGCCACTTTTTCTCTTTCCGTAGGCGGAATCTTGTTGGTGATTTTCCTTTGGTATATAATCAAGAATATTCTGAGATCTCCGTCCTCCCTGGCCGAAAAAGATGCTGGTCAGATAAAAAATTACGCTTGGGGGATTAAAAATTTTAAGAGTTTTGCCGCCCTGCTAACTATCGGTATAATTGACATTGCTACGCGAACTGCCTTGCTCACTTTCCTCCCTTTCCTTCTCTTAAATAAAAATATCCCGGCAGACCATGTAGGGTTTGCCTTAACTCTCCTTTTTGCCGGTGGGGCGGTGGGCAAATTTTTATGCGGCGTCTTAGCGGAATGGTTAGGCATAATTCCCATGGTCATAGCCACTGAAACTCTTACTACGGCAGGAATATTATCTTTATTTTGGTCTTCCCCGACAGTAGTATGGATGCTTTTGCCTCTGGTGGGAATAGTACTCAATGGAACTTCTTCAGTCTTGTATGCTACAGTTGCAGAAATTATCTCGCCCTCTGGCCGTTCTCGTGGTTATGGGCTTTACTATGCCATCACTTTAGGAGCTGGGGCGGTTTCTCCCATTTTTTATGGAATTATTACTGACTACTTCAGTCTTTCTGTTACCATCGTCTGCACTGCTTTAATGGCCTTGATTACTATTCCTCTTAGCCATTATCTTTCTACGCCCAAGGAATAAAAATAATTCTCTCTTAGTAACCATTTTTCAATTTCCACTTGGGTCTCCTTCATCTCTTATCTTACCCCGCGAGTGGGAGAGGAGGTCCTGGAAATTCTATTGATTTCCTTACATTATAATCGGTGCTTTTAAAATTCTTGATTAAAAATTGAGTCCTAAGTTAAAATACAACCTTGATTTAAAAAATTTTAGAAAGAGAATTTAACAGAAAATGGACTGGCAGAAGATATGCGCTGCAGCTCGGGAAAAGTTTAAAGGTGTTTGTCGGGTATGCTCTGTCTGCAACGGTCGGGCATGTGCCGGAGAAATGCCGGGGATGGGCGGCATTGGCACAGGTTCATCTTTTATAGCTAACTTTGATAGTTTAGCCCGCCTAAAATTAAATCTCTGTACTATCCACGAGGCGGCTGACCCTGATATAAAGTACAACTTTTTTGGACGATCTTTACGCATGCCCATTTTGGTAGCTCCTTTAGCCGGGATGGCCATTAATATGGGAAACGCTATGGATGAAAAAGAATATTTAATGGCTATGGTCGAAGGAGCTCAAGAGGCTGGATCTTTAGCTTTTACTTGTGATGGCCCTAATCCTGTCTTCTTTGATTTAGGGATTGAAATTTTAAAAATGAAGCAGGGGTGGGGAGTACCAACTATCAAACCCCGGGAAGAAGAAGCATTTCTTTCTCGCTTAAGAAGAGCCGAAGAATGTGGAGTGCCAGCTGTGGCAACAGATATAGACGCTGCGGGGATTATCCATATGAAGAGAGCTGGTCAGCCCGCCGGACCTTGGCCGGCAAAAGTGTGGGAGAAAATTATTGCCCGGGCTAGAGTTCCGATTATCCTTAAAGGAGTGATGACGGGAAAAGAGGCTAAGATCGCCGTGGAATTAGGAGCAGCCGCCATAGTGGTTTCTAACCATGGAGGCCGAGTCTTAGATCATACGCCAGGCACGGCAGAAGTTTTACCCGAGATTGCCTCGGCAGTCAAGGGCAAAATAAAAATTTTCGTTGATGGTGGCGTGCGCAGTGGTGTTGATGTATTAAAGATGTTAGCTTTAGGAGCCGAGGCTGTGCTGATCGGCCGCCCTTTAGCGATTGCGGCGGTCGGAGGAGGAAAAGAAGCAGTGGCCTTCTCTCTGCGTCAATATGCTGATCAGTTCTGCACTGCTATGTTATATACAGGATGTTCCTCTTTATCAAAAATTTCTGCCTCAATTTTATTTAAGCCAAAAGTGAGGAGGTGGTGAAGAAAAAGAAGATTAAAGAGCTTTAGATAAGGTTGCCCATTATTTTTCTAAGAAAGAAATTAACAATTAAATTAGAAAGGAGTAAAACAGATGAATAATAAATTTTTAAGAAAGAGCATGGGAATTAAAGGGCTGATTTGTTTGGCGAGTATAATGATCCTCTTTTCCATCAGTCAGGCTCAGGAGAAATATCCTAGCCGACCAATTACCTTTATTTGTCCTTGGGGTGCTGGTGGGGGAACGGATGCCTGCTCGCGCATTATTGCCACTCTTCTTAAAAAAGAATTTGGAGTGCCAGTCAATGTAGTGAACAGGACAGGGGGGAGCGGAGCAGTGGGTCACACTGCCATAGCTACTGCTAAACCAGATGGTTACACCATCGGTATGCCCACGGTGGAAATAACCATGATGCACTGGGTAGGGTTAACAGAAGTAACCTATAAAGATATTACTCCCATTGCTCTGGTCAACGCTGATCCAGCCGGAATAAATGTCCGGGCTGATAGTCCTTGGAAGACTTACAAAGATTTAGAAGAGTATATTCGCAAAAACCCTGGCAAGCTTAAGAATTCAGGAACAGGTCAGGGAGGGATCTGGCACCTAGCCATGGCTGGTTGGTTGAAGGCCATTGGGCTCAGCCCTGATGACATAAAGTGGATACCAAGTAAAGGTGCCGCGCCTGCTCTTCAGGATCTCTTGGCTGGAGGCATTGATATGAGCACTTGTTCTTTACCTGAAGCAGCAACCTTGATTGAGGCCGGAAAAGTTCGCCCCTTAGCCATTATGGCAGAGAAAAGGGATCCGAAATTTCCAAATGTACCAACGCTTAAAGAATTAGGCATAAACTGGACCTGTGCCGCATGGCGAGGAGTAGCCGGTCCCAAAGGAACCCCGGCAAATATTGTTTCCGTGCTTGAAAAGGCCGTTGCTAAGGTGCATAAGAGCAAGGAATTCATTGATTTTATGAAAAATCGGGGTTATGGAATCGAGTGGATGGATTCCAAAACTTTTGCTAATTTCTTGGCCGAGGCCGATAAAAGCAATGGAGTAATCATGAAAGCTGCGGGAATTGTTAAATAATTTAAGGAGGAATTTGTTATGCGGGTGAGCAACACAGCCATAGGGTTGAGTACTGTAATTTTTGGTATGTTCGTTATATTATATGCCCAGGACTTTCCGGAATTAGAGGAAGGTTATCCCGGCCCTTCCCTTTTTCCGATAATTCTGGCTGTGTTGTTCATCCTTTGTGGAGTCATATTGATAATTCAAGGTGTCCATAAGGGAGAAGGAACTTGGAAATTCGATCTCGGAGACATAAGATCATTTGGAGCATACAATATTCTCCTTCTCATCGGTGCGGTTATCTTTTATATCTTCTTTTCTGAACTCCTCGGGTTCCACGTTATTTCTTTTATCACTCTCTTTTTATTAATGAAAAGGCTCAAAGTATCCACAAAGTGGAGCTTAATGATGTCTTTAGGGGCCACTTTTTTGATTTACGCTCTATTCGCTAAAATGCTTTTAGTTCCCTTGCCCTTGGGTCTCTGGGGGTGGTAATGATAGAGCATCTCCTGGCCGCTTTTAGTTTATTATTTCAACCGTATGTATTTTTAGTAATTTGTTTCTCCGCCATATACGGCCTTTTCGTAGGGGCTATCCCAGGTCTAACTGCTACGATGGCTACAGCTCTCCTGGTTCCCGTAACTTTTTTCATGGATCCTGTGCCGGCCCTGGCTGCGATTGTAACTATGGAAGCCATGGCTATTTTCGCAGGAGATATTCCCGCCGCTCTAATTAGAATTCCCGGAACCCCCTCCTCAGCGGCCTACGTTGACGAATCCTATGAACTCACCAAACAGGGAAAGGCCGGATATGTCTTAGGAGTTGATGTTAGCGTGGCAGCAATTGGAGGATTGATCGGGGCCAGCATACTTATCTTGCTTGCCCCCCGTTTGGCTGAAGTAGCCATGAAATTTACCAGCTATGAGTATTTTTGGTTAGCCTGTATAGGTTTGAGTTGTGCAGTTTTAGTGAGTAAGAAATCTTTAGTTAAAGGGATGCTCTCTCTTTTGATAGGTTTGATGATGACTACGGTCGGGGTGGATATAACCTTGGGATTTCCGCGTTTCACCTTCGGGATTACCGAATTTTTAAATGGTTTCAATTTTATTCCGGCCATGATCGGAATGTTCGGTGTCTCTGAAGTTATGCGTAATATCTCTTCCGCAGAGCCTTCTATTAAATTAATTGCCGCCAAAGCGCAGAGAATTTTTGCCGGTCTCGGGGAGACTTTAAGGCATTATAAAGTAAATATTGCTCGCGGGGGTTTGATCGGGACATTCGTGGGCATTTTACCTGGAGCGGGGGCTGATATAGCTGCCTGGATATGCTATGCGGTCAGTAAAAAATTTTCTAAGGAACCCGAAAAGTTTGGAACAGGTCATATCGAAGGTATTGTAGATGCCGGAACAGCCAATAACGCCGCGCTGGGTGGAGCCTGGGTCCCCGCTATCGTTTTTGGCATTCCGGGAGATTCTATAACCGCTATTGTTATCGGAGTTCTTTTCATGAAAGGCCTTCGCCCCGGACCGATGATTTTTGAACGCACTCCCGAAATCTTATATGCCGTGTATATTTCTTTTATTATAGCTAATATCCTTCTGCTCCCCTTTGGGCTTATGGCCATAAAGGCAGGAAGCCAAATGCTCCGTGTTCCCCGAAATATTTTGATGCCAATTATATTAATTTTTTGTATCGTCGGATCTTTTGCTATAAACAATACCAATTTTGATGTTGGCATCATGTTGGCATGTGGAATTTTGGCTTATTTTATGGAAGCCAATGATATTCCCGTAGCTCCGGCTGTTTTGGGATTAGTGTTGGGAAGAATGCTAGAGGATAACTTTATGGTTTCTATGATCAAGAGTGAATGGGATCTCACTTGTTTCTTTCAACGTCCACTTAGCGCTGTACTTGGTATAATTACCATCACTATATGGGTTCTTCCTTTTTTATCTGCTTTCTTGAAAATGCCCCCCAAAAAATAGTGCAGTAAATTTTTGCATGAGATAAAAATTTCTTGCATAATTAAATCTATTGAAATCATTTCCTTTTTTTATTAGGTGCTTTTAAAAGACTGCAGACCGGTTCTTTGGATAAAGTCTTTTAGTTATTTGAGCCCTCCCCTTTTTGCTAACTATTTTTAATTATTAGATATTTTATATTTAACGCTTCCTCTTCTTCCGGCATGATTCTTGAAAATTCTATTCTCTAAAAAGAGAAGAGGTGGGAATATGGAAAATCAATTGCTTTATAATCTACCTGAATTCGCCAATTCATCTATGCCTCTGGGTTGGCCTATTGCGGTCTATTTCTTCCTTACAGGATCCCTGGCTGGCCTTTACATCACTTCGGTTATTGCCACTCTTCTTAATAAAGAAGAATGGAAACCCATTGCTAAAATAGGTGCCGTAGGCGCTGTTTTGCTTCTCTTGACTGCTCCTGTCTTATTAATCATAGATTTGAACCAACCTTTTAGGTTTTGGCATCTTTTTGTATATATGAACCCTACTTCGCCCCTAACCTGGGGAAGTATCTTTCTTACTCTCGATGGGATAGTTTGTTTAGTTTATACTTATTTCGTTCTCCAAGAGAATACGCGCCTGGCGCGCCTTTGGGGATTAGGAGGATTGCCTGTGGCTATTGCCGGACACGGTTATACGGGTTTCTTCTTGGCCCTCTCTAAAGCTCGAGCTTTCTGGAATACGGCGCTTAACCCAGCTTTATTCATGGTCTCAGCTATGGTTTCGGGACTGGCCATCTTAATCGTGGTCAGCAATATTTGGTTGAGGCGCAACGCCCCCATCCTTAAGGCAGCGCAAGTGGAGAAACATAGGGGAGTGATAGGCACCTTGCTTAAACTCTTTATTATCTTCATTATTGCGGATCTATTTTTAATCGTCAGTGACCTCACTGTTTTAGCCTCTTCCGATACTGAATCTTATGCTATGTTGCAGCTCCTCACCAGCGGGCAATTCGCTCTTTGGTTCTTAGGAATCGAGCTTTTCTTAGGCGCCATTCTGCCTTTAATTCTGCTTGCCCACCCGCGTACCCGCTTCATCCCTGCGGTCCAGTATGCTTCAGCTGCCTTAGTGATTATTGGTATATTTGTAATGCGCTTTATAATTGTCATTGGCGGCCAGTCTGTACCCCTTAGTTAAGGTTCTTGCCAGGCAGGGGAAAGTCGCCCCGATAAGCCCCTCTCTAAAAAGGAGGGGCTTTTCAATGCGAGCTGTTATTATTGTCAAATTAATTAGCTGGCTCCAAAATGGAATTGAAAATTCAGACCCAAATGCCGGGAATAGGTCGGCCGCAGAATTTACACTTACCTTTGTTAAGATTTATCTCGCTGACCGTATATCCTTGACGGGCAATGAGCAGTTTATGACAATGGGGACAGTAAGTCCGCTCACCCTCATGCCCAGGAACATTGCCGATATAAACAAATTCTAAGCCAGCTTCTATAGCCACTCGGCGACTTGTCTCCAAAGTAGCCACAGGCGTCGGAGGCAGATTGCGTAATTTATAAAGGGGATAAAAACGAGAAAAATGCAAAGGAGTATCTGGCCCCAATTCTTTCTTTATCCAGTTACACATATCTTTAATTAGCACGGTCTTATCATTCTTGGTCGGAATCACTAAATTAGTAATCTCTAGGTGCATCCCTTGTCTCTTTAAGAATTTTAAAGTCTCTAAGATCGGGGCCAATTGTCCTTGAGTCATGTCCCCATAAAATTCTTCGCTAAAGGCTTTCAAGTCAATATTGGCTCCATCTAAAAACTGACAGAGCTCTCGCAAGGGAGCCTGATTTATAAACCCATTTGAATGGCATACGTTGCGCAGACCCTCCTTTCTGGCTAGTTGGGCAGTAGCCAACATATATTCAAAGAAGATGGTCGGTTCCACGTAAGTATAAGCGATGGAGTGAGCGCGCACCTTCTTGGCCAACTCGATTACTCTTTCTGGAGGAAAGTCTAAATTATAAGTCTCCTCTGGCCGGGCTTGGGATATCTCCCAATTTTGGCAAAATTTACAGCGGAAATTACATCCCGCAGTAGCAATAGAGAAGGAGGTGGTAGCGGGCAGAAAATGATAAAAAGGTTTCTTTTCAATAGGGTCTAAATGAGCGGCGCAGGGATTACCATAAACTAATGTATAATACTTACCACCTCGATTTTCGCGCACCCCGCAAAAACCCCGGTAACCATTAGCTACAATACACTGGCGGGGGCAGAGTTGGCACTGAATCTTTTGCTTTTCCAGAGGAAGATAATAAGGCGACAATTTAGGCCCAATTAATCCCTTTTTCCCAATTTGGGCCGACGCGGACTGATCTAAAAACGGCCGGACCAAACAAAGCGTGCCGCCGGCCCATTTTAAAAAATCTCGGCGGGAGTAATTTTTATCGAACAGGGAAAAATCATAACCCATATTTCTCTAAGATCTTGCCTGTCCGGGCGCTCTCCACAATTTCCTCAAATTGTGGTCCCAGATCAGCCCCTAATTCTTTGGCTCTTTTTTTGGCCCAAAGTCCGATGTTGCGCGGATCTTTATAAAATTCTTCGCTCGAGGGCTTGCGCGTATCGAATTCAGCTAAGCGATCATTCTCGGAACGATGGTAGGCAACCCGGGAGATGATTTTATGGATCTCCTGGCTGCCACACTTAAGACAACTTACTTTCTCTTCATCTTCTTTTTTCATAATCAGAAAGCCGGAAATAGCCTGGCATTTTTGGCAAGCGTATTCATAAATGGGCATAGTTTTACCTCCTCCAAAATGAAATCAAGGGAAAGGAATTACTCAATCTGTTCTT
>FWPU01010645.1_pt1 | contig 13507 bp, 13 predicted proteins | sample 2228361 | NCBI WGS metagenome assembly FWPU01 (sample SAMEA103939777, study PRJEB20133) | metagenome | reverse complement strand
CGGCTGCCCCGCGGTCGTCCTCCACCGTGAACTCCCGGTACTCCCATTTCCGGGTCGCTCCCGGCGGGCAGCCGCCCACCGCCGGGTCACGCTCGGCCTCGTCTCCCGGGCACGGCCCATAGCGCGCCAGGTCCCGGAAGATGCCATGCCGCTCCAGCACGCCGAAGTCGACCACGATCCGCTCCTCCACGCTCACCGTGCCGTCGCGTTCCACCCGGTACACCGCGCCAAATTCGGCCACGTACCAGCCGCTCTCCTGCGCACGCCCCGCCTGACCCGCCACCCCCGCGCCCAGCGCTCCCGCTATCAGCAGGGCCAGCACAGCCACAAGCACGTTCCGGCCCCGTACCGTCGCAATCATCCGTCCCGGTCCCCGGCGCCCGACCATCGCTTCAACACAAGTCTCCGGCACCCGCGTATGATCCACCCCACTGGAGCGGCCACGCCGCATCATCCTCCACACGGAAGGCTCATGGAAGCATTCGACTACGCACGACCCGGCAGCCTCGCCGAGGCCCTCGCCCTCGCCGCCAATGGCCGCAGGGTGCTCTTCCTCGCCGGCGGCACCGACGTCATCGTCCAGCTCCGCGAGGGGCGCCGCTCCTGCGACCTCCTCATCGACCTCAAGCGCATCCCCGAGCTCACCACGCTCTCCGTCGCCGCCGATGGGTCCCTCACTGTCGGCGCCGCTGTGCCGCTGGCCGAGCTCTACGAGCACCCCCACGTCCGGCGGAGCTTCCCGGCCCTCGTCGATGCCGCCACCATCATCGGCGGCGTCGCCATTCAGTCCCGCGCCACCCTCGGCGGCAACCTCTGCAACGCCAGCCCCGCCGCCGATTCCTCCCCCGCACTCATGGTCCTCGGGGCCACGCTTCGCATCGCCGGGCCCGGCGGCGAGCGCGCCCTCCCCGTCGAACAGTTCTTCGCCGGTCCCGGGCGCAGCGCCCTGCAGCCGGGCGAAATCCTGGTCTCCGTCCACGTCCCGGCGGTGCCCGCCGGCGCCGGGGCCTTCTACCATCGCTTCATCCCACGCAACGAGATGGATATCGCGGTCGCCTCGGCCGGTGCCTACCTCGCGCTCGATGCCGAGGGCCGCATCTGCGATGCCCGCATCGCCCTTGGCGCCGTCGCACCCACCCCCATCCTCGTGCCCGCCGCTCGCGACGCCCTCCTCGGCCGCGAACCCACCGCCGATGCCTTCGCAGCCGCCGGCCAGGCCGCCCACGATGCCGCCTCACCCATCGATGACATGCGCGGTAGCGTCGCCCAGCGCAGGCATCTCGCCCGCGTCCTCACCATCCGCGCCCTCGAATCCGCCCTTCGCCGCATCCGCGGCGGCCAGCCCGCAGGAGCCCACGCCCACCGATGAAACGAACCTACGTCCAGGCCCGCATCAACGGCGAAGAACGTGATTTCCTCTGCGAACCCCGCCAGAGCCTCCTCGAAGTCCTCCGCGAAGAACTCGGCCTCACCGGCAGCAAGGAGGGCTGCAACAACGGCAACTGCGGCGCCTGCTCCGTCATCATGAACGGTCGCGTCGTCAACGCCTGCTGCGTCCTCGCCGTCGAAGCCGACGGCGCCGACCTCACCACCATCGAGGGCATCGCCAGCGGCGACCGCCTCCATCCCCTCCAGCAGGCCTTCCTCGAAGAAGCCGCTCTCCAGTGCGGCATCTGCACCCCCGGCTTCATCGTCTCCGCGAAGGCCCTCCTCGATCGCGAACCAAATGCCGACGAGCACCGCATCCGCTTCTGGCTCGCCGGCAACCTCTGCCGCTGCACCGGCTACGACAAAATCATCCGCGCCGTCCAGCGCGCCGCCGCCACGCTCCAGGAGTCCGCACCATGACCACCGTCGAACGCCCCCAGTACCGCGTCATCGGCACCCGCCCCATCCGTCCCGATGGCGTCGAAAAGGTCACCGGCAAGGCCCTCTACGGCGCAGATATCCGCCTCCCCGGCATGATCTACGGGAAAATCCTGCGCAGCCCCCACGCGCACGCCCGCATCCGCTCCATCGATACCTCCGCCGCCGAGCAGGTGCCCGGCGTCCTCGCGGTCGTCACCCACGCCGACCTCCCCGTCGCCGCCGACCGCGTCGAGGAGCTCGGCGAAAGCGCAGTCAACGTCCGCGAAGTCAGCGAAAACATCCTCGCCTCCGAGAAGGTCCTCTACCGCGGCCACGCCGTCGCCGCCGTTGCCGCGACGAGCCCCCACATCGCTGAAGAGGCGCTCAAGCTCATCCGCGTCGACTACGAGCCGCTCCCACCCGTGCTCGATGTCCTGGAAGCCATGCGCGACGACGCCCCCCTCCTCGACGAACGCCGCCGTACCCGCACCCTCATGACCGGCGAGCTCAGCGAGAAACCCTCCAACGTCGCCTCCTACAACCGCTTCCAGGGCGGCGACGTCGACGCTGCCTTCGCCGAAGCCGATGTCGTCGTTGAGCGCGAGTTCCGCACCCGCATGGTCCACCAGGGCTACATCGAACCCCAGAACTCGACCGCCAGCTGGAACGCCGATGGCACCCTCACCATCTGGACCAGCACCCAGGGCGCTTTCGCCGTTCGCAACCTCGTCGCCGAAGTCCTCAAAAAGCCGATCGCCCAGGTGCGCGTCATCCCCATGGAGATCGGCGGCGGCTTCGGCGGCAAGCTCCCCATCTATCTCGACCCCGTGGCAGCGCTCCTCTCTCGCAAGAGTGGCCGCCCGGTCAAGATCGTCATGAGCCGTGCCGAAGTGTTCGAAGGCACCGGTCCAACCAGCGGCACCGTCATCCGCGTCAAGGCTGCCGCCCGCGGCGACCGCCTCACCGCCGTCCAGGCCAGCCTCTTCTACGAAGCCGGCGCCTTCCCGGGCTCCTCCGTCGGCGCCGGCTCCATGACCATGCTCGCCCCCTACAACGTCGAGAACTTCGACATCCACGCCTACGACGTCGTCGTCAACAAGCCCAAGACGGCCGCCTACCGTGCCCCCGGCGCACCGGCCGCCGCCTTCGCCATCGAAAGCATTATCGATGAGCTCGCCCGCCACCAGGGCGTCGATCCCCTCGTCTTCCGCAAGGTCAACTCCGCCCGCAAGGGCACCCGCATGGTCAACGGGATCGCCTTCCCCCGCATCGGCCACGAGGAGTGCGTCGAGGCAGCACTCAACTCCGACCACTACCGCTCCCCCATCGAAGGCCCCAACCGCGGCCGCGGCGTCGCCTCCGGCTACTGGTTCAACGGCGGCATGCAGTCCAGCGTCGTCGTCGCCGTCAACACCGATGGCACCGTCAACCTCATTGAAGGCTCCACCGATATCGGCGGCACCCGCGCCTCCCTCGCCATGCAGCTCGCCGAAACCCTCGGCATCCCCTACGAGTCCATCCGCCCCTCCGTCGTCGATACCGACTCCATCGGCCACAACGACGTCACCGGCGGCAGCCGTACGACCTTCGCCACCGGCCTCGCCGTCTACGAAGCCGGCATGGATGTCCGCCGCCAGATGGTCGCTCGCGCCGCACGCCTCTGGGGCCTCCCCGAAGAAGAGGTCGAGTACGACGCCAGCACTGGCACCATCCGCAGTACCCGTGATGGTCGCCAGCTCACGTTCAAGGAGCTCGCAGCCCAGTCGGCCCGCACCGGCGGCCCCATCACCGGCAAGGCCTCCCTTGTCGCCCGTGGCGTCGGCGGTGCCTACGCCACCCACATCGTCGATGTCGAAGTCGACCCAGAAACCGGCAAGGTCACCATCCTCCGCTACACCGCCGTCCAGGATGTCGGCACTGCCATTCACCCATCCTACGTCGAAGGACAGATCCAGGGTGGCGTGGTCCAGGGCATCGGCTGGGCCCTCAACGAAGAGTACGTCTTCGATGACGAAGGCCGAATGCTCAACGCCAGCTTCCTCGACTACCGCATGCCCACCGCCCTCGACGTCCCCATGATCGACACCATCCTCGTCGAAGTCCCCAACCCCGGCCACCCCTACGGCGTCCGCGGCGTCGGCGAAGTCCCCATCGTCCCACCCCTGGCGGCCATCGCCAACGCCATCTACGACGCCACCGGGTACCGCTTCACCGAGCTCCCAATGTCCCCGCGCCGCATCGTCGAGGCGCTCAACGGCCTCGCCTGATGGTCCGCATCTACATCCCGGCCGCCCTCCGCACCCTGTGCGGAGGGACGGCCGTCATGGAGCTCGATGCGCCCACCCTTGAGGGCCTGCTCCGGGCTGTCGATGCCCGCTGCCCCGGCTTCTACGAACGTATCGTCGCCGACGGCCGCCCGCGCCCCGAGCTCGCCTTCGCCGTCGATGGCGAAGTCCGCCCGCTCGCCCTCCACGAACCACTCGCGCCCGGCACCGAGCTCGCCATCGTCCCGGCCCTCGGTGGCGGCGCCAGCACCGTCGCCGTAACACGCTCGCACCATTCCTGAAACAGGCCCGAAATCGCCCCTCCGTACGGTGGCCCCGTCACCCCAACCACACGGAGGACCGATGCGGCTCACCGAGCGCGAAGTCGACAAGCTCCTCATCACCCTCGCCGCCATGCTCGCACGCGATCGGCGCGCCCGCGGCTTGCGCCTCAATTACCCCGAAGCGGTCGCCGTCATCGCCAGCGGGCTCCTCGAAGCCGCCCGCGATGGCCGTACCGTCGCTGAGCTCATGGCCATGCAGGGCGCCTTCCTCACCCGCGACGACGTCCTCGATGGCGTCCCCGAGATGATCGACAGCGTCCAGGTCGAAGCCACCTTCCCCGATGGTACGAAGCTCGTAACCCTCCACCAGCCCATCCCATGATCGACGCGCCACCACCCCCAACCGTTCCCGGCGCCATCCTCTTCGGCGATGGCGACATCGAAATCAACGCCGGCCGCGACACCATCGAGCTCGACGTCACCAACACCGGTGACCGCGCCGTTCAGGTCGGTTCGCACTACCACTTCTTCGAAGCCAACCCCGCGCTCCGCTTCGACCGCGCACTCGCGTTCGGTCGGCGACTCGATATCCCCGCCGGCACGGCCGTCCGCTTCGAAGCCGGCCAATCCCACCGCGTTCGGCTGGTCCCCTACGGCGGCCAGCGGCGCGTCCTCGGGTTCCACGGTCTCGCCGCCGGCCGCACCCTCGACGAGGCGCTCGCCGAAGCGCGCGCCCGCGGGATTGCCTCATGAGCCTGCGCATCTCCCGCGAGCGGTACGCCCACCTCTACGGCCCCACCGTCGGCGATCGCATTCGCCTTGGCGATACCGCCCTGTACGCCCTCATCGAACAGGATGCCCACGTCCCCGGCGATGAGCCCTGCTTTGGTGGCGGTAAGACAATCCGCGACGGGATGGCACAAACCGCGTCGCCGTCCGCTCAGCCCCTCGACCTGGTCATCACCAACGCCGTCATCATCGACCACTGGGGCATCGTCAAGGCCGACATCGGCATCCGCGACGGACTGATCGTCGGCATCGGCGCCGCTGGCAACCCCGATACCATGGATGGCATCACGCCCGGCCTCACCATCGGCCCCTCAACCGAGGTCATCGCAGGCGAGCACCTCATCGCGACGCCGGGCGCCATCGATGCGCATATCCACTTCATCTGCCCCCAGCAGGTCGAGGAAGCCCTCACGAGCGGCGTCACCACCATGATCGGCGGCGGCACCGGGCCGGCCACCGGCACCAATGCCACCACCTGCACACCGGGCCCCTGGAACATCGCGCGCATGCTCCAGGCCGCCGATACGTATCCCGTCAACATTGGCCTCCTCGGCAAGGGAAATACCTCCGACGTGACGGCACTCTGGGCTCAGCTCGAAGCCGGCGCCTGCGGCTTCAAGCTCCACGAAGATTGGGGCTCGACCCCGTCCGCCATCGATACCGCCCTGCGCGTCGCCGATGCCTTCGACGTCCAGGTCGCCATCCACACCGATACCCTCAACGAAGCTGGCTTCGTCGAAACCACCATCGCCGCCATTGCCGGTCGCACCATCCACACCTTCCACACCGAAGGCGCCGGCGGCGGGCACGCACCCGATATCATCCGCGTCGCCGGGCTCCCCAACGTCCTGCCCTCCTCCACCAACCCCACGCGCCCCTACACCGTCAACACCGTCCAGGAGCACCTGGACATGCTCATGGTCTGCCACCACCTCAACCCCGCCGTCCCCGAAGATGTCGCCTTCGCCGAATCCCGCATCCGCGCGTCCACCATCGCTGCGGAAGACATCCTCCACGACATCGGCGCCATCTCCATGATCTCCTCCGATAGCCAGGCCATGGGCCGCGTCGGCGAAGTGGTCCTCCGCACCTGGCAGACCGCCCACAAGATGAAGCTGCAGCGCGGACCCCTCCCCGGCGATCCGCCCGGCGCCGATAACGCCCGCATCAAGCGCTACATCGCCAAGTACACCATCAACCCCGCCATCGCCCAGGGCATCGCCGGCACCGTCGGCACCATCCAGCCCGGCCTTCTCGCCGATATCGTCCTCTGGCACCCCGCCTTCTTCGGCGTGAAGCCCGAGCTCGTCATCAAGGGCGGCATGATCGCCTGGGCCGCAATGGGCGACCCCGGCGCCAGCATCCCCACGCCCGAACCAGTGCGCTACCGCCCGATGTTCGGCGGCCGCGTACCCGCTACCCGCCGCCTCTTTCTCTCCAGGGCGGCACTTGATGCGGATGTCCCCGCCCGCCTCGGCCTCCGCACCCCGGCCGTCGCCGTCCGGGGCACTCGGGCCATTGGCAAGCGGGACATGGTGCACAACGACGCGCTCCCCGACATCCGCGTCGACCCGGAAACCTTTGCCGTTGCCGTCGATGGCCAGCCCGCGACCTGCGATCCCGCCGCCGAGCTCCCGCTCGCCCGGCGCTACTTCCTCTTCTAATCCTGCCCCTGGGAGGCACCATGAACGCCGCCGAGCCCCAGCCCCTCCAGCCCCTCCTCCACCTCCTGCAGCTGGCCGACTCCGCGTTCCCCGTCGGCGCCTACGCCTACAGCCACGGCCTCGAGGCACTCGTCGCCACCCGCGCCGTGACCGGCGAGGAGGACCTCCGGCCCATTCTCGAAGCCTGCGCCCGCCAGCCCGTCGCTCGGCTCATCCTCCCGGCCGCGGCCGCCGCACATCGGGCCGCCACCCCGGCAAGCTGGCAGCGCATCGCCCTTCGGTTCGATGCCGCGCTCGCCCTCGAGCCCGAGCGCCAGGCCAGCCTCGCCATGGGCGCCCGCCTGCTCGACCTCCTCCCGGCGGTCGACCCTTCCCTCGCCGGGGACCCGGCCCTCGCCCTCGCCCGGTCCAGCCCCGCGCTGGGGCATTACGCCATCGTCTTCGCCCGTGCGGCCCGGCAGCTCGGCATCGAAGCTCATGCGGCACTCGCTGCCCTGGGCATCGGCACACTCAGCTCGCTCATCGCCGCAGCGACCCGTCTCGGCATCATCGGGCACGCGGCAGCCACTCGCTCCCTCGCCGGAGCCTCCCTCCTGCTCCCACCGCTCATCGAGCGGGTGCTCCGCAGTCCTGTCCCTCTCCGCCTTGGCAGCTGGAGCCCCGTGCTCGAAATCGCCGCCGCCCGCCAGCCAACCCTTCCCTTCCGGATGTTCGCCACATGAGCCTTGGCCATCCCCACACCTTCACCCCTCCTGCACCGCGGTCCCGTCCCATCGACCCGCGCGGCGTCGTGCGCATCGGCGTCGCCGGCCCCGTCGGCTCGGGCAAGACGTCGACGCTCCTCGCCCTCTGCCGCAAGCTCTTCCCCCTCCTCGACCTCGCGGTGGTCACCAACGACATCTACACAGAAGAGGACGCCCGCATCCTGCGCTCTCACGCAGCGCTCCCCGATGACCGCATCGTCGGTGTCGCAACCGGCGCCTGCCCCCACAGCGCCATCCGCGAGGACCCCTCCCTCAACCTCCGCGCCATCGAAACCCTCAGTGGCCGCCACCCCGGCCTCGAACTCATCCTCATCGAAAGCGGCGGCGACAACCTCGCAGCCACCTTCAGCCCCGAGCTGGTCGACCGCGTCATCTACGTCATCGACGTCGCCGGCGGCGACAAAATCCCCCGCAAGGGCGGCCCCGGCACCACCTGGTCCGACCTGCTGGTCATCAATAAGCGCGACCTCGCCCCCCACGTCGGCGCCAGCCTCGACGTCATGGTCCGCGACGCGCGCGCCGCCCGCGGCGATCGCCCCATCCTCGTGACCGACATGCGCGACCCCGCCGACCAGGCAGCCGTCGCCGCTTGGGTCACCGCCGAGGTGGCGACCCTCCGGTCCGCCACGTGATCTCCTGCGCCTGCCTCGAACTCGGGGCAGCCGCCGGAGCGACCCGCGTCCTCCGCGCCCACGCTCGCGCGCCCCAGCGCTGGACCATCGGCGCCGCGGCCCCGCCCTGGTTGACGGTCCACCACCAGCTCCTCGGCGACGGCTGCTTCCCCGGCGACATCACCACGACGCGGTACCTCGCACGCCGGGGGAGTCGAACCGTGGTCTCCGCCGTCGCGGCCACCCCGCTGCGCCCTGGTCGCCCCTCGCTCCTCGCCACCGATGTCCGGGTCGAAACCGGCGCCATCCTCGTGCTCCAGGCCGGCGCCCTCCTCCCCCACGCCGCCGCAATGCACCGTTCGCTCCTCCGTGCGAACGTCGCCGGGGGTGGAGCCTTCGCCCACATCCAGGCGATAGCTCCCGGGCGCTCCGCCCACGAACCGGGCCGCTATGCCCGGCTCGACCTCCGCACCCGCATCACCAGCGGCGAAACCCTCCTGCTGCGCGAGGAAGCCACCCTCGACCCCGGCGACTGGCCGCCCGGCGGACCGGTCGTGGTCGCAATCACCGTCGTCGGCGCGTGGGCGCCCGCGGCCATCGCCTGGTGGGAGCCACACCTGCACCCGGGCCGGCCAATCGGCGCCTGGCCCCTCCGTGAGAACCGCGGGCTCATGGTTCGCGCCATCTTCCAGGCACTCGGGGAAGCCAACGCCTTCGTTCACGACCTCGTCACACAGTTCCGGCAAACACCCGGCCCCGACATCTGCTGTTCATAGTTCGGAAAAGAGTTCGACACCCGCCCGAAAGAGCGATGAAACAGCCCCGGCCTACGTTCTCCACATGCCCGGTCCGCACCCAGGGGTACTCGCAGGACCGGGCAACTTCCCAGAGGAGATTACCCGCATGCCCAACGACCCCCGGACCAACTACTGGCTCCGCAGGCGCTTCGGTCGCCGCGCCATCGTCAAGGCCGGCGCGGCCCTCGCCGTCACGCCCGCTCTCGCCTCCCTCGCGGCGGCCTGCGGCGGCGACGACGACGATGACTCCACCGGTGGCTCCGGCGGTTCCGGTGGCGACACCATCAGGGTCGGCATCCTCCACTCCCTGAGCGGCACCATGGCCGTCAGTGAGGTAGCCGTCCGCGACGCCGACCTCCTCGCCATCGAAGAAATCAACGCCGCCGGCGGCGTCCTGGGGAAGCGCCTCGAGCCGCGCGTCGAAGACGGCGCCTCGGACTGGCCGACCTTCGCTGAAAAGGCCAAGAAGCTCATCCAGAGCGATAAGGTCGCCGTCACCTTCGGCTGCTGGACATCCGCCTCCCGCAAAGCGGTCCTGCCCGTCTTCGAGTCGAACAAAGCCCTCCTCTACTACCCCGTCCAGTACGAAGGCCTCGAATCGTCGCCCTACATCTTCTACACCGGCGCAACGACCAACCAGCAAATCGTCCCCTCGATTGAGTACCTCCTCGAGCAGGGAAAGAAGAACTTCTTCCTCGTTGGCTCCGATTACGTCTTCCCCCGCACTGCCAACAAGATCATCAAGGCGCAGCTCGCTGCCTCCGGCGGCAACGTCATCGCCGAGGAGTACACCCCGCTCGGGCACACCGAGTACGCCACACTCATCGCCAAGATCAAGTCGTCAAACGCCGACGTCATCTATAACACCCTCAACGGCGATTCCAACGTCGCCTTCTTCAAGCAGCTGCGCGACGCCGGCATCAAAGCGGCCGACCTCACTACCATGTCCGTCTCCATCGCCGAGGAGGAAGCCGCGGCCATCGGCGGCGACGTGATGGAGGGGCACCTCGTCGCCTGGAACTATTTCCAGACCGTCGATACGCCCGAGAACCAGAAATTCGTTCCCGCCTATCACGCCTTCACCGAGAAGTCCGGTAAGAAGCGCCCCACCTCCGACCCCGTCGAGGCCGCCTACATCTCCGTCCACCTCTGGGCCATGGCCGTCGAAAAGGCCGGCACCACCGAGGTCGAAAAGGTCAAGGCAGCGATGGCCGGCCTCGAATTCAAAGCCCCCGGCGGTCCCGTCACAGTCCATCCCACCAACCACCACATCTCCAAGACCGTCCGCATCGGCCGCATCCGTCGCGACGCCCTCATCGATGAAATCTGGGCCACTCCCGGGCCCGTCGAGCCCGACCCGTACCTGGAGACCTACCCCTGGGGCAGCGAGTTCGCCAAAGAGAAGAAGTCCTAGCCCGCGGCTCACGCGCTCGCCCGGCCGGGGGCCCGTGGTCCCCGGCCGGGCCCTCACGTTGGGAGAGGAAACCATGGATATCTGGCTGCAGCAGCTCTTCAACGGCCTGAGCCTAGGGTCGATTCTCCTGCTCGTTGCGATCGGCCTCGCCTTCTCATTCGGCCTCATGAACGTTATCAACATGGCCCACGGCGAAATGATTATGGTCGGCGCCTACTGCGCCTACCTCGCCGAACGCCTGCTTTCCAGTGCCCTCGGCACATCTGCGGTCGAGGTGGCCTTCCTGCTGGCGCTCCCACTCGCCTTCCTCGCGGCGGGCAGCCTGGGCATGCTCCTCGAAGTCTCCCTCGTCCGCCGCCTGTACGGCCGCCCGCTCGATACCCTCCTGGCCACCTGGGGCGTCTCATTGGTCCTCCAGCAGGCTGCCCGCTCCATCTTTGGCGCCCCAAACGTCCAGGTCACCACCCCGCCATGGCTCCAGGGCGGACTCGCGATCACCGGCGGCTTCACCATGCCCTACGTCCGCCTCTTCATCATCGCCATGGTGCTCGTCGCCATCGTCCTCGTCTGGCTCTACCTCGTCCGCACCGCTGCTGGTCGCCGCACCCGCGCCACCATGCAGAACCGCGAAATCGCCGCCGCCCTCGGCGTCCGCACGCCCCGTGTCGATATGCTCACCTTTGGCCTCGGATCCGGGCTCGCGGGCCTGGCTGGCTGTGCCCTCGCGCTCATCGGTCCCATCGGCCCATCGCTCGGCACCTACTACATCGTCGATTCCTTCCTCGTCGTCATCCTCGGCGGCATCGGCCAGGTCGTTGGCACGGCCATCGCCGCCCTCGCCATCGGCGGGGCAAATGCCCTCCTCGAATTCCAGCTCAGCGCCTCGGTCGCCAAGGTCCTCGTCTTCGTGCTCGTCATCGCCTTCCTCCAGTGGCGGCCCGCCGGCATCGTCCAGCGCCGCGCCGCACGGTAAGGAGCCACGCCATGACCTCCGCACGTCTCCCCAGGCACTCCCCCGGCACGTCCGCACCGCTCGCCCGGCTCTTTCGGCGCGCCGGCCCGCTCATTCCCATCCTGCTGATTGGCACGGCGCTCCTCCTGGCGCCAGCGTTCCTCTCCGATTTCCGCCTCAACCTCCTGGCCAAGTTCATCTGCTTCGCCATCCTTGCCATCGGCATCGACCTCGCCTGGGGCTACACCGGCATGCTGAGCCTCGGCCACGGCGTCTGGTTCGGCCTCGGCGGCTATGCCATGGGCATGTACCTGAAGCTGGAAGATGCCGACGGCCGCCTTCCCGACTTCATGAACTGGAGCGGGCTCACCGCTCTTCCCTGGTTCTGGAAACCCTTCGCCCACCCGTGGTTCGCCCTCCCCGCGGCCGTCATCGGTCCCGGGCTCCTGGCCTTCATGGTCGGCTACCTCGTCTTCCGCAGCCGCGTCAAGGGCGCCTACTTCTCCATCATCACCCAGGCCCTCGCCCTCATCCTCTCCATCTTCTTCGTCGGCCAGCAGCAGTACACCGGCGGCACCAACGGCCTCACCAATTTCAGCACCCTCTTCGGCTTTTCCCTCGCCGACCGCGCAACCCAGGATGCCCTCTACCTGGTCACCGTCCTCACCCTCATCGCCGTCATGCTGCTGGCTACCTGGGCAACCCGGGCACCCCTCGGCAACCTCCTCATCGCCATCCGCGATGACGAAGATCGCGTCCGCTTCTCCGGCCACAACGTCCCCCTCATCAAGGCCGGCATCTTCGCCCTCTCGGCCGCGCTCGCTGGAATCGCGGGAGCGCTCTACGTCCCCCAGGTTGGCATCATCTCGCCCGCCAACATGGGCATCGTCCCCTCCATCGAATTCGTCCTCCTCGTGGCGGTCGGCGGCCGCGCCACCATCACCGGCCCGGTCATTGGGGCCATAGTCGTCAGCTGGGCGCGCAGCCTCCTCAGCGAAAACTACCCCGATACCTGGCTCTTCTTCTTTGGCGCCCTCTTCGTCGGGTCCGTCCTCCTCTTCCCGGCCGGCATCGTCGGCACCGCCCGGGCCGTAGCGCGCGCCCGGTCCATCCCCATCCGCTGGCCCCGGGGCGTGCCGTCAGCCCGCCTCCCCGGCCTCGACACCCAGGGAGCCACCCGTGAGTGACGCAATCCTCAAAGTCGAAAACCTCGTCGTCTCCTTCGATGGCTTCCGCGTCCTCGATGACCTCGACCTCGTCATCGGCCGCGGCGAGCTCCGCTTCCTCATCGGCCCCAACGGCGCCGGCAAGACGACCCTCATGGACGTCATCTCTGGCAAGGTCCGCGCCGAATCCGGCCGAGTCCTCTTCGACCCCACCATCCCGCCCAGCGGCGACCCACACCCCGCAGCCATCGAGGTCCACGGCGAAATTCGCTTCGAAGGCCTCGACCTCACCCGCATGCGCGAAGATGCCATCGTCCGCGCCGGGATCGCCCGCAAGTTCCAGACCCCCTCCGTCTTCAACAGCATCTCCGTCGCCGCCAACGTCGCCGTTGCGGCCTCCTACCGGGACCGCTTCTTCCGCCAGCTCATTCCCCCCTCGGCAGCGCGCCGTCGCCAGGTGACCGAGGCGCTCACCGCCGTCGGACTCCTCGAACGCGCCGATGCCCTCGCAGGCTCCCTCTCCCACGGCGAACGCCAGTGGCTCGAAATCGCCATGCTCCTCGTGCAGGCGCCCCGCATCATGCTCCTCGACGAACCCATCGCCGGCATGACCAGGCCCGAACGCGAGCGCACCGGCGAGCTCCTCCACCGCCTCGCCGGCACCCACACCATCATCATCACGGAGCACGACATGGAATTCGTCCGCCAGTTCGCACGCACCGTCACGGTCCTCCACATGGGGCGCGTCCTGCGCGAAGGCCCCATCGAGGAGATCCAGCAGGACCCGGAGGTCCGCCGCGTCTACCTCGGCCGTCAGAAGGTCGCCGCCGGGGACGCCGCATGAGCCCCCGTATCGCAGCACGCGTCCGGCTCCCCGCCCGCGGTGCCACAGCGCCGGCCCCGGGGGCCGGGCCGCTCCTCGCCGTCGAGGACCTCGCCATCGGATACGGCGGC
>FWPU01010641.1_pt1 | contig 13510 bp, 7 predicted proteins | sample 2228361 | NCBI WGS metagenome assembly FWPU01 (sample SAMEA103939777, study PRJEB20133) | metagenome | reverse complement strand
TATGAGAAGCTGGCAGTAACCTATCATACGCTGCTCGTCATTGCGGCCATTATCATGTGGCTCTAGGTTTTCAAACACGCCCTAGTCCAGTCAGGCATACATGGCCCCCTCACCCACCTAGCTGACATAGATGTCCTCCTCCAGCACACCTGTACATGGCGGCGGAAGTCTGTGCAGTCTCCTTGAGAAGGTCGCTTTTCCCGCCCGCCACCAGTTATAGACACTGCACAAATTCATCCATATAATGCGGTCTGAGGGGCACTGGCCTCCCCTGCGTCACGGTAGTCATGCCCGGCCTGAGCGACAGGCTGAGGCAAGGAGGGCGCCATGAACAGGACAATCGCCATGGTCCTCGCCGGCGGACGCGGCGACCGGCTCAGCATCCTGTCCGAGGAACGCGCCAAGCCCGCGGTAGTCTTCGGCGGCAAGTACCGGATTATAGACTTCACCCTTTCCAACTGCGTCCACTCGGGTATCCAGAAGGTGGCCCTCCTTACCCAGTACCGGCCCAGGTCCCTCAATGAGCACATAGGCATAGGCAAACCCTGGGACCTGGACCGCATGGGCGGCGGCATTTTCCTGCTCCAGCCCTACACCGGCCGGCGCTCCTCCGACTGGTACAAGAACACTGCCGACGCCGTGTACCAGAACCTGGAGTTCATCGAGGAGTCCAGGGCCGAGCGGGTGCTTGTCCTCTCGGGCGACCATATTTACAACATGCGTTACAACGACATGATCGCCTTTCACCTGGCCAGGGGAGCCGACTGCACCGTCGCAGCGATGGAGGTGCCCCTGGAGGATGCCAGGCGCTACGGCCTCATAAGGCTCAACCAGTTCAGCGAGGTAGTGGAGTTCGTTGAAAAGCCCGCCAGGCCACAGAGCAACCTTGCTTCCATGGGCATCTACCTCTTCGACAAGGGTGCCCTGGTGGAGGTCCTCACGCGGGACGCGGCAGACCCTACCTCTTCCCATGACTTTGGCCGGGACATCTTCCCGTACATGCTGGGCAGGTACAAGGTGTACGCCTACCGGTTCAATGGCTACTGGCGCGACGTGGGCACCGTCCAGTCCTACTGGGAGGCCAACATGGACCTGCTCTCCGACAGGCCGCTGCTGGACCTGTACGACCCTGAGCACCCGGTGCTCACCAGGCCGCAGAGCCGCCCACCCTCCAAGAGCGGCCCCCACGCCCTGATTACCCGCAGCCTGGTCTGCGATGGCTGCATTATCAACGGAGCAGTGCGCAACTCAGTGCTCTCCAGGGGCGTCCAGGTGGAAGAGGGCGCTGTGGTCGAGGACTCCATCATACTCGATGACTGCTACATCGAGGCTGGGGCGGCAGTACACCGCTCCATTATTGACAAGGAGGTCAGGGTGCAGCGGGCCTCCATCGTGGGCTGGGGCGAGGACTTCACTCCCAACGAAGACGAGCCTGACCACCTGAACACAGGCATAACGCTGGTGGGCAAACGCGCCACGATTCCGCCCGGGGTAAAGATCGGCCGCAACTGCAAGGTCTACCCTGGCACCCTCGCCGAGGCCTTCCGACAAGACCTCATCCCCAGCGGGAGCACGGTGGGCAAGCCCTTGCCCAGGTAATGCCAATGGTCTGCGACGAGGCCGCAAAGTCCTGGGGCGGCACAAGGCCTGCCCTGTAGGTCGCCAGCGGGACCCTCAGGGTTGCTGCCCTGGCACCTGGACCGAGAGCTTGTCGCCCAGTGAGACGAAGAGGTCCACCCATTCTACCGCCACCTCGTCCCGTCTCTGTGCTCTCTGCTGGAAGTGTGGGTAGTCCTTCTTCAGCATATCGTAGTAGAGGTTCTGGGCCCTCATTATATCCACGGGGAAAGGCGCAGACCTGGCCAGCTCCACAGTGGGCACGAGGTAGCGCAGTTGCTGGATGTCCTCCGGCCTGCTGGCCAGCTTCACGAAGGCCCGCTCCAGCGCCTGCTTGAATATGTAGCCCAGCCCCTCTGCGTCCAGCTCAATGTGGAGGTCGCCGGCTTCTCGCAGCAGATTGCGCACGTGCTCGGCATCTATCATATCGCTGCTCAGCGCCCGGCGCAGGTCGGTGTTGAGGAAGAACTCCGCCGCCATCTGGAAGGCCTTGGGCAACGGGATGCGCAGGTCTGCCAGGAAGCGCATCATGGGCGCCTGGTTCTCGTAGAGCTGGCGGTAGATGGCCTCGGCGCCGGCCAGGGCGGAGTCCAGTATCTGGCCCAGCACCTTGCGCTGCTCGTCCCGGAACAGCGACTTTATGGAGTAGATGGACTTGCCGAAGTGCCTGTCCATGAGCCGGATGACCTCTGGCAGGTCTACCCTGGAGAAGGCGCTAGCAAGCTCCGTGGTCATGGCCTGGTAGCCCTGTGGCCCACGGTACTCGCGGACGCCGGCGTGCAGGTTGTGGTCGCCAAAGTGGAGCACGCCAAAGCTCAGGGCCACCGACTCCTGCGTTACCTCGTTGGTGAATTTGGCGCGGCCGACGGCCAGCTTGACCCTGCCTGTGGTGAAGCTCTGGTAGTCTTCCTGGTCCACCAGGTAGCAGTATATCCTGGCCTGCTTCTCATACTGCTCAAAGAGGGAGCTTGCGGCGTAGTGGGCCGCCACCTTGCCAAGGTTGACGATGGAGGGGCGGACGAAGCGCTCGTAGATGCGCCGGCCGTCGCCGTATTCCCTGATGTTGCTGCGGGCGCGCTCCAGGACCTGCAGGAAATGGGCCTCCGTGCTGTCCCCGAAAAGCTCCTCGGAGAGCTGGACGGCCCTGGCGGCGTACTGGATGCACTGCACCGTCTCTATGCGGGAAAGCTCGTTGAAGTACCAGCCGCAACTGGTGTACATGAGCATGGCGTGGCGCTGTAGCTCCAGGAGCTTGAGCACCGTCGTCTTTTCGGCGTCGCTCAGCGGGCGGGCGGCATGCTGGGCCAGGAAACTCTCCAGGCCCTGGGGCGAGCGGTCTAGGACAACGGAGATGTAGTCGTCCCGCGCTTCCCAGGGGTCGTTCAGGTAGCTGCCGGCCAGGTCTTCATACCGTGGCGCGATGGTGTCCCGTAGCCAGTCGAAGGCCTCCCGCAGAGGGGCGCGCCAGGACTGGCCCCACCCGGGCACATAGTCATCAGTGCACCCGCAGTCGCTGCGCCAGCGCTCCACCCCGTGGGCGCAGCTCCAGGAGGTGTTTTCCGCTATCCTTGCCTCCCAGATGGGCGGGTGCTTCTCCAGGAACTCACCATAGTTGGTGAACCTGGCGAGGTTGTGGGACTCGATGAAGTGGATGGCGTAGGCCAGCGCCATATCGCCGAAACGGTGATGGTGGCCATAGGTCTCGCCGTCGGTGGCGATGTGGGCCAGGCTATACTCCCTGCGCTCGGAGGGGGCTATCTCCAGGAGCCTGTGGGCGAAGTCCTCCCCCCGGTTGAGGAGTCGCTCGAAGGCGACGGCGCGGGCCGTGGGGCCATCGTAGAAGAACAGGTTGATGCTCCGGCCCGACGGCAGGTGGCAGGTATAGGCCACGGTCGTGTCAATGCGCGAGCCTCTGACGTCGCTCCAGGGGCGCACGCCCTGGCGCCTCACCTGAGCGGCCTGGTGCGGCGCCAGAATGGTGAACCTGATGCCCTGCTCGGCCAGGACCTCCAGCGTCTCGGTGTTCACTGCTGTCTCGGGCAGCCACATGCCCTCTGGCCTGCGCCCAAAGCGGCGCTGGAAGTCGTAGATGCCCCAGGCCACCTGGGTCTGCTTATCGCGTCTGGTAGCCAGCGGCAGAATCATGTGGTTGTAGGCCTGGGCAATGGCCGAGCCATGGCCGGAGAACTGGCGCTGGCTCTGCCGGTCGGCCTCCAGGATAGCCTGATAGACGTCGGAGGCGTTGGACTCCAGCCAGGACAGCAAGGTCGGGCCGAAGTTGAAGCTGATCCTGGAGTAGTTGTTTACAATGCGAGTGATCCAGCCCCGGCCGTCCAGGATGCGCGAGGTGGCATTGGGGCCATAGCACTCGGCGGTGATGCGCTCATTCCAGTCGTGGTACGGGTAGGCGGAGTCTTGCTGCTCTATGGCCTCAAGCCAGGGGTTCTCGCGGGGAGGCTGGTAGAAGTGGCCATGAAGACAGATGTACTTCACCAAGGTCCAGGACTCCTCTTCAAGGCCAGGGCTGCCACCCAGCCACGGCTACAGAGACTCTCCCTACCCAGCGCAGGGCATAGCTGGTCTTCCCTCATAATCTCCTGTGGCCGGAATGGCATGCCGGGGCGAGAGGTCTGAGTGGCGCTTGCCCTGAACCCTCCTCCCTGTTCCAATTGCTGGCGCGGGGGCACTATCCCGGCTGCTTCCTGGCCCTGGACCGGGTGGCGCGTTTGCGGGGCGCCGGCCGGGTCTCTGGCGCAGGCCCAATCACTGCGCCGGCTGCTACAGGCTGAGGCGCCGTCTGTGACTGACCATTGCCCTCGGTGCTCACACCGCCCTCCAGGATCGCCTTGGCCCTGAAATAGTGCTCCACGTCCTTGCCATCGGGCCTGCCTTCGCGCTCCCAGATGGAATACGCGAGTTGCTTGATTTGCTCTTCAGTAACCGCTAGTTTCTCCATAGGTCCACCGTCGGGCTAAGTTTTGAATCCCATCATAACACCGCTTGCATCTATTATTCCACGTCTTTTATAGACATGAATTGGGGCCAGGTGCCACCCCTCTGGACTACCCTTTGAAAAAGACGGCTGCCAGGGGTGGCAGCGTGAGCGTCAGGGAGTACATGCGACCATGGGCCGGAACGGGCGACGCCTCCACGCCGCCCATGTTGCCCTGGCCGCTGCCGCCGTACTCTCTGGCGTCGCTGTTCAGGACCTCGCGCCAGAAGCCGCCGCGGGGCACGCCTACCCGGTAGTTGTAGCGCGGCACCGGCGTAAAGTTGCACACCACCAGGACCATGTTATCGGTGGAGCGGTCCCTGCGGACCAGGCCCAGCGTGCTGCCCTCCACATCATTGCAGTCCACCCACTCGAAGCCGGCCGGTTCGGTGTCCAGCTCATGGAGGGCAGGCTCGGAGCGGTACAGCCTCACCAGGTCCGACACCCAGCGCTGCATGCTCATGTGGCGCTCATAGTCCAGCAGGTGCCAGTCCAGGCTCTCGTCGTGGTGCCACTCCCTCCACTGGCCGAACTCCCCGCCCATGAACAGCAGCTTCTTGCCAGGCTGGGCGTACATGTAGCCCAGCAGGAGCCTCAAATTGGCGAACTTCTGCCAGTCGTCGCCGGGCATCTTGCCCAGCAGCGAGCCTTTGCCGTGCACGACCTCGTCATGGGACAGCGGCAGGATGAAGTTCTCTGAGAAGGCGTAGAGCATGCGGAAGGTCAGGTTATTGTGGTGGTACTTCCTGTAGATGGGGTCACGGGACATGTACTCCAGCGTGTCGTGCATCCAGCCCATGTCCCACTTGAAGCCGAAGCCCAGCCCGCCCACGTAGTTGGGCCTGGAGACCATGGGCCAGGCCGTGGACTCCTCGGCGATGGTCTGCACATCCGGGTAGCTCCTGTACACCTCCTCGTTGAACCGGCGCAGGAAATCTATGGCCTCGATGTTCTCCCGGCCACCGTACTTGTTGGGGACCCACTCCCCCGGCCTGCGGGAGTAGTCCAGGTAGAGCATGGAGGCGACAGCATCCACTCGCAGGCCGTCGGCATGGTACTTGTCCAGCCAGAAGAGGGCGCTGCTGATGAGGAAGCTCCGCACCTCGTCGCGCCCGTAGTTGAAGATGTAGCTGTTCCAGTCGGGATGGAAGCCCTTCCGGGGGTCGGCGTGCTCGTAGAGGTGCGTGCCATCAAAGTACACCAGCCCATGTTCATCGCCTGGGAAGTGGGCCGGCACCCAGTCCAGGAACACGCCGATGCCCCGCTGGTGCAGGTGGTCCACCAGGTACATCAGGTCCTGGGGAGTCCCGTAGCGACTGGTGGGGGCAAAGTAGCCCGTGGTCTGGTACCCCCAGGAGCCGTAGAAGGGGTGCTCCATGACCGGCAGCAGCTCGACGTGGGTGAAGCCCAGCTTCTCCACGTAGTCGGCCAGCCTGGGGGCCAGCTCCCGGTAGGTCAGCGGGCGACCGCCATCTTCCGGCACCCGTGCCCAGGACCCCACGTGCACCTCGTAGATGCTGATGGGGGCATTCAGGGCGTTGCGCCGGTGCCTGTGTGCCATCCAGGCGTGGTCATTCCACTGGTACTCCAGGTCCCAGACGATGGAGGCGGTCAAAGGCGGCGTCTCCGCGTAAAAGGCTACCGGGTCAGCCTTGTCCACCCTGTAGCCGTTGTAGCGGGAGACTACGTGGTACTTGTAGACTGTCCCCTTACCCACTCCAGGGATGAAGCCTTCCCATACCCCCGACTGGCCCCTGGGGCGCAGGGGATGGCTGGACTTGTCCCAGTCGTTGAACTGGCCCATGACAGATACCTGCTCCGCGTTGGGCGCCCAGACCGCGAAGTACGTGCCCTGGGAGCCGTCCACCGTCATGGGGTGTGCCCCAAGCTTGTCGTAGATGCGGAAGTGGGAACCCTGGTTGAACAGGTACAGGTCGTCTTCGCTGAGCGGAGTCACGTCATAGCGCAATGCGTCAGGCCTCCAGGGGCTTTACGTTGAACGGCGTCGCGCCGCCCGGTGGGGCAGCCGCCCTAGCTAGCGGCCCTCCTGGCCCGGTCAACAGACTTCAGCGCCTCAATCACCTCGGGCACCTGCATGAAGGTCTCCAGTGAATACCGCGCCTTGCGTTGCCAGTTCTGGCGCTGGGTGGTAGTCCCCGGCACATTCTGAGGCTTTGTCTCCAGCCACAGGTCTTCCAAGCTTACCAGCACGGCGCGGGCCTGGCTGGCCCCCAGGTAGGAAAGACAGGCCCGGAGCACATCATAAGGCCCTGGCGCGTCGGCGCTCAGCCAGCCCTTCTCCTGGAGAAAGGCCACCAGGGCGCTCCTGGCCTTGGCCAGCCACGTCCGCTGCTGGTCGGCCTCAGCCGCGCCAATCAGGCCCAGGTCCTGCCTGTCGGCGATGTCCAGGCCCTCCCAGAAGGCGGCGAAGGGCGGCATGTCATGGGTATTGAAGCTGGCCACCGCGTCCCGTGGCACCGGATGGAGCGCCTTGCGTGGCTCTGTTGACAGCTCGAACTGGGCCACGTACATCCGGCTCAGGCCGTGGCGGGCCATGGCGGCGTTGACGTAGCCGGGGACTGTGCCCAGGTTCTCGCCCACGACCCAGGCCGTGTGCCTGTGGGACTCCAGGGACAGGATAGCGTAAAGCTCCTCCGCCGGGTAGCGCACATAGGCCCCCTGGGCAGCCTCCAGGCCCTCCGGCACCCAGAACAGCCGGTGCAGGCCCATCACGTGGTCTATGCGCAGCACGCCGGCGTACCTCAGATGGTGGCGCACGTACTCTATGAAGTACCCGTAGCCCTGCTCCCTCAGCCGCTGAGGATGCAGTGGCTGGAAGTGCCAGTCCTGGCCGCGGGTGAAGAAGGCATCGGGGGGCGCGCCGGCCGACATGTCGGGCACGAAAAGGGACTGGTACTTCCAGGCGTCGTAGCCGTCGGGGTGAACGCCCAGGGGCAGGTCCAGGTACAGGCCGGAGCCACGCCGCCGCGCCACTTCGGACAGCGCCTCCATCTGCTGGTGGGCCAGCCACTGGGCGAAGAGATAGTAGCGCCAGGCCGACTCATCGTACTCGCCCTGAAGGATGCGGCCCTCCCGCATGCCCTGGGGCCACTGGCGCCAGGGTGTGCCCTGGCGCTGGCACGCAGCCCGGAAGCGGGCGTACTCCTCCGCCACCGGGCGCTGGCGGGCGAAGCTCGAAAGCTCCTCCAGCCGTGCCGACGCTCCCTGGAAGCACGCGCTGGCGCACTGCTCCAGCACGCGGCGCTTCAGGGCCATCTGCCTCCTGTAGTCCACCAGCGGCTTCGCCTGGAGCGCCTTTAGCTCCTGCTGGAAGGCGGCGGAGGCCATGAGGGCCTGCGCCGATGGGGCCGAGGCCAGCTCCGGGACGCCTGCCAGGTCCACGTAGAACTCGTTCCACAGCAGCCGGCTGACCGGCGCGTAGGGACTGGGATCGAAAGGCTCGTCCAGGAACGCGGGCAGCAGCGGCAGCGTGGCCACAATACCGCCGCCCAGGTCATGCACCCACTCCAGCAGCCGTGTGAGGCCCGAGAAGTCGGCGCCCCAGCCGTTTTCCGAATGCAGCGCGTAGAGCGGCAGGAAGACGCCCCAGGTGCGGCCCATCGGCCCATCGGGCGGAGCGTACGACCGGACAGGCGCGGCGATAACCAGTGCCTCCACGCTGCTGCCGGCAAGCTCCAGGCCCAGCCGGTGGTAGCCCGGCGGGAGCGGGCGGGGCAGGCCCACCCGCTTTGCCATGTACCGGACGCCCTCGACCTCGGCGCTTTGGGTGACCGGGGAGGCGGCCAGTTCCCAGCCCAGCTCTCGCTGATGGCCGTCCTCGTACCTCAGCCACGCGCCCAGGCGGGCGGAGGCCAGCGACTCCGGCAGCCGCACCTCGATGGCGGGCGGCACGCCGTCCCACGCGACGACAACATGGTCCAGGGGCCTGCGCCAGACCTCCTGGCGACGCTGGCGCAGCACCTGGGGCACGTCGGCCAGCGAAGACACTGGCGCGTCCATGGCCCGCAGCACCGCCAGCAGGGTCTCCACCGATGCAGCCCTGCGCCGCCGGGCCACGTCGTAATAGGCGGTCTGCACGCCGTAAAGCTGGGCCAGTTGCCGGAGCTGGCGGCTCAACCTCGCGCCTCCATCAGTCCGATTATGCCCTGGAGGGGCACGCGGACCCAGGCTGGCCTGTTGTTCAGCTCATAGCCTACCTCGTACACAGCCTTCTCCAGCAGGTAGGCATCCAGCAGCAGCTTGACCTCGTCCTCGTTGGCGGGGAGGAAAGAGGCCCCGGAGGCGACCTGCATGTAGGCCCTGAGGAAGGCCGACGTCACGCCCATGTACCAGAAGGGCACCCAGCCTTCCAGCCTGCGCAGGTCCTCCGGCCTTATCACCGTGGGCGCCTGGCCCATAATGGCTGCATGGGCCGCGTAGTGGAAGGAGCGCACCATGCCCGCCACGTCCCGCAGGGGCGAGCGCTTCAGCTTGCGCTCGGACAGGGGCCTGGCGGGCTCGCCCTCGAAGTCAATGATGACGAAGTCGTTGCCTGTGTAAAGCACCTGCCCCAGGTGGTAGTCGCCGTGGCAGCGGATGCGCGTGGCGGTGATCCTGTGCTCCAGCACCGAGTGGAACCGCTGGAGTATGTCGCCATGCATGGCCAGCACCCTTTCGGCCTCGGGCCTCGCCGCCTCGGGCAGGCTGTCGCGCTTGCGCTGCAGCGTCTCAAAGGTCTGCCTGGTGAGGCTGCGCATGGACTGGAACAGGGAGCGCCGGTAGAAGTCGGTGAAAGGTTCGGGCGCGAACCTGGGGTCCTCGGTGTCAGAGGCCAGGGCCAGGTGTAGCTGGGCCGTGCGCTCGCCCAGCAGCCGCGCCGACGCCAGGTATGGGCCGATGGTGTCCTCGGCCAGGGGGAGGAAGTCCGACAGCCTGAGGTCCAGGATGTGGCCGCTGGGCAGCCTGGGGGCCTGGGCCTCCGGCCTGGCCAGGACGCGCTCGAAGAACCGCCCCAGGGAGTCCAGGGTGTACTGCCAGGCGTCGCCCTGGTTCTGCACGTAGCCCTGGAGGACGGCCAGGGTGATAGGCTCGCCGTTGCGCTCCTGCTGGTACTCGATGGCGCCGGCCAGGGGCGAGAAGTTGGTGAAGGTTGTCTTCTCGGTGAGGAAGCGGCCTATCTCCAGCTCCGGGTTGATGCCCTCTCCCAGCCGGCGGAAGAGCTTGAGAATGAGCTTGTCACCATAGACCACCGAGGTGTTGGACTGCTCGGCCTTGAGCAGGGAGGGCGTCAGTGCCGGCCCGCCATCGCCGACAAGCTTGCGCAGCGCCCCGCGGATGTGCCACGCCTGGAGCTCGCCGTTTTCGCCCTTGAAGTGCCGCCGCCTGGAAATCGCCTCCACCAGGGCCATGCAGAACTCCCTGTCGGACAGGGCATCGTACAGGACGCTTTCGCTCTCCCCTTCGGTGCCAACCACCATCATGCGGCAGATAGCGGACTGGGCCGACTCTTCCAGCAGGCTGCGCGCCTTGCTCAGGGGCGCCATTCCCAGGGGAAGCACGTAGGTCTCCGGCTCCCCCTCGGAGTACTCGATGCGCATGAGTACAAGGTAGCCATGCACACCGTTGTGCGTCAGGGGGAGAACATCCAGTATCTCCCCACCGTGGATGCGCCTGGCCTTGCCGCCAAACCAGCGACGCCCCCTGATGTAGCTCAGCAACACCCCCTCGGTAACGGGCCGGGTCTCCTTGCTCAGCGGGTCCTGCCGCTCGGCTGGCAGAGAGAGGGTGGCGATGGCGCCCTGGGGAGGCGCGCCCGGCTGCCCAGGGATGGCCCGCTGCGGCTGCAGCGCGAACCAGTAGAAGCCATAGGGGCCAAGGGTCAAGAAGTACGGCGCGCTGCCGATGACCGGGAAGTCGGTGCCGCCAAAAAGCTCCGTGGGGACACACCCTTCGAAGCGGGAGAGGTCAAGGTACGCATGCTGGGCCAGGCGCGACAGGTTAGCTACCACCAGGACTGTTTCATCCTGGTAGCGGCGCACAAAGGCCAGCACTTTGGAGTTCTCAGGGTTCAGGAACTCAATGGTGCCCCGGCCAAAGGCCTTGGAGCGCTTGCGGAGAGCGATGAGGCGCTTCATCCACCACAGCAGCGAGTCAGGGTTATTCTGCTGGGCCTCGACGTTGATGGCCTCGTAGTGGTACTCGGGGTCTATGATGACCGGCAGGTACAGCTTCTGGGGATTGGCGTGGGAGAAGCCTGCGTTGCGGTCGGCGCTCCACTGCATGGGCGTGCGCACGCCGTTGCGGTCGCCCAGGTAGAAGTTGTCCCCCATGCCGATCTCGTCCCCATAGTACACAACAGGCGTGCCCGGCAAGGAGAAGAGCAGCCCATTCATCAGCTCAATCTTCTTGCGGTCGTTGTTGAGCAGGGGGGCCAGGCGGCGGCGTATGCCCAGGTTGATCCGGGCATGGGAGTCGTGGGCGTAGATGCGGTACATGTAGTCCCGCTCTTCGTCGGTCACCATCTCCAGGGTCAGCTCATCGTGGTTGCGCAGGAACAGCGCCCACTGGCAGTTGGCCGGTATGGGCGGCGTCTGCTGGAGGATGTCCACGATGGGGAAGCGGTCCTCCATGCGCAGCCCCATGAACATCCGGGGCATGAGGGGAAAATGGAAGGCCATGTGGCACTCGTCGCCATTGCCAAAGTAGGCCACGGCCTCCTCGGGCCACTGATTGGCCTCCGCCAGGAGCATCCGGTCCCGGAACCGCCCGTCCAGGTGACGCCGGAACTCCCTGAGCACCTGGTGAGTCTCGGCCAGGTTCTCGCAGATGGTGCTCTCTCGCTCGTAGAGGTAAGGCACCGCGTCCAGGCGCAGCCCGGCGACGCCCATGCCCAGCCAGAAGTCCATCACCCTCAGCATTGCCCGCAGGACGTGGGGGCTGCTGTAGTTCAGGTCCGGCTGGTGATGGTAGAAGCGGTGCCAGTAGTAGGCCCTGGCAACGGGGTCCCAGGTCCAGTTGGAGGACTCGAAGTCCTTGAAGATGATGCGGGCGTCCCTGTACCGGTCAGGCGAGTCGCTCCAGACGTAGAAGTCGCGCCAGCGTGTGCCTGCGCTGGAGCGCCGGGCACGCTGGAACCACGGGTGCTGGTCCGAGGTGTGGTTGATGACAAGCTCCGTGATGACGCGCAGCCCCCGGCGGCTGGCCTCCCGCAAGAACATGCGGAAGTCGTGAAGCGTGCCGTAGCTGGGATGGACGCTGGTGTAGTCGGCGATGTCGTAGCCGTCGTCCTTCAGGGGAGAGGGATAGAACGGCAGCAGCCAAATAGCTGTGACGCCCAGGTCCTGGAGGTAGTCCAGCTTCTCCGTCAGGCCGTGAAAGTCCCCTATGCCGTCGCCGTCGCTGTCATAGAAGGCGCGCACGTGAAGCTCGTAGACAATGGCGTCCTTGTACCAGAGGGGGTCCCCATTCCAGCCCAGCACATCATCGGCCTGGTCCTGCATACCCAACATCTCCCCTACATGAAATAGTCAAAATCGCGCTCAGTCCGCACCCGCCTTCGGACTACAAATATATGGGCCGGGGCCACGGCGGGGTCAAGCGCCACGTAGTTCCTGGGGCCACGCCAGAGATAGCGCGCCCCGGTGAGCTGGTCATGCACCTGATAGGTGTCCTCTCCCTCAATGACAGCGCGGCACCTACCTTCACAGGCTGTCACGGCCAACCTCGGTCTCTGCTCTCCAGGAGAGCCGTGGTGTTTGAGGAATGATGGCATGAGGCACCATACTGAGGAAACCGTCCCGTACCTACAGGTGTGAGATTACCAGGTCTTCCCCTGGATGAAACACCGCTGGAAGGGCAGACGCAGCTTGTCCTGTGAGTGGCAGGCCTGAACAGAGAAGACACGGGTCCAGGGCGCAGGGGGTACCTGGTGCTGTCCACTACCTTGCCGCAACCACCCGGAGCACAGGAGCCATTTGGCTCCGCAGGTAGGATTCGAACCTACGACCAATCGGTTAACAGCCGACCGCTCTACCCCTGAGCTACTGCGGAGCGACACGCCGCGAGAGTTCAAACACAGGGACGCCACCTATCGGGCAAAGGTGGCGACCAGTTCTATGATAGCACCCGTAGCCATGCCCCACAAGCGTTTCTGGTACTGGTTCAGTCCATCCAGGGCAGGAGCCTGGCGCCCTGGGCGCAGGCATAGGCTACCATTATGCCTTTTATGGTCTTGCCGATCAGGACGATGGCGAAGAACCTGGCAACCGGGAAGCGGCTTCCTCCGGCGATGATGCCCACAACGTCAAAGAAGGGATTGGGGATGACAGATGCGAGGAAGATAACGAGCCAGCCCCTACGCTCCATCCAGGACTTCATCCTGGGGTAGAACATCCGGCCCTCGACGACCCTTCGTCCGCCGTAGCCCAGGGCATAGCCGGAAGTCTCGCCCAGCGTCTCGCCGGCGCCAGCCAGCAGCCCGATCACCAGCGGGGCCAGCACCACGCTGACGGTGCAAACGGACAGCAGCCCCGGCACGGGCAGCACCATGGCTACGCTGCCCAGGAAGCTGAGCAGGAACACACCAGGGTAACCCACCACACTGAGGGCCTCGATGCGCTCGTGGAGCAGCAGCGCGCCTATTATCAGGCTCAGCCCGGCTACCAGCGCGGCAATCTGCAGCCTGTGCTCAGTCCTGGACCACAGTCGCGTTAGTCCGTCAAAGCTACCCATGGCCCGCATCTAGTCTGCCCTCTCCAGCGCTCCAATCGAGGCCTTCGACTGAGTTCAGGGTAAACTCCGCGAGGGGTCTAAGAGCCTATCCGAATAACCCTGCAGCCCTGAAAGCTATCAAGGCACAGGCAAAGTGAAGAAAGGCAATATAGTGCTCAGGCTTCTTGTCCC
>FWPU01004542.1_pt1 | contig 13510 bp, 12 predicted proteins | sample 2228361 | NCBI WGS metagenome assembly FWPU01 (sample SAMEA103939777, study PRJEB20133) | metagenome | reverse complement strand
CGGCGCTGTCCGCCCGCCGGTCAGGGGCCGGTGCTCAATTCAAGGATGATCCGGGCCAGTTCGGCGGCCAGCCGGTCACGACCGGCCAGGCTCAGGTGCACACCGTCGCCGGTGATGGTCCCATCCGGGTGCTGCTCGAAGTAAGCCCAGATGGCAGGCGTGTAGCCTGTCTCGCGCCACAGCATGGCCTCGAATTCCTGGCGGGTTGTCTGGCCCAGCACGTGGCCGGTGCCCATGCCCTCAAAAAAAGGGCGGATGTCCACGCACCGCACCTGCTCGTAGGCAGCCAACACACCGCCCTCCGCGCAGGCGGCGGCCAGCGCCCGGTTGAAGGCGGCGATGCGCTCCGCACGCAGGCCGCGCCCCATGTTGTTCACCGTGAACGCTGCCCGGTCCGTCTGGTAAAAGTTGAGGATGAGCAGCGTCGATCCGGGCGCGGCGCGGGTCGTCTCGTCCACGAACAGCCTGAGGTTCTCTACATAATACTCCGGCGTGGCGAGGTCAACCGCTACATCGGGGTAGAAGGGTGTGACGACGATGAACTGGCAGGCATCCCGGCGCAGCAGGTAGTACTGGTCGCTGGCGCGGTAGTTGGCGCTGCGGATGGTCAGCCCGCCTGCCGAGAGGCTCCGGTCGCGCACCTCCAGATAGCCCAGCCCCAGCGCCCTAAGGTGCTCCTGAAGCGGGACCCACAGGGGTGTGATGTAGACGATAACCACCTCACCGCCGGGCACCTCAAAGGTGACGTGCCCGTAGCCGTTCGAGTCGCTGGCGACGCCCACGCACAGGTTATAGCGGCGCTGATTGGTGGGCAGGGGGGTGGGAACCGGGCGGGTGGAGGTGGCCGCCGGGGTCGGGATCGGCGTCGGCGAGACGGCCACAGTCGGGCTGGCGGTGGGCGTCGGGATGGGGCCTGAGACGGGCGTGGCCGTCGGGAGCGACTCGATCACCTCGACCTCCGCCGCCGTGACGATCGTAGAAAAGGATGCGAGCGTGGCTCGTCTGGCCGATGTTGGCCGCCGGACCGTCCTGCACCAGCGCGCCCTCCGCCGCCGTGACGATGTCGCCGGGCGGGGTGGGGGCGGCGGCCCCCCCTGCGCCGCCGCAGGCCGCCAACGCGAGCATCACCAGGGCCAGGGGCGTGTGTTTCACCAACAAGCGAGCACCGTCTACCGGCAATCCGAACCCTCCTCCGCTGCTGCCAGCCTCGCGGCCAGTGCCTCGGCTAGTAGACCGAATCCGTGCGCGTCCATGTGGAGCGGCGTGTCGGTGAACCGCTCTGGCGGCACGGCGTCCCACAGGTCGGCATAGGCGATGCCGTACCGCTCCGTGAAGGCGGCCAGCGCCGCGCGGTACCGGTCGTAGAGCGCCCGCCCATAGAGCGCGTTGTACGTCCGGCTGGCGTGCGGGCCGCTGTTGATGGCCATCGGCTCATTGACGAGCAGCAGGTCAGAGCCGCCGGATCGGGCGTGAAAGCAGCCGGCCCGCAGCACGTCCCACGTGACGTTGGGCATCGTCCGGAAGCCGGGGTGCCCGTCCATGTAGCGCGCCTCCTCGGGGGCAGGCTCCGTGCCAATGCGCCGCTCCGACCGGGCGAGGTCGGGCGGGATGAAAGGGTAAAACTGGGCGTTGAGCCAGATGGGCAGCAGCTCCTGCTCGCGGATCGCCGAGAAGGCGTACCAGCCGGGTTCCTCAGGCAGCAGGGCGGCGGCGTGCGCGTCGTACCAGCCGCCGAACAGAGCGGGGTACTGCTCCGCCAGCGCCCTGAGGCGCTCACGGTGCAGGCCGAAGAAAACCCGGTTGGGGCCAGCCGATTCGGGGTCATCGTTCACCGCCGCTGGGGACAGGAACCAGACCACGAGATCGGGCCGGTAGGGGAGCGCCGCATCCAGGATCAGCAGGTCGCGGGCGACGTTGGGATGGGGGTACGCCAGATTGTAGGCAACCACGTGGCTCCCGCCGACCCGGATGCCGCGCGCGGTAAGCTGGGCGGCCAGCGTCTCGCCGTCCTCGACACCCCAGCCGGCAACGCCCGACTCGCCAAGCAGCACGACGCGATACTCGCCCGGCTCCTTCGGCTGGCTGAGTTCGTGCATCGCCAGCAAGGCGTCCAGCGGGAGCTGACCGTTCTGGAAGTCGCTGGGGTAGGCCAGCCGGGGGCGGCCCCGCCCCAGCAGGTCGTAGGTGTTCAGGCGCACCAGCCCACGCACGGGGTTGACATCCAGCGCCAGAAGCACGGCGTTAAGCGCGGCGACGATCACGAGCGCCTTGGCCATCACCCGGATGAACTGCCCCAGCGAGGCGAAGGGAGACTGTTTGCTCATGGTCAGGCGATCCCGAATAGGCGGGCCAGAATGCGGATCGCGGTCGGCAGGTCGGCGGCGAAGAACACCCAGCCGAGCGTCACAAACAGGTACGTCCCGACTATGCCCGCCCCGTGCGCCAGACGTCTGGGCCAGCCCGCGAGGCCGCGCCCCGGCTGGCTCAGCCCGAGCTGGGCGGCGGCGAACACGCCCAGGCCGTGCCACACGCCCCATACGGCAAAGCTGGGCGTCAGGCCGTGCCACAGTCCGGTTGCCACCATCGTCGTGATCTGGCTGGCGGCCTGAGCTGCACTGCGCAGGCGGGGGTCGACCGCCAGCCGTAGCCTGCGCGCCAGCGGGAAGAACAGGTAATCGCGCAGCCAGGACGAGAGGGAGATGTGCCAGCGCTGCCAGAAGACCGTCATCGAGGGCGAGAAGTAGGGGCGCGAGAAGTTCTCCGGCAGGTTGAGGCCCGCCAGCCGCCCGAAGCCAATTGCCACGTCCGAGTAGGCGGCGAAGTCGGCCAGGATGTAGAACGAGTAGGCGGCCAGCCACAGCCACGCCACGCCGGTCGGCTGGTCGGGGTTGCGGGCCATGTCATGCCGGGCGATGAAGGCAAACAGCCCGTTGGCGATCACGAACTTGCCGAACGCCCCGCGCAGGATGCGCCACAGCCCCTGATGGGCGTTCTCGGCGAACGCCCCCGGCGAGCGCTGGGCCTGCACCGAGTTCTCGATGCGGTCGATTGGCCCGGCCACCAGACTGGCCGGGTGCAGGGCATAGACCAGCAGCTCCGGCAGAGTAAAGTCCTGGGCCCGGCCCATGTGCACATCTACGGTCACGTGGACCAGGCGGAACACGAAATACGAGACACCCAGCCATACGCCCGGCCCCAGGCCGGGGAGGCTGCCGCGCGCCGCCTCCCGCCCGCCCGCGAGCGGCTGGAGCAGGGGGAGCTTGGCGAGCGCCAGCAGCGCGATGAGCGCGGCCACCCACACCCACCAGCCCCGCCCGCCCGCGAGCCGCCACGTCGCCAGCACAAGCGCAACGTTCAGCCCCACAAAGGCGAGGGCCAGCGGCGTGCCGGTCATCCCGGTTGCCAGGGCGGCTGAGGCGGCCAGCGCCAGCAGGGCGCGGGGCCAGCCGGAGATTCCGCGGTAGGCGGCGACAACCAGGCCGGCGAAGGCCAGCCCGCCTGCCATCCACAGCAGCGCTGTCCAGAGCACCATACTGCGTTAAAATCCCCGGTAGATAAATTCAGGCTGGACGCCCATCGTCGCGCAGGTGAAGATCAGGATGATGGCGGCGGCCAGCGCCAGCGCCCAGAGATCCTCGCGCGAGAAGATGTTGCGCCCGCGGGCGGCCGGTGTTTGGTTCTGACCATCAGGAGAAACTGACATGCGACTGCGCTCGTCTTTGTGGTTCACCATCGCAGCATCCCTACTTGTGCTCGGCGCGTGCGGGGGCACTCAGGACCCCGTCCGCCAGACGGCCCGCGAGTTTATGGAAGGGGACGGCATGGCAGAGGCCGCGATCACCCAGATTGTTGAAGGCGACCCCAACGTGCGCGGCGCGGACGAGCTGTACTGCGTAGCGACGGACGCCTCCACGCAGGGCGGCGAGCTTCCCTACCTGCTGGTTGTCTGGCGCACCGGCGACGGGTGGCACGCCGCGCCGCTTCAGGAGGGCTACTACGAGTGGGACCTGCAAGGGTGCCCACGCTGAGAGTCTCCCGCCGCGCGAACCAACCGCCGGGCGCCAGGCCGCGCCGGTAGAGCCTGCGCCCGGCCTTCCCCACCCCTAATATAACAGACCCGCCCCCGATCTTGCACAGTCGGGGTGGGATCACATGCCATCGCTCCGAATTGTCAACTGTAAACTGTTGACAATTTTACCCAAGCTATGCTATGCTAAACCTGTAGCAATTGACATTCAGCCTCTCCAACTCTGAGCGATCCTCACCGGCATAGGGGGGACAAACATCGGCCCGTTGCCCCTGGCTGAGTAGCCGCTTTCACACCAACCTGTCAGCGCCTCTTGAAAGGATGGAACGCATCCTTAATCCCCAATGAATGGTGCACACGAGCCGTCTGCTGTTTGAGGCATCTTTCCTGTTCCACAGCGGCAGCCCAAGCGCGTGACCCCGGCCTGCCGGAAGGCCGGACGGGTATGCAGGCCCGCGCCAGGCGGTGCGGGGCGATTGAAAAGGGGCCGGATACCTGGGAAAGGGGGAGTGAAGGGGAAAAGGAGCTTGACCTGTCACTCAATTTGTAGTTATGACGTATGCATCAGGAGGAAGGCATACCATGAAAAAGGGCCTCGTATCTCTTGGAGTGGCGGCTGCCCTGATCCTGGCGTTCGCGCTCATCCTGGGCGGCTGCGCGCCGACGACCGTCGTGGAAACCGTCGAAGTTCCGGTCGTCGAGACAGTGGAGGTCGAAGTTCCGGTCGTCGAGACGGTGGAGGTCGAAGTCCCGGCGACAGAGGAGGCGTTTGAGTGCGCCGGTTCCACCATGGCCTACGCTAGCTTCGGGAGCCAGTTCGCCTTTATCGCCATCGTGGACGAATCGATGCGCAAGGCCGCCGAGGAGTACGGCGTTGAGCTGGTCTTCTATGATAACGAGTTCAGCCCCGATCTGGCGCTGGAGAACGCCGAGCTGATCGCCTCGCGCGGGGACGTAGACCTGGTTTTTGAGTTCAACTACTACCAGCAGCAGAACTACGTCCTGGGCGAGATCTTCAAGGAGGCGGGCATCCCCGTCGTGGCGATTGACATCCCGATCCCCGGTGCGGTCTACTATGGAGCCGACAACTACTACGCTGGCAAGCTGGCCGGGGCGGCGCTGGCTCAGTACGCCATCGACAACTGGGACAGTCAGGTGGATGTGGTGCTGGTCGAGCAGCAGAGTCTGGCGGGCCAGCAGACGCTTGAGGCGCGCACGCTGGGCATCATCGCGGGCGTGCAGCAGACCCTGCCCGACCTGCCCGAAGAGGCCATCGTGCGCTTTGAGGGCGGCGTGAACGTGGACGAGGCGCAGGAAGCCGTCGCCACGATGCTGGAAGCTTACCCGGATGCCGAGCACATCCTGATCGGGATGCTGGGCGACAGCAACGGCGTGGCGGCGGCCACGGCAGCCGAGCAGGCGGGCCGGGCCGATCAGGTGGTCGTCACTGGACAGGGCGGTGACGATGTGGCCTGGGAGGCGCTGCGCACCGGCGAACCGGCGGCCTTCCTGGGCACGACTGCCTACCTGCCCGAGTCGTATGGCTTTGACCTGATCCCGCTGGGCTGCAAGATTCTGGCCGGGGAGCAGGTGCCCGCCGAAGTGTTCGTAAACCATGTTTTTGTCACCGCCGAGAATGTGGAAGAGTACGCTCCCTAGTTCGGCACTTCACGCGCGCGGGGGAGCGCTGTGCCTACACCGCTCCCCCGCGGGATTGTAACAGGATGGGAGAGGGCCGTGACGGAGCCATTCCTGCTGAGAACGGAGCAGATCACTAAAGACTTTCCGGGCGTGCGCGCCCTCGACAGTGTGGACTTCGACCTGCGGCGCGGGGAAATCCACGCCATCCTGGGGGAGAACGGGGCCGGCAAATCCACGCTCATCAAGATTCTGGGCGGCGTCTATCAGCGTGACGGCGGACGCGTCTTCGTTAACGGCCAGCCCGCCGAGTTCCGCAGCCCGCGAGAGGCACAACTGGCCGGGCTGCGGGTCATCCACCAGGAGCTGAACCTACTGCCTGCGCTCAGCGTTGAGGAGAACATCCTGCTGGGCCAGCTCCCGACCGGCTGGCTACCCGGCATGGTCGGCTGGCAGAAGGCCCACCAGCAGGCCCAGGAAGTGCTCGATCAGCTAGGCGTCACGCTCCCCCTTCAGGCCAAGGCCGGCCGCCTCAGCGCCGGGGAGCAGCAGCTTGTCGAGATTGCCCAAGCGCTGGTGGGTGAGGTGCGCATCCTGGTCATGGACGAGCCGACAGCGGCCCTGAACGACACCGAGATCGCGGGGCTTTTTAGCCTGCTGAGGCGCATGGCGGCGCAGGGGATCGGCATCATCTATATCACCCACCGCATCAATGAGGTCTTCCAGATCGCCGACCGCGTGACGGTTCTGCGTGACGGGCTGCGGGTAGGCACGCTGAAGGTAGCCGAGACGACGCCGGAGGAACTGGTCCGCATGATGGTCGGGCGTAGCCTGAACGAGATGTACCCCCGCCACCGGCTGGAACCGGGCGAGCCGCTCCTCGAAGTACGCGGCCTCAGCTCGGAGCAGGGGCTGTCCGGGATCACCTTCACCCTCCATGCGGGCGAGATTCTGGGCGTGTACGGGCTGCTCGGCTCTGGCCGGTCGCTGCTGGCGCACGTCCTGTTTGGCGCAGCGCCCAAGTCCGCCGGGGAGATATGGATCAAGGGCAAGATGGCTAACGTCCGCTCACCGTCCGCGGCCCGGGCGCACGGGCTGGGGTATGTGCCGATGGAACGCCGCACCGAGGGGCTGATCGGGCCGTTGAGCGTGTGCAAGAACATCACACTGGCCCACCTGAAGGCCTACGGCTGGTCGCTGTTTGCTGATGAGAGCGCGGAAAAGCAGCGCGGCCAGTACTGGGTGGACCGCATTGGCATCCGCACGCCGTCGGTCGATCAGAACATCCAGGCGCTCAGCGGGGGCAACCAGCAGAAGGTGATCCTGGCCCGCTGGCTGGAGACCAAGGCCAATGTGCTGATCATGCATGAGCCGACACGTGGCATTGACGTGGGCGCCAAAGTCGAGATCTACACGCTGATGGATGAGCTGTGCAGGGAGGGAGTGGGCATCCTGATGTTCTCCTCGGAGATGCCCGAACTGCTGTCCATCGCTGACCGGATTCTCGTCATGAGCAAGGGGCGCGTCACGGGGGAGTTCTCTTACCGGGAGGCCACCCAGGAACTACTGCTGGAGCGGGCGATTGGCTGAAAAACAGCGGTTGGCGGTTGGCCATCAGCGGCCAGCGCCACCGGCCCGGCGGCGCGCGCCGAAACTGCATCGCGGGGACACACGTGGCTGGAGGTTATTGTGGCTGATACGTTGACTCAATCCCAGGTAAAAGGGGAAAGCCCTTCCGTCTGGCAGGCTGTCAAGCGCATTCTGCGCATGGAGGCGGTGCCGCTTCTCATCGCCCTGATCCTGCTGGTGATTGTGTTTTCGCTCACCTCGCCTTTCTTCTTTAACACGCGGAATTTCCTGAACATCGGGCGCTCGGTGGCCATCATGGGCATCACGGCGACGGGTGTTACGCTGGGACTGATCGGCGGGGTGTTCGACCTGTCCATCGCCTCGGTGTCCGACCTGACGCTTGTGCTGGTCAGCATGGCGCACCTTGAGCTGGGCCTGCCGGTGGCGGTTGTCATCCCCATGGGGCTGCTGATTGGTGTGCTGTGCGGGCTGCTGAATGGCTTTCTGGTGACGAAGCTGCGCATCAACCCCATCATCGGCACGCTGGGCACGGCTGGCGTGTTCCGAGGGATCGCCTTCCTGCTGACCGGGGGGCAGTCGCACGCCGTGCCCACCACCGGGTTTCGCTGGCTGGGGCGGGCCTTCGTGCTGGGCGTGCCCTCTCCGCTCGTCTTTATGCTGATCGTGATGGTGCTGGGGTTCATCGTGCTGCGCCACACCAAGTTTGGGCGGGCGGTGTACGCCGTCGGTGGCAACCCGACTGCCAGCCGCCTGGCCGGTCTCAACGTGGACGGCATCCGCATGGGTCTGTTTGTGATTGTGTCCACATCGGCAGCCTTTGCGGGCATGGTGTTGCTCTCCAAACTGGGGACGATGATCCCGAACGCCGCCGCTGGGACGGAACTGGACATCATCGCCGCCTCGATTCTGGGCGGCACCGCCCTCTCCGGGGGGGCGGGCAGCATTCAAGGTACGCTGGTGGGGGTGCTCATCCTCGGCGCGCTGCGCAACGGTCTGGTGATCAATAACGTCAACCCCTACTGGCAGGAGATCGCCAGCGGTGCGGTGCTGATCGTTGCTGTGGCCATCGACATCCTGCGCTCCGGCGGCTACCGCTAGCAGCCCACCCGGCGCAGCTATCAGGGAAGGGAGAGCCTATGAGGAAGCTGACCGTGCAGGGGCGGTACTACCAGCTCCATCCGCCGGAGCACTTCAAGGGGCATGTCGAAGATGTCTTCGAGGTAGACTTCGACCGCTCGGCGCTGCTGGTGGTGGACGTGTACGGACACGGGTTCCCGCCGGGTGCCGGGGGGCGCGATCACCCCAGCTTCGATGCCGAATCCAACCGCCCCTGGGACGAGGTAACGCTCAAATACATCCGGCCTGCGCTTGAAGCGGCCCGGCTGGCCCGCCTGCCCGTCGTGTACGCGCACAACAGCGGGCCGCGCATTGAGATCAACCGCTCGGAGATTGGCAAGCAGCTGGGCCGGTCGCTACAATGTGACCTGGAAGAGCTGTTCCACGAGCGGGGCGTTGACCCACGCGAGTACCTGTACCGCGAGGAGAACCTGTTTCTGGAGATCGCCCCGGCTGTGGCGCCCCAGCCGGGCGACTACTTCATCCGCAAACACTTCTACAGCGGCTTTAAAGACACCCGGCTCGACACGCTTCTCCGCAACCTGGACGTGAAAACGCTGTTCTGCGCGGGGTTTGACGCCAGCATCTGTTTGCTGTGCACGATCATCGACGCCTTTGAGCTGAACTACGAAATCGTGTTGCTGCGCGATGCCTGCCTGGCAATTGAGATCCCGGAGGACATCGCTATCGGGTATTCCTTCACCGAACGGATCATCAAATGGATTGAGGCCATGCTGGGGCGCTCCATTACGACGCAGCATTTTGTGGACCTGATGGCCTCCATCGAGCCGGAGGCGGCGCGCGTCAAAGTGGGATAAGCGAAAGGGATCAGGCATGAGAGCACGGCTATTAGCCTGCATGGGGCTTGGGCTGGCAGTACTCGGGCTGGCGGCGCTGCTGGCGGCCTGCCAGCCGGACGCCGGGGCGGTTGACGAGGAGGTGCTGCTCCAGGACCCGGATTACATCTTGGGGGCGGGCCTCTACAAGCGGCACTGCGCCGGCTGCCACGGCGAGGACGGTGAGGGCCGCGCCTCACTTGGGCCGCAACTGAACACGCGGGAATGGCAGGCGGGCATCTCCGACGACCAAATCCGCCAGGTGATCCTGGAGGGCCGCCGCGTGGCCGGGACCAGCATGGACAGCTTCGAGGGAGTCCTGACGGACGACGAGATCGCCGCCGTGATCGTCTACGTGCGTGCGCTGGCGAGGTGATCCGGGCCGGGCGTGTGGCCGGATAGGACGGCGATGGGTAGAGACGGGGGGGTCCATTGGAAAGCCAGAAGCAGAGTGTGACCGAGCAGACCTACCAGCCGCTTCAGCGCGACGTGCTGCGCGACGGCGTGATCGAGGCCATTGAGAGAGCGCTGTTCTCAGGCAAACTCAAACCCGGCGACCGGGTTGTCGAGGCTGAGATCGCGCGGCAGACGGGCATCAGCCGGGGGCCGGTGCGTGAGGCCATCCAGCAGCTAGTGGGCGAGGGCGTGCTTGTCTCGCAGTGGACGGCGCAGGACGTGGCCGAGGTCTACGGCCTGCGCGCTGTACTGGAGGGATACGCCGTGCGTCTGGCGCTCGAACGCATGACGGACGACGATCTGGCCCAACTGGCAGCGATTATTGACGAGATGCAGGAACGTGCCCGCCAGGGGGACGGGGAGGGCGTCTCAGAGCTGGACATCCAGTTCCACACCCGCATCTGCGAGTTCTCAGGGCACAGGCTCCTGCTCAAGACCGTGTCAGGTCTGCGGCGCAAGATCGGGATGCTCGTCACCATCGACCGCGAGCTGGCGCCCGACCTGGTTCAACTGGCCGGGAACCACCTCATGCTGCTGGAAGCGCTCCAGACGCGCGATCCGACCCACGCTGAGCGCGTCTTCCACGACCACATCGTTGAGGTCGGCAACACGCTGGTTCAGCGGATGTGTGAGCAGAGCGGCTGCGACGAGGATCGGGCGATCCTTACCTAGGGCGGATATGGACTTCCCCCGCCCGGCCTCGACCCGGCGGCAGGCCGGGACCGGGCCGCTGCCGGCGGGGTGCTCTCCCGGAGATAAGGGAATGGATGACTCTCCCGGTATGCCCGATTTTGACAATCGGTTGCGCAGGGTGCTGCTGTGCGAGGGCCTCCCCGACCGCGTTCCGCTGGTGGAGCCGGGCATCTACACGGCAGCCAAGGAGCGCTTCCTGGGCCGGCCCATCCGCAGCCTGCGAGACGAGGCCGAGTTCTGGGCCAGGGCCGGTTACGACTCCTTACAGGTCACCGCCGGCATGCGCGAGATCGTGGACGCGGCCATCCATCACAGCGGGACGGGCCAGTATGAGGCCCCGGCGGGCGAAAGCGAGGCCGTGCACGCCGCCAAGGCGTATGCCGTCAGCAGGCTGGGCGGCCAGCGCCTGACCAGTCAGCTTGAGGCCGGCGAACGCCACTGGGCGCCGACCCATACGGGCGTTATTGCCGACGAAAAGGACTTCGACGAGTTTCCCTGGCCGGAGCCGCAGGACATCAACTACACGACTTTCGAGGAGGCGCGGAGCGCGCTACCGCCCGGCATGAAGATCATCCCCTTCGCTGGGGCGATCTTCTCCACCGTCAGCTTGATGATGGGCATGGAGAACTTCTTCATCCAGCTAGCGCAGGGCCAGCCTCTTGTTGAGGCGATATTTGAGCGGGTCGGAGCGTTCCAGCTCAGCGTAGTCGAGAACTTGCTGGCGTTTGAGATGGTAGGGGCCATCTGGATCAACGACGATATGGGGGCTTCGACCGCCACGCTCGTCAACCCCAAGTATTATCGCCGCTACGTCTTTCCCTGGTATGAGCGCATCGCCGAGCGGGTTCATGCCAAGGGCCTGCCCCTGATGTTCCACTCGGACGGCTGCATCTATGCCATTTTGGAGGACCTGGTCCGGATCGGGTTCGATGCCATTCACCCCATCGAGCCGAAGGCAATGGACATCCGGCGCGTGCGGGAGATGGTGGGGCCGGGGGTGTGCCTGATCGGCAATGTGGACCTGGCCTTTCCGCTGGGGACAGGCACGCCCGATGATGTGGAGGCGGCTGTGTGCGACCTGATGCGGACGATGGCGCCGGGAGGCGGGTACTGCCTGAGTTCTGCCAACTCGATCCCTGAGTACGTGCCCTACGAGAACTGGCTAGCGCTGCGCAACGCCGGGCTGCGGTATGGGAAGTATCCGATCCAGGTATGACGGGGGTGCGCCCTGCTGCGAGGAGCTGCTGCGTATGGCGATGACTGGCCGGGAGTGTGTGCTGACCGCGCTTGAACATGAGGAACCCGAACGCCTGCCCGTCGATCTGGGCGGGCGGCATGCCACGCTGCACCTCAAGGCCCAGCACGCCCTGCGGGAATACTTTGGCCTTGAGGGCGGCGAGGATCGCTTCCGCCAGTTCTGGCTCCAGACGGTGGAGGTGGACCCACGCCTGACGGCCATCCTTGGCGGCGACGTGGCTGCCTTCTGCACGGGCGCACCGGATGCATGGCAGATGGACCTCGACGAGGAGAGCGGCATTTTTCATGACGAGTGGGGGGCCGCCTACCGCATGCCGCCGGGCGGCCTCTACTACGATTACCACGCCCATCCGCTTGCCGCTGCCCGGACGGTCGCCGATCTGGAGGGCTACGCCTGGCCGAACCCGCTCGATCCGGGCCGCTACCGGGGGCTGCGTGAGCAGGTGAAGCGCGCCCGCGACGAGGGTCGCCAGGCGATCATGCAGACGATTGCGCCCGCCGGGATGTGGGAACACACCTGGACGCTGCGCGGCCCCCAGCAAGCTCTGCTCGATCTGATGCTAAACCGCGACCTGTACGAGGCCATCCTCGACCGCGTCGTGGCCTTTCAGATGGCGCAGTGGGAGCGCACGCTCGATGAGGTGGGCGACCTGATCGACATCGCCAGCCTAAGCGACGATCTGGGCACGCAGGTCGGCCCGCTCATCTCCCCGGCCCTGTGGCGCGAGCTGTTCAAGCCGCGCATGGCGGAAGTGGTGGCCCTGATCAAGCGCAAGAGCCGGGCCAAGGTGTACATCCACAGTGATGGCTCGATCTACGACTTCCTGCCCGACTTCATCGAGATCGGGATCGACATCATCAACCCCGTGCAGCGCGAGTGCCGGAATATGGAGCTTGACCGGCTCAAGCGCGAGTTCGGTGCGCATCTGGTTTTCTGGGGGGCGGCCTGCACAACGCGAACGCTGGAGATGGGCACGCCCGAACAGGTTCGCAGCGAAGCCAGAGAGGCCATCCGCGTGCTGGCCCCCGGCGGCGGCTACATCTTTGCCTCGATCCATAACATCCAGGCGCACGTGCCGCCCCGGAACGTTGAGGCGCTGTTTGCCGCCGCCCGCGAGTACGGTCGCTACCCTATCAAGGTCGGCTGAAAGGCGGGCATGGACGGCAAGACACGGGTGCGTCTGGCGCTCAGCCACCGGGAACCGGATCGGGTTCCCCTTTATGAGGGGGCGTTCTCCAGCCGCCTCGCGTCGGTCATCCTGGGCCGCGAGGTGTACATCCCCTCCAACGGCGGGTCGTCCTTCCGGCACTTCCTGCGGGCCAACATGGCGGGTGCGGAGGCAGCGCGGGCGGCGGCGGTCGAGTCGGGGCGGGCGGCCATCGAGCTGTGCCAGCGCCTCGGGTTGGACATGATCCGCGTCCGCGTGACAGACTTCCTGACGCCGCTTGATTTTGGCTACGGCAACTACGGGGCTAACTGGCCCTTTGACGTGGAGATCGTCGAGACGGCGGAGAACCGCTGGCGCATTACGGGGCCGGAGGGCTTCTGGTCGGAACACGTCTACGAGCCGGGTACTGACGCGATGATGTGCACCGACCACAGCATCCTGGGGGGCGGGATGGACGAGTACCGGCGCTTTCTCGGCTGGCTGGAGCGCCAGCCCACCGACCTCCCGCCTCAGGCCGAGGCGGGCATGGCGGGCGTGCGCGCCGCCGGCGAGGATGTACAGGCAGGCGCGCTCATCTTGACGGAAGGGCGCCGCCTGCGCGCTGCCGACATCGGCATTCTGGCGGGATTGGGTGTTGCGCAGGTGCCGGTTGTGCGCCGCCCCGTCGTAGCGATCCTTTCCACAGGCGATGAGCTACTCCCGCCGCACCTGCCGCTTGCTAAAGGCAA
>FWPU01010640.1_pt1 | contig 13511 bp, 12 predicted proteins | sample 2228361 | NCBI WGS metagenome assembly FWPU01 (sample SAMEA103939777, study PRJEB20133) | metagenome | reverse complement strand
CGCATCGTGCCGGCGCGCCGCGTGCAGGAGGCGCGGGCCGAGGCCGAGGCGGCGGAGGCGGAGCTGCAGGCGGCGCGCGCCGCGCTGCACGCGCTCGGCGTGGACCCCGCAGCGAGCGACCGCGATCCCGCCCGTGCCGCGCTCCTCGAGCTGCGCTCGCCGATCGACGGCGTGGTGATCGAGCGCACCGCGATGCGCGGACGCCTCGCCGACCCGGCCGAGCCCCTGATCCGTGTGGCGGACCTCTCCGAGCTCTGGCTCACGGCGCACGCCTTCGAGCGCGACGCCGTACGGATCGCACCCGGCGCCGCGGCGCGCGTCTCCTTCGCCGCGCTCCCGGGCCGCGAGCTCGACGGCACGGTGACGCTCGTCGGCAGCCGCGTCGATCCCGAGTCGCGGACGATCCCGGTGCGCATCACGGTCGCGAACCGCGACGGGACGCTCCGTCCCGGCATGTCGGCGACCGCGCGCGTGCCGCTCGCCGACGAGACGAGCCAGGTGCTCGCCGTGCCGACCGCCGCGCTGCAGCGCCTCGCCGACGGCTGGGTCGTCTTCCTGCCGCGAGGCGAGGGCGAGTTCGAGGTGCGGCCGGTCGGCCGCGGGCGGGACCTCGGCGGCGAGGTCGAGGTGGTCTCGGGGCTCAGACCCGACGAGCGTGTGGTGGTCGACGGCGCGTTCCTCTTGAAGGCGGAAGCGGAAAAGGCGCGCGGCGGCGACGGCCACGAGCACGCGCACTGAGCGGGAGACCGACGTGATCGCGCGCATCATCCGGGCCTCGTTCGCGCAGCCGGCGCTCGTCGTGCTGCTCGCGCTCGCCGGCGCGGCGCTCGGCGCGAGCGCGCTCTTCAACCTGCGCCGCGACGTCTTCCCCGACCTCGCGGCCCCGCTGTTCAACGTCATCGTCCAGAACCCGGCGATGAGCGCCGAGGAGCTCGAGACCGCGATCGCGATCCCCCTCGAGTCGGCGCTCGCCGGCGTGCCCGAGGTGCGGCGCATCCGCTCGACCAACCAGCTCGGCGTGACCCAGGTCACGGTCGAGCTCGAGCCGGACGCCGACTACTACCGCTCGCGCCAGCTCGTCTCGGAGCGCGTCGCGCAGGTCGTGCCGCAGCTTCCGCCGGGCACCGGCACGCCGCTCCTCTCCGGCGTCACCGGTCGGCTCAACGAGGTCGTCGAGATCACGCTCAGCGCCACGCCCGGCACCGTCGACCTGATGACGCTTCGCGACCTCGCCGAGTTCGAGGTCAAGAACAGGCTTCTCGCGGTGCCCGGGGTGGCGGCGGTCGAGCGCATCGGCGGCTACCTGCGCGAGTTCCAGGTGCTGCTGGACCCCGACCGCATGGCGGTGCGCGGCGTGACGCTCGACGAGGTGCTGCACGCGGTGCGCGGCGCGAACGCGAACGCCTCGGGCGGCTTCGTCGTGCAGGGGCCGATCGAGTGGAGCGTCCGCGCGGTCGGCCGCGCGCAGGGCGTCGACGACCTGCGCTCGACCGTGGTCGCGGTGCGCGGCGCGACGCCGGTGCTCGTCGCCGACGTCGCCGACGTCCGCGAGGGGCCGAGCGTGCGGCGCGGCCTCGCGCACCGCCTCGGCGACGAGGTCGTGCAGGTCCGGGTGATCAAGCAGTACGGCGCGGACACGGTCGCCGTGGCACGCGGCGTTCGCCGCGCGGTGGACGAGCTGCGCGGCACGCTGCCCGAAGGGGTCGCGATCGACGTCGCCTACGACCAGTCGGAGCTCGTCGGCGACGCGCTGGGCGGCGTCGCGCGGGCCGTGCTCGCGGGTGCCGTGCTGGTGGTGCTCGTGCTGTTCGCGCTGCTCGGCGACTGGCGCGCGGCGCTGATCGTCACCGCGACGATCCCGCTTTCGGTCGCGCTCTCCGGCCTCGCGCTCGAATGGTGGGACGTCGGGCTCAACACGATGACGCTCGGCGGCCTCGCGATCGCGGTCGGCCTGCTGGTAGACGCGTCGATCATCATGGTCGAGAACGTCGCGCACCGGCTCGCAGCCCGACCCGCCGCGGAGAGGCGCGCCGTCGCGCTCGAGGCCGCGATCGATGTCGGGCGGCCGATCGCGTTCGCGACCGCGATCGTCGTCGCGGTCTTCCTGCCGCTCCTCGGCATGAGCGGCATCGAGGGACGCATGTACCGCCCGCTCGCGGCGGCGGTGATCGCGGCGCTCGCGTCGTCGCTCGCGCTGTCGCTCACCCTGGTCCCGGTCGCCGCGGCGTGGATCCTTCGGCCGCGTACCAAGGCGCGCGCCGCCGGCGACGAGGACACCTGGCTCGTCGCCCGCGTCAAGCACTTCTACGCGCCGCTCCTCGACGGCGCGATGCGCCGCGCGGGGACGGTCCGTCTCGCGACGCTCGCGATCACCCTGCCGGCGCTCGCGCTCGCCTTCGCCGTCGGCTCGGACTTCATGCCGCGCCTCGACGAGGGCGCGATCATGATCCAGACGAGCGTGCCGCCCGAGGCGTCGCTCGAGGAGGTCGACCGGCTGAACCACCGCGTCGAGGACGTGCTGCGCAACTTCCCCGACGTGAAGGAGATCGTCCGCCGGACGGGTCGCTCGGAGGAGACCGAGGACCCGATGCCGCACACCCTCTCCGACGTGCTCGTCATCCTGCGCGACGAGCGGAGCGGCTCGCTCGACGAGATCACCGCGGCGATGCGCGAGGCGATCGAGCGCATCCCGGGGATCAGCGCGCTCTTCACGACACCGCTCGGCATGCGGATCGACGAGGGGCTCGGCGGCACGCCGTCCGACGTCGCGGTGCGGATCTTCGGCCCCGACCTGGACACGCTCGCCGGGCTCGGCGCGCGCGCGGAGCAGCTCATGCGCGGGATCGACGGGCTTTCGGACCTGCGCGTCGAGCGCACGACCGCCCTGCCACAGCTCCGGATCGACATCGACCGCGCGGCCGTCGCGCGGGTCGGCCTCACGCCGGGCGAGGTGATCGAGGCGGTGCGCGTCGGCATGATCGGCAAGCAGCCGAGCGGGGTGTGGATCGGGCAGCGGCGCTTCGACCTCGTCGTCCGCCTGCAGGACCACCGGCGAAACGACGCGAACGCGATCCGCACGCTGCTGGTCGACGGGCACGACGGGAGCCGGATCCCGCTCGGCCAGCTCGCGCGCATCGAGGAGACCGCGGGGCCGGCGGCGATCCGCCGCGAGGCGGGCTCGCGGCGCGTCGCGATCGAGGCGAGCGTCGTCGGGCGCGACCTGGGCTCGGCGGCGGCCGAGGTGCGCGCGCGGCTCGCGGACGAGCTCACACTGCCGACCGGCTACTTCTTCGACGTCGGCGGGCGCGTCGAGAGCCAGGCGCGCGCGACGCGCTCGCTGCTCGTCGCGGTCGGGCTCGCGCTGCTCGCGGTCGTCGCCCTGCTCTGGCTCGCGCTCGGCACCCCGGCCGAGGTGCTGGTCATCCTCGCGACGCTGCCCGACGCGTTCGTCGGCGGCATCGTGGCGCTGCTCGTCGCGGGCGAGACGTGGAACGTCTCGTCGCTGGTCGGGCTGATCGGGCTGTTCGGCATCGCGGTGCAGAACGGCCTCGTGCTGATCACCCAGACGCGCGGGCTCGTCGCGGCGGGACGGCCGTTCGGCGAGGCGCTGCGCGAGGCGAGCATCGGGCGGGTGCGGCCGAAGCTCTTGACGGCGGGGACCGCGATCCTCGGGCTCCTGCCGCTGCTCGTGCTGCGCCTGCACGGGACGGAGATCGAGCGGCCGCTCGCGATCGTCATGGTGGGCGGGCTCGTCACCTCGACGCTCTTCACGCTCGTCGCGCTGCCGACGTTCTATGCCTGGGTGCACGAGCTGCGCGCGCGCCGCCTTCGTGCCGGCGGCGCGGCGAGCGTCAGAGGGTGAAGCGGGAGAGGAAGTCCCAGACGGCGTCGGTGGCGTGGAAGAGGCCGTCGGGGTTGCGGGTGCCGCCGGGCCACTGGTGGCCGACGTCCTCGACGGCGCACAGCTCGGTCACGGCGCCGTTCGCGCACTCGGGGGCGACGTCGCAGGTGGCGGTGGGCGCGAGCGGCACGCCGTCGCGCGCCGCGCTGCAAGCGTTGAGCTTGACGAGCTCGCCGAACGAGAACTCGCCGAGGGCGAACGGGACGACCGGGTCGGGGACGTTGTTGATGATCCGGGTCGGGCGCGGCGCGCTCGGCTCGCAGGGGAAGAGAGCGAGCGAGCCCCCGACCGGGGCGAAGGCCGCGAACAGGTCCGCCGCCTCGCAGGCGAGGCGGAAGACCATCGCGGCGCCGTTCGAGAAGCCGGTCGCGTAGATCCGCGACGTGTCGATGCAGTACTCGCGCTCGATCGCGGCGACCATGTCGCGCGTGAAGCCGACGTCGTCGACGTTCTCGGCCTGCGCCGGGTTGCAGCAGACGCCCGCGTTCCACGACTGCCCGATGCCGTCGCCCGCGGCGGTGATGAAGCCTTCGGCTTCCGCCTTGCCGGGGAAGCCGGTCACCGCCTGGATCTCCGCGCCGGTCGCGAACACGCCGTGGAAGACCAGGAGGAGCGGCACGGGAGCGCCGCCGAGCGCCGACTCGGGCACCGTGAGCTCGAACGTGCGCTCGAGGCCGCCCGAGGTGATCGTGATCTGACGCGTCCCGGCGACGCCGCTCTTCCCCGCGCAGCCGTCGCTGCCCGAGTCGGAGCAGCCGGCAAGAGCGAGGGCGAAGACGAGGACGACGAGGAAGGCCGCGGCGCGCGGCGGGCGGATGGAAGCGGACGGGCTCACGAGGATCTCTCCTCCGCCGGGCGCTCGGCGCACGCCGCAAGCGGCGCCGCGCGCGGCGGGACGTAGACGGTGCTGCGGAGGCTCGCCGCCGTGTGGCCACGAAGCCCCTCGACGATCCGGACGGTCGCGCGCGTGAGCGGCACGAGGCTCGGCTCGTGCACCATCTCGATCGTGTCCGCCTCGTCGAAGAGGTAGACCGGCGCCGTCAAGAAGCTCACGATCGGCGCGAGCGGGTGGAAGAACGCGGCGTCGGTCGGCGGGTGCGCGCTGCCGGGCGGGAAGCCCTCGGGCGGCATCATCAGCGAGCGGCCGAGGTCCTCCGCGCAGATCGCGCCCGCGACGATCTCCTCGAGCGGCGGGATGAAGCTCGTAAACCACCAGCGCCACTCGGGGGCGTCGGTCGGGACGAGGTTGCCCGCGCCGTCGCCGCGCGCCTCGCGCGCCGCGTGCTCGAGGTGGATCTCCGCGACCACCTGCTCGCGGAGGAACTGCTCGTGGCTGTCGACGAAGTGGTGCAACCCCGCGCCGCCCGACATGTGCCCGCCGTTCAGCAGGAACATCAGGTTGTGCGGCCGCTCGCGCTCGGGCACGCGCGCCCAGTAGCGCGCCTGCGCAAGCACGAGCGCGATCCCCGACGCGTCCTCGACCGCCGACGCCCACGGGCCGTCGTGGTGCGAGCCGATGATGACCCACTCGTCGGACGCGCCGCGCAGCACGCCGGTCACGTTGTGCGAGGTCGCCGGCGTCAAGCGCCGCTCGAGCGTGAGCCGGGCGCGCGTCGCGCCGCCGCTCATGAGCTCGGTAAGCCGCGCACCGTTCGCCGGGCTCAGCCAGACGCCGGGGATCGGCCGCTCGATCGCGTCGTACGGCACGTAGTAGCGGTCGGTCTCCCACGGCATCGTGAGGATCCCGACGAACCCGGCCGCGCCCGCCGCGACGGCCGGGTCGAGGGCGCCGTTCAGGCGCGCGCCGAAGGGCAGCGTCTGGACGTGCGTCGGCACCTCGTTGGTCGGGTCGTGGTACCAGGTGGCGAACGCCGTGAAGATCGTCTGCGGCAGGACGAGCAGCGGGTCCTGGTGGACGACGATCTTGCCCGCGAGGTCCTCCTCGCCCTGGAAGGTCGCGGGCGCAAGCTCCGCCTCGAGCCCGTCCGCCGGAGCGGTGAACGGCGCCGGGAAGCAGGGCAGCTCGAGGCGGATGTCGGGCGCGTCGGTGCGCCACGCCTCGAGCGAGCAGCCGAGCGGCTCCCAGCGCCCGACCTGGATCGGATCGAGCGTCACCTCCTCGAGGCCGAGCTCGAGGAAGCGCTCGCGCGCCCACTGCTCGACCCAGGCGTCGGCCGGGTAGCCGGGGCGGCGGATGCCCTGCGCGGTGATCTCCTCGATCCACGACATCATGGTCGCCGAATCGGTGAGGAGCTCCTCGCGCACCGTGCCGGTGCGCCCCGCATCCGAGCCGCGGTCGCTGCACGCGGCGGCGACGAGCGCCGTCGCGAGCGCGAGGAGAGCCGCCGCGAGCTTGCGTCCCGGCCTCGTGCTCATGCGCGCCTCCCCTTCCCTCGCCGGGTGCCCGGCGAGGCTGTGCGACGCGGCTTCGGCCGCGCGGCGCCGGTCGCGAGCCCGCGGACGAGCGCGTCGGTGTAGCTCTCGAAGATCGCGACCAGGTCGACCTCGGGATCGAGCATCGCGCTCACCTGCGCGCCGTCCATGAACGCGACCGCCTCGTCCGCCTTGGTGCGCGCGTCCACCTCGGGGCGGATCTCGCCGCGCCGCTGGCCTTCCTCGATCGCGCGCCGCACCCGGTCGCGCACGCGGCGGCGGCGCTCGAGGAAGTAGCCGTGCGCCTCGTCCTCCGGGTCGAGGTTCTCCGACTGGAGCATGATGAAGAGCTTCGCGAGCTCGAAGTTGTCGCGGTTCCACTCGGCGAGGCGCGGCATCTGGGCGAGCGCGTCGAGCCCCGAGCGGCGCTGCCAGGTCGCCGCGGTCTCGCGCCAGAAGCGCCGGTCGCGCTCGTCGAGCACCGCGAGCAGCAGGTTGCGCGACGAGCCGAAGTGGTACAGCACGCCCGCGTGCGTCACGCCCGCCGCCTGGCCGATCGCGGCGAGCCCCGTACCCTTCACGCCGCGCCGCGCATAGAGCGCCATCGCCGCCTCGAGGATCGCGCGCCTGGTCGCGCTGCCGGGCGCGCGGCGGAGCTCTGGCTCGGTCGTCATGGCGTCCGGCGAGGCTTACAGGTCTGTAAGTCCCGGTCAACCCGCCGCGGCTGCGGGACGTCGGCGCCCTCCGTGCGTCCTCAGGTGCGCACGAAGCGCGGCGGGCGCTTCTCGAGGAAGGCGGCGACCGCCTCGCGGTGCTCGGGCGACTTCCAGCAGTCGCGGAGCATCTCGCTCTCGCGGCGCTGCACCGCGGTCAGGTCGGTCGCGCTGCCGTTCTCGGTGAGGAGCTGCTTGATCATGCGGAGCTGCGGCGCCGGGTTCGCCGCGATCTCGCCCGCGAGCTCGAGCGCGCGCGGCAAGAGCTCGTCCGCGGTGCACAGGTGGTCGACGAGGCCCCACGCGTGCATCAGCGGCGCGTCGTAGAGCTTGCCCGAGAGGCACATCTCGCTCGCGCGCCCGAAGCCGATCCGCTGGACGAGGAAGTGGGTGCTCGCGAGCTCCGGCACGAGCCCGACCTTGATGAAGAACATCCCGAAGCGCGCCCGCTCCGAGGCGAGGATCACGTCGAACGGCAGGATCATCGTCATGCCGATCCCCACCGCCGCGCCGTTCACCGCCGCGACGAGCGGCTTCGAGCGCCGCAGGAGGCCGACCCAGTCGACGCCCGCCGGCATGCCGCCCGAGCCGCCCGCGGTGTTCGCGCCCGGATCCTTGCCCTCGAGGCGCGTCTTGAAGGTGTCCTCCATGTCGGCGCCGGCGCAGAAGCCGCGCCCGGCGCCGGTCATGACGATCGCGCCGACCTCGGGGTCGGCGTTTGCCGCCTCGATCGCGCGCACCTGCTCCTCGGCCATCGCGGGCGTCCACGCGTTCAGGCGATCGGGGCGGTTCAGCGTGATGAGCCCGACCGCGTCCCTGCGCTCGTAGAGGATGGTCTCGTACGCCATGTGCGCCCATAGCCGGGCGCACCATGCCGAATCAACGCGGACGCGTCCGGCAGCGGCGACGGGTGCGCGCGCTCTAGGGCACGAGCACGATCTTGCCTAGCGCGCCCGGCTGCAGGACCAGCTCGTGCGCCTTCGCCGCCTCGGCGAGCGGCAGCTCGCGCCCGACGAGCGGACGCAGCGTACCGTTCTCGAGGCCCGCCGCGACCGCGGCGTGCGCGCGCGCGAGTTGCTCCGGCGGCGTGTTCGCGAGCGACATGCCGAGGATCGACGCGTCGATCCGCATCGTAAGGCGCGGCTCGAACTCGAGCGTGCCGCGGCTGCCGATCACCACGATGCGGCCGTAGCGCGCGAGCGCCTCGAAGTCCTTCACCAGGTTCACGTTGGCGAGCATCTCCGCGATCACGTCGACCCCGCGCCCCCCGGTGAGCTCGCGCACGCGCGTCAAGTAGTCCGGCGCGCGGTGGTCGAGCACGTGGTGCGCGCCCTGCTCGGCGACGCTGCGCCGTCCCTCCTCGGTTCCCGCCGTGCCGATCACGACCGCGCCGGCGGCGCGGGCGAGCTGCACCGCCGCGGTGCCGACGCCGCCGCTCGCGCCGTGCACGAGCAGCCATTCGCCGGGCTCGAGGTGCGCGCGCTGGAACAGCGCGCGGTACGCCGTCAAGTATGGGATGCCGATCGCCGCGCCCTGGGCGAAGTTCAGGCGCTCCGGCAGGCGGCGCACCTGATCGGCCGGCGCCAGCGCGAGCTCCGCGTACGCGCCGCTGAACGCGAGGTTGGTGTAGACCCGATCACCCACCGCGACCTGCGTGACGCCCTCCCCCACCGCGTCGACGACGCCCGCGGCGTCCATGCCGGGCGTGTAGGGCAGCGTCGCCGCGTAGCCTTGCTGGCCCGCGCGGATGTAGGTGTCGACGGGGTTCACGCCGGCCGCGCGCACGCGGATGCGCACCTGGCCGGCTGCGGGGACGGGATCGGGGACCTCCTCGAGCTTCAGAACCTCGGGGCCGCCGTGCTGTGCGACGCGGATCGCCTTCATCCTCCGCGTATACCAGGGATCCCGCGAGTCGTCGCGGCTGCTAGGCGCTGCGCCGGCCGAGCACCTCGATGAGCTCGGCCACCTTCTTTCGCTGCTCCTTCGCGTCGCCGCTCTGGATCGCCTGCTCGACGCAGTGCGCGACGTGGTCGCTCAGCATCTCCTCCTCGACCCGGCGCAGCGCCGCCTTCACCGCCTGGATCTGGGTGATCACGTCGATGCAGTAGCGGTCGTCCTGCACCATGCGCGCGATCCCGCGCACCTGTCCCTCGATGCGACCGAGACGCGCGAGACACGAGCGCTTGGTGGCGGCGTTCATCCTCCGCGAGCGTACCCTTACCCGGTACGACACTCAACCGGGTGACTCCATCCTCCTTGGTTTTTCCGCTTCCGCCAGGGGTCTGGACATATACCCCAGGGTGGTATAGGTTCGGCTCCGGAGGTATCTCGTGGAGCATTCACACCGGCACTCGTTCGTCCCGGCGCTCGGCTTCGACTGGCTGACGCCGCTCTACGACCCGCTGATCCGCCTCGCGCTCCGCGAGGACGAGGTCAAGCAACGGCTGGTCGACCAGGCGCGGATCCAGCCGGGCATGACGGTCCTCGACCTCGGCTGCGGGACCGGCACGCTCGCCCTGCTCGTCAAGCGAAGCCACCCGACGGCCCGGGTGGTCGGCCTCGACGTCGACCCGAAGGTGCTCGAGATCGCGCGCCGCAAGGTCGCCGAGGCGAGCGTCGACGTGGAGCTCCGCGAGGGGCGCATCGAGGAGGCGGACCTCGAGCCCGCGTCGCTCGACCGCGTGCTCACGACGCTGGTCCTGCACCACATGACGACCGAGGAGAAGCTCGCCGCGCTCGGCGCCGCCCGGCGTGCGCTCCGGCCGGGCGGCGAGTTGCACGTCGCGGACTTCGGTCCGCCCGGGAGCATGCTCATGTGGCTCCTCTCGCTGCCGATCCGGCTGTTCGACGGCAGCGACCGGACGACGCCGAACCTCACCGGCAAGCTGCCGGAGATCATCGCCCAGGCGGGCTTCCGCGACGTCGCGGAGCGGGGCAGCACGGCGACGCCGTTCGGCACGCTCGTTTTCTGGAGCGCCATGGCCTGAAGGGAGACGTCGCCCGGCCGAGCGGGGTGCCTCGCTCGAGGCCATCCCGTGTGGGGCGCAAGGCCTGGCCCGGCTTTCGTGGCGGTTCCGCGCCGCCACGACAGTGGTAGGCTCGAAGCAGGTAGCGCGATCCGCAGCCTACCTCACCAAAGGATGGAGGATGGAACATGAACAGGGGACGTAAGCAGCTTGCTCTCGTCGCCGCTGCGGCGGCGCTCGCCGCGGGGCCGCTTGCGGCTCATGCGGCCGACACACGCTCGACGACCTCGCAGGAGGCGCGCCTCGAGGCGGCCGAGCGCGAGCTCGCGGCCAAGGCCGCGGCGACCAAGGGCGCTGCGCAGCAGGAGATCCTGATGGAGCGCAAGCGCGTCGAGAGCCTGATCGACGACCTCGAGCGGGGGCGCTCGGTCGATCCACGCGAGGTCGATCGGGCGCTCGAGCGGGCGAACCGGGTTCCCTGACCGATCCGACCGAAGCTCAGGAGCAGGTGGCCCGGACGGCACGCGAGGCGAGCGCGCGGACGGCGGACGCGCGCTCCGCGTCGCGGCTGCCGCAGCTCTCGAGCATCGCGCGCGCCTCGCGTAGCTTGCGCAGCGCCGCGGGCTTATCGCCGCGGCGCAGCGCGTCCTGCGCCGCGGCCATCGCCGAGGCATAGCCCGGGCACCCGGGGAGCGCGCGCGGCGCGGCGAGCGCCGCGTCGCGCGCCGCCCCGAGCCCGATCAGGCCGGAGGCGAAGGCCACAACCACCACGGCCGCCCTGCAACGCGAAGAAGACACGCCCCGGCGGCACCGCAAGCCGCGCGCCACGGAGGCGCGCAGCGGAGTGCCGCGCGGGCGCTACGCTCGCGGGCCGTGCAGGCGGCCCGCACCTGCCCAGCGCTTGGGCAGTGCTGCCCGATTGGGCAGCCGTCAGCTCTACCCGTCGGCTTCGGGCGAGCGCTTCGTGTAGCCGGACGGGATCGCGAAGGTCTTCGCATCGAGCTCCTGCCGCTCGATCCCGACCACGTGCATCACGACCGGTTCCCCGTTCTCCTCCGTGCGGACGCGCACCGGGAAGCCGCCGACCTCGTCCATCAGCACGAAGGCCTCCGAGCCGGCCGCCGCGTCGGCGAGCCAGCTCACCTGCTCGAGCATCTCGCGCTGGAAGGCCGCGAGCTTCTGCAGCCCCTGCAGGTCGGCCGGCGTGAGCCCGACCGAGCTCCACGACGCGACGCAGGCGCCGCCGATCTTCTTCGTCCCGCGCACGATGTCGTACTCGCGGCACGAGCGGCCCTCGACCTCGTCGGTGGCGCCGGTCGCGACTGCCTTCACCGGCTCGGGTTTGCTCGCGGACGCGCTCGCTCCGGCGAGGCCGCCCATCGCGCGCTCGACCATCGCGCGCTGCTCGGGCGACATCTTCGCGAGCTGCTCCTGCATCCGGCTCCGCGCCTCCTCGAGCGCCGCGCCGAGCCGCTTCGCGTCGGCACGGGTGATCTCGAAGTAGCTGCGCTGCTCCTCGTCGAGGACGACGAAGGTGTCGGTCGCGCCGCGGAAGAGGATCGTGCTCTTCGCCGTGCCCCCGCGGTCGGACTGCGCGCCCTCCATCCGGACGTCGTCGCCCTGCACGAGCAGGCGCCCCCGGATCCGTTGCTCGTCGCCGCTGCTCTTCGCGCCCGGCGGGCCGGTCCGCGGGTCCTTGCTCTCGGTGACGATCACCACGCCCGCCTTGGCCGGCGCCGCAAGCGCCAGGACGGCGCCGAGCCCGGCCGCCACGATACGCATCCGCCTAAGCTCCATCGCTCCTCCCCGTCGCGTCATCGCGTCCACGCTGCGGGTGCAGCTTTGTCCCGTGCCGCGTACAGCGCAAGCGCCGCGGCCCGCGATCGGCATGATTGGCGGGCCGCCGGCGCGCGCTGCTATCGCTCGCGCACCGTGGACGCCACAGCGCTTGCCGTCTTCGCCTTCGTCTACGCCGGGATGATGCTCGGCGACGTCCCCGGGCTCGCCATCGACCGCACCGGCATCGCGCTACTCGGCGCGATCGTCCTCGTCGCGACCGAAACCGTGAGCGTCGAGGCGGCGACCCGGGCGGTCGACGTACCGACGCTCGCGCTCCTCTTCGGCCTCATGCTGGTCTCCGCGCAGCTTCGCCTGGGCGGCTTCTACACGCTCGTCACGCGCCGGCTCACGGCAGGACGGACGTCGCCCGAGGCGCTGCTCGCGGTGGTGGTCGGCGCCGCCGGGGTGCTGTCCGCGGTGCTGGTCAATGACATCATTTGCCTGGCGATGGCGCCGGTGCTGATCGACGTGTGCGCGCGGCGCGGCCTCGACCCGGTCCCGTTCCTCCTCGCGCTGGCCTGCGCGGCGAACGTCGGCTCGGCTGCGACGCTGATCGGCAACCCGCAGAACATGCTCGTCGGGCAGGCGCTGCAGCTCTCGTTCCCCGGCTACCTCGCCGACGCCTCCGTGCCGACCGTGCTCGGCCTCGTGGCCGTCTGGTGCGTGATCCGCGTGAGCTACGGCGGGCGCTGGCACGCCGCGACGCCGCCGCCCGGCGTGCGCGACGTCCCGTTCCGCGCCTGGCAGAGCGCGAAGGGACTCCTCGTGCTGACCGGCGTCGTGCTGGTCTTCCTCTTCACGCCGCTGCCGCGCGAGATCGGCGCGCTCGGCGCCGCGGGCATCCTGCTCGTGAGCCGCACGACCGCGTCGCGCGACACCCTGGGCCTCGTCGACTGGCAGCTCCTCGTCCTGTTCTGCGGCCTGTTCGTCGTCAACCATGCATTCGAGGAGACGGGTCTGCCGGCCCGGCTGCTCGCGGACCTCGCGCAACGAAGCGTCGACCTTCGCGACCCCGCCTGGCTCTTCGGCGTGACGGCGCTGCTCTCGAACCTGCTCTCGAACGTCCCGGCGGTGATGCTGCTCCTTCCCGCCGCGACCGACCCGCTCGCGGGCCCGGTGCTCGCGCTCTCGAGCACGCTCGCCGGGAACCTGCTGGTCGTCGGCAGCATCGCGAACATCATCGTCGTCGAGCAGGCGCGGCGCCTCGGCGTCGAGATCGACTGGCGGGCGCACGCGCGCGTCGGCGTCCCGGTGACCTTGCTGACGCTCGCGATCGCGGCCGCGTGGCTCTGGCTGCGCTCAGGCGCGTAGCGCGGGCAGCACGTCGCGGCCGAGGAGCTCGAGGGTCGCAAGGCGCGCCGCCTGCCCGCCGGCGACGTGCAGCACGACCTCGTCGGCGCCCGCCGCGGCGAGCTCGCGCAGGCGGCCCACCGCGCGCTCCGGCGTGCCGAAGACGTGCTCTCGCTCGACGTCGCCGAAGAGCCGCGCCATCGCTCCCGCCGTGGCGGCGCGGCGGCGCGCCTCGGCGTCGGTCGCACCCAGCGCAGCGATCGCGTACACCGAGCGGTCGAGCGTCGCCGGGTCGCGGCCGAGCGACGCGCACGCGGCGTCGAGCTCGGCGCGGCGCGCCGCGAGCTCCGCGACGAACGGGCAGCTCCAGCCGTCCGCCGCCTGCGCCGCCGCCGCGAGGACCGCGTGCGACCGTCCGCCGAGGACGAC
>FWPU01008463.1_pt1 | contig 13512 bp, 12 predicted proteins | sample 2228361 | NCBI WGS metagenome assembly FWPU01 (sample SAMEA103939777, study PRJEB20133) | metagenome | reverse complement strand
GGTAACGATATAATTCAATACATGGAGAATGTCCCCGATGGCGACTCGGTGGTGGTATTTTCCATTGGCGATGCGGGTTACAGTTCCTGGCCGGCTGCCGCCTTGCTGCAATTCGAACGCATCGGCATATCGGCCTCACAGATAGGCTCCTTACAGCCCGGCGAACCGGTGGTGTTTTTCGGAAAGAAAGGAGCCGTTCCCGGTTCGGCACGCATGGTTCGCCCCACAACGTCGCCCCCTGAACAACAGGAACTTATTGCAACCGGCACCATAAGCGGCGGATACAGCAGCGGAAGCATGAGCAGCACACGCATCGGGCCGGCAACAGCCTGGTATAACCTGTATGTAAAAGCCGCTGTAACCGAAATTCCTGTTACAGATAATTACTATTTCGATATATGGGGTGTTGACCTGCGCGGAAACGAAACGCTGCTACTACAAAACCTTACGTCCGACTTTGACCTTTCGGGCATCAACGCCCAGGATTATCCTTACTTGAAACTGGTGTACCATGTTGCTGATGAAGTGAACCTTACACCTGCGCAACTGGTGCACTGGGCTGTTACATACGAAAGTGTAGCCGAAGGCCTGATAACGTACAGTGGCGACCAGCAGCCGGCCCAACTCAGGGAAGGCGAACGGTGGGCGGGCGAATTCGGTTTTAAAAACATTTCATCAAAAAGCTTCCCCGATTCGCTTACCGTTGAGATTACCCTGAAAAATTCTGAAAGTTTACGAAGGGAAACCCAAACCCTGAAGATTGCCGCCCCCGAACCCGGAGGAATATCCTCTTTCGCTATTGACCTGAACACCCTGGGATGGGCCGGTCGCAACGACCTGAAAGTGTACGTAAATCCGAAGGTAATACCGGAACAGATTTATGAAAACAACATTGCCGAGCTGTTCGGTCACCTGCAGGTGCAGCCCGATGTGTTTAAGCCGTTCATGGAAGTAACCTTCGACGGCCGCGTGTTACGACAGGGCGACTGGGTATCGCCCAACCCGGTAATCCGCCTGCGGCTGTGGGATGAAAATCCGCTCATCCGCAAAACCACCCCCGAAGGCGTACAAATATTTCTTACCTATCCCAACGAGACTACGCCCACCCTGATTGATTTGAACCGCGATGATGTGGCCTGGTATCCGGCTACGGATACTTCGGATTTTATCGTGTTGTTTACCCCACACAACCTGCCGGAGGGAACCTACACCTTCAGGGCACAGGCTACCGACGCCCGCGGCAATGCCACTGGTGCCGAACCCTACGTTATTACTTTTGAAGTGCGTTATGCAAACAGCGTTTCGCTGCGGGGCCCTGCCCCTAACCCATTTAGCCATGAAGTAACCTTTACCCTTATCGCCTCGGGCGAAAAAGCACCGGAATCGGTACTCATAGAAATCATCAGCATGCAGGGCAAAATCATCCGTCAGCTTCGGTACAACAACCTGATAGTCGGGACGAATGAACTCCGTTGGGACGGAAAGGACCAAACCGGTGTGCCACCCGAAGCGGGCTTATACATTTACCGCCTGCAGATTTTGAACAGCGATGGCGTTACGCCCGTTCAGGCTGAAAACGACCGCTCGTTCCGGAACGGATATGGCAAGCTGATCAAGATAAGCGAATAAACAGGCTTACCTAACCACTAACCGGAGGCTTTGAGAAAAATTTCCTGCGGAATAAGTAACCACATTCATACCCGGTCTGAGCGGATTTCAAATAGGAAAATTTTTTTATCTCCATCCTCCGCCCAGGGCCCGGTACAAGCCCACGCGGGCCTGCAGTTGTCTGAGTTTTACCTCAATCAGGTCTTTCCGGGCCTCCAGGGCTTCGCGCTGCGTAAGCAACACCTCGGCATAGTCGGCACGGGCCGAGTTGAACAGATTACCGGCAATGCCCACCGACTGGTTGAGTATTTCCACCTCGCGGGCTTTTGTGCTGAAACTGAAAGCATAATTACGGGTTTTGTTGTAATCATAAAGTTTTTGCCTTCGGTGGTGCTTAGATAGCGCAAGGCAGCCGACTGCCGGGCATTTCTTAGTTTTTTCCAGATGTCCAGTTCCCAGGCGGCCTGTAGGCCCATGGAATAATCGGTCAAAGGCTTCGGGAAAGGCCTTCCGGGTTGAATTTCCAACGCATCTTCCACCGCACCGGAGGGTGATTAGCGCGGTGCTTTTTCCAGTCCTGCTCCTCAGCTGGCGGCAACAAAGGGCAAGTACTCGCCCTTGCGCGCCCTTACTTCGTTTCTGGCAATTTCCATCTCCTGCATAACCATCAAAAAACCGAAGTCATGATAAGGGTTATGGCAATAACCGCACCGCCTATCTGACGGATAACCTGTTTCACAGCCTGGTAAGGCCCCAAATGTTCGGCTTCCATTTTGGCATGAACGGCTTCTACCACCACAATAGCATCATCAACCACAATGCCAATAGACAGCACCATAGCAAACAGGGTAATAAGGTTAATGGTAAGTCCAAGCATGTTCATGAAGAAGAAAGCACCGATAAGCGATACAGGCACGGCAATGAGTGGGATGAGGGTCGAGCGCCAGTCGCCCAGAAACAGAAGAACCACTATGGCCACCAGCACAAAAGCTTCTGCCAACGTATGCAAAACCTGATCGATGGAGGCATTGACAAACCTGGACACGTCGTAATTGATTTCGTAGTGCATGCCGGGCGGAAAATCCTTTTCCAGTTCTTTTAGCTTTTCCTTTACGGCTGCTATTACCTTGCTGGCGTTGGTGCCAAAGTTTTGCTTTAGCACAATTGAGGCCGAGGGGTAACCGTCTTTATTGGCGTAGATGTCGAAGAACTCACTGCCCAGTTCTACATCGGCAATGTCGCGAAGCCGAAGAATCTGTCCGTCGGGGGTTGAGCGTATGATGATTTTCTCATACTCTTCGGGTTTATTAAAGCGGCCCTTATAGGTTAAAGTAAACTCAAGCGACTGGGCCTTTTTGCCCGAACTGAGCCCGAGCCGGCCCGGTCTGCCGATAACGCTTTGCTCTTCCATGGCTTTCATTACTTCTTCGGTAGCTATGTTATAAGCCCGCATGCGGTCGGGTTTTAACCATATCCGCATGGCATATTGCCGGCTACCCAGGTTTTGAGCGCGACCCATACCGCTTATACGTTGCAGTTCGGGAATAAGGTGCACGTTGGCATAGTTGTACAGAAATTTCTCATCGGCATTTTTATCGGTGCTGTACAGGTTTAAATACATAAGCATGCTGGGTTGTACGGGTGTAATGATGATCCCTTCGCGTTGCACCAAAGGGGGCAGGTTATTCATAACCTGATCAACCCGGGTTTTACGTTCACCACAGCTGCATTCGGGTCGGTTCCCGGCTCGAACACCACCTGTATAGTTGCTTCGCCCGCACTGGTGGCATCGCTTATGATATATCGCATACCCTGCACACCGTTAATGGCCCGCTCCAGCGGAATGAGGGTAGACTCTACCAATACCCTTGCGCTGGCCCCCGGATAGGCTATAAAAACGTTAACACGGGGTGGTGAAATATCAGGAAATTGCGAAACCGGCATGCGGTTTATGTCCAACAACCCGACAAAAACCAATGCAACGGATACGGAAATAGACAGAACCGGTCTTTCTATAAATTTTTCGAACATGGCGGAAAATAATCCGGGTGAGAATAAAAGCTACTCGGCGTGCAACTGTTCAAGCTCATTCAACAACTCTGACAGCGGGATTACGCGGTACTGAACCGGTTGGCCGTTTTTAACTTTTCGCAGGCCATCAACCAGAACTTTTTCTCCATCGCTCAGACCCGATTCCAACACGTAGAGGTGGGGCATCTCATCCATAATTTTAACTTCTCTGGTCTGCAATCGGTTTTGGGGATTTATTACGTAGACAAATTTTCTGTCCAGAATTTCGAAGGTAGCCACCTGCGGCAAAAGCAGCACTTCAGGGTAAGGCGTAGGTATGAGAATGTTGCCGGTTTCGCCATGGCGCAGCAACCCGTTCGGATTGGAGAAGGTCGCCCTGAAGGCAATGGTACCGGTTTTGTTGTCAAAGTCGGCTTCTATGGTTTCAATTGCACCTTCGTGTTCAAACATCTGCCGGTTGGCCATTAACAGTTTTACCTTTTGGTCCTTTCCAGTGTGCTTGGCCGTAACATAGTTAAGGTATTCGGCCTCGGGTACGTTAAAATAAACCCACATTTTGCTGTTGTCAGAAAGGGCGGTAAGCAAGTCGCCTTCGTTTATCAGGCTGCCCACGCGCACGTGGAGGCGGTCCATTATACCATCGAACGGAGCACGGATTTCGGTAAACTTCAGGTGTGCTTCGGCAAGCTGTAGCTCGGCTATGGCTTTGTCCAGCCGAGCACGCGCAAGCGCCAACTCGCTCTTCGATACAACGTTGCTGTCGGCCAGAGCTTTGGTGTTTCGGTACTCTACTTCGGCAAAAGCTACTTCGGCTTTGGCCCTTTTCATTTCAGCCTGATACACCACCGGCAGAATACGAAACATGAATTGACCTTTTTTTACGGGCTGGCCTTCGTCCACATAAATATGCTGGATGTATCCCTTTTCAAGGGCGCGCAACTCAATGTGCTGACTGGAGCGTATCTGGCACACATAATCGCGATAGATTACGGTGTCTTGCCGTACCACAACCGTGGCCGTGTAAGTAGATTCTTTTATGCAGATAGTGTTCGGTATGCCCGCAGGCCGCCAGCATGGCTGCGGCAAGGACTATACCTATGCCTGTGTTTTTCATAGTTTGTAAATACCATAATAATGACTGAATAAAAAGTTAACGGGATGAGCAGGCTGCCTACGCAGAACCCGCCGGTTTCAGTTAATATGGAATTTCCAGGCATGATAGAGTACTACCAGCGAAAGCAATCTTTCGCTGCGAAAGGTATGATGCGTGCACTGAAAGTGAATAAAAGTGCGCGCTATTTCAGGGAAGTTAACCGAATAGTCATAGGGGCCATCAGGCAACCGGTCTTCTTCCTTAACATCTTCTTCTACCCGGTTTTCGGTAACCGTTACGGGGGGCATGTGGTTATGGTGCTCCGGCTCATGCCGGAAAACGCCTGTCCCGGCCGGTTGTTGTAAAGCATTTAGTGGTACACCGGCATAGAGGTAGGCATCGTACAGGCTAAGCAGAAATAACAAAGCCAGCAACACACCGGGAAACGGACCGGTATTGGGTTCGGATTTACCCAACAACTGTTTTGCCGGCTTTTTAAGAAAAGTCATGAAGAAAGTCGGGGCAAAAGTAATGCTTTTTCTTATACACGATGTAGAAATAAGCCCGGGTTGTGAAGGGTAACCGCCGGCTGGGAGAATTATTTTTGAACGGCAGCTTTCTGTATAAGTCCGGCTAAAACACGAGTGCAACGAAATGGGTAAATGCCTTACAGCCCTGTGTAGTTAAACGGAGTGATGGCTTTGAGCTTTTGCTTAAGTGGTTCAGGGATGTTGAGTTGGTTGATGAAGTTTTCAAATTCGGCACGGCCTGCTTTTTCGTTTTTTCGGGTTAATTCCTTCAGGACCTCGTACGGACTTGGATAACCCTCTTTTCTTAGAATGGTTTGTATGGCTTCGGCCACCACCACCCAGTTGTTCTCCAGGTCTTCGTGCAGGCGGCTTTCGTTAAGCATAATTTTATTCAGGCCGCGTTTCAGGGCGGAAAAGGCTATCCAGGTATGGGCCATGGGTACGCCCAGGTTGCGCAGCACGGTGCTGTCGGTAAGGTCGCGTTGCAGGCGCGATACGGGCAGTTTGGCAGCCAGGTGCTCAAACAGTGCGTTGGCCAGGCCCAGGTTTCCTTCGGCGTTTTCAAAGTCAATGGGGTTTACCTTGTGCGGCATAGCCGATGAGCCAACTTCGTTCGGGTTAACCTGTTGCACAAAATAGTCCAGCGAGATGTAGTGCCACAGGTCGCGACACAGATTTATTAATATGGTGTTCATCCGCCGGAAGGCATCGCACTGGGCTGCCAGGTTATCGTAATGTTCTATTTGCGTGGTGGGCTCGCTGCGTACCAGTCCGAGCCGGTGTATGAATTCATCGGCAAACTGTTTCCAGTTCACATCGGGGTAAGCCACATGGTGAGCATTGAAATTGCCGGTAGCGCCACCGAATTTGGCCGAGTGGGGAATGGCTGTAAGCAGGTCTTTCTGGCGCAAAAGCCGCTCGGCAAAAACAAGCAACTCCTTCCCTACCCGCGTGGGCGATGCCGGCTGGCCGTGCGTACGGGCCAGCATGGGTACATCTTTCCACTGTTCGGCCTGGTGCCTCAGGTGCTGTATCGTATCATCCAGCCGGGGCAGGTAGTGGTCGTATAAAAATTCTTTCAGCGAAAGCGGTATAGCCGTGTTGTTGATATCCTGCGAGGTAAGGCCAAAATGGATAAATTCCTTAAAGTTATCCCACCCTGATTCGGTGAATTTACTTTTCAGATAATACTCTACTGCCTTCACATCGTGGTTGGTGGTTTTCTCTATCTCTTTAATGATCCGTGCGTCATCTTCCGTAAAGTTCAGGTACCAGTCGCGCAGTTTCGGTTCTTCGGTTTTCGGAAAAGCGGCCAGCTCGGGTAAAATATGCGTAAGCGCAATGAAGTACTCTACCTCAACACGTACCCGGTAGCGCATTAAGCCGAATTCGGAGAAATAGGCTGTAAGCGCATGGGCAGTTGCAAAATATCGCCCGTCAACCGGCGAAAGGGCAGTAAGCGAATTGAGTTGCACGACAAGCGGTTAAAACCCAAAAATAAGCGAATGCGTAAAACTTTTATACCAAAGGCCGCACTACCCTGACGATTTTAAAATAGCTTTGCCGCCCATGCAACGCCTGCTTCTTCCCTTTGCTTTTCTCATCACCTCCGTTTCCCTGTCCCAGCACCCCAGGGGTACAGCCTATCATGCCAGGCGGGCTACCGATGCCATTACCCTTGACGGACTGCTTACGGAACAAAGCTGGCAAAATGCCCAGTTGGGCGGCGGTTTTTTTATGAGCAAACCATACGATTCCGTCCCTCCCATTAACCAAACTCACTTCCGCATAACCTTTGACAACTCTTTTCTTTATCTGGCATTTGAATGCGAAGACGATGGCGGGGAACCCGTGGTGCAGTCGCTGCGAAGGGATTTCGAGTTCAGAGTTAATGATAATGTAGGCTTTTACTTCGACCCTTATAACGACTACACCAACGGCTTTTATTTTAACATTTCGCCTTATGGTGTGCAACGCGAAGGAGTTATAGCTAACGGAGGTGCCAATGGTGATGACTACAGCGCATTCTGGGACAATAAGTGGTACAGTGCCGTAACCCGTACACCTGGTAAATGGACGGCCGAACTGGCCATACCGTTTAAGTCGATACGCTATAACAGAAGTGAATGGAACTTTAACATTCTGCGCAACGACCTGGAGCGCAACCAGGTATCGAGCTGGATTGCCACACCGGTTCAATACCTTCCAGCCTCTTTTGCCTGGAGCGGCAAGCTGATATGGGACGATGAACTGCCTAAAGCCGGAACCAACATTTCGGTTATACCTTATGCAGCTTCTGCCATTGTTAAAGATTATGAAAACCAGACCCCTGTGGAAACCGACCCCCGCGTTGGTTTCGATGCCAAGGTGGGTTTAACCCCTTCGCTTAATCTGGACCTGACTTTCAACCCCGACTTTTCGCAGGTGGAGGTTGACCGGCAGGTGATTAACCTTACGCGTTTCGAGTTCCAATTTCCTGAATTGCGCCAGTTTTTTCTGGAAAACAGCGACCTGTTTGCACAACCGGGCTTTCCCGACTCCCGACCTTTTTTTAGCCGGCGCATCGGCCTGGCCTACGACAGCACCGGCAAACTGCAACGGGTACCTATACTGTACGGTGCCCGCCTGAGTGGCAAACTCGGGCAGAACTGGCGCATAGGCCTGTTGAACATGCACACCGAAAAGCAACAACAGCTGGGACTACCCGACCAGAACTATACCGTAGCCATTGTGCAACGCCAGATATTTGCGCGTTCTAATTTTGATGTATTTCTGGTTAACAAACAATCTATTGGCTTGGGCGAGTACAACACTGCAACTTACTACCAGCCCGGACTGGTACGCGAAATTGTAAACGGAACCGACACCACTTACCGGTTTAATTTTTACAACCGGGTAGCCGGTTTCGACTTCAACATCAACTCTAAGGACAACCAACTAAGGGGCGACATTTATTATCACCAATCTTTTGATGCCTTCAGCTCGCGGAACACCTACTCGGGCGGTGCATTTATGGGTTACTTCGGCCGACGGCTTACCATGATGGGAGGTGTGCAGGCGTTGGGTAAAAACTTCAATGCCGAAGCGGGTTTCGTGCCTAACTTAAACGTGTACACTGGTTTTACCGGAGCGTTTACCCGCATGGAATATCGGACCTATCCGCAAAGCCGGGTGGTAGCCAACCACGGTCCGTTTGTGGAATTAAACAGCGGCTGGATACCCGATGGCACACGAACAGACGAAGGCGTGCTGGCCGGCTATGTGGTGGGTTTTCTGAACACCTCGTATGTTTCGCTAACTGTAAATCATGTGTACCAATATCTCACGCAACCTTTTAACCCCATAGGCGGTTCGGACTATGAAACCGGTGAGGACTTCCGGTGGGATCAAATCATCCTCGAATATCAATCGGATAACCGCAAGCTGTTTAATTATAACCTGCAGACGGGCATCGGAAGTTTTTATACCGGAACGCGGTTAAATGCTTCCGGCGAAATAAATTATCGCTACCAGCCCTACGGTAGTTTAGCCGTGCGCTTTGTTTATGAAGATATTGACCTGGGCGATACATACGGTAAACGCAAGCTGCTGCTTCTGGGCCCCCGCCTGGACTTAACCTTTACCGATAAAATATTTTTAACTACCTTTATTCAATATAACAAGCTGTTCGACAACATTAATATAAATACCCGTTTTCAATGGCGCTTTAAACCGGCTTCTGATTTTTTTATCGTGTACACGGAAAACTATCTGCCTGAGCCTTTTCAAAGCAAAAACCGCGCACTGGTATTAAAATTTACCTATTGGCTCAACATTTGAATTGCATTTTGTTTAATGTATAATTTCCTCATTTTTAAGTAGTTGCAGATTTAAGAGAATCTTTTAAAAAATTATTTTAAACAAATTTGTCGGTGCGGGGTTTTTATACTTGTAAATCCCTAACTATAAGAAGAAACCACTAAAACTTCTATGCACACTGTTTCTGGTTTCAGTGCTTATGGGGTTAACATCATGTAGTGATGACAACCCTGTGGCTCCACAGTCAATCGTGGATATTGCGGTATCTGATCCGCAGTTCAGCACATTGGTAGATGCTCTGAACAGAGCCAACCTGGTAACAGCGTTACAAGGTTCCGGCCCCTTTACGGTATTTGCTCCCACTAATCAGGCTTTCAACGAATTGCTAAACAGCCTGGGGCTCTCCAGCATCAACCAGCTGTCAGCCGAGCAGTTAACTCCCGTTCTGCTTAATCATGTTGTGAGCGGCAATTTTCTGTCTTCCGGTTTAACATCGGGTTATGTTGCTACGCTTAATTCCGAAAATCCAGGCGGGGTTAATGTATCCATGTTCATAAATGTAGATGCTGGCGTTGTTGTTAATGGATACGTTAACGTAACGCAGGCCGACATAGTAGCTTCCAACGGAGTGATACATGTGGTGGATAAGGTAATTCTCCCACCTGATATAGTAGTTCTGATCGCAGCCAACCCCAACTTTACGGCGTTGACTTCTGCCCTCGATCTTGCTGAAGGCGATCTCGTTACCACCCTGCAGGGAGAAGGACCATTTACCGTATTTGCCCCGCTGAATTCTGCTTTCAACGCGGCCGCATCTGAACTTTCTGGTCTTACATCGGGAGAGTTGACGGAAATACTGCTATACCACGTGGTTTCAGGTAACGTACTATCCGGATCGCTAACAAACGGTCAGACGGTAACTACGCTCAACGGAACGTTTACCGTTAACATATCGGGTTCGAACGTTACCCTTCGCGATCAGCGAGGCCAATCGGTTGGTGTTCTGGTTACCGACATAGTCGGAACCAACGGTGTGATTCATATCATAGATAAAGTATTGTTAAAATAAACACACGCGTTCAATTAGTTGCCTTATCAGGCGGGCGGTACGGCCCGCCTTTTTCGCTAAATAGTTGTAGATTTGCCATTTAAAATTTAATACCTGTGGCCTTTGGTTTATTTCGAAAGGGATTAAAAAAAGAAGAAAGCCCGCAGCATTACTATCAACTAACGGTAAAAGAAGTTATACGCGAAACTCCCGATGCCATTAGCATTGTATTCGCACAGCCGCCAACGGGTAAAATACCTTATAAGTCGGGGCAGTTTTTAACCCTTATCCTTACCCTAAACGGCAAAGAGGTACGCAGGGCGTATTCGTTGTGCTCTTCGCCCTACACCGACGAAGACCTTGCCGTAACGGTTAAGCGCGTGGAAAACGGACTGGTGAGCAACTGGCTGAACGACCATATAAAACCGGGCGACTCCATTAAAGTAATGGAGCCGATGGGGCAGTTCACCACCGAATACAGCAAAGACCGCAAACGCCACCTGATTATGTTTGCCGGGGGTTCGGGCATAACCCCTATGATGTCCATTATTAAAAGCACCCTCACCCAGGAACCCGAAAGCATCTGCTCATTAATATACTGCAATCGCAACATCGACAGCATTATCTTTAAAGACGAATTGGCCCGTTGGGAAACGAACTACCAGGGCCGCCTGCACGTAATTCACGTACTGGATAATGCCCCCATGAACTGGCAGGGATACTCCGGCCTGCTTAACCACGACATGCTTACCAAACTCTTTGAGCGTATACCCGACTGGGGCATTGACAAAACCACCTACCTGATGTGCGGCCCGGAGGGCATGATGAAAAACGTCGAAACCCTGCTGGCCATGCGCAATATTCCTAAAGAAAAAATTTTCAAGGAAAGTTTTGTGCAAGGCATAATTGATAAGGAGAAAAAAACCGAGGAACCCGCTGCCGAAAACAAAGCGCGCCCCGTTGTTATTCGCTACGACGGGCAGGAATATAAAATTATGGTGGAACCCAACCGTACCATACTCGAAACCGCACTGGACCAGGGCATTGACCTGCCCTACTCCTGCCAAAGTGGTTTGTGCACAGCCTGCCGCGGCAAAGCGGTTTCGGGAAAGGTAAAACTCGATGAAGAAGAGGGGCTGTCGCAGGCCGAGCGCGACCAGGGCTACGTGCTAACCTGCGTTGGGCACCCCCTTACCGATGACGTTATTATTGAGATAGGCTAATGCAGCGCATTCTTGCCATTATACCCGCCCGGTATGCTTCTTCCCGTTTTCCGGGTAAGCCCCTGGTTGATTTATGCGGCAAAACCATGATTCAGCGCGTGTATGAACAGGCCCGGAAATCGAAGGCCCTTCAGGAAGTGGTTGTAGCTACGGATGACGACCGGATATTCAACCATGTACGCTCCTTTGGCGGCCACGTGGTGATGACCCACACCCACCACAACAGCGGCACCGAGCGCTGCTGTGAAGCCTTTAAACAACTCGGCACAACATTCAACTACATCATCAACATACAGGGAGACGAACCCTTTATCGATCCCGAACAAATCGACCTGCTGGCTAATGCCCTGAACGGAGCAACAGAAATAGCCACAATGGCAAAAAAAATAACCGATACGTACACCTTGTTTAACCCCAACGTGGTTAAGGTGGTGTTTAACCAGGGCGGCAAGGCCCTTTACTTTAGTCGCCAGCCCATACCCTCTGTACGCAACCAGCCGCAAGAGAAATGGCATTTACAAGGCATACACTACAAACACATAGGTTTGTACGCATACCGGGCCGATATACTCGAAAAAATTACGCTTTTGCCACCCAGCAGAAACGAGCAGGCCGAAGTCCTGGAACAACTGCGCTGGCTGGATAACGGCTACAACATTCAGGTGATTGAAACCACCGTGGAAACCTTGGGCATTGATGCACCCGAAGATGCCGACAAGGCCAGAAAACTGCTGGGCTTGGCGTAAATAACGGCCGGTTTAGGGTGCTGCCCATTCGGCATAGGAATCGCGGGTTTCGTGCAGCCGCAGGCCGAGCAACTGGACATTTTCAGGCAATACGGCTGAAATTTCATGCTTCAGCCACAGCAAAATATTTTCAGCTGTGGGCTCGGCATCCATCACCGCCAGTTCATCAGTGGAAAAAACGGAGCCCTTTGCTTCCAGGTAAGCACGCGAAACCAGGAATTTATGGTCCAGCCGGTCGGTTACCTTGCTCTGCACCAGTCGCTTTAAATCGCTGAAATCCAAAATCATACCTGTTCCCGGCAGGAACCCCGCCTGCTCCTTGCGCAAACCAACGGTAACATGCAGCTCGTACGAATGCCCATGTATGCGCGCACACATGCCCGGATAGCCATAAATAACATGGGCGGCCTCGAAACGAAAAATTTTTGTAACTGAAAGCATATTTTTCCAGCCGCGAAATTAGCGATAAATTTCAGACCCTTCCTGCCGCAGTTTCAAAAAGCGATTTATCTGTTTTTGGTATATTTAACAGCATAAGCCGGGAAGCGATGAGAGCCATTATAAACTATTTTAAGGAGATTGCAGACGGGGTGCGGTCGCTTGTAAAAGGACTTGCCGTAACCGGCTATTATTTTGTTCATCCTAAAGAAATCATCACCCAGCAATATCCTGAAAACCGCGATACGCTAAAAATGTTCGAACGCTTTCGCGGAGAGGTGGTGCTTATCCACAACGAAAACAACGAACACCGTTGCACGGGCTGTTCAGCCTGCGAAGTTGCCTGCCCCAACGGCACCATTGAAATCATATCGAAAAAAGTAGAAGTAGACGGACGCAAGGTAAAGGCGCTAGATAAGTTTGTGTATCATCTGCAAATGTGCACCATGTGCGGTTTGTGCATTCCGGCCTGCCCCACTGATGCCATAAAAATGACCAACACCTTCGAACATGCCGTATTCGATCGGTCGAAACTCACCAAAATATTGAACAAACCCGGCTCGCGGATAATGGACGGAATAAAATGAGCGATACCGGCACATATCTGTTCTATGTTTTTGCCACAGGGGTTTTGGCTGCGTCGGTGGCCTCGGTTACTTCAAGAAGAATTTTGCGCGCTGCCGTTTATCTGCTGTTTGCACTGGGCGGCACGGCAGCTTTTTACTTTATGATAAAATACCATTTTCTGGCTGCCATACAACTGCTGGTATATGCCGGAGGCATTGTGGTGTTGATTATCTTTTCCATTCTGCTTACATCGGATATTAACCAAAGGCTGGAAAAACCCCCGGCACTTAAGCAACTGGCATCATTAACTTTGGTTATCAGTGCATTTATTGTAACTGGTTTCTTAATACTCAACCATGGTTTTCAGGCAGATCAGCAATCATTTGATGAACTAACTGTACGAAATATCGGTAAGACCCTGCTAAGTTAC
>FWPU01010637.1_pt1 | contig 13514 bp, 10 predicted proteins | sample 2228361 | NCBI WGS metagenome assembly FWPU01 (sample SAMEA103939777, study PRJEB20133) | metagenome | reverse complement strand
GAGAGGTCATCTTGAGCGTCTTAAACCTCCTGTGGGGAAAAACCAGGAATATTGTCCGATCTTGTGTCTGAAGGTCAGAGAGAAATGCCTTGACATGTCAATAGCGTTTCTGCTATTTTGGGAGAAATTTTCCCGTGGAGGGTGTTGTGTCTGGCTGGACAGTTATTGGTAGAAGGCTTAACTTCCTCAGGTGGTTCTCGCCCATACTCCTTGTACCCTATCTTGCCCTTACCGTTGGGGCAGAAGGGCTACACAGGTTCTCCTGCGGGCCTCACCATCATAATCTCCTGGCCGGTCTACCCCGTGGTGAGCAAGGCCCCTCAGCCTTATCGAGGGCGTCTCTGACAGGAACACAGGGTGATATCCATGATGCCGAGAGCTGTATCCTGTGTCAATGGCTAAAGTACTCACCCCAGGGCCTATCCCCAAAGGGGATAAGTCTTGTCTTCGCTCCGGGAGAAATTAGAGACAGCCTTCCCAACGCACCCTTCCAGATCCTTTCCCTGGAAAAGAAGTTCTCCAGGGCCCCTCCCCTGTAGTCACTCCACTCATAGGTTTTCCTTATAAACTTAAAAGACCGGTTTCTTTGCCCGATTAGAGGGTAGCGGTCAGGAACGGGATTAGAAATAAAATATCACAAAGTCCCTAACCCTGTCCGTAAGCTCTCCATAGAAACCAACGTACGCTAAACCTCTTGTACACTTAATGGTCTTATTGGGAGAAGAACCATGTGGAGACTATCGCCTGTATGCCTTCTAACACTATTATCCTTAGGAAATGCCTTTCTGCTGTCTGGCAACGTCACCCTCGCACAGGAGCAAGATGTAGATGAAGAGGTGCTTCAGCTCAGGTCAGAAATGCTAAAGATGAAAATGGATTACGACAGAAAACTCCGCCTGATGGAGGAAAAATTACTGAAACTAGAAGAGGAAAGGTCAAAGACGATTGACCGACCCTACCTTCGCAACGTGGCAATGACCCCTGAGGAAAAGGCCAAAATGGAGGAGGAAATAAAGGCCCTGCTGGGTGAAAAAAAGGAGGCAGCCCCTCCCCCTACTCCAGCCTATCCTTCGGTACCGGAGCGGGCCTATCCCGGCGGGTTTCTCCAAAGGCTGAGGCCGGGTATCCTGCAGACCTATAACCCGGATATCAGCGTCATCGGTGACTTTACAGGCCAGTTCTTTCACCCCGGAAGGGGGCGCGGGGAGTTTAGCTGGGAAGAAAACAGGTACGGGGATAGGGAGTTTGCCGATAGATTCGCAATGAGGGAGATAGAATTCGGCTTTCAATCGGCCATAGACCCCTATGCCAGGATGGATGTCTTTGTCGGCCTTCATGAGGGTGAGATAGAGCTGGAGGAGGCTTTCATGACCCTCTTGACCCTGCCTAAAGGGCTTCAGGCTAAGGTCGGTCAATTTAAATCTGCCTTCGGAAAAGTTGCACGCACCCATAGACCTGAAATCTTTCAGGTGGACTATCCCCTGATTATAAGGAATCTTCTGGGAGAGGAGGCACATAGGGACCCTGGGTTTTCGTTAAGTTGGTTGATTCCCAACCCTTGGGACAAGTTCATAGAGCTTACAGGAGAGGTCTTCACGACACGAGGCATGAACGAGTTTACATACGTCACTCACTTAAAAAACTTCTTTGACCTCACCCCAAATTCTTCTCTTGAAGTGGGCCTGACCGGGTTAACTGGCGATTTGAAGACCCGTTTTGAGGAAGGCGATAGCGACGTACGTGCCAATACAGTAGGCTTTGACCTCACCTACCGCTGGAAGCCCATAACAGAAAAGTTAAGGCCCTACAGGAGCTTCCTATGGCAGTCTGAGGCCTACTTTACCCAGGTAGATGATATGGACCTTCACCAGTTAGATGAAACTACAGGTGAAATCATTAAAGTGGTAGACAAGGAAGATAGTTGGGGCGCCTTCACCTTTGGTGAATATCAACTGACGAGGCGGAATTACGTTGGGTTAAGACTGGACTATGCCCAGGCCCTTCACAATAACACGAACTTTGAGTGGGCTATAAGCCCTTACTGGACCTTCTGGCAGAGCGACTTTGCCAGGTGGCGACTCCAGTACACCCATACCCAGAGGAGACTGGATTCCGTGAATCCCAGCTTTAGTAGTGACGATGACTTTATGCTCCAGGCCACCTTTAGCATAGGCGTTCACAGGCCTCATCCGTTTTAGGGTGTGAGAGGGGAGGATATACGGTGTATAATCACAATAGAAGTTTGAGCTTCTTTGGGCAGGAAAGGAGAGATTCTTTATGAGCAAGATATTTAAAAGTATTCTCTTGCCAATAATACTAGGTCCCTTATTTTCTTTGCTCTGTGTGTTAGCACCACCGGTGGAGGCAAAGATTAAAATAATTACTACTTCTACTGACCTTGCCTCTATTGCCAGGATGATTGGGGGCGACAAGGTAGAGGTGGAGAGCATAATCCAGGGCTACCAGAATCCACACTACGTGGACATAAAACCTAGCTACATGATAAAATTGCACAAGGCAGACATGTTTGTAAAGGTGGGGCTTGATCTGGAACTCTGGGCCCCTGTTATTGCAGAAGGGGCCAGGAATTCAAAAATCCTGGTAGGTGGCCCAGGATATGTGGATGCCTCCATAGGGGCAGAGATTCTTGAAATACCAGAGGTGAAGGTAACCCGTGAGCTTGGCGACATCCACATCTTCGGTAATCCCCACTACTGGCTTGACCCTGAGAACGGTAAGGTCGTAGCCGATAACATCCTGCAGGGGCTTAAGCGGATAGACCCTGAGGACCATGCTTACTTTGAGGAAAAGAAGGTAGAATTTGACAAGAAGGTAGACGAACTCCTTCCCAAATGGCTTGAGAAGATGAGGCCCTACACTGGCACCAAGGTAGTCACCTATCATAATAGCTGGCCCAACTTCCTGAAGAGGTTCGGGCTGGTGGCGGCAGGATACGTGGAGCCTAAGCCAGGGGTTCCACCCTCCCCTGCCCATGTGGCCTCGCTGGTAGATAAGATGAAGCACGAGGATGTAAAAGTAGTCATTCAGGAGCCTTTTTACGAGACAAAAATCTCTCAATTCGTGGCCGATAAGACTGGGGCAAAGCTATTGGTTCTTACACCCTCTGTCCTGGGTGCCGAAGGGGTCAACGATTACTTTAATCTCTTTGATTTCCTTATTAACAGCCTTATAAATAGCTTTCAGGAGGTTGGAATAAAACCCCAGACTTGACCCTGTAGTGAGTAGTGGGAAGTGTCATTGCGATCAAAGCGAAGCAATCCTCTTGTTGAAGAACGTTACGAGATTGCTTCGGGGCTTTGCCCCTCGCAATGACTATAAGAGTGGGTGATTCTAATGCAAAACAACAGGTTAGTGGAGTTTCACGATGCCGCACTGGGTTACGGCAAGAAGGTGGTGGTAGACCATGTCAACCTTACCATAGAGCGGGGAGACTTTCTGGGAATAGCCGGGCCTAATGGTTCCGGAAAGACCACCCTCCTCAAGGCCCTGCTCAGGATGCTGAAACCCATCCGTGGGGGTGTATACTTTGGCGAGGAACTACGCCGCAGGAAGAAGCCCCTTGGTTACGTCCCCCAGAGGGAATTCCTGGACGAGATATTCCCCCTTACCGTCATGGACGTCGTGATGATGGGAAGGTACGCCGGGATAGGTCTTGTGAAAAAACCCAGACAGGAGGACTATGCCATCGTTCACGACGCCATCGCCCAGGTGAACATGGAAGGACACGTCCACAGGAACTTCCGGGACCTCTCAGGAGGGCAGAAACAAAGGGTACTTGTAGCAAGGGCCCTGGCAAGTAATCCCTTTATGCTGGTTCTGGACGAACCCTGCGACAACCTTGATATTTCCGGTGAACAGGAGATTATGGAACTGCTCAAAATCCTCCATAAGGAACGTAATCTTACCGTAGTAATGGTAAGCCACCTCCTTACGGTAATGACCAACTACGTAGAGAAACTGGCAATAATTGAGGGTGGGAGGATTTATGTGGGAAGGGTGGACGAAATACTCACCGAAGAGAATTTGAAAAGGATTTACTCCATGAATGTAAAGATTTACGATGTTGGCGGAAAAAAGGCCATCATAGGGCAGAGTGCACTGTAGCACCTCAGGCGTCTCGAAATGGAACACTTCCTTGCCACACTCAGCCTCTTCCGCTACGCCATCGCCGGGATTATCCTCGTGTCCTTCATCTGTTCTTACCTTGGCGTATATATTGTCCTAAAGAGGATTATCTTTGTGGGGGTAGCCATCGCACAGATTTCCTCAATGGGAGTGGCCTTTGCCTTTCTCCTGCACCTTCCCCCTATGATCTTCTCGTTACTCTTTACATTCCTGGGGATGCTAATCATGTCGCAGAACCTGGCGGGCAAGAAGCTGTCGCAGGAGGGGATTATTGGTCTGGGTTTTGTAACCGCATCGGCAGTCACTACGCTGATGATGGCCAAAAGCCCTCTGGGTATCCATGAGGTGGAACACGTAGTTTATGGAGACGTCCTGGCCATCTCGCCACTGCAGGTCTACATTACACTGGGCGTGGTGGTAACAATTATAACCCTACACCTACTCTTTTATAAGGAATTTATCTTTATTTCCTTCGACTACGACATGGCCAGGGCGCAGGGGGTTAACTCCGCCCTATGGAACATGCTTTTATACTTCAGTGTGGGGGCGGCCATAGCCATAGGGATCATGATTGCCGGGAACATGATGATAACTTCCAGCATAATACTCCCACCCTTGAACGGTCTGGTCCTTGCCCACAGGCTGAGGAACGTCTTCATCATCTCCTGCATACAGGGAGTATGCACCGCTACTCTAGCCTTTTTTATCTCCTACCTCCTCGACCTCCCTTACGGTCCCACCGCCGCCGCCAGCTCCTTTGTTACGCTGGGATTCTCCTTTATTGCCTACAAATTTAAGAAGTAAATGACCCCGGACCGGTACCCACTGCTCAAACATGCGTCACAGGAGGAACGTACCACGGCATCTTCTCCTCCACCTCTGGTTTCTTAGCAAACCACTGGTAAAGGGAGGGTAATACCAGGAGAGTAAGAAATGTAGAGAAGATTAACCCACCTATAACCACCGTAGCCAGTGGTCTCTGCACCTCTGCCCCTACCCCCCAGGAGATGGCCATGGGCAAGAACCCAAAGATATCGCAAAAGGAGGTAATAAGCACGGGCCTGAGACGTTCCTCTGCCCCTCTGAGTACGGCCTCTTTCATGGGTAGACCAGAGGCAAGGAGGTCGTTGATACGGCTAACCATTACTATACCGAAGAGGACAGACAACCCAAAAAGGGCAATAAAACCCACCCCGGCAGAGATACTCAGGGGCATACCCCTTATGAAGAGGGCAAAGATTCCCCCTGTGGCGGCAATGGGCACATTTATGAAGATTAACAGGGCATTCTTGAGAGAGCCAAAGGTAGTAAACAGGAGGGTAAAGATGAGGAAAAGGGCCACTGGAACCACTATAGCCAGCCTGAGCCTGGCCCTCCGCATATTCTCAAACTGTCCACCCCAATCTATGTAATACCCTGTAGGGAGGCTCACCCCCCTGGCTATCTCTTTCCTGGCCTCGGCCACAAAACTCCCTACGTCCCTTCCTCTGACGTTACACTCAACCACTATCCGGCGCTGACTGTTCTCCCTGCTTATCTGGGCCTGACCTTCAACGAGGTGTATGTCTGCCAGCTGGCTCATAGGCACCAACCGTTTACCAGGGGCGCTCACTAGAATATTCCTGATGCTCTCTATGTCCTGCCTGGCCTCTTCCGGGAATCTCACCACTAAATCGGTCCGCATCTGCCCTTCAATCACCTGAGTAGCAGCCTTACCCCCTATGGCAGTCTCAATGATCTCCTGTACGTCTGCCACATTTATACCGTGACGGGCAATGGCCTCACGGTCTATCAGTATCTCCAGGACCGGTAATCCGCTGACCTGTTCCACCTTCACATCTTCAGCCCCACGTATGTCTGAGACGATGTGCTCTATGCTATCGGCCTTTTCCTTCAGGACGTCAAAATCCTCCCCAAAGACCTTTATTGCAATGTCCGAGCGGGTACCGGCTATGAGCTCATTAACCCTCATCTCTATCGGCTGGCTAAAGGTATAGGTCATCCCGGGGATGGTCTCCAGCCTCTCTTTCATTTTTTCAATGAGTCTTTCCTTTGTCCTGGCCGTTTTCCACTGCCTTCTAGGTTTTAGCATCACAAAGACGTCACTTACTTCTGGCCCCATGGGGTCTGTAGCTATCTCCGCACGGCCAGTCTTACACACTACTGTCCTCACCTCCGGGAACTCCAGAAGCACCTTTTCTACCTTGGTAGTTGCAGAAATGGACTCACTGAGAGAGACGCTGGGCAGTCTTACGGCATGGATGGCTAAGGAACCTTCATCCAGTTCAGGGATGAACTCAGAACCCATGAAAGGTAGCAAGACCATGCTACCTGCAAAGATACCCCCTGCAATGGAGATGGGGAGGAAGTTGTGGCGAACTGCCCTCTGGAGCACCGGACGATAGAGCCTTATAAGGAACTGATGGAATACATTCCCCCTTTCCCTCCTGGCCAGTCCCCTGCGAAATAAGAAGCCACAGAGGGCTGGGGCAAAAGTCAGGGAAAGGATAAGGGAGCCTATCATCGCATAACATACGGTGTAGGCCATCGGCCTGAACATCTTTCCCTCTATGCCTTGAAGGGAGAGGATGGGTAAATAGACTATGATAATTATGATAATGGCAAAGATTACGGGTCGGCCTACTTCTCTGCCTGCTTCTACCATGGTCTCAAAGACGCCCTTATGAGGGTCTCTGTGGTGGAGCCTCCGTACGATATTCTCCACCATCACAACAGAACCATCAACAACGATACCGAAATCAAGGGCGCCGAGGCTCATCAGGCTGGCCGGAATGCCCGTGCCATACATACAGGCGAAGCTGAACAGGGCGGTAAGGGGTATTGTAAGGCTAACGATAAGGGCTCCTACCCAGTTGCCCAGTATTAGCATCACCACGCCTATTACCAGGAGGATACCGATACTTAAGTTCTCTATGACTGTACGGATAGTATGGTTGACCAGTTCAGTGCGGTCGTAAAAGGGTTCCATACTAACTCCGGCGGGGAGGGTAGGGGTAATCTCTCTCACCCTCTCCTTTACCCTGTTTACTACTGCACGGCTGTTTTCCCCGGCAAGCATCATCGTCATGCCGGTCACCACCTCCCCTTTCCCGTCCTGGGTAACGGCCCCATACCTGACCTCTGGCCCAATGGTAACCTCTGCCAGGTTCTTAATGTAAATAGGCGTACCTTCTGGGTCTACATCCACGATAATATTCTCTATGTCGTCGATGGCCTGGACAAGGCCGACCCCTCTTATCAAGTACTGCTCCGAGACATGCTCTATATAAGCACCACCGGCATTAAGGTTGTTGGCCGCTATGGCCTCAAAGACCTGCCTGAGGGGTATACGATAGCCCACTAACTTATTAGGGTCCACCAGTACCTGGTATTGTTTCACCAGCCCACCAATGCTGTTCACCTCCACCACACCGGGGACGTTCAGGAGTTGAAAGCGTATAAGCCAATCCTGAATAGTCCTCAGTTCATAAAGGTCTTTACTCTCCCCTTTAACTACGTACTGATATATCTCCCCCAGCCCGGTGCTGATAGGTGCCATGGTGGGCGTGCCAAAGCCAGCGGGTATCCTCTCCCTGGCCGTCTGGAGGCGTTCCATAACTTGCTGACGGGCCCAGTAAATATCCACCCTGTCTTTAAAAACAACAGTCACCTGGGATAGGGCAGATTTGGAGAGCGAGCGTACCTCCTCCACGTCCTTTATCCCCATCATGGCCGTCTCTATGGGGAAGGTGATGAGCTTTTCCACCTCTGCGGGGCCCAGACCAGGGGCCTCGGTGTTTATCTGTACCTGGACCGTAGTAACGTCTGGCACTGCATCTATGGGAAGATTTATTACACAGTATACCCCGATGCCTACCAAGATCCCTGCCAGGGCCACTATAAGGAAGCGGTAACGTACGGAGAAACTTATAACACCTCTAACTGCCATTATTGGCCCCTCCTAATGGGCATGCTCATGGCCAATGAGATCCTTAAGGAGTTCGGATTTGAGGTAGAAGGCCCCTTTGCTTATCACTTCCTCTCCCTCCTCCAGACCCTTCAGAACCTCCACATAACCATCCAATTCCTCTCCTGCCGTTATCTCCTTCATCTTGAAGGCATAATTCCCTATAGCCACGAACACCACCGGTTTCCCCTGGTAGGATTCAATGGCAGTGTGAGGCACCACCAGTCTCTCCGTGGCCTCCAGGGGCGTAGTGGAAATCTTTGCTGTGGCAAACATACCTGGTTTTAGTCTCTTATCAGGATTGTCTATATCAACCCTCAACTTTACCGTCCTAGTCCTTTCTTCCACCACATCGCTTATATAGGCAATCTTCCCCCTGAATTCTTCCTCCGGATATGCCCTGACTGTTACGCCAACCTCCTGACCCAGCCTTATCTTAGGAATATCCTGCTCATAAATATCCAGGATAATCCAGAGTACGCTGAGGTCTGCAATGGTGAAGAGTCTGGTAGCAGGCTCTGTCATCTCCCCCAGTGTGATGTGTTTTTCAACTACTGTGCCGTTAAAGGGGGAAAGGATGGGAAAGGTGGCCGTGGCATGGGTCTGCGGTTTTAATTCAGCGATCTCTTCGTCAGTGAGGCCAAGGAGGTGTAACTTGCCCTCAGCGGCCTCAAATTCCGACTGAGCCTGCAGGTAGATAGCCTTTGCATCCAACATATCCTTTTCTGAGGTTACCTTCTTCTCCCACAATCTTGTCTCCCTATCAAAGTGGACCTTGCAGACCTCCAGCTTTGTCTTACTGGTAAGATACTCAGAAATGGCCTTGCCAAGCTCTATACTGTCCAGGAGGGCCAATTTCTGCCCCTTTTGAACCTCATCTCCCAGATCTGCAAATACGTCCACCACCCTGCCCGGAACCCTTGGGCCAATGTGGAAAACCTTATTGGCATTAAACTGTATCTCGGCCGTTACCTTGAGCTGTTTTCCTAACTTCCTCTTTTCCGCACCGACCGTTTGGAGTCCCAACAGTTCGTAACTCTCCTTGGTTATCCGCACTACTCTCATATCGGCAGGTTTTATTGGTACCACCCTCCTTATAGCCTTCTCTTTGGGAGGAACCGCTGCCCCTCCCGCTACGTCCACGGAGAAACCCAAGACAATAATCAAAACTAGTTTTAATACCCTCATAACTACCCCTATTCTATAAGCCTGCTCGCAGCGGCCCTTTCCAAATCGGCTAAAGACTGATAGTAACCCAGCAGGGCCTCAATGTAAGCAACTTTCGCTTCTATAAGAGTGTTTTGTAGGAGCACGAACTCTAGGAAACCAATCTTCCCTTCCAGATAGGTTACCTCATTGAGTTTGAGACTCTCCTCCATCCCGGGGACGATCCCCACATAGGCCTCCAGGCCCTTTTGAAAGGAAAGGAAGATTTCGTAAGCGCTTTGTACTTCCTTACGCACCTGAAGGTGTTTGTTCTCCAGGTTCAGTCTGGCGGCCTCCCTGCTGGCACTCGCCCTCTGGAGCTCTCCCTGCTTTCTGTCTATAACCGGCATAGGTATTGTAAAGGCTCCTCCAAATATTCTATTATGCCCGTCTTCTCTGGCGAGAAAACCCGAGACCTGTGGATTCGGTACTCTCTGAGATTTTATGAAGTCTATTTCAAGACCCACCCTCTCTACCTCTCTCTCGGTGGCCTTAAGGTCTGGCCTGGCCTCCAGTGCCCCCTTCATAAGACCGGAAAGGTCTGGGCTTATTAAGACATACTCCAGTTCGCCCACAGGTTCCAGGGGATAGTCCTCTGGAAGGGCGAGGAGGAGTTTCAGACCAAGCAGGCTGCTGGTGTACCTGCCCAAAGCAGTCTGGTACTCCGTCTTGGCACGGCCGTACTGTATGTTAGCGGTGTTCAGTTCCAGGATAGTGGCAGCCCCTTCTTTATACTTTAACTGCATAGCCTCCTTGAACCGCTCATAGAGTTCCATGATGGTCTGTCTAGCCTCCATTATCTTCTTCAGGGCAAGGACCTCATAAAAATTCCGCTTCACCCTTGTGGTAACATCCCACTCCAGGGTCCCAATCTCTGCAGTCACCTTCTCTATGTTTTTTTCTGCCACAGAAATCCTTTTACCCCTCTGGCCAGCAATAAAGAACTCTTGAGAAAGAGTCACGGTATAGTCCGTATCTCGCCTATTTTCGAGAGTGTTGTACCTATTATCTATGCTTGTTTCTACTGCTGGGTTTGATGGCAGTAACAGTGATGCCTTCGTGAGGTCTCCCCTGGCCTCTTCAAGCCGCTTCCTGAAGGCCTGCAGTTCTAGATTGTTATCCAGTGCCCTCTGTACAGTCTCCTTGAGGGTCATCCCTTCGGCGCAGGCATCCTTTTCTGCACCTGCTGAGACTAGGATAACCGCCACCAGTAAACTAAAAAAATATCTTCCTTTTTTGGACATTCTTCATCTCCTCAAGGTCCACAAAGCAATCGGCACATCAAAAGCGGACTCACCAATGGTTGTAACAAACAGTTTTCTGAAAAAGGGTTGTGCCACCCCTCGGACTTAGGCTACCTGATATAGCCCTAACCTTTGGATCGCTGCCGCTTATTGCCGAGTCAGGTGAGCCTGGGGCTAATCCGTCCGTGACGTACAGAAGGGTCTATACTGCTTGCCCACCAGAGAGGACATACCGTCCTGGCCGGCGTAGCAACTCTAGACAGACTCGCCACTTATGCTTCTAGATTGTGGCAAACTCAGGAGGATGGTAAATACTATCTGGTAGAAATGCAGGCAGGAAAGGATGTTCCTTTAGCGATGCCAGGCCTAACGGACTGGTAGGAGATAAATGCAAGCCATTATTTGGCTCGGCAGTAAAATGGTGAGAGAAGGTACAACAAAGCGGGCAATGGTGCGCCGGCTGGGAGGTGTCCATGGGACAATGATGTTCTTCACAACTGGTACTGTTCCCAAGGCAAAAAACCTCCTCGTGGTAGATAGACACCTCCGAAAGGGTTACAAACAACATTACCAACCCCATTAAAAGTCGGCGGTATCCAACCAAGGCAGACCCAGCACCAAAAATACGTAACTTCTGCTGTTGCATGGGCTTACTCCTAAGACAACCACCACCCAAATTAACCACTAGCCTGCCCTTTCTGAGCAAAGGGTCAAGACCTCTTTTTGCAGAGGTTTCGCAACCCCTTAATAGCAAAAATTTTACATTATGTACTCATACGATGTCAAGAGGTTTTACATCTAAGAGAGAACCAAGCATGTGCTCATTCCAGGAGCAAGAGGCCGAAGTATTTCACGTACTCACCCTTTTTCTCCAGGAAATTTATAGTGAAACCATTGTTACGGATGGTCTGGTACACGTCTATACCACAGGCCTCCATGGCAGGTCTGGCCTTTTCTGGCATAAGACAGGGTTCGTTCTCTGGACAGATACCAGGGCCACCCTCAGGAGGGGCGCATAAGGGGCACGGCCCAGCACCCATGACAAAGGCCTTGTGGTACCCGGCCAGGGTTGCCTCCCTTTCAAGTCTCAGTAGCATCTCTTTGAAATCACGTCCAGGTGGCTGACCTTCTATCAAAATGGCCTTGGTGTAACACCTTAGTATCTTTTTGGTCTCTTCGTAGGTGGGGGCGGAGGGCGGGCACATTTTACTCTTACCAAATTGAGGACACCCAAAGCGACACTTTAGTTGTACCCATGGCTCTACAACCACGCTGGAGACATCTATTACCTTTGCCTCTGTCGCCCCCAGACGCTCCGCTTCTTCACAGAGGGTGTTTGTCCTTAGTTCACTATTAGCAAATTCCACAGTTCTGTTTTTAGTTTACTCACTGCTTTACAACAAGAGGCATTTCAATATCCAAGTGTGAAATCTCCTTCATAGAATACCGAAGGCTCACTTCCAATATTTCTATACCAAGGAGTTCACCCTCTGTTCCCAGGTCAAGGATTACTCCTTCTTTAATCTCTTCATTCCTGGCAAAGGGGCCCTCCTTTAGTCTTATATACATAGCATCTGCTTCAGGGTCGTAGGTAATTCTCATGGCCTTTCCTTCTCCCAGATAATAGTGACAATGATAATCTTTTCTCCTTCCCTCGGAGAATCTTCTAAAAGCTAAGTTACGATTCTTATAACCTATACCAGTTCTTTCAGACGACTCTATGGTCTTTATAATCATTTCCTCCGTAACATTTCTCAATTGCATCCTTTCAAGGGCGTGGGCAGTATAGATATATTGCATTCAGAGATCTAATCTACCTAAAGGCTAAGCTTATAGACCTTCCTTTAACCACTTAGCGGCCTGCTTGGCCCAATAGGTAAGGATAATGTCCGCCCCCGCCCTCTTTATGGAGGTAAGGACCTCCATGGCAATCTGTTTCTCGTCCATCCAGCCCAACTCCGTAGCGGCCTTCACCATGGAGTATTCACCGCTGACGTTATAGGCGGCCACGGGGTGGTCAAAGGTGTCCCTTATCATCCTTATTATGTCCAGATAGGGCAGGGCTGGTTTTACCATGATAATATCTGCCCCTTCCTGGATGTCCATCGCAACCTCCCTAAGGGCCTCCCGGGCATTGGAGGGGTCCATCTGGTAGCCACGACGGTCCCCAAATTTTGGGGGTGATTCGGCGGCCTCTCTGAAGGGACTGTAAAAGGCCGAGGCATACTTGGCGGCGTAAGACATTATGGGCACGTCCTGGAAACCCGCCTCGTCCAGCACCCCCCTTATGACCCCCACTCTGCCGTCCATCATATCACTAGGGGCCACAATATCGGCCCCAGCCCTGACGTGGGATAAGGCCGTCTTAGCGAGTAATTCAAGGGTGGTATCATTGTCAACGTCCCATTGGCCTGTCCTATCCTGCATCACGTGGCCGCAGTGCCCGTGGTCCGTGTACTCGCACAGGCAGACATCGGTAATGACCAGTATGTCCCTGGTCTTCTCTTTTATGGCCCTTATGGCCTGCTGTACTATGCCTTCCTCGTCGTAGGCCCCGCTGGCCTTCTGGTCTTTCACATCGGGTATGCCAAAGAGTATCACACCAGGAATCCCCAGCCCCTCCAGTTCCTTCACCTCCTCCGCCAGGAGGTCCACCGACATCTGGTAATTCCCCTTCATAGATGGTATCTCATTCTTAATCCTCTTGCCGGGTCTTACAAAGAGAGGCATGATGAGGTCGTTCACCTCCAGGGAGGTCTCTCGCACCAGATTCCTGAGTCTCTCTGACTTTCGTAGCCTTCTGGGACGATATCGGGGGAATTGCATGGATTAACTTATATTCCAGGGATTATAGCTTGTCAATTAGAATACACTGACCTTCAGACAGGAGTTCGGACAATGTTATAGGTATTTCCCCACAGGAAGTATAAGAGGCTTTGTAAGATTTCTTG
>FWPU01010636.1_pt1 | contig 13515 bp, 15 predicted proteins | sample 2228361 | NCBI WGS metagenome assembly FWPU01 (sample SAMEA103939777, study PRJEB20133) | metagenome | reverse complement strand
AATAAGTAGGCAGACTTTAACTGGATAATTCTTTAAACTGAAGTAGCTACCGATAAAATCTGACAGTTAGGGATTAACTTTAAGAAAATGAAATCAAACGTTAACCCCTAAAACTGTCAGATTTTATCGTAGCTATTTCAAGTTAATGAAAAAAGTTCTACCTTTGGTTGATTTTCCCATGACGTTCCCCTTGGCTTTCATCATTCTTGCCAGTGCCGTTTCCATACGGCTTTGTGCCCAGGGGTGCAGCGATGCCGGCTTCTGCACCATGGGGGCCATGAAACCCGACCAACCCTTCAATAAAAAAATACCCGTTAAGCTCCGGTCTATGGAAATAAGCTTCTACCGGGGCACCACCACCCTTTCGCCGGTAGTTTACGTAACCACAGCCGATATGAGTTTCAACCTACTGGACAACAAAACCTTTGTTCAGCTTAAGCTGCCCTATCAGTCTGTTAGCGGCAATTTTGGAAATACCGGCGGCCTAAGCGATATATCATTATGCTTTACCCGTAACCTGCGCGCTACGCCCGTGTACGACATAAATGTATCAGTAGGTGCCAAAATCCCGACCAACAATGCCAATCTTAAAGACGATAAATTCGGGTTACCCTTGCCGATGTACTACCAGACAAGCCTGGGCACTTATGATGTCATTGCCGGCATATCGTTCATAAACCGCAAATGGCTGTTTGCCACCGGCATCCAGCATCCATTTAACCGCAATGGCAACACCTTTCAGTGGGGCCCGTGGGAACCGGTGTACCAGGATGGCAACGCCCCCGAGTACGTGCGCGCCTATGATAGAGCCTATAAACTCAAACGAGGCACCGACGTTATGCTGCGCATAGAACGAAACTTCCGGTTCTCCAGGTTTAACTTCAGCGCCGGACTTCTGCCTATCTTCCGCATTACCCGCGATGAAATAGAAGACCCCGCCGGCAGCGGCAACCGCGTTCGCCCGGAGGGCACTACAGGCATGGCCCTGTCGGGCATTATTACTGCCGGCTACAGCTTTAATGTCAAAACAGGCATCCTGCTGCTTGTAGGAAAAAAAATTACCCAACGCGACCTGAACCCCGACGGGCTTACCCGCGAACAGGTAGCCACTTTTAGCTACTACTACCGTTTCTGATTTTATGAGGTGCCTTGTTGCTGCCGCTCTGCTTTGCACCTGTTGCTTGGCCCAGCAGCCGGAAATAATTAACCGCATTACCGCACTGCTTCAGGATTCCCGTTTCGATGAAGTAGTACAGCTTACCAACAACCTAACTGACCAAACGCCTCACCGCAACCATTTGGTGAACATGCGTGCAGAGGCACTCATTATGCTGCAACGAACAACCGAAGCCGAACAACTTTTAAAAAGCGAAACCGAAAAACCGATAACCGATGAAGAGCGCGGCAACACCCTGGCCACGTTGGGATTTCTGTATCTTAACCAGGGCCGTACCGTTACCGCTTTAGAGTTGCTGCAACAGGCTCTGGCTCTTCAGGAAAATACCTCTCCCCTGCCCAAGGCACGCACCCTGGCCTTTCTGGGGCAACTGTATAACAGCTCGGGAAAATACGCCCAGGCCGAAGAGCACCTGCAGGTGGCTCTGAGCCTGCGTACCAGCGTACTACCCGAAAACCACGAACTCATAGCCGCTTCGTACAACGACCTGGGTCATACCGCAACGGCCACCAACCCCGACAAGGCGTTGGATTATTTCGATAAAGCCCTTGAAATATACCGCGCCCTGCATGGTAACGAACACATTAAAATAGCTAACACGTTAACCAACGCAGGTATAGCCTACCGCACACTTAAACTGTATGGCGATGCCACAGTAAACTTTGAAGAGGCCCTGCGGATATGAAACAAACTGTACAGCCAGCCCCATGCAGCCAAGGCTTTCATTATTTCCAACCTGGGCGAAACCACGGCTGCCCTGGGTAATCTGAATGCCGCCCTGGAATATTTTAACCAGGCGCTGGAAATATATCACCATATATATGGTAAAAAGCACCCCGACAATGCCCGTATCCACATCCTTGTCGGGCAAATTAAATTATCGCTAGGCAAATTTAACGATGCACTGAACAGCTACCAGCAGGCTATAATTGCCAACAGTGCCGGCTTTGACGACCCCAATCCCCAAAACAATCCCCGCGACAAGAACGCTTATAACGGATATCAGTTGTTGTATGCCCAGATGCGCAAAGCCCAGGCCTTCGAAGCCCGGTACTTTGGGCAGACCCTGCGGCAGCGCGACCTGGAAACTGCACTGGCGCAGTTGCAGCAATGCGATTCGCTAATCGACCGCCTGCGGCAACAAACCCTCCTTGAGTCGGATAAGATTACGCTGGGCAACATTGCTAACGAAATTTACGCTGATGGAGCCCGCATAGCTTACGAGCTAAGCGAAGTAGCCTTCAGACATCGAAAGCGTTTTCGGGCGTTGAGTTTTTATTTTGCTGAAAAAAGTAAAGCCGCGGTATTACTCGATGCCATATCCGATGCCAACGCCAAATCGTTTGCCGGCCTGCCGGCACAGGTTCTGGAAGAAGAAAATAACCTGAGGAGTGCTCTGGCCCTGGTGTACCAAAAACTGGCCCGTAAACCCGAAGAACAGGAAGAAAAATACCTGCGCGAAACCGCCCTCGAACTTAACCGCGCCTACAACGACCTCATCCGGAGTATCGAACAACAATACCCCGACTACTACAACCTCAAATTCAACACCACCGCGCCCTCCATCGGACAACTGCAGCAACAGCTCCCAGAAAATACGGGGGTTGTAAGTTATTTTATCGATGATTACAACAACCGCCGGCAACTGTATATCTACACCATTACCTCTTCGAACTTTTACATCCGCACACGTACCCTTCCCGAAACTTTCGATAAACTCATAACCGGCTTCCGCAACAGCATGTACTACCTGGATGACGTTAGCTTTATCCGGTTTGGCCGCGAGTTGCACAAATTGGTAATGCCCGTGCTCCCGTCCCGCATCCGCTCGCTGGTTGTTCTACCTGCCGGAAGGTTGGGTATCATACCTTTCGAAGCCCTGCTTACCCGCAAGGTAAAGCCTGGCTCCACCACTTATGCAAAACTTCCGTATCTGGTTAACCGCTTCGATGTCCGATACGATTTTTCAGCAGCGCTTATTTTGCAAAAGAAATCTGCGGAGCGGGCAGCCGTGCACCAGGTAGCACTATGCGCTCCCATTAACTTCCCCAATATGCCGGGCCTGCCTGATTTACCCGGCACCGCTCGTGAAATTGAAGCGCTGAACCAGGTATTTACCGACAGGCACATCTCCACCAAAGTGCTGTTACAGCGCCATGCCAGCGAGGCCGCCTTTAAAAATCAACCCCTGCACCAGTTCAACATCATCCACCTGGCTACCCATGGTGTTGTAAACGAAGAAAATCCGGAATTATCTTGTATTTATCTGCACCCCCAATCCGATGCCGAAGACGGAAGCCTTTACACCGGTGAAATCTTTAATCTTAAACTCCAAGCCGAATTGGTTGCGCTCTCGGCCTGCCAGACCGGCCTGGGAAAAATTACCCGAGGCGAGGGAGTTATCGGGTTGTCTAGAGCCTTGATTTATGCCGGTGCCCGCCAACTGCTGGTATCGTTCTGGAGTGTTTCGGACGAATCCACTGCCCTGCTGATGAGTGAATTTTACCGCGCCTCGCTTAGCCCTGCCTCGCCCGGATTTGCCCGGGCTTTACAGCAAACCAAAATAAACATGACACGCGGCCCCTATGCCGCACCTTTTTACTGGGCACCTTTTGTGCTCATTGGATTTTAGAGGGTAAGTATTTGATTTATAAGATATTAGCCCGCCCCAGCAGTAGTAGGTGGATAACCACCCCTACTGTCGGGTTCGGGTTAATACACGTGAAACGCTATGGCAAAGCTGAATCACTGTGCATGTGAGAACCCTAAAGTACGCCCTTAGGTTTCAATTTTCCTAAAGTTTTCCTGAAACTTTGTTTGAGCCTTAAAAAACCCCTTTTTTGCCCCAAAATCCGCATGTTCGAGGACACTTACCGCCAGCGAGGGTTGCGCAATAAGCTTGTCAGGTTACTGCGCCAAAAAGGCATAACCGATGAGCGCGTGTTGGCAGCCCTTGGCAAAGTGCCACGGCACGTTTTTTTTGAGAAAGCTTTTCTGGAGCATGCATACCAGGATAAGGCCTTCCCCATTGGCGAGGGGCAGACCATTTCCCAACCCTATACCGTAGCCTTTCAAACCGAGAAACTGGAGGTAAAACCCGGCCAGTCCGTACTCGAAGTGGGCACAGGGTCCGGGTATCAGGCCTGCATTCTTTTAGAACTCGGTGCCGTAGTGCATACGGTGGAGTACAACCGCAACCTATACGAAAGGGCCCGAAAGCTCCTTCCCATTATGGGGTACCGCCCCCATTTTCATCTGGGCGATGGCTCGAAAGGTTTGCCGGCATTCGCGCCGTTCCATCGCATTCTGGTTACAGCAGGGGCGCCGGTTATACCCCAGGCCCTTACCACCCAACTGGCTGACGATGGCATTCTCATTATTCCTGTAGGCGACCGCCAAAAACAGGTGATGGTGCGCATCACAAAAAAAGGCAACCAACTTATTCGCGAAGACTTTGATTGCTTTAGCTTTGTGCCGCTGCTCGGAGAACAGGGCTGGAAAAATTAATCTGCAAACACAAACATGCCTCGAAAAAAAAAATTTCCCCGCGAGTCGTTCGTTAGCATGACGGAACTGGTATTACCCAACGACACGAACACCCTTAACAACCTTATGGGCGGAAGGCTGATGCACTGGATGGACATCGTATCGGCCATTGCTGCCCAAAAGCACTCCAACCGCACCGTAGTTACCGCCTCGGTTGATAACATCTCGTTCAAACATCCTATTCAGTTGGGTAACGTGGTTACGCTGAAGGCACGCGTTACCCGCGCTTTTAACTCGTCTATGGAAGTGCGCATTGATGTAGAGGCCGAAGATATTCCCTCAGGCAAAAAGGCCGTTAGCAACAGCGCTTATTTTACCTTCGTGGCTGTAGATCAAAGCGGAAGACCGATTGACGTGCCCGAAATTGAACCCGAAACCGACGAGGATAAGGAATATTACAATGGTGCCCTTCGCAGAAGGCAACTGCGGCTGATATTAGCTGGAAGAATGAAGCCCCAGGATGCACATGAACTGAAATCTATTTTTAACATAGAATGAAACTTCGTCACCCGGCACTGCCTTTTATCTTTAATGAAACGGCTTACAGCATCCGCCGGCGGTTAACGCTGGTTTTACCGGAACCCTGGCACTACCTCCATCCCGAAGCCCAGCAAACACTGCATCGGTTAATCCGTGCCGTAGGTTTAGACCCTATGCAAGTGCCCATTCTCTTGCGTATGTACCTATCAGAGCAGGATATCCCGATGCTGAACACAGATATAATTCTGGCCTTCGGAATACCTTTTGCCTCAGTTAAGGAAAACTATACCGTTTTGCAAAAAGGTTCAACTTCCGTATTGCTAGCGGAAGAAATAACTGCATTCACTTCAGATAAAGAGGCCAAACAAAAATTATGGCGGGCACTCAAGCCCCTGTTTGGTGTGAAGTAAGCCGCACTTTTGCCCGTTATACCGGTTATTCTATCTTTGCGCTGCCATTTTAAGGCGTTGCCGGCATGCGCCGGCAAATACCAGCAGTTTACCTGCGTGGTCTTTCCACAGAATTATTAACCTTAAACCAATGACTAACCTGTATTACTTTCTTCCTTTATTCGGAATTCTGGGTCTTGTATTTGTAGCCTGGAAAAGCGCCTGGATAAGCCGCCAGGATGCAGGCACAGACAAAATGAAGAAAATTGCCAGTCACATTGCCGAAGGCGCCATGGCCTTCCTCAAAGCCGAGTATAAAATCCTGGCCGTTTTCGTGGCTTGTGTAGCCGTTTTGCTTGCCGTTACCGCTAACAACCAAACCTCATCACCGTTGGTGGCCCTCTCGTTTGTTTTCGGGGCTTTCTCATCGGCCCTGGCCGGCTTTATCGGTATGCGCATTGCCACACGCGCTAATGTGCGCACCACCAACGCCGCCAGAAAAAGCCTGGGCGAAGCCCTTCAGATAGCCTTTGCCGGAGGGTCAGTTATGGGCATGGGCGTAGTAGGTTTGGGCGTGCTGGGCCTAAGCATTCTGTTTATCATTTATGCCAATTCATTCGGGGTTAATACCCAGGAAAACCTAACCCGCGTCATCACCATCATTACCGGTTTTTCTTTTGGCGCTTCTTCCATCGCCCTCTTCGCACGTGTTGGCGGGGGCATTTACACCAAGGCCGCCGATGTAGGTGCCGACCTGGTGGGTAAAGTAGAAGCAGGCATTCCCGAAGACCACCCCCTGAACCCTGCCACCATTGCCGACAATGTGGGCGACAACGTAGGCGATGTGGCCGGTATGGGTGCCGACCTTTTCGAATCGTATGTGGGTTCTATTATAGGCGCAATGGTGCTGGGTGCAGCCTTCATGGCACCCGGCTTTGTTGACCAGTTCAACGGTCTTTCTGCTGTATTGCTGCCGCTTATACTGGCCGGTGTGGGCATTGTTATGTCGTTTATCGGAACCTTCTTCGTTCGCGTAGCCGAAGGCGGCAATCCGCAAAAAGCACTGAATATGGGCGAGTTCGTTTCATCGGGTCTGATGATTGTCGCCTCTTATTTCATCATAACCTACATGCTTCCTGCTCAATGGACTTTCACCGACCCGCTTTACACCGATAGCAACGGTAACCCCGTAGAACGCCTCATGACCGCCTCGGGCGTTTTCTGGGCAACCGTCATAGGGCTCATAGCAGGTTTGCTGGTAGGGCTTATAACCGAATACTACACCGGCATGGGCAAAAAGCCGGTGCTCTCCATCGTAAGGCAATCGGCTACGGGTGCGGCCACCAACATCATTGCTGGACTGGGCGTGGGAATGATGAGCACGGCATTGCCTATCGTCATTATTGCAATTTCCATCATTGGGGCCTTTCACTTCGGCGGTCTGTACGGAATCGCCATAGCCGCAGTAGGTATGTTGTCGAACCTGGGCATACAACTGGCTGTTGATGCTTACGGACCCATTTCGGATAACGCCGGCGGCATTGCCGAAATGTCGGGGCTGCCCAAAGAAGTGCGCTCGCGTACCGACAAACTCGATGCCGTGGGCAACACCACCGCTGCCATCGGAAAAGGCTTTGCCATAGCCTCAGCAGCACTTACTGCATTGGCCCTTTTTGGGGCGTTTATGAGTACCGCTAAATTGGGTTCAATTGATGTTTCAAAAGCCAATGTGATGGCCGGCCTCTTTATTGGCGGTATGCTTCCTTTTGTATTCTCGGCTTTGGCTATGGGTGCCGTGGGCCGCGCGGCCATGTCGATGATTGAAGAAGTGCGCAGACAGTTTACCACCATTCCGGCCCTGAAAGCCGCACTGGATGTGATGAAACGCAATGGCGATAAGGGCAAAGAAGAGTGGTCGGCCGAAGACCAGAAAATCTTCAATGAAGCAGAAGGCAAAGCCGAGTACGGCCGTTGTGTGGAAATATCCACCAAGGCCGCCATTAGGCAGATGGTGGTGCCCGGTTTAATGGCCGTAGTGGCCCCGGTGGCTATTGCCTTCTTGCCGGGCTTTGGCGTAGAAGCGCTAGGTGGCATGCTGGCCGGGGTTACGGTTTCAGGTGTGCTTCTGGCCATCTTCCAGTCGAATGCCGGTGGCGCATGGGATAACGCCAAGAAAAGTTTTGAAGAAGGGGTAGAGATTAACGGCCAGCGCTATTACAAAAAATCAGAGCCGCATAAGGCTGCCGTTGTTGGCGATACCGTGGGCGACCCGTTCAAAGATACCTCGGGCCCTTCGCTCAACATCCTACTTAAGCTCATGTCGGTGGTAGCTTTGGTTATCGCCCCGCTGTTGCTTGATGAAAGCAACAGCCAGCAGGCCGGACACCAGGAGAAGCCGCAAACCGAAGTGATTGAAGTAAAACCCTTATCGGATTTTGAACAACCGTAACCCTGCTTCAACCGGCACAACTTAAACAAGCCCCTACAGATTGGGGCTTTTTCATTATTTTTCGGACGTATGAAAAGACTCTCTTTTATCATTTACCTGTTCACTGCCTGGGTTGCGGCCAACGCCCAGGTTGTTGGCCGGTGGAAGACTATTGACGATGCCACCGGCGAGCCAAAGGCAATTGTGGAAATATTTGAACGACAGGGCCGATATTACGGTAAAGTGCTGAAAACGTTTCCGAAACCGGGAAAACCGGCTGACCCTGTATGCGACAAGTGCGACCCGGCCGACCCCCGCTACAAACAGAAAATCATAGGCATGGAAATTCTGCGCGACCTGCGCAAAAACGGTGTTTATTTCGAGGAAGGCAATATCCTTGACCCCGAAAACGGCAAGGTGTACCGCTGCAAAATATGGCGCGAAGGAAATGAACTGAAAGTTCGCGGTTACTGGGGCCCATTTTGGCGAACCCAAACCTGGCTTAAAGCCGAATAAAGAACATATCAACCTGTAGTCGAAAAAAACACACAAAAAAGTGACGGAAGGGTTACCCGGTAAAAAGCATCTGGTATCAAAACAGGGCGCTGCGATGGACGAAAAAGAAATATTCGAGCGCATCTGTAAAGGAGATGAGCGCGCCCTGGAGTTCTTGTACAAAAAATACTACCGGATGATGACCAAAATGGTCATCTCTAACAGCGGTACCGAAGAAGAGGCACGGGACATCTACCAGGAGGCGCTGATCGTTTTCTGGCAAAAGGCCGTCTCCGGCAAACTGGTGCTTACCTCTAAAATGAGCACCTACATCTACAGCATCTGCCAAAACCTGTGGAGAAAAGAATTGGACCGGAAAAAGCGGCTGAGCAACGAAGAAAAAGATGTATCTGTAACCCCCGATACGGAAACCGAGGAACGAAATAAAATTATTGCCCGTTGTATCAACCAGTTGGGTGAAACCTGCCGCAAAGTGCTGATGTATTACTACTTTGACGAACTGTCGATGCAGGAAATAGCCGAACGGATGGGTTTTGCCAACACCGATACAGCCAAGACAAAAAAATATAAGTGTAAACAAAAACTGGATGAACTGATTCGTGCCCTGTACTCCGAGCACGACTTTTTAGATTAAGAAATGACACCCGAGGACAAATTAGAATTACTGGACCAATACCTCGCCGGCAGGATGAGCCCGCAGGAGGCAGCGGCCTTTGAACAACAAATTCAGGCCGACCCCACCCTGCAAAAGGAATTGGCTTTTCAAAAACAAATTATCGAAGGTATACGCCAGGCACGCATAGCCGAATTAAAAGCCATGCTTAACAATGTCCCGGTGCCGCCGGCTAATCCTTTTTCTTCGGCTTCGGTAACAAAAATAATCTCATCTGTAATCATAACGGGCTCGGTCTTAACGGCCGTGTATTTTTACTTCAATTCGGATATCGGCACCAATAAGACCTCTGCCGAACAACCCGCAGCTGTTAACGAAAACCCAGCAGTTAATGAACCCGCACCCGATAACGCAGGCGAAGACGTTACCGCCCCCGACAGCGCCACCACCGGCAAAGAAGCCCCGGCACCTGCCAACAAACCGGCCGGAATAAAAACCAGAAAAGGTTCGGCCCAGCCGCCCCAGCCTACCCTTAATGTGTACATTCCCGAAGCGGAAGAGGTGAAGCAACGCGAAGAATTGGAAAATCGCCACGCCCGTGTAGTAGAAAACGGATTTGTTACATCTTCCATAGAAGTTGAACGCGCCGCTTCATCAAAGCATGCGTTTCATTACACCTTCCTTAATAACAAACTTATTCTTTACGGTAACTTTGAAGACAACCTGTACGAAATACTCGAGTTTCTGTCGGGCTCGGAGCGAACGGTAGTATTATACTACAAGGGCTCCTATTACCTGCTCGACACCAGCAAGGATGACCCCACACCGCTGGTACCCATACGCAGCAAATCGCTGCTGGACAAACTCAAGCGGTACCGCAACAAATAAATCCAGGCCCGGCAACCGGGCCTTTGCTTTTTATAACGGGTTTGCACGGAAATCATAACTTTGCAACATGCAATATCCGGCTACTCGCAAAAAGTTTGGTCATTATCCGTTTGTGGGGGTAATTATCAGCATAACCCTAGCCTTGCTCGTGGCAGGGCTTCTGGGCCTGCTTATCGCCTATGCCACTCAGTTCGAAAAAGCCGTGCGCAATCAGGTAAAACTGCAGGTGTTTTTAAAAAACGGCCTCACCGAAAGCCAGCGCCTGCAACTGGAAAAGAACCTGGAAGCCCTGCCGTTTGTAAATACGAACATACCGTTGCAGTTCGTTTCAAAAGAAGAAGCAGCCAAACAATTTATTGAACAGACCGGAGAGGATTTCACCCGGTTGCTGGGAGAAAACCCCCTGCACGATGCTTATCTTGTCTCTATACTACCTGAATATCATACCCGCGAAAAAATGCAGGAGGCGCAAAAAAAAATTGAAAACCTTACCGGTGTTTTTCAGGTATATTATGTCCAGGAGCTAATCGAGGCCATAAACCAGAACGCTACCCGCATAGCGCTGCTGCTCACCGGTATATTAATTATATTGCTCATTGCCGTAGTTATGCTTATTCACAACACCATACGCCTGGCCTTGTTCTCGCAGCGGTTCCTCATCCGCAGCATGCAACTGGTAGGCGCCACAACAGGTTTTATCAGGCGTCCGTTCCTGCTGCGAGCCCTGTTGTATGGATTAGTGGCCGGTGCATTGGCTTCGGCCAGCCTTTTCGGGTTGGCCCGCTATAGCCGGCAGCTTATACCCGAACTCTCGCTGCTGCACCAGGCCCGGCATGAACTATGGCTGTTCGGAACGCTTATTTTTTTCGGCATGCTGCTAACCTACTTCAGCACCTTTTTTGCCGTACGCAAATACCTGAACATGTCGTTAGACGAACTCTACTAACTCCTTATTAACCATGAGCAACCTGCCTTTTACACGTAAAAATTACCAAATCATGATAACCGGACTGCTTGTACTAGTGCTCGGCCTGATTATCATGACCCTCGACACCGAACCTTACGGCTTTGGCTTTATAGGTCTTACTTTAGGGCCTTTGGTTGTATTAACCGGCTTCATCATAGAACTGGTGGCCATACTTTACCGTGCACCCGAACAAAAGAAATAAGTGCGCATGAGTTTGTGGGAAGCCATTGTGCTGGCCATCATTGAAGGCCTAACCGAATTTTTGCCCGTATCTTCAACCGGCCATATCATCATTGGCTCCTCCCTGATGGGTATTGCCCACCATCCGTTTACTAAAATGTATACGGTGTCAGTGCAACTGGGCGCCATTGTTGCAGTAATAGTACTCTACAGAAAACAATTTGTCAGATCAATAAAATTTTACATCACGCTGTTTATTGCATTTGCTCCGGCTGCTGCTGCAGGCTTACTACTCGAACCGTTTATTGATCAATGGCTTGAAAGGGTGGATGTCGTAGCCTATGCCCTCATAACCGGAGGTGTATTGTTTCTGGGGGTAGATAAATTTTTTGCTGCTAACGAAAGAAACCAGGTACTCGATATATCCCGAAGCATGGCCTGGCGCATCGGTTTATTTCAGTGCCTGGCTCTTATCCCCGGCGTTTCCCGTTCAGCCGCCACCATTATTGGCGGATTATTCCAGAAACTAAAACGAAAAACGGCTACGGAATTTTCTTTCTTTCTTGCCGTTCCTACCCTTGCGGCCGCATCGGGCTATAAACTTCTTAAATTCATGCTTGACGGATATACGCTGCAAACACACGAAATAACCCTGTTGCTTACCGGTAACCTGGTGGCCCTTGCCGTGGCCATCATCGCCATAAAGTCGTTCATTGCCTTCCTCACCCGGCACGGTTTTAAACTGTTCGGATATTACCGCATATTTGCCGGTGGTTTGTTGCTGGTTCTTTACTACCTCGGAGCCGACTTGGTTATATTATGACAGAAACCCAATCTGCTGCCGACCAGTTGCTGCTCGTAAACAAGCCACTTGGCTGGACCTCGTTTGATGTGGTAAACAAACTGCGCAAAATTTTAGGCGTTAAAAAAATGGGTCATGCCGGCACGCTAGACCCCCTGGCCACCGGCTTGCTCATTATCTGCACCGGAAAGTTTACCCGCCGCATAGCCGAACTTACCGGACTGGACAAAGAATACACCGGCACGCTGGTGCTGGGGCAAAGCACGCCTTCACACGATCGCGAAACACCCGTAACCGAAGTGCGCGACATCAGCCACATTACCCACGAACAGATTGTAAAGGCTGCAGCACAGCTTACCGGAACACTGGCACAAATTCCACCGGCACACTCTGCTGTTAAGGTAAAAGGTAAACGGGCCTACCAACTGGCCCGTTTTGGGCAACGGCCCGAACTCAAGCCGCGTACCGTACAGGTTTACACCTTCGAAATTACAGGCATACAAATGCCCGAAGTGCACTTTCGTATTGAATGCTCAAAAGGCACTTACATCCGCAGCCTGGTACGCGATTTGGGCGAAATATTAGGCACAGGCGCCCACCTTACCGCTCTGTGCCGCACTCGCATTGGCCCCTACCGGCTGGAAGAAGCAAAACCCATAAGCGCTTTTGAATGAAAATTTACTACCACCCGGACGACTTTACACCCGTACCTTACGCAGTGGTAACCAGCGGCACTTTTGACGGGGTACACCTGGGCCATCAGAAAATACTGAATCGCTTAAAAGAAATTGCCCAACAGCACCAAGGCGAAACAATCGTGCTAACCTTCTGGCCCCATCCGCGCCTGGTGCTGCACCCCGAAGACACCTCGCTTAAACTGCTCAACACCTTCGAAGAAAAAGCCGAACTGTTAAAAGAAGCCGGAATTGACCACCTGGTGAGAATCCCCTTCACCCGCGAGTTTTCGCAGCTTTCTTCCGAAGAATTTATCAGGCGCATTCTGGTAAATACCCTGCATACGCACAAACTGGTTATTGGATATGACCACCGCTTCGGCCACAACCGCGAAGGCAGTTTTGAAGAACTGAAAAAAAACGCCCCGCAGTATGGGTTTGAGGTAGAAGAAATTCCGCCTCAGGATGTCGATCACATTACAGTGAGTTCTACCAAAATACGAAAAGCCCTTGAACAGGGCGACCTGCAAACCGCGAACCATTTGCTGGGGCGGCCTTATTCCATCCGCGGGCAGGTGGTAAAAGGCGACCGCATAGGAAGGCTTATCGGCTTCCCTACTGCCAATATCAGCATCGATACCCACTACAAACTTATTCCGGCCGATGGCATTTACGCCGTTACAGCCAAACACGTCGGCAAAATGTATAAAGGCATGATGTATATTGGCTTCCGGCCAACGGTAGGCGGCATGCACAAATCGCTGGAGGTAAACCTTTTCGGGTTTAATGCCGAAATTTACGGTGACGAGCTAATTGTATATATGCATAAACGCCTGAGCCACGACAGCCGGTTTA
>FWPU01008045.1_pt1 | contig 13518 bp, 13 predicted proteins | sample 2228361 | NCBI WGS metagenome assembly FWPU01 (sample SAMEA103939777, study PRJEB20133) | metagenome | reverse complement strand
AGCTGCGAAGCAGGGTTATGCTGTAGGGGCGGCTTTGAAAGCCGCCCTTACCCGGAGGGTTCACCCTCCGGCGGGGCCCTCTCTCGCCCCTGAGTTAGCGCATATGCCCCCGCCCCCCTCTCTGCAGCGCTGCGCCGCACGGGGAAGGGGAATGGTGGGGGTTTCGGGACGGCGGCCGAAGGCTGCCGCCCCGAAACCCCATTCCTTCCCGGTTGTCCGAACTTATGTCCGAACTTCAGAGGAGAGTTTCCCCGCGTTGTACAGCAGGAGGTGCGATGTTTCACTCCGAAGACCGCGTGCTGGTTGCCGTGATGAACAACCGAAGGGATTTTGAGATCGCCCGCGATCGCCACTGGTACCGCATTCCCGTCCGGCACGCGCCGCCCAGCACGACGGAGGCCGTCGTTCTGGCGTTCTACTTCACCCGCGCCTTCGGCGAGGAGAGTTGGGCCGTCCACTGGTACGCCCCGGTGCTGGGGCACGAACTGGCCCGCCGCCGGGACATGCTCCCCGATGAGCCCGACCATCCCCGGGCCGATCACCTTTACTACCAGATGCAACTGGGCCCCCTGGTCCGCCTGGAACATCCCATCCCCAGCCTCCGCTGGCGGCGGATCACGTTCATTGAGACGTCGTGGGACCGGTTCGTGGCGGCACGGGAGATCAACGACCTCTACGCCTCCGGCGCCGATGGGCTTTTCGTCACGCTGAAGGAGGCCGGGTTCCGGCCGGAGCGGGAGTATTCGGTGCGCGAGGGCGGGATGAAGTACGTGGTGGATCTGGCGATTCCCTGCCGGGAGGGGACGGTGCTCATCATAGTAGGGGAACGGCCGGCGCCGCCATCGGCGCTGCGCCAGCCGGACGTGGAGGCGGTTCGGCAGGCCGTCGCCGCGCTGGGAGGGGAGATCCGACCGCCTACCAGAGGGAGCGTTGCCAGGCCGGGCGGCGGCCGTCCAGCAGGATGAAGGGGGCAGCCCGCTCCGCCGCGATGCCCAGCGCGCGCAGGTCCCGCAGGTCGCGCAACCGTCCCCGGCGGCGGGCGGCGATGACCCGGTCGGCGCCCACGGGGCCGATGCCCGGCACCCGCAGCAACATCTCCCGTCCCGCCCGATTCACCTCTACCGGCCTCTCCGCCAGATGCTCTCGCGCCCAGGCCGCTTTCGGGTCCACCTCCAGAGGAAGGTTCCCCTCCGGGCCGAAGGGCAGTTCCTCCACCGCAAAACCGTAATCCCGCAACAGGAAGGAAGCCTGATAGAGGCGGTGCTCCCGGAGCGGCGGGGTGGGCGGATGGGCCTCCAGCGGGGTCTCCGGGATGGGTCGGAAGGCCTGGAAGTAGGCACGGGCAACCCGAAATTGCCGGTACACGAACTCGGTGGTGGCGAGAATCTCCCGGTCGCTCTCCCCCGCCGCGCCGACGACGAACTGGGTGGTGGAACTGGGAGCGGGGCCGGGGAACTCCCGTCGGATTTCCTCTATCCAGCGCAGTCGGCGCAGGAGTTCGTCGGTGAACTGCTTGTGCGGGGCCAGGGCGGATAGACGGCGCTCGTTGGGGGCCTCCAGATTGACCGAGACGCGGTTGGCCAGGCACATCGCCGCGGCGATCTGGTCCCGGTCCGCGCCGGGCATAATCTTCAGGTGGATGTAGCCCGGAAAACCGTAGCGGCGGCGCAGAATCTCCGCCGTCGCGATCAAGCGGTCCTGGGTGCGCGGGCCACCGCCCAGGATGGCGGAACTCAGGAAAATCCCCTCGGCGATCCCGCGTTCGTAGAGTTGCAGGAACAGCCGCGCCAGTTCGTCGGGGGTGAAGGTAGCGCGAGGCGCGTCCCGCCCGGAGCGGAACGCGCAGTAAAGGCAATCCCGTTCGCAGGCCGAGGTGAGGAGCGTCTTCAGCAGAGCAATGCGCTTCCCGCCGGGCATCGCCGCGTAGTGGATGCAGCGGGCAAGGTCTGCGGGGAGGCCGGCGGGCGGCGGCGCGGGCTGCCCCAGCACGTTGACCTCCTCGGCCGGTTCGTAGCAGGTCGCCGGTCCCAGCAACCGCAGTTTATCCAGCGGGTCCATCGGTTATTCTCCCCAGCGGGGGTAGAGGACCTCACCCCCGCGTCGCCGAAGGCGACGCGCCCCCTGAAGTTTGGCCTTTCTAACAATTCTCCTTGTTTTTATCGCAAATCCCCCGCAAAGAGGTAAAATAGAATAATATTTTTCATCACGGCGGCGAAGCCGCCGTGATGAAAAATATTTTCTTCTGGTTTTTCGCGGGCGGGCAAACTGCCCTTTCCCCTTTTTCCAGGTAGTTCGGGCCGAAAAGGCCAAACTTTATGGGCAAATCCCCCCTTCCCCTCGCCCCATGGGAGAGAGGAAGGGGGCCAGGGGGATGGGGTGAGGTCTCCCCGGCTATTTTCCAGTTGCCCTACAGGCGGGAGCGCTGCGCGGCCGCGAAAATGTACAGGCGATAGAGAAGGGGACGGAGCGGCCGTTCCCACGCCCCCACTGTACGCACCAATCGTCCTCCAAAGCCCCGTTTGAATCGGTACACACCCCAAAGGCCGTCCTGGCGCCGGGTGAATTCTGCCTCCAGGCGTTCCTCATCTTCATCCGGCACGCCCCACAGGTCATACTCGGTACAACCCTGGGCGCGGGCCCAGCGGATGGCCTCCCACTGAAGCCGGTAGGTGGGCATCTTCTCCCGATGGGCGTCGCCGGAGGCGCCGTAGAAGTACCAGGCCCGTCGTCCCAGAGCGAAGACCATCAGCGCGGCGACGGGTTCCCCCTCCACCCCGGCCATCAGGAGCCGCGCCCGGCCGATGGGGACGAAGAGGTGATAGGCCCGTTCGTAGTAGGCCGGGCTGTGAACGGCGAACCGGTCCCGCGCTGCGGTCCGGGCCATCAGGTGGTGGAAGGTCGGGAAGTCAGCCTCCGTCCCCTCCCAGACCGTAACCCCTTTCCGCTCCGCCAGCCGGATGTTGTAGCGGGTCTTGGGCTTCATCCCGGCCAGGATTTCCTCCTCGCTCCGGCCGATGTCCACGACGAGGGTGCGCCGGGGCTGAATGCTCCCCAGGGGGGACGGGCGCAGCCCCAGCGCGGCCAGGCGGTCCCGCGCGCGCGGCTCATCGGGGAGGTCGGGCTCCAGGATGAGGACGACCGCCCGACGGGCGCGGGCGCTGTCGCAGAGCGCGGCCAGCAACCCCTCCGCCTCCTCCGGCCGGTCCCAGTCCACCAGAGGGCCGCGCGGGACGTAGGCCAGTGAACCCACCCCGGCCGGGAGCGGTCGGTAGAGGACGAGCGCCCCGGCCCGGGGCGCGCCGTCTTCCATCAAAGCCACCCGTTCGGCGGCCCAGCCGAAAGCGGCCTTCAACTCCCCCCACGCCGCCGTCTGGAGGATGTGGGCGCGGGGGTGGACGGCGACGAAGTCGTCCCATATTTCGGGCAGGAGGTCGATGCGGACGTCCATCAGCCCTCCTTCCGGCCCACGAGCAGCAATCCGCCTCCTTGCTGCCCCTCGGGGACGTCCATCTCGTACCAGGGCCGCCAGGCGCGGGAGAAGTGGCGCACCACCCAGCGGGCCAGCAGGCGCTGGTGCGGGGACGCCCGCAGACGAGGGGAGACGAGAACTCCCCATAGGGAGCGTCGTCCGATGCCGAAGCGGGCGTTCATCCGGTCCCAAAGGTGCTCCACCGCCTCGGGGATGTAGTAGCGGGCCCGTTCCAGCGTCATCCCGCTCTCTTTCAGAAGTTCGGCCCACTCTGACGGGGTGTGGTAATGGTAATGGGCCAGACGGTTGTCCACTTCGGCCGCGTAGGCCTGGGCGCCGCGCACATCTCCGGCCGCGCGGCGGATGTGGAAGAAATACAGCAGTTCCCGGAAAGCGTCGGAGGGAACGGTGAAGATGAACCGGCCGCCCGGCCGCAGTACCCGCCCCGCCTCGGCGACGACGGGGGCGACGTCGGGGATGTGCTCCAGGACGGAGTTGCTGAAGACGGTGGCGAAGGTACAGTCCCGGTATGGGAGACGGTGTCCATCGGCCCGCTGAACCCAGCGGTAGATGCCGGAGCGGGCCGCCCGCCGGACCTGTTCGTCCCAGGGGTCTATTCCGGCGTCCACGCCGCCGGGGCCGAAGAGGACGCCCGCGATGAGGCCGTCGCCGCAGCCCAGGTCCAGCAAGGGGCGGGGATATGTTTCCTGCGCCGCCGTGCGCAGTTCCACCGCCCGCCAGAGAGCCACCGGCGGGGCGAACCAGTATGCTTGCAATGAGAGGGTCAGATAATCCCGCATCAGGAATATTGTAGCACGTCCTGACCGGAACGCCAGCCCGCGTTTGCAGTGTGTTGCGAAGGTCCCAGCGACTGAAGTCACCCCTGGAGTGCCTTCGGCCGACACCTGGCGTTGTCGGGGCGGTCGGAGACCCGCGCCAAAATCCCTGCAAAAATGTTAGTTGACTATCACTTGAGTTGTGGTATTCTCAAGAGACATGGAAGCGGGAATCCAGATTCCCGATGGAGATTTTGATATGGAAGATGCATCCCTACCGAACAAACCGAAGGGCGATATGGCCCGGGACCTGCCCCCGCACTTCCGGCACAATTTCATCGTTCTGCTGACAGACTACGTCTTCTTCGGGGTGGCCTATTCATTTATGAATCCCAGCACCGTCCTGCCGGCCTTCGCCCGCACGCTGACCGCTTCGGAGCCGCTGGTCGGGATGGTCAGTACGGTGATGGCCGCCGGGTGGCTGCTCCCGCAATTGGGCGCCGGGGCACTGATGGCCAGGTATCCCCGCAAGAAGCCCTTCCTTGTGCGGGCGATTTATATTGGCCGGCCCGTCTACTTCCTGCTGGCGTTAGCAGCCTGGGCTGGCCTGACCCGCTTCCCCGGCCTGATGCTGGTCCTTTTCCTGGTCGGGATGGGGTGGTTCAATGTGCTGGACGGGATCGCCGCGGTGGCCTGGTTTGATATTATGGCCGGTGCCATACCGCCGCTCCGTCGGGCGCGGTTGATCGGGGCGGGGCAACTGGTCGGCGGCATCCTGGGGATTGTGGTGGGCGGCATTGTGGGCACGGTTATGGAGAGCCCAGCGCTTCCTTACCCCCACAACTACGCCTTGATCTTCGCCCTGGCCGGCCTCTCCCTGCTCCCCTCCACTATCGCCCTGACGACCGTGCGGGAGATCGCGAAAGACCCGCCACCCGCCTTAGGTACTTCGCTCCGGTTGCTCCGGGAACTGCGAGAAGTCTGGCGGGATTGGCCCGATTTCCGGCGGCTGGTCTTTATCCGCTGGCTCTTCGGACTCTTCGGGCTGGCCCTTCCCTTTTACATCCTGCACGCCAAAGAGGTGGTCGGGCTGCCGGAGGCGGTGATCGGGTGGTTTGTTTCGGCCCAGATGCTGGGTGGGATCCTTGCCAGCATCGGATTGGGGTGGTTGAGCGAGCGGAAGGGCCCGCGGGCGGCCATCTGGGTGGGGGCGATCGCCAACCTCACCTGCCCGGTACTGGCCCTGGCAATCCATCTGACTGGCGCCCGCTGGCTCGCCCTGACCTATCCGCTGGTCTACTTCTCCTACGGCTTCCTGAACAACTCCTGGATGATGGGATTTTTCAACTACCTGCTGGAAATCACGCCGGAAGACCGGCGCACGCTTTTTGTCGGTCTCTACAACACGCTGGGCGGGGTACTGATCCCCACGTCGCTCCTGGGCGGGTTGCTCCTGCGGGCGACCTCGTACCCCACCCTGTTCATCGTAACGGCGGCAGGGGTGGCCGCGGGACTATGGGTGAGTCTGGGATTAAAGGATACCCGCCGTCCAGAGCACTGACCGGACGCGTCCTGGGCCTGGCGGTGATGCTGGTCCTCTTTGTCGCCGCGGGGGTAGTGGCCGGGCCGGTGCTCCACCGCTGGCTGAGCCACCGGGAGGCGGTCCAGGCCTGGGTGGCCGCGCAGGGCCCGTGGGGGCCGCTGGTCGGCATTCTGCTCAACGCCGCGCAGGTGCTCCTGGCGCCCGTCCCCGGACAGATTTTCGGTCTGGTCAACGGCTACCTCTATGGCGTCGTCCGGGGGACGCTCTACAACTGGCTGGGGGTGCAACTGGGCTCGGCGCTGGCAATGGCCCTGGCCCGCTACCTGGGCCGCCCGCTGGTGGAGCGACTGGTCCGCAAAGAGCACCTGGCCCGCTGGGACCGCCTGGCGCGGGAGCAGGGACCCGTCTTTTTCCTGCTGGTCTTCTTGCTTCCCTTCCTTCCCGATGACCTCATCTGCTTCGTCATCGGGCTGACTTCGCTCTCTATCCCGTATATGCTGACTCTGGTAGGACTGGCACGGCTCCCCGGACTGGTGGTCGCCAGCTGGGTCGGAGCCAACGCGGCCCGTCCCCCGGCGGAGGTCTGGGTCGCGCTGATCGGAGGCGGACTGGCGCTGGCCTACCTGTACGGGCGGTATCGGGAGAGGGTTGAGGAATGGGTGGTGGGGGTGGTGAGGCGTAAAAAGTAAAACGTAAAACGTAAGGGGTGAGGGGCGCGATGTTTGTGGACGAGGCAATCATCTACGTGAAAGGCGGGGACGGCGGGAACGGCTGCGTGGCCTTCCTGCGGGAGAAGTACGTCCCCAAGGGGGGGCCGGCCGGGGGTGACGGCGGCAAGGGCGGGGACGTTATCCTCTACGTGGACCCCCGTCTGAACACACTGTACCGCTTCACCCGGCAGCGGCATTTCCGCGCCCAGCGGGGCCAGCACGGACGGGGGAAAAACCAGCACGGGGCCAACGGCGCCGACCTGCGGGTGCCTGTCCCCCCCGGGACGATCGTCCGGGACGCGGCCACCGGGCGGATTCTGGCCGACCTGACCGAGCCGGGGCAGGAGGTGGTGGTGGCGCGCGGCGGACGGGGCGGACGGGGCAACGCGCGCTTTGCCACCCCGTCCAACCAGGCGCCGCGCATCGCCGAGAACGGCGAACCGGGGGAGGAGCGGACGCTCTACCTGGAACTGAAACTCCTGGCCGACGTCGGGCTGGTGGGTAAGCCCAACGCGGGCAAATCCACCCTGCTGGCCGCGGTGACGGCCGCGCGGCCCAGGATCGCCCCGTATCCCTTCACTACCCTAGAGCCCTACCTGGGCGTCGTCGTCCTGGACGAGAACACCGATTTCGTGATGGCCGACCTGCCGGGGCTGATAGAAGGGGCCAGCGAAGGCCGGGGGCTGGGACACGAGTTTCTACGCCATATAGAGCGCACCCGTCTTATCATCCATCTGCTGGACGGCACCGCCGAAGACCCGCTGGGGGATTTCGTCGCCATCAATGCCGAACTGGCCGCCTTCGGCCACGGGCTGGACCGGAAGCCCCAACTGGTGGCCTTCAACAAGATGGACATGCCCGAGGCGCAGGAACGCTGGCCGGAGGTACGGGACACGCTGCGCGCCCAGGGGCAGGAGGTCTATCCCATCTCCGGCCTAACCCGTCAGGGGTTGCGCGACCTGCTCTGGGCAGCGGCGCGGAAGCTGGCGGAACTGCCCCGGACGCTGGAAATCGTGGCGGAGGAGATCCCCGTCTTCCGGCTGGAGGATGATGTGCACGCTTTCTGGGTGGAGAAGGAGCCCGACGGCTGGCGGGTGCACGGCAAGCGGGTGGAGCGGCTGGTGGCAATGACGCCGCTGGAACTGGAAGAGGCGGTTTATCGCCTGCACCGCGCGCTGGAGGCAATGGGCGTGCTGGACGCCCTGCGCCAGGCCGGAGTCCAGCCCGGCGATACCGTTCGCATCGGGAAGAAAGAACTGGTATGGGAAGAGGAGCAGGAAGCGGGTAGCAGGTAGCAGGAAGCAGGTAGCAGGCAACAGGAAGCAGGTAGCAGGCAGCAGGCAACAGGAAGCAGGAAGCAGGTAGCAGGCAGCAGGCAGCAGGTAGCAGGCAGCAGACAACAGGCAACGAAGGGGGGCCCACTTGCATACTTGCATACTTGCACACTTGCACACTTGCATACTTGCATACTTGCATACTTGCACACTTGCCCACTTGCCCACTTGTCTGCCTGTATCCTTTTCCCGGAAAGGAGGAACCATGCCCGCAATAGACCTTTCCGAAGTTCTCTGCCTCCATTACGAAGAGGTCAACCCGACCGGCGCGCCGCCGGTGCTCCTGCTGCACGGCCTGGGCTCTGCTGGTGGGGACTGGGCGCTTCAGTTCGGGCCGCTGGCCGACGCCGGATACCGGGTCCTGGCCCCCGACCTGCGCGGCTTCGGGCGGTCCAGCGCTCCGCCGGGGGTCACCATCCCGGCGATGGCGGAGGATATGGCGCGCTTCCTGGATCAGGTGACGGCCGCGCCGGCCCACGTTGTGGGTATCTCTATGGGCGGAGCCGTCGCACTGCACCTGGCCCTGGACCATCCCGCCCTGGTGCGCCGGCTGGTGCTGGTCAATACCGCCGCCTATTTCCGTCCCCGCAACCTGAGCGGATGGCTCTACTTCCTGGCGCGGATGGTCCTGGCCTTCGCCGTCAGCCCGGAGCGGCAGGCTGAACTGGTGGCGAAGCGGCTATTCCCCCGCCCGGAGCAGGAGGTACTCCGGAAGAACATCTACCAGCGCATCGTCCGGACAAATCCCTGCGCCTACCGTTCGGCGATGCGCTCCATTATGCAACTGGATTTGCGGGCCCGGCTGGGGGAACTGCGGATGCCCGTCCTGGTGGTAACGGGCGCGGAGGACACCACAGTCCCGCCGCCGGTGCAGGAGGAACTGGCCCGCGGCATCCCCGGCGCCCGACACGTAGTCGTGGAGGGGAGCGGGCACGGAATTATCGCCGATAACCCTGACGTTTTCAACCGTATCCTGCTGGAGTTTCTTGGAGAGGGATGATCTCCCGCACCCTGACCGTCGCCCGGAAGGAGTTACTCCACATCCTCCGCGACCCGCGGACGCTGGTGGTGATGTTCCTCATCCCGGTGGTGCAACTCTTCCTGCTGGGCTACGCCGCCACCACCGATATCCGCCACCTGCGCACGGCGGTGCTGGACGGCGACCGGACCGCCCAGAGCCGGGAACTGGTCGCCGCGTACCGCGCCTCGGGCTATTTTGACGTCGTCGTCTACGTGGAGCGGGAGGAGGAACTGGGGGATTTGATGGACCGGGGGCTGGTGCGGGCGGGACTGGTCATTCCCCCCGGCTTCGGCGCCGATATCGCCGCCGGGCGGAAGGCGGCGGTGGCTTTCGTCATAGATGGGTCGGACCCCAACGTGGCCGGTACCGTCTTCGCCGCATCCCAGCAGGTGGGGCTGGCCTACAATCTGCAACTGGCCCAGCGTCGCCTGAATATCTCCCCCGACCGGATGGCACTGCTGGAAGTCCGCCCGCGCGTCTGGTACAACCCCCAGATGCGCAGTGCCAACTTCATGATCCCCGGCCTCATCGCCATGATCCTCTTCCTGCTCACCTCTATGCTCACCGCCCTGGCCATTGTCCGGGAACGGGAGCGGGGGACCGTAGAGCAGCTGATGGTCACCCCCATCCGTCCAATAGAACTGGTGGTGGGGAAAATCATCCCCTACGTCGCGGTGGCGTTTTTTGACGTCCTGGAGGTGCTGGCGATCGCCGTCTTCTGGTTCCGGGTCCCGATCCACGGGAGCCTGCTGCTGCTTCTGGCCCTGCTGGGGCTGGCGATGGTCACATCTCTGGGCATCGGCATTTTCGTCTCCAGCGTGGCGAACACCCAGCAGGAGGCGATGCTGCTGGTCTGGCTGATGCTGTTCCCCTCCATCTTCCTCTCCGGCTTCTTCTTCCCGCTGGAAGCGATGCCGAAGGTGCTCCAGGCCATCAGTTACCTGGTCCCGCTGCGCTATATGCTGGTCATCATCCGCGGGATCATCCTCAAGGGGGTGGGGATCCCGGCGCTGACGGAGCAGGTGGCCGCATTGGCAATTTTCGGGGTTGGGATTATGATAGTGGCGGCGAGGAGGTTTCGGAAGAGGCTGGAGTGAGGGCGAGTTTGCGAGTTTGCGAGTTTGCGAGTTTGCAAGTTTGCAAGTTTGCAAGTTTGCAAGTTTGCAAGTGGGCAATCCGTGGCGAATGGAACCATCCGTGAAATCCGTGTAATCCGTGGCCAATATCATAGAAACCCACAACCTGATCAAGCGTTTCCGTCGGACGGTGGCGGTGGATGGGCTGAATCTGGCGGTGGAGCGAGGGGAGATTTTCGGCCTGCTGGGGCCCGACGGTGCCGGCAAGACGACGACCATTCGCCTGCTCTGTGCGCTCCTCACTCCCACCGCGGGGTCTGCTCGCGTCGCCGGGTTTGACACCGTCCGCCAGGCGGAGGAGGTCAAGCGCCGCATCGGCTACATGCCCCAGCAGTTCTCCCTCTACGGCGACCTGACGGTGCTGGAGAATCTCCTCTTCTTCGCCGACGTCTTTGAGGTGGGGCGCCGGGAGCGGGAAGAGCGGATCGCCCGCCTGCTGGCCTTCTCCCGTCTGAAGGAGTTCCGCCACCACCGCGCGGCGCAACTCTCCGGCGGAATGCAGAAAAAACTGGCCCTGGCCTGTACCCTCATCCACCATCCTGAAATCCTCTTCCTGGACGAGCCGACGACCGGGGTGGACCCCATTTCCCGGCGGGAGTTATGGGAGATTCTGACCGAGCTCCACCTGGAGGGAGTGACGCTTTTCGTGAGCACGCCGTACATGGACGAGGCGGAGCGGTGCTCGCGGGTGGCGCTGATGCTGGACGGCCGGGTCATTGCCTGCGACGCCCCCGACCGCATCCGTGAGCAGGTGACGGGGCATCTGCTGGAACTGCGTCCCGACCGCATTCGGGAGGCGGCGCGCGTGCTGCAGGGCGTGCCCGGCGTTCTGGAGGTGCAGATCTACGGCGACCGGCTCCATGCCTTTGTGGAGGACCCGCAGACCGGAGCCGCGGCAATCCAGGACGCGCTGGCCCGCGCTGGTATCCGCGCCGAGGGCCTGCGCCCCACCCGCCCGCGGATGGAGCAGGCGTTCATCTCTCTGATAAAACGTAAAAAGTAAAACGTAAACTGGAGTCTGGCGAATTTTCCGGGTGCTATGATTTCCGCAGTTTTTCGGCTTGCTGGACAGAAGCCGGTAGCCGGAAGCAGGAAGCCGGTAGCCGTCAGGCTTCCCGCTGTTTGCTGCCTGCTGCCTGCTGACTATAACGATTTTCGTTGCTCAAAGCCGGTCTGTGACCGGCGTCCGGCAATCGGCGGGTCGCAAACCCGCCGAGAGCGCCCGCCGGGAGCGAAAAAGAGCATTTCGCTAGAGTCCAGCACGTAAAAATGGGACAGTGGCTGGATACCTGGAAGCGACGGGCCTGGGAACTGCGAGGCCAGACGTACGCCCTGTATCTGGCCTACCGGGACCCGCGCACGCCCTGGTATGCCCGAATCCTCGCCGCTGCGGTAGTGGGGTATGCCTTCAGTCCGGTAGACCTGATCCCGGATTTTGTTCCCCTGCTGGGCTACCTGGACGACCTGGTGCTGGTCCCGCTGGGGGTACTGCTGGCGTTGAAGATGATCCCGCCGGAAGTGTGGGCGGAGAGTTACCAGCGGGCGCACGAGGCGCTGGCGGAGGGCCGGCCGGTGAGTTGGGTTGCCGCTGCCGTGATCGTGCTCATCTGGCTGTTGATCGCAGCGGTGGTGGTGCGCGTCGCGGTCAACATATTGCGATGAGATAATGGAGGAAATATGGCCCGAAAAGAAGATCAGAGAAAACGGCAGAAAGCCCGGGAACGGCGAGAGGCGAAGCGAAAGGAAAAGCGAAAGGAACTGAAGAAGCAGGGAGTGCTCTCTGCCGGCTCTCCTTTTGCCCGCTCCCGCGCCATCCTGAAACAATCCGCCCAATGGCCGCTCTACGAGTGCCTGTTGAGCAAGGACTGGCAGAACACGCTGAACCTGACCCAGATTCTGGTCGCCCGGCGCTCCCCCCAGGGGCAGATCGCCGCGGGCGCATTTCTGGTGGACCTGGGCTGTCTGGGGGTCAAGACCGCCTTTGCCAGGCTGTTTGATTCCCCACGGGAATACCAGGAACTGCGCCGTCAGATGACTGGTCAGATGCCGATGAAGTCGGCGGACCTCAACCTGGTCGCCAAAATTATCCGGGAGGCGATCGCCTACGCCCGGCAGTTCGGATTTGAGCCCGATCCCGATTACCGGGACGCAATGCTCGTCCTGGGGGATGCCGACCCGGACGCCTGCCCCACACCCATCCCGCTCGGTATGGACGGCAAACCCATCTACATCGCCGGTCCCTACGACAACGTTCGGAAGATAATGGGCAAACTGACCAGAGCGTTGGGGCCTGACGGCTTTCACTATATGGTCCCCCTGCTGGGAGACGAAGAACTGACATTCGGAGACGAAGAGGGCCCTGGAGACGCCTACGAAGAAGACTGAACACCCGTTACGGAAACGGAATACGCAATACGCAATACGCACCACGTATGTACGCCGTTGAAGCCCACAACCTGGTCAAAAAATTCGGCCATTTCACCGCTGTGAAGGAGGTGTCGTTCCGGGTCCGGCGAGGGGAGATTTTCGGCTTCCTGGGGCCCAACGGCGCTGGCAAAACGACGACCATCCGCATGCTCCTGGGCCTGCTGCGCCCCACATCCGGCACCGCCACCGTCCTGGGCTACGATATCGTCCGGCAGGCGGAGGAAATCCGCAAGCGCGTCGGCTACATGTCCCAGCGCTTCAGCCTCTACCAGGACCTGACGGTGGAGGAGAATCTGGAGTTCTACGGCCGGACGTACGGGGTGCGGGGGGAACGGCTGCGGGAGCGCAAGCGTTTCGTCATCCAGATGGCCGGGCTGGAGGGGCGGGAGCGGGAACTGACCCGCAACCTCTCCGGTGGCTGGAAACAACGGCTGGCCCTGGGCGTGGCCATTCTCCACGAGCCCCAAATGCTTTTTCTGGACGAGCCGACGGCGGGGGTGGACCCTATCTCCCGCCGCGCTTTTTGGGACCTGCTCTACGACCTGGCCGCGGCCGGGACGACCATTTTCGTCACCACCCACTATATGGACGAGGCCGAGCACTGCCACCAGCTGGCGTTCATCTACGGGGGACGGATCGTCGCCCAGGGCTCCCCGGAGGTGATCAAACAGACCCAGATGCAGGGGAAGGTGCTGGAGGTGGACTGCTCCAACCCCCAGCGCGCGGTCCGGCTTCTCCAGGAGATGGGGCAGTTTGCGGAGGTGGCCCTCTACGGCTCCCTCATCCACGTCGTGACGGACGACCTGGAAGCCGGCCGAGCGGCGATCCGGGAACATCTGACGGCGGAAGGGATCGCCGTTCACTCCGTGGACTGGATTCCCCCTTCCCTGGAGGACGTCTTCATCTCCCGCGTGCGGCGGGGTGAATAACCACGAAGGACACAAAGGGTTACACAAAGGACACGAAGTTTTTTTACTTTATATCCTTCGTGCCCTTTGCGGTTTACATTCAGCTGGACTCTGGCGAAATGCTCTTTTTCGCTCCCGGCGGGTGCTCTCGGCGGGTCTGCGACCCGCCGATTGCCGGACGCCGGTCACAGACC